>ERZ1292629.1365-Hain-H43-01um-R1-1365-length-24062-cov-12_pt1 | contig 24062 bp, 32 predicted proteins | sample MGYA00564399_ERZ1292629 | MGnify/ENA primary metagenome ERZ1292629 (study PRJEB36523, sample SAMEA6512636) | groundwater metagenome | collected 2019-01-08 | study: AquaDiva: Metagenomics assemblies of 32 groundwater samples | reverse complement strand
CTCATCGTCCTGAAATTGCTCGTGATCCGGTTATGTCTTGGATAGGTTCGCGCAAAAACCGTCGTCGGGCAGAACGTGGAATTACTAGTGCGGCTCGCAAGTCCCGAGGATTTAGAAGTAAAGGCCATTACAAGGTTCGCCCGAGTGTCGGAGCATGGAATAAGCGAGGCAAGTAACATGATTTGTGTAGGCGAGCTCGGCTCAGCCCGAGATTATTCTTTTAGAAATGCAGGTTATGGTCTGCGTGTTAGTCCGGTGTCTTGTGTGTTTGCTTCGGGTGATCAGTTGCCTGAACGTCGAAGAAGAGATTGTGGTCCTTATTCGGGAAGATTTACGGTACTTTATGGTCCTCACGGAAGAACGTTAGAATCTTCTTCTTTAGGTTCTGTAGTTGATGTTGTTGCTTGATCTTTCTTGTAATTGGGATTGAACTCAAATATCCAAGGTTTTTTTCCTTTGCGCAGCGCCATGAGAAGTGGGAGGCCGTTTTCCGAGACTTTTTCTGTTTTTTTAATCAGGGCGTTGGGTGGGAGCGAAAAGGTTGTTTTGCATGCAGGATATTGATCACACGCGACGAAGTAGCGCCCGACTTTTTTTGAGTATCGTATGCTTAGCGTGCCCTTTTTACAAACGGGGCAGGGCATTATTTTTCCTTGTTCTTTTTGTATTTCTCGCAGTTCAATGTTGCCTTCTTGCAGCGCCTTTCCTATCTCTAGCTCATGGGCTTTGAATCCGTGTGCGATGTCCGTAATTATTTTTTCAACATGGGCAATTATTTCTTTTTCTTTTTCTGCTCTATTTTCCTTTGTGATTTGAAGGTCTTCCATTTTGTTTTCTAAATCCTGTGTGAGTCGTTCATCGATTATAATGGGGGAATGTTTTTCAAGTGCTTCGATGAGTTTTATGCCAAGTGGAGTTGCCTTTATTGAGGTACCTTCGAGATAGCCTCGGTCAAAGAGTGTTTCAACAATCATAGAACGTGTTGTTTTAGTGCCGAGATTTTTCTTTTCAAGGAGCGTGATAAGTGAAGCTGGCGTGTATCGTTTGGGTGGCTGCGTTTCTTTTTCTTCAAAGGTTATTTTGTCGATAATCACTTTTCCCGTATAATCTCCTAATTCTGATTCTGCGGTTAGAGAAGGGTAGACCTGCATCCATCCCTTTTTCATTATTTTAGTTCCATTTGCGGTGAATGTTTTGTCTCCTGCGGAGAGCGTGACGTTTTTTCGTGCAAGTAAGGCGTTGTCAGAAAATGCACTGATAAATCGTTTAACAATTAATTCGTAAATCTTTTTTTCATCACCCTCCAGCGATGCAATTTCTCCTGTGGGGTATATAGAAGGGTGTGCGGGGTCGGATTTGGGGCCTTCGACAGGTTGCGGGCGCGATGCTTTTTTTGCCTCAGGGAATGTTTTTTCTAACTTTTTGAGAATCTCCTTTGGTCCGATTTCTTGCGGTATTTTTTGAGAGCTCGTGCGAGGGTAAGATATGAGGCTGTCAAGATAGAGTGCTTGTGCAATTTGCAAGGTTCGCGCGGGAGCTATCTTATGCCACGCATATGCTTCTCGTTGTAACGTTGTGAGGTCAAACGGGTGGGGTGGTTCGACGTTCTCTTCCCTTTTTGTGGTTTCTGCAACAGCTTCTCGAATATCTTCAAATGCTTTCAACTCTTCTTTGTTAAAAATGTCCTTGGGGTGTTTGAACGCTTGTTCGCCGATGTGGGCGAACACGTTCCAATACGGTACCGATGTGAATGCTGCAATCTCCTTTTCTCTGTCTACGATGATTTTAAGGGCAGGCCCTTGGATGCGTCCAATTGATAATATCTTAAACGCTCCTGTTCGCTTTATGGCTGCCATGAGTGCTCTCGAAAGGTTTATTCCATAGAGCCAATCAATTTGATGTCGTGTTTCTCCAGCGTAGGCTTGTCCCCAATCAATCGTAGGGAGCGGGTGTTCGTATGCCTTTTCTAGCTCTGGTTTGGTGAGTGTTGAGAATTTCATGCGTTTTGCGTCTTTTTGATGGAGCAGAAAACGAACAATGTTCCATCCGATGACTTCTCCTTCTATATCATAGTCTGTTGCAACGATCACACTTTCTGCGCGGTGTGCAAGTTTTTTGATAACGTCATAGTATCTTTTTGTAAACGCAGTTTTTTGAAATGCAGGCACCCACTCCATTGCAAAAATAGGCCACCCTGTTTGTCCTTTGCTCTGTGCGAGGTTGAATAGATGCCCTACGGCGGATGCCACAATAATCGTTTTGTTGTTTCTTTGTAGTTCATAAAAAGGTACGTTGTTCTCGCTGTATTTGTGTGCGTTGCCAAGCGCGGATGCAATCTTAAGTGCTGCTTGCGGTTTTTCGGTTAGTATGAGTATCGCATCTCCGCTTAATTTGACAGGGATTTCCTTTTTTTCCTTTATGCGTGTCGGTTCTTTTTTTGGGCGTATGGTTTTTTTCCTGCCTTTTTTTGTCTCACCTTGATTAAGCTCGTTTGCGGGTATTGGTCTGCCGGGAGATTCAATTGTGGTAAGCTCGGCCACGGTTGGCTTTTCTTTGACCTGTTTTTCAACAGTCAATTTTGGTTCGCTTGTTGCAGGTAAAAATGATTCTACGGCGGCCATTTTTCTCTTATTTAGAAGGGCTTTAAAAGTATATAGTTATTCCGAACGACAGTCTTAAATAAGGTCTTGCTTTATGCGAAGTATGATGAAGAGAAAGCATGTTTTTTGGGAGACGTTGCTTATTCTTGGTTCTGTGCTGGTATTTAGAGGGTTATGGCATTTGATGGATAAAGTCCCATTCATGGATGATGAACCGTTCCTCTTTCTTTCTCTTTTTGTGGGGCTTGTTTTGACAGGGGTTGGAATTTATCGCATGGCGCACGCACATTAACAAGGCTTAAAACCCTCTTTTTCTCTTACTCCCTATGGCTCTTGAAATGAAACCGTTGTTTGCACAGCGCATGCGAAATTTGTTGCTTGATGAAGGCGACTTCGAAGCGTTTTCTGAGATTATTCATACGCCGCCGCGAAATTTTATTCGGTGCAACACGTTAAAGATTGATTCCGATGTGCTTTTGAAACGATTGCGAAAACGGTGGAAGGTTATCGTGCCGTTTGCAGAAACACCCGAGATTATGCTTGTTGACCAGGATGTAGAGCCTGGTGCGCTGGGAAACGCGGTTGAACACCTCTTGGGGTATTATTATATTCAGGAAGTTTCGAGTATGATGAGTGCGCTTGCGCTTGATGCGAAACCAGGGGAGTTCGTACTCGATGTGTGTGCCTCTCCGGGCAGCAAGACAACACAAATAGCGGCGCGCATGGAAAATAAAGGTACGTTGATTGCTAACGATATCAAGATTGACCGCATCGCTATTCTGTCCGCTAATCTCGAACGATGTGGGGTGACGAATTGTGTTGTTACACGGCTGGATGGCGTGGGTCTTTGTACTCGTTTGAAAAAGAATGGCTTTTTGTTTGATAAAATATTGCTGGACGCACCGTGTTCAGGTGAAGGGACGTTACGTTCTAGTTCTAAAACGTTTTTGATGTGGAATCCTAAAGTTGTGGATAATATGGGGCGTATGCAGAAAAAGTTGCTTGCAAGTGCGCTTGGTTGTTTGAAGGTAGGCGGTACGCTTGTTTATTCGACGTGCACGCATGCTCCTGAAGAAGACGAGGCCGTTGTTGATTTTGCGGTACGGAATTTCCCGGTTACAATTGAAATGATTCGGTTGCCGCTTCGCACGCGACCCGGGGTCACGTCGTGGAAGCAAGAAACTTTTTCTTCCGAGGTATGCAAGACCTGCCGTATTTATCCGCACGATAATGATAGCGAAGGTTTTTTTGTAGCGAAAATGACGTTGACGGGGGAAATGCCGTGACTAACTGGTTTATACGTTCGTTGCTGAACTTGGTTTCGCCTCAACCGTGTTTGGCAGCAATTATTCGAAGAAATGGGAAAATTCTTTTGACTCGACGAGCCCCTTCCCTTATTGAGGGAGGCAAATGGTGTTTGCCGGGAGGGCATTTGGATAAGGGAGAAACTGCCGAAGCAGGGGTGTTACGAGAGGTTCGCGAGGAAATAGGCATTGCAGGGAAACGCGCACGCTTTTTGTTTTATCATGATGAATTTGTGCCTCGTCTGCATTTGCACGCTCTTATATTGGTTTTTGACGTTTCTTTTTCTGGAACGGTCAAACCAAACTGGGAAGTAAGCGAATGGAAGTGGTTTTCTCTTTCTGACGTGCTTGCTATGGATATTGCATTTACCCATAAAGCTATTATCAAAAAGGTTATGCGGGGGAAACGATGATTGCGTTTCTTTCTTCAAGCGATAAAAAGAAGCTGCTCAACGAGATTGAGTCGCGATTTGGCGTCGAACTTAGAGATTATCTCTTCTTACAGGCAGGGAAAGAACGTGTTCGGGCGTTCTCAGGTACGTTGAGTCGCGAAGAGCTTCTTTCTTTGAGCGAATTTGCTCGGGTTGAATTTGCAGGAGCCTATCTCGCACGGCGGGAATCGTTTGGACTGCGTTTGGCGTTTGATATGACGCAGGTGCTCTCGTCTCGGTTTACTAAAGGCGTTATTGAACTTAATCCTGAAGAGTTTGAGGCATGGATGCGCGGCGAGACGCTGGTACGCGAGCTTGAGGATGGCGTGTATGTGGTTCGTTATGGGGACGATTTTTTGGGAAGTGGATATGCGAGCCACGGAAAATTGTACAATTATGTTCCTAAAGAACGCCATTTGAAAAAACGTTAGGGAAGTTCGGGTTCGAGGCGTTCGAGTAATCTTTTAAAGAAAATATATTCTTCTCGAATCTTGGTAAGTTTGTACACAAACCAATCGTGCTGTTTTTCATCAATGTATTCTTTATTTCTTGCATCATCTATTTGGTTTCTACAGTATTCATAACTTTTTTCTTGTCCAGGGTCTCTTTCTTTGGGATTGTAACAGATACTGAATAAGGAAAGAGGCTCACGTATTACTCGTACTTCATTTATGTGCGTTACTCGTATCACCTTACTATTTATATAGCCGCCTATTTTAAGATTTCTATGGTTGCTGATGATTTAGAGCGCGCAGGAACTATTGCAAAAGAAGTGGTGGCGTATGCGCGCACGATTTCGAAGAAAGACATGCTGTTGCTTGAGTTGGCTACAAAAATTGAGGGGAAAATCTACGAATTAGGAGGCAAGCCCGCGTTTCCGGTTAATTTATCTATTAATGAAATTGCGGCGCACGCGACTCCAGCGTATACCTCTGACGAGCGTGCGTATGGACTGTTAAAAGTTGATATTGGTGTGCATGTTGCGGGGGCGATTGCTGACACGGCGTTTTCGATTGATTTGGAAAACTCTGAACTTAATACGAATCTTATTGCGGCTGCCGAAGCAGGTTTGCATGCCGCAACGCCCCTTATTAAGAAAGGAGTCACGCTTGCTGCGCTGGGAAAGGCCGTTGATGCCACTATTCGTTCGCGCGGAATGACGACCGTGGTTAACTTATCGGGGCATGCGATTGAAGAGTACGATGTGCATGCAGGTGTTACGATTCCTAATTATGACAATGGGGATACGACCCGTCTTGATGAGGGGATTTATGCCATTGAACCGTTTGCGACTAATGGGGCGGGAAGGGTTATGGATGGCAAGCCCTCGGGCATTTATCAACTCATGAAGGAAGGCAATGTGCGCGATAGCTTTGCCCGCATTGTGTTGGAATTTATTGCCGAGGAATATCGCACGTTGCCGTTTTGCTCGCGGTGGATTCATGCAAAATTTGGGACGCGCGGTTTGATTGCCTTGCGATTTATTGAACAGGCAGGATTATTGCACCACTATAAACAGTTGATTGAAGCAGGCAAAGGTATTGTTGCACAGGCAGAGAACACATTTTTAGTTACTCGGGAAGAAACGAAACAGATAACGTAGTTTATCCGAAATAGGACTGTTTGTGGTGTATCGTGTCTATCGCTGGAGCTGTTTTGTCTTTTGATTTTCCGCTTTCCTTCTTTTTCTTTTTGACATCCTTCCTTTCTTTTTCTATGGGCTCGGGCACTTTTATCTTCCCGAATTTTTCTTCGTATTTTTTGAGGTTGTCTTGAGCGCTTTCAACAAATTCCTTCATTTTCCAGGGGTCGAGCATTACGGTTTTGTGATTGATGACTACGGCAATCTGGTCCGCAGGGTCAAGGTGTTGAATGTTCATGCCTTTGAAGTCGAGTACAAATCGGTCCGCTTTGTGTTGAATCATGTACGTCTCGCCGAGGAGCGCGCTCTGATCCATGTTGTGGTGAATTTTTTGTTCCATTATCCTGCGTAGACGGGGCTGTCGATTCCTCCTGCCTTTGCCATCTTGAGGTAATGCTCTTCTATTTTCTTGTATCTGCGCGCGGTGTCTTCTGATACGGAGGGCTTGACGCGGGACATGGCCTCGTCGAAATCTGTCATAGTTACAGTGGGGGCTTTCATATCTTTTCGAAGTGCAGCGAGTGCTGCTTCGCGAACGAGGCTTTCAATGTCTGCACCGACGAATCCTTCGGTTTTGGTTACGAGTGTTTCTACGTTCACTGATTTGTCGAGCGGTGTGTTCTTCAAATGGATGTCAAGTATCTTTTTTCTACTTTCTTTATCTGGAACGTCAACGAGTAAGACTCGGTCAAATCTTCCCGGTCGTAAAATGGCAGGGTCGAGCATATCAGGTCGGTTCGTCGCGCCGATAATGGTTACATCTTTGAGCCCTTCAAGGCCGTCTATTTCTGCGAGCAGTTGGTTGAGCACACGTTCGGTTACTTTGTTTCCCATGTCCATGCCTCGCTTTCCTGCAAGCGCATCTATTTCATCAAAGAACACGATGCAAGGGGCGACTTGGCGCGCACGTTCGAATATTTTTCTGACGCCTTCTTCTGATTTGCCGACCCACATGCTTAGTAAACTGGGGCCTTTGACGCTGATGAAGTTTGCTTCTGATTCTTTAGCGACGGCTTTTGCAAGCAAGGTCTTACCTGTTCCGGGGGGGCCGTACAGCAAAATTCCTCGCGGTGGTCGAATACCGAGGCGTTCGAAGTTTTCTCTGTATTTGATAGGCCATTCAACGGCTTCTTTGAGCGATTGTTTTGTACTCAAGAGTCCGCCTATATCTTCCCAGCCGACATTGGGTGTTTCAACAAGCACTTCACGCATGGCGCTTGGTCTTACGACTTTGAGCGCTTCATCGAAATCTTCATTGGTAACTACCATTTTATCCAGAACTTCTTTTGGAATCTCCTGGTCTTTGTCAAGTCCCATTTGAGGCAATTCTCTTCTTAGAACAACCATGGCAGATTCTTTTGCAAGCGAGGATATATCTGCACCGACAAACCCGTGTGTTTTTGCAGCGATTGCTTCAAGTTTAACATCTTTTCGTAACGGCATATTTCTCGTGTGAATTTTAAGGATGTTAAGACGCGCTTTTTTATCGGGTACGGAAATTTCTATTTCTCTATCAAAACGTCCGGGTCTTCGCAGGGCAGGGTCAAGTGAGTTTGGTCGGTTCGTCGCGCCGATAACGACAACTTTTCCTCTGGCCTTAAGACCATCCAGAGCGGTTAACAGTTGGGAGACGACACGTCGCTCAACTTCGCCTTGTACCTCTTCTCTTTTTGGAGCTATTGCATCGATTTCATCGATAAATATGATGGTGGGCGCGTTTTTTTCGGCATCTTCAAACAAGTCTCGTATTTTCTTTTCTGATTCTCCGTAAAACTTTGACATGATTTCAGGTCCGTTGAGAAGAACGAAATTCGCTTCTGATTCGTTGGCAACTGCCTTCGCGAGTAACGTTTTACCTGTTCCCGGAGGACCATATAACAATACCCCTTTAGGAGGTTCAATACCAAGGCGGTCAAATACTTCGGGGTGTTTGAGTGGTAACTCGACCATTTCTCTAATCTTTTTTATTTCGTCCGTAAGGCCCCCAATGTCTTCATACGTAACATCGGGCACGTTTTCTTCAGTCATGTCGACTGCTTTCGCATTGAGTACGATTTCAGTTTCTTCGGTTACTATTACGGGCTGATTAGGAGTTGTTGAAACAACGATGAATTTGATGCGTTGAAATCCGGCAAATCCAAAATTACCTCCAAAGAGTTCATTGAGATCTCCGAATATTTCAGACATATCTCCTCCACCCATAAGGTCTCGACGTCGCTGAGTTCCTCCTAATGAAATAATATCTCCTTTTGCCATTGCTCGTCCGAGGAGTCCGTTTTTGAATAGTTCAGGGTCGCCTTGCACGCTAATTCCTGGTTGTGCGGGGGCGATGGCTATCTTTTTTGCGGGTTTTATGGCTACCCTTTTAATTATAACCATTTCTCCGATACCCGTTTTAGCGTTTTTTCTGATAAGGCCATCGATTCGGATGATGCCTTCCCCGACGTCTGCAGGGTAAGAGCGATCGACAATGGCTACGGTTTCTCGTTCACCTTTAATTGTGATTATATCTCCCCTACGTAGACCGAGGGTTTTCATGACTTCGGTATCGATACGGGCTACTCCTTTGTACGCGTCGTCTTGCAGCGCTTCTAATACGCGCAATTTTATTTCACTTGGGTTTTTTATGTCAGGAGTCATTTTTCGTCGTCCCCAAATTCTAAGCGTAATCGGTGCATATCTTCAAAACATAATCGCACCATATCGTCCATCATTTTTTCTTGTTGTTGAAAGAAGGTTATAATCTCTTTGGGAATGCTTACGGCATGGCTATTGCCCACCATGCGCAGCTTAACGTGATAGGTTTTGCCTTTGAGGCCACTATATTGCTCAAATTGGGCTTTGTCTGCAGGGTGAATGATGGTGTCTTTGCATGTAGGACATTCAACGGCTCTCAGTTGATAGCCTGCTTTGTGGACGGCGGTAGGTTCCATTTCTTCTCCGCATTTTTTACAAAGGATGGTTGTATCGAAGATGTCGGTCATAGTGTATCTTTTTTGTATACATTTCTTGTGTATACGGTAGTATATAAATATTACGGTTCTACAATTCGGTTGTTGCGCAGGGTTTTTTCTGACCTTCTTCTGAACCATTCTTCATCTTCTATTGATATGCGCCCCGTGCCGAGTGCTGTGTTTATTACTTCGTCGTTAACCACGTAGAGTTGTCGTGCCATTGCTGGGTCAAGCGCTAATTCTTCTCCGCGCGAGTTCTCTGCTACGAATGCGGTTGATTCTTTTACTTGTTTCCATCCTCTAGTAAAATTTATTAGGCAGCCATATCTTAGAAAATAATGAAGACTTATATGCGAATATTAATTATTATGCTAATAATTCTTATTTCAATTATTTTGCTTGGTTTAGCTTATATGATTTATATGGACCAATATGGTCTAAAACTCTATTAAAAAAGTCCCGTTCCCAGAGGATTTCCCTGTGCGTTACATAGCGGTTCTTCGCGGTGCATAGGTATGCGGTTTACATATGGTTTAAATATCTTCTTTTCTCGTTAGTTTAATGATGTCTTATTTGCACTGTTTTTGGCGTTTTTTGAAGAGGGACAGTTGGCAGTCTTGGGTTGTCTCGCTTCTTTTGATGTACGTATTTATTCGATTTCTCTTTTTCCCCGCACTTTCATTTGTTTTTGCGTCTCCGCTACCCCTTGTTGTAGTGGAATCGTGTTCGATGTATCATGAGCAGGGGTTTGATAGTTGGTGGGAACAGAATGCACTCTGGTACGGGGCCGAACGCGATATTTTGAAATCCGATTTTGAACGGTTTCCGTTTAGGAATGGGTTGAATAAGGGAGATATTATCCTTGTTTCAGGACGCGGTTCATACGAGCAGGGTGATATCATCGTGTTTCAGTCTCGTTACACCTACCCTCTTATTCATCGTCTTGTTGGCACTGATCCGTTTGCTACGAAGGGAGATCATAACCCCACTTACCTTCCTGAAGAGCAAGATATTCCTGCTACGACCATCATGGGCAAATCGGTAATGCGTATTCCGGCTATTGGGTGGTTGAAGCTGATTTTCTTTGAAGGGTTCAAGTCTTCAGAGCAGAGAGGGTTTTGTCGTTAATTTCCATACTGATATGAGCGTTTGTTATACTCTTCGGTATCATAGGCAATAGGGCCCTTTGTATGTAACAAAATAAATTCCTTTACTCTTACGTCGAGCGCCATTTTGCTACATAGCGTACAATAAGGCTCTCCTGCAGGAGCTATTTCTCCTTTTGGGTCAAGCCGAACAAAAAGAAGTTGAGATCCTTCTACTTTATCAGGGTTCTTCTTTATAGCGTCTATAATTGCTCTTTGCTCGGCGTGTACGCAACACGTTTTATCGGTTATTTTTGGGTGCATTTTTGATTTATCTTGTGAACATCTCCTTTGAGATTCTCTTTCGTTCGGAGGACTATTATATCCCTTTCCGATTATTTCGCTTTTTTGTATGAGAACACACCCGCATCGTGCTCGAGTGCATGTTGCGCATGAGGCTACTTTAACGGCTTCATCGATAAAATGTGCAATTTCTTCTTTTTTTAGGGTTCGCATGACTTTTGTGTTTCAACAAATTTATATACTCTTTGATTTATCAGAGCTAATGGAATTTTGTCCCAAGTGTGGAAGCGTTATTATTGTTGTTGACAAGAAAGCTGCGTGTGCTAAGTGCGGCTATCGACCTAAAACGCCGGTAAAGATTCAGGCCTCTGAAAAAATGGGCAAGGCCTCCGGTATTGCTGTTATCAATGAGAAGCAGTTAAATACGTATCCGAAGGTGCAGATTAAATGCCCTAGCTGTAAACATGGGGAAGCCTTTTTCTGGACGTTGCAGACGCGTTCGTCGGATGAATCTGAAACGAAGTTTTACAAGTGCACTAAGTGCGAGCATACGTGGCGCGTATATCGCTAATTCTTCTCTGAAGAATATAACCTTTCTTGTACGCCGTTCGAATATCCTTGATTAAATAAGTATCCTGTGTTTATATCACGAGAGGGTTCTACTTGTATTTCGTCTAGTCCCCTCGTTGTTCCCGCTATATCTTCTAGGGGAAGCCTTCTTAGGGGTTGTCCCCACAGCCCTTCTTGTGAAAAGCAATTAGGTTCAATCGGTCTTCCTAATAAGTCATGCCTGCTCTCTTTTTCAGCCACAATTTTTGTTTTATTCTTTTCTTTATAAGTTTTTCTGTACTACCTGCTGCGTCACTAGGTTTTTAAACCGGATTCCAGTTTGTTTTTCGTGGCCCCGTAGCTCAGCCCGGTCAGAGTACTGGACTCTTACGGCAAAGTGCGCTTCGTCGTTCTTCAAAAAGACACGAGCGATGAGTCTTTGTTGAAGTAATCCAGGTGTCGTGGGTTCAAATCCCATCGGGGTCATTTTATGAAATTAGGGGTGCCGTTTTATCCGCAGACAAGCACGACTAATTGTGGGCCTGCGGCGTTGCAGATGATTCTTGCGTATTTTGGAAATCCTGCCGAATTGAGCGTTATTGAACATGCTGCGAGGATGGAACTCGGTAAGGGACTTCACACAATACAACTGGCGCTGGCAGCGGCACGGTTGGGATTCTCAGTTCAGTTTTTTACGAAATCGCTTGGGTTGAACCCTGCCTATCGTGAAATGGATTTTTATAAAAAATATTCTTCGATGACGAAGGATCGTATGGCTTCGTTTGTTTTAGAAGCACGGAGAGCGCATGTTGTGTTGGCTGAAAAGACATTTTCTCTCGGCGAGCTTTTATCACATGTGCAGGAAGATTCTCTTGCGTTAGTTTTGCTGGATTGGCATGTTGTTATGGGCGTTGCAGAGTATCAAGGACATTTCGTGCCGATTGCGGGATTTGACGATTGGAATGTGTTTGTGCATAATCCTGGCCCGAAGGATGGTCGTGCATTTGTTCCTATTGAACGAGCCTTATTCGATAGGGCACGAAAAAGTTTAGGCACCGATGAAGACTGTATTGTAATTTCTAAAAAAGGTTAACGTTTTTTGGCTTCCGCGAATTCTATTGATGTAAACTTATAGCTTGCAGTTTGAGAAGGCGCATTTATTTCGATACCTCTATCGTTTGACGGGATAGAACCGTCATCTCTTTTCCCTCTATATTTCCCTTTTAGTTCAATGTACTCTCCCTTTTGTGTTTCTGCAACATATACTCCTTCTGTATCTACAAGGGTCTTAATTCCCGAACTTTGTGCGATTGTCAGCAGTGTTTTTTTTCCAGGGGTGCGTCGAGTATTCACGCGTACCGTTTCCTCTCCGAGCACAAGAACGACGGCATCTCCTTCCTTACACCAGAGGTTGAAAGGGGTCTTTTGACTTTTTATTCGGATCATAGAATTAACTGCTTAATCAACAAGATTTTTAATTTTCCACACTCTAAATCGAGGAGGTATATTTCCACTTAGAACAATTGATTCATCCCCTAATGCGAAAGCAGCTCTTTCAAGAAGACTTCTTGGTTTGCGATGAAGGTCCTCTGCATAATCCTGCCATGTATCCCTTAGCTCGTAAAATCGCTCTGGAGACACTTCATTACGTGTTGCCCATGCTCTATTTTCCAAACAGGCTGAATACACTTGTCCTTCATGATACGCGTTACCTATCTTGGTAAAAAAATCTTTGATGCTCATTATCCGACAACCCGTTTAATGTTTTCTATGTTGTCTGCGATTTCTTGGCCTTTCTTGGTGAGCTTGATAAGTTTCATGCGCCCTTTTTTTTCAAATACGACTAAACCGAGTTTTTCCAAGGTTTGCAAGATTTTTACTGCATGACTATAGGTGCAATCGACCTCTTTCGCTAAAATAGAGCCGTATCTGGCTTTGGTAAGCTTCTTCAATGCAACGAGCATCAAGGCAGGCTTACGTCTGAAGAATACATCGAAATTGTCTTTGCTATGTTCTGACATATGTGTTTGAACCTATATGTGCGATAAGTAGGGTGCTTTTAAACTTTTCTCATTATTTGTTACCTGACATAGTAGTTAATCCCTGTCACGCGTACATAATGCTTTCTCTTGTCGTCGATAAACGATAGTCTTTTAAGGCCCCATTCCTTGGGTTTTTTATGAGCAAAAAAATACGTATTTTAGCTGCCTCCGATATTCATGGGGATACGCGGGCGACTAAAAAGCTTGCTGATCGTGCGGAGAAAGAACGGGCTGATGTGGTCGTGTTGTGTGGAGATATCACGGGCATTGTTGAGGCACCGAATTTAATCAAGCCTTTTAAAGATAAGGGGCAGAAAGTGCTCTTACTTCCGGGTAATTGGGACTCGTTTGCTACGGCGGATTTTTTAGCGCAGTTCTATGGCATGAAGAACATTCATGGTTATTCGGCTCGTTACGGTAGTGTAGGGTTTTTTGGCGCCGGAGGAGCAGATATTGGTCCGTTTAATTCGTTGTCTGAGCGAGAACTTCTGAAGACTCTTGAGCAGGCGCATAACGGACTTGCAGGTATTGAAAAAAAGGTAATGGTGACGCACATGCATCCTTTGGGGAGCGCATCAGAATTTTCAGGCATTTCTGGAAGCAAGTCTATTCGGAAAGCTATTCAAAAATTTAAACCTGATATTCTTATCCATGGTCACATTCATGAGGCGGCGGGCGCTGATGAACTTATTGAGGGGACCCGCGTAATCAACGTAGGCAAGAAGGGCGTTATCATCGATATTTGATACGTTTATATAACAGTTTATTCTTAGTTAGTTATGGTGACGAAACTTCCTTCTTATTTTTATCTTGCTTTTTTTGTATTGCTTGCGCTGTTCAGTTTTTATTTTTCACTGGGTTTGCTTGCTTCACAAATTGAATCGCTTCAGTTTGCGCCGAATATGACTAATCTCACAAATAGCACGGTTCCGCCCAGGCCCTTGAATTTTTCTAATCTTTCTCTGCCGATACGTTTAGTGCAAACCTTAACGTTTTATCACGAGAAACCAACCGCGGGTTCCCTCGTTATCGTGCCATATTTTTTTAAAGTTGGCGAATGAGTAGGTTTTGCTGGGCCCTGCTTCAGGGTCTAAGAGAATAATGGCTTTTTTCGTTATTTTTTTCACAACTGCGAAATGTCCTGTTTGGTCCGGTTCATAAAAATGACTTACAATTATGATTTTCCCTGTAGCAAGATATTTTGTTAGTTCTTTAATCGACTTCTTCTCTTTTGAAGTTTCTAAGAGCCCGTATTGTTTTGCCACGGCGACCATTGCGCTGTTTTTTGTACCAATGTTATCATTTTTTGTACCTAGTGCCTTTGCCAATTGCCCTTGTGTCTTCTTTATTCCACACGCTGCGAGAGCCATTTGCATGACTGCGGGCCCGCAATACCATTCTTTTTCCTGTATGTAATAGGGAATGTTCATGCGAATAGTTTAGTCTGTTTTGATTCTTTTAAAATGTCGTCAAACGTCAGATTAAAGAAAAAGAGGATGGTGTTAGCTATTGGTTTTATTTGTTTTTCAATATAGTGTTCATAATCTATTTTATGTTTAAGCTTTTGAAGCGGCTCGGGACCGTCTTCAGTCATGTAGTACTCTATGAGGTTTCCTTCTAATTTATCTAATTTACGTGCCGCTTTCACGTGAGGGGGGGTGGTTTTCACGTATTCTTCAAGTTCCTTTCTGATTGATTTGCGATAAACGAGCTTACTATCCAATTTTCCCTCCAGTATCTTTTTTACATAGGATTTTATGAAGGGGATGCACTCTTCCCGATGAAATATTTTGAGCAATAGTTCTTTCTGGAAGTCTTGCGCAGCATCTGTCCAGTCTCCGCGTATGGCTTCGAGGCCGATTATTTCTAATTCCTCTTTGTTTTCTTTCTTGTATAATCCCGCGTATCTTTTTTTGGAGCCCTTTTCTTCACCTTCTTTGGTGTTTCGTGTAGGCGGGAGCAGAAATGAAAGATAGTGTCGTTTGAATTCTATATCTAGATACGATGTACGCGCATATTCTTTTTTTACAAATTCGTTATAGAATTCGTTTATATGTTTCTGCAGCTCTGCGGGATTTGTTTTTTTACCTTCTGCGTTTATGAACACCGAGTCCGTATCTGAGTAAATAACTTTGTATCCTTTTTCTTCTATTTTTTGAGCAGTCAGTTTAATGATAAACTGTGCGAAATGGGTAATGGCGTTCGCCATATCGAGAGAAAAATATCTGCAATTCGGGCTTGCTAATACGCCGAAAAATGAATTCATGATAATCTTTATTGCATAGCTTGAGAATTCTCGTTTTTCTTTTTTCGCTTTTTCTCTTGCGGTGTGTAACTCGGTTATAATCCCCGGCAATATTCCCTCTTGATTTTTGAATGCCGCCCCGTTGGGCGCAACTATCGCTCCCCTTTCTTTTTCCTTGAGATGCGATGCCGGATCAATATTAAACGTTTTTATAATTGAGGGATAGAGCGATTTGAAGTCGAGCACGATTACGTCGTGATATATGCCTGGCACAGGGTTCATTACGTATCCTCCTTTGATACGTTCTTCTTTATTGGTATACTCTGTTGAAGGTGAAACGAGGCCTCTCTTCCTTGCTTCTCGTATGTACAGCGAGTCGAATGCAGCTATTGAAGCGGTGAGTCTGTCAAACGTGAGCCCCGTGAGCTGTGAGCGCTCTATCGCAAGTTCAAGCGTTTTTGTTTTTTCAAGAATATCATACGCAAGTTTGCAATCTTGAAGATTATAATCTGCTAATGCTTGGTGTTCTTTCTCTTTGAAGAGGCGTTCTATTTCAAGATGCCTGTTTTTTCCTTTGATAAGTTTTCCTTCTCCTAGGATTGCTTGCGATACGTTTTCGAGCGTCCATGTTTCAATATCTATGTACTTTACCGAAGGTGCTTCTTTGATAAACGGGTCTTTGAGAAGTGCGAGACCATCGAGCACCTGCCGTCCTGGAATTGAAATTGTTGACTTTCTGAAGAAGTCTTTGCTTATGCGCATGTGTGTGGTTTCGTTTGTACGGCCAATATCAAAAGATACGCCGTTTTTTTCGTATCGCTCGCGAAGGTAAGGAAAGTCGAAGTCAGCTATATTCCATCCGGTTATTATGTCGGGGTCCAGTTCGATTATTTTATCTTTTACTCTCTGCAAACAGTCTGATTCGTCTTTACAGGCTGTGGCATTTCTTAACTTTTTGTCTGAGATGATAAATACATTTTTGTAGTTTTTTGCGTAGAGCCCTATACAGTATAATTTATCATTGTCTTTGTCTGATTCTATATCTATCGAGAGGACGTTGAGCTCGGGTTTGTACTCTGCTTTGGTGATTGTCGGGTCTACGTAAAGGCGGTCAAGGCGGTCGCTTCTGTCATAGGAACCTTGTATGTCTAACGAACCCTTGAGGTCATTGTCTATTATGAATCGCTGATGCGGTTTTATATCTGCTTCAAACAAAGCAATTTTTTTGGCAGCGCAATATTTTGCAAGTTTTGTAAGTTCGCTCTGAAGCGGGTGACTTATTTTTATAACTGGTTCTTCTGCGAACGTTTTCAAGGTCGTTTCCTCGATATCTGCTTTTAACTCGGGGCCTTTAAGTTTTGCACGATTCTTTTTCTCGATGAAAAAATAAGGGGTGACGGTGTGGATGGTGCAAAATGACTGCCCGTTCTCGAGGCGGCCAAACAGTTGTACAAGTGTTTTGTTTTCGATTTCATCCCAGTCTGCCGATACAATAAATGCTTTCATGGCCCTTGATAGAGAGTTATCTTTAAATAGTCTTTTTATCTTTAGAACGCATGAAGATTGAGGTGACGATTGGTAAGCGTGCGGTCTTCTTTCTTGGGTTGCTCTTCGTTGTCGTTGGCGCCTTCTTTGTGTATGCTGTAACGCCAAACCCTGGTCATGCCGCGAACACGATTGGTTCCGGTCAAAGTGCTGCTCCACAAACGTATGGACAGTCTTCGACCTTTGGGGGTGTTGCAAATGATATCTTCTACTTTCCGGGCAAGGTTTCGACGGGTGTGAATGCGGATCCTTCGGTCGGTTCTGGCGGCCCGCGCAATTTGTTTGTTCATGATGGAGGGGCTTATTCGGGTATTGGCATTTCTTCGACTGGGCTCCAAAGTGGACAGTCCGCTACTTATATTGACTTTATTCATGATGGGGCTATAAAAGCTAATCTTGATTATTCGGCGGCTGGTGGCGTATTCCTTATCAATGGAAATCCTTCTGCAGCCGCGACTAAAGTAGGGTTGAACAAGTCCGTGCCTACGGTTACGTTTGATGTGGGTGGCACGACAAACGCGCAAAAATTCTGTCTCGGGACAAGCGATTGTAAGAGTACCTGGGGAAAAACGCAAGATGCTGATGTTGCCAACGGAGGTAATCCTAATCTTCAAATCATTATGGATCCCGGTTCTGGACCCGATATTGTTACGAAGCCAATTGGACCCTATAGCGAAGATAAGATTGTTTTTCTTAGTTTTCGCTTCTGTGCCTTGGTTCAGACTGAAGTCAACCCGGGAGTTACGGGTGGCGGTGGTGGGTGTTCTATTGAAAAGGGCGGGAGCGTATGGTCTTTGAAAGGATATCGATCTGCATCGGGTGTCGCTATTGTTTGTACTGCCATGTGTATTCAGAACTAATCTTTTTTCGAAACGTTTAAAAGGTATTTGTTTCTGCGGTTTTTATGAATAGAATAGTATCGGGTCCTGTTGTACTTGATACGGCTGAAAATTGTTCGACTTTTTTGCACAAGGCGTGCCTTGCGGCAAATACAATATTTGAGTCTCATGATGGATTAACCGAAGTAGTTATTCGAGGCGATATGACTCGGGTTCGCGCCGAGGCAACACGTGATGTGTATAAGGGAACGTTCTGGTTTTCTTATCGCGTGCGTTCGAATGAGCCTACGAAAGATTGTGCATATACTCTTTCCGAGATTGTGGACGATCGTGACCCCCGAGAGCCGTTTAGCGCAGGCAAGGAAATTGAAGAGCAATTAGAAGGTATGTTCAAATCGCTTCGAGACAGAATGTCTACTTTTTACAAGGTTTCATTTATTTCCGCAGGCATCTCAAGCGAAGTACACTTGCAGCGTCGCTATTGATGCACATGTTTTTATAGTTCTTGTTTTTTTGGCATATATGGGTTTGCAAATTGGCGACATTGTATCACGTACTTCTTTGGAGTTTAAGGATTTACAGGGAAAAATCATTGCAGTTGATGCGTTTAACGCGCTCTATCAGTTTTTATCGTCGATTCGGCAGCCCGATGGTACTCCGTTGATGGATTCTAAACAGAGAGTCACGTCCCATCTTTCGGGGCTTTTCTATCGGAACATCGCGCTTATGGCTGAAGGTCTTAAGCTGGCGTACGTGTTTGACGGAGCGTATCATGAATTAAAGGGCAAGACGCATGAACTTCGAGATGCGGCAAAGGAAGCGATGCGTGAAAAATATTCTGTGGCGCGTGACGAGGAAGATATTGAAGGTATGGGGCGCTACTCTCGGGGATTTATGAAGCTTGATGCGGGAATGATTGCTGAGTCAAAGGAATTGCTTGTCGCCATGGGTATTTGTGTTGTGCAGGCTCCGGGTGAAGGGGAGATGCAGGCTGCGGAATTGGTGCGGATGGGTGAAGCGTACGCGGTTGCATCACAGGATTATGATGCGCTGGTTGTTGGTGGGACTCGATTGATTCAGAATTTGACGCTGGCACGAAAACGGAAACTGAATAATGGGGATTTTGTGTTCATCGCACCCGAATTGATTGAGTACGATCGGGTGTTGAATACGCTGGACGTGACAGGTGATCAGTTGATTTGTTTGGCTATCCTTGTGGGGACGGACTTTAATCCGGGAGGCGTGAAGGGCATTGGTCCTAAAAAGGCGCTTGCACTGGTTAAACAGTTCAAACATCCTGTTTCTATTTTTAAGGAAGTCGAAGGTCGTATGGATTTTGACTGGCAGACTATTTTTGAAATATTCAAGAAGCCGAATGTGCATCGCGAGAAACTTGTGTTTCCGAAATTAAATGAAATAGAGATTTTTCGTATTCTTGTTGACGAACACGAGTTTTCACGAGAGCGTGTTGAAAAGCAATTGGAGAAATTACATGTTATTAAGAAGGAAGCTGGGCAGAAGAAGCTTTTTTAGTGTAACTTAATAGGAGTTACATATAGGAAGATTTAAATAGAGGTATTTGGAGGGTTTTATATGAAATTTGATGTAGTCAAATCAACGTTGAAGGCTTCGGGGAAGCTTGTATTAGCTCATAAGCGCATAGCGGGCGCCGTTGTAGGTGTCGGTGTGTTGGGAGCAGGATATCTTGGTATTGATACTGCTCGAGGTCATGAAGTTTATTCAGGCGTTGTGGGTGATGCTCGGGTTAGTTATCGTGAAGGTGTTGGCTTGTTCAATAATTCAAATGTGATGACCGTTCGCAAGGGAAATGTGTCTTACAAACTTATTGACTCTGAAGATGAAACGCCGCTTGACTGGGAATCTAATAAATGCCCTACATTTAATGATGCGCTTGAGACCGTTGTGCTTTCTGGCCGTGGCAAATCGTATACGTTTAATGCAGACGACGTTAAAAATGGGACGCTTATAGGCACTGAAGCGAACGACGTCTTTGGAAAATCAAATTCGTATTACAATCGCGCTCGCACGACGATTCGTGATACCTTGCGAAGAGACTACTCACAGGGTGTTGCAGACCTTAATGATGGTTTGGTAAACGAATTCTCTGCAAGCGATAGTTCTTCTAAGTAATTTTATTTTTCAGAAATCTTTATATATCCACCCCTTCTCTATTGATAATGAATAAACGTGGTGTTACTGAATGGACCCTTATCTCTTTTTGGTCCGTTGTTGGTTTGGCTGTTCTGTTTCTTTTGCTTTATATGTTTGGGGGATTCACAGGGGATTTTGAAGGCATTGCGTCGGCAGATTCCTTAAAAGGTAAGCTTACCGAGTTTAAATCTTTTGGTGAACAGTATCCGAATATTCCTGTCTTTAGGCCTCTTTCGTATCTCTTGGGAAATATTCCTCAATATCTTGTTGATATAACGAGTCCTGAAAGTGCAGGTATTGTTGTTTTCGGTATTTGGCTTATGTTTTTCTTGACGTTTGGAGATATTATTGCAGTCTTTGGTCTTTTCTCTAAACCCGTTGCATGGGTAAGCGGTTTTGTTTTGGCCGTTATTGTAGCTAACTTGAAAGGTGTTATGCTTATCGCGGTTTTGGCCTTGACCTTTACGGCAGGGTTTGGTGTGTTTTCGGTAGCTGCAAGTCTCTTGATAGTATTTGTGCTCTTTTTAGGGGTTAACTTAGGAATTCAGCCGTTGAAGCAATTGGCTGTTGCGCGTAAGAAAGGGGAGCTTGAACTTCGTACTGCAATGGGGAGTACGCGCGCGGCTGCAGGTTTGAAGGCGTTGAAGGATATTGAAAGGGCTGCCGAGAAGGACGAGTAAGCTTAATTGGCGAACGTATTTAAATAACTGTTCTTTGCTTGTGTGATGAATGTTAGCCGAGGTGTTTTATGTGGCTTGATTGCCTTTTTGCTTGTAAGTCTTTTGCCGTTTGTTCTTGCGGAAGAGCCGCCTGGATTTGATCAGCTTCCGTTTGCTAATCAGACACAGCAACTTGAACGCACGCTCGAGGAAGAACAGTGGGATTATCTATCGGGTGAGTGGCGCAATTATTTTATCAATGAGACGCGGTTTCCTAGATTATTTGCATTTGATGAGCGTATGACTTCTATAAGTCCTGTTTTCTTTGTGTTGTTTGGGCAAGACTATTCTTTTTCGTGGACCTTTTTTGTTACGCTTTTGTTATGGATTACGTTTTCTATTGTGTTCATCGACGCCATTGCGCTTTTCTCGCTCTTTAGCTTAGGCGTTTCTATTGCGTTGGGAGTTATCTTTGGGTCTCTATCAGGGCATTTGGGCATTTATCGACTGTTTGCTGACGGCATTTTCAGATTTTTCTTTACCGAAGAAGGTTTTTGGTCGTGGCTTGGACCTCTTCTTTTTGTCGTGGTTTGTTTGATTTCAGTTGTTATATTTCGACGGGTCTTTAGAATTATTAAGAAAGCGCGCGCCCAAGGCGCTAAAAAAAACGCGGAGTCTAAACAAAAGACCAATCAGGACGTTTTGGACACCACGGTTAAGGTAATCGATGAAGCAAGTGCGTCTTAACGTTCTTTCTTCTTTTTTAGAGTAGGAAATCTTTTTAAGCCTCGCTTACTGCTGTATCGTATGAAGGTGTTTGCTTTTTGTGTTGCTTGTATTCTTTTGACATTCACACCTTTAGTCTCTGCGGCACCGTGGGGGGATATTCAGTTTTTACAGGAAGATGCCCTATACACAATTGAACAGTTCTTTACCCCTATCTTTGAAGTGCTTTTGGACACGAGTTCATTTGATGACTTCTTCTTTGCGAAGATACTTCTGTTTTTGCTTCTTCTCATTGTTGTTTTAAACGTCCTTAAAAAGGTCGAACTGTTTAAGGAAAAGCGCGTCGCGTTTCTTATTTCTCTCATTGTTTCTATTTTGGCTATCAGATATATGCCTGAAGAATTTGTGGGATTTATCTTACTTCCGTATAGTACGTTGGGTATTGCACTGACGACCTTTATTCCGTTTATGATTTACTTTTGGTTTGTGCATCAAGGGGTGAATGGAGGTTCAGGTCGGCGCATTGCGTGGATTGTCTATGGCCTTGTGTTTGTGTTTGTTTGGTGGACGCGTCCTTCGGGAGAACTTTCTATGGCCTCTAACTGGTTGTATGTGACAGGGTTTGCAGCTGTGCTTCTTTCCATATTCTTTGACGGTTCAATACACGCCTATTTCGGGACGGCTCGTGCAGCTGCGGTGACCCGTCGACGTAAACTACGACAACTTGCCGATTTGGAGCACGATATTCAGAAATATCGTTCTATTCAGAATCCTTCGCGAGAAGTTGAGACGCTTATTCGTCATTTGGAATATCGTTATCGTACTCTTACTGCTGAACTTAATTAAGAAACGGTTTTAAACTACGTTTTCCTCTTCTATTCTAATGGCGCCATATGATATTCTGGGGAATGTAGTGCTTGTGAAATTTGACAGAAGTGCGAAATCATCTGAGAAGAAACGATTTGCTACTCGATTTTTGAAAGATCATCGAGAAATTACGACGGTGCTCGAGAAGAGCGCTCGGATTAAAGGACGGTTACGAACGCCGACCACGAAGTGGATTGCTGGCGAGAAAACGAAAGAGGCGTTGTATACGGAGAATGGATGTTCGTTTCGACTTAATGTAGATAGCTGTTACTTTTCTCCGCGACTTGCGTCTGAACGTAGTGAACTCGCCTCGCTTGTGAAAAAGGGGGATCGCGTGCTTGTTATGTTTGGCGGGGTTGGGCCGTTTGCTGTTGTTATGGGGAAGAAGAATAAGGCTAGTGAGATTATATCGGTTGAATTGGGACGGGAGCCGCATCGGTACGCGGTTGAGAATGTGAAACGAAATAAACTTGCTAATGTTATGTGTGTACAGGGGAACGTTAGACGAGTTGTGCCCACACTCAAAGGAACGTTCGATCGGATTGTGATGGCACGGCCCAACTTGGAAGATAGTTTTCTTGATGTAGCGTTTAAGGTAATTAATCGGGGAGGAACTATTCATTACTATGGGTTTTATCCTGAAGAGGGTGCTGAAGAGGCGCTACGCACTCTTATCTTGTCTGAATCACAGAAGGCAAAAAAGAAGATGCGAATTATGCGTATTAAGAAAGCAGGGGATATTGGTACGCGGCGGTATCGATATCGGGTTGATATTAAAGCGTTATAGAGGGTATTCTGGAAATCCTTTTTATTTTTTCTAGGTCTATGGGTGTTCTGCCCACCGCTTTAAGTTCGGCTACTTCTATTATTCTATTTCCTTGTTTTATTTCGCCATAAAAATCGTAGACATAAAGGTCTCCTCGTCGTCCTCTATCATTCATGTAAACCTCCAAGGCGAGCGGGCTTTTTTCCGCTTGCTGTTTTATATGTGTAGTCATGCGCAGGTTCAGCGGCATAGGTGCATCCTTATTATCTCCTTCGTAGGCAGTATTGAGAACTCTCACGAGCGTTCCTGGAAATAATGCTTGGAGCCATCCGGGAGAAAGGTGGTCTCTTGGTTGCGCTCGCACCAGTCGACCGTATGCTTGTTCTCCTTTTTCGGTTAGCGTTACTTCTGCAAAAATAGGGCCCGCGTCTGGATTCGCAGGCGTGTCTATTTTTTTTGATATTCTTCCAATGCGCGTTTCATTGGTTGCTTTAACAAAATTTCCTCTGTGCACGGGTAATTTTAGCACTGTTTCTTCATCGATTTCTTCAATCTCGAGTGGACCTAACTTCTTTCTTCCTGGAAATAGGGGCGAACTGAATCTTGTGGAATGATACAGTTCGGTGGGTGTTTGACCGGTGAGCACGTAATAGGCTTCTAATGCGCGTTCAAGACCGATAGCGCTTATATGTGCCCCCATAACGGGGGTATTGGGCAATCCACTTGCCTCGGCATATTCTCTCCTTCTATGGATATTGTTTGGGTCTCCGGTTATTGCTCCGAATAGTCGTATTGCTCGCGGTTGAGTGGATGTTTTTCCTCTTTGTACTATCCTTGTTATCTTTCGTTCGTGCTCGCGAGTAATTTTCATGGTTCGGGCATCCTTTTGCGCTTTTTAGGCTTTACTATTGCTTTTTTATAACGAGAGTTCGGTCTTTATGGCAGTAGGCGCTTCTCCACCGTGCCAGGTGAATCGAGGACGCATGCGCATGGCATAAATGCGTTCTGAATTGTCATCAAGGATAATTGCTGAGCCTTTGAGGTTGGGAAGCTCGTCCATCTTCTTTTTTATGGTTTCGATAAGATATGATTGCATGATTTCGTTGAGTGCTTGCACATCGGGTTGTGAAGTCACTTTGTGTGAGATGACTATGTCTGACTGGGTCATAACATCTCGATGAATTTGTCCCGGTTGTTGGGTTGCGAGCACGAGTGAAATGCCCGGTTGTCGACCTTCTCTGAGAATTTGAACGAGCGCTTCGGTGGCCGGTGTTTTTCCGTCTTTGGGAAGAAATTCGTGCGCTTCATCGATAAACAACCAGATGAGCGGAAC
>ERZ1292629.1223-Hain-H43-01um-R1-1223-length-26011-cov-22_pt1 | contig 24067 bp, 19 predicted proteins | sample MGYA00564399_ERZ1292629 | MGnify/ENA primary metagenome ERZ1292629 (study PRJEB36523, sample SAMEA6512636) | groundwater metagenome | collected 2019-01-08 | study: AquaDiva: Metagenomics assemblies of 32 groundwater samples | reverse complement strand
GTCATTTGTGATTTACGAAACCGATACAAATAAAGTAGAATTTATTGATGGATAAAGCAAAAGAACTTCAAAAAATAAGAGAGGACATGGAGCGGGATAAAAACCTTCCCCTTATTTCAAAACCCGAGGATATCATTCCGGGAGACGGAAATCCCGGAGCAGAAATTGTTTTTATTGGGGAGGCTGGAGGTTATCACGAGTCAATCCAGAGGAAACCTTTTGTCGGAAATGCCGGGAAATTTCTTGATCAACTTCTTCGCTCAATAAATATCCCAAGAGAAAGTGTGTACATAACAAATATGGTAAAAACTAGACCGCCGGAAAATCGCGATCCCTTACCCGAAGAATTAGAAACGTATAGCAAATATCTCGATAGAGAAATTGAGGTTATACAGCCAAAAGTTATTGTCACCTTAGGGAGGTTTTCAATGGGAAAGTTTTTACCAACAGCAAGGATTAGTGGTGTTCATGGAAAGAAATTCGTTGTAAAATGGAAAGATAAAGATTTGGTGATAGTTCCAATGTACCATCCCGCGGCTGCACTTAGAAACGGTGAAGTAATGAGGCAAATCCGGGAGGACTTTTTGAAACTGCCGAGTATTTTAGAGGAGATGAAAAATAAGGAAGATGAAGTTGGTCAACTAAAAACGGAACAGATGAAGTTGGTATAAAAATATATGAGTTTAAAGTTTATTGCATTATCAGGAACTACCGGAGTTACGGAAAACCTCTATGTATATGAATACGGCAACGAAATGATTGTTGTCGATTGCGGCGTTGGTTTTCCCGATCAGGATATGTTGGGAGTGGATTTGGTTATTCCCGATTTTACCTATATAAAGAAAAACGCGAGTAAACTGAAAGGAATTCTGATTTCACACGGTCACGAAGACCATTTAGGAGCTCTTCCTTTTCTGCTTCGGGAGGTAAATGTGCCGGTTTATTCGACCAAATTGGTTGGAGGGTTTATTGAAGATAAGCTTGCCGATTATAAATTCAGAGGTGCAAAGATTAACGTTTTTGATCCGGAAAGGGACATTTTTTCTGTAGGCAGTTTTAAGGTTACCCCTTTCAGGGTTTCCCATTCCGTTCCGGATGGAGTAGGTTTTGCAATAGACACTCCCGAAGGTAGAGTATTCCATGTATCTGACTATAAATTCGACTGGACTCCCGTAGACGGAAGACCTTTTGATGTGACTAAACTTGCCTCCCTTGCTTCAAAAGGATCCTTAATGCTGGCCTCGGATTCTTTGGGTTCGACAACCCAAGGCTATACCGAAAGCGAGAGGGAAATAGAAGGAAGGATTGAAGCAATAACGAGGTCGGCGACAGGTCAAATCTTTTTTACCACCATTTCTTCAAATATCTCAAGGATGAAACAGGCTCTGAATGTTGCCGAAAAACTTGGAAGAAAAGCCGTTTTTATCGGACGTTCGATTGATAAAAAAGCAGAAATTGCCAGGGATTTGGGATACTTAAGTTATCCTCGGGATTTGGTAATTGACCCCAAACAGGCAAACAAACTTAATAAAGATCAGGTTGTATATATTATTTCGGGGAGTTATGGCCAACCCGGTAGCGCTCTTTATAGACTGGCAATTAATGAGCACGATTTTTTAAGTATTGAACAAGGGGATACTGTAATATTTTCTGGTGACCCCGCTCCTCCCGGTTCAAAATCAAACGTCGACTTTGTAGTGGATAAACTCATAGAGGCTAATGTGGATGTTCACTATTATGATCTCCAGGAGGATTTGCATGTTTCCGGACACGGAAGCCAAAAAGACATTGAAATGCTTTTTGCTCTTGCCAAACCGAAATTTTTTATACCCATTGGAGGAACAATCAGACATATGAGAGCATACAGTCTTATTGCTCAAAAAATGGGGGCTTTACCCGCCAATGTTTTTGAGTTGGCACCGGGAGAGGCGGTTGAATTTAGTCACAATTCGGCAAGACTCGGGACTAAAATTGAGGTAAGGGATGTTTTAATTGACGGATTGGGGATAGGAGATGTTGGAAACGTGGTTCTAAGGGATAGAAAATCACTTGCCAAAGAAGGGATAGTTATAGCAATTTTTCAAATAGACAAGCAAAAAGAATTCCTTATTTCCGATCCGGAAATAGTAAGCCGTGGATTTGTCTTTGAGAGTAAAAGTAAAAGCCTTCTTAATCAAGCCGCCGTAATGGTAAAAAAGACACTTATGGGTAAAAAGGCTCTGGGTGATCCGAAAGTAGTTAAGAACATAGCAATAGATTTCCTTGAGAGATTTTTCTACGACCAAACAGGCAGAAGACCGATGATTTTGCCGGTTGTTATAGAGTTGTAGGAAGCCACATTCTGGTTTTATCAATTCCCGTTTCTTGTATAATGAATACGATATGTCTTTTAGGAAGAAAATAAGAAGAATAAACAAAAGATCTTTTCAACTGAAACTTAAAAGAGCGACTGTTTTTTCTATCGTTCAGATTTTCTTTTTTTTGCTCGCGGGTCTTACCTTGATTTCTTTTTCCAGACAGGGTCTGGTTTTGATAAAACTTAACGATTATCTGCTATCTTTCTTTTCTTGGACTACTTTTTTCCTTCCCTTCATCTTTCTTTCCTTCGCTTTTTTAATCTCAAAAATAAAAGGACCGTTAGGCCAACCCAACGTTATTGTGGGCACCTTACTCTTTTTTATTTCAGTAATGAGTCTTTCAAAAGCCGGATTTGTGGGGAGAAATGCCTGGGAAGGAATTTCGTTATTAGTTACCGGAGCCGGAGCCTTTATTATTCTCATGGGAACCGTTGTGATCGGCTTGATTATTCTTTTTAATACGTCTTTTGAGCAGGTGTTTAAAATCGCACAAACCTTTTTTAATCATATAAAAGGGTACGTGTTTTTGGATAAAACAGGACGTTCGGGGTTTGGTAAAAAACAGATGAAAGTCTCCGGAGGCGCAGTAAACGTACAGCAACCCTTATCAAAGTTGCCTATAAGAGATACAAAACAAGAGCTTTCTGCAAAACTGGTAAGCAATGTTCCGGGAGAGAATAGGGTTTGGAAATACCCCTCGGTGGATTTGTTTGTCGATACCCAGACGGGAAAAGCGGACAGGGGGGATATCAAAGGAAATGCTGCAATTATAGAAAAAACCCTGGAATCTTTTGGAATAACCGCTAGAGTCGTTGAGGTCAATTTGGGTCCAGCCGTTACGCAATATTCTTTGGAAGTTGCGTTGGGAACGAAACTTTCAAAAATCACTGCTTTGGAGCGGGACTTGGCGCTTGCTTTGGCCGCTCCAACGGGAACGATAAGGATTGAGGCACCCATTCCCGGCCGTTCCTTGGTGGGGATTGAACTTCCGAACATCAGTCCGGAGTTTGTTCCTTTAAGGAAAATGTTGGAGAGTGAAGTAATGAAAAGTAACGATTCCAAACTTGCAGTTTCCTTGGGCCTTGATGTTTCGGGTAAGGCGGTTATTGCCGAAATTGGACGCATGCCGCACGTTCTTATAGCCGGACAGACAGGTTCCGGTAAATCGGTGTGTATAAACGCTTTTCTCTCGTCGCTTCTTTTCAGAGCGACCCCATTGGAGGTAAAGCTTATTTTGGTTGATCCGAAAAGAGTTGAGCTGACCTCATACAATGGAATTCCCCATCTTCTGACACCGGTTATTGTTGAACCGGAAAAAGTAATCTCGGCCCTAAGGTGGATATTGAGTGAAATGGACAGACGTTATAAGCTTTTTGCCCAAGCGGGTGTAAGGAATATCGACGGCTATAATGAAATGTCCGGTTTTCAGGCCCTTCCCTATATTGTATTGGTGATAGATGAATTGGCGGATATTATACTGTTTTCCCCGGTTGAGGTCGAAGATGCAATAACCAGAATTGCCCAAATGAGCCGCGCAACGGGAATTCATATGATTTTGGCAACACAAAGACCTTCGGTCGACGTAATTACCGGCCTTATTAAGGCAAACATTCCCTGTAGAATCGCTTTTGCCGTTTCTTCCCAGGTGGATTCCCGGGTTATTTTGGACACTCAGGGAGCGGAAAAACTGTTGGGTCGTGGGGACATGTTATATCTTCCTCCCGAACAGGCAAAACCCATCAGAATTCAAGGAGCGTTTGTTTCCGACAAGGAAACGGCAGGTTTAGCCACTTTCCTTAAAAATCAAGGAGTCACTCCGCAATATACGGAGGAGGTAACATCAATGACCAAATCGGGCGCGCCCTCGGTTCCGGGAATAGACGGCGATGTTGATGAACATTTTCAGGAGGCGGTAAGACTTGTTTGTCAGTATGACCGGGCTTCGGCATCTCTTTTGCAAAGGAGATTGTCCGTGGGTTATGCAAGGGCAGCCAGGATAATTGATCAACTTGAAGCGGCCGGGGTGGTTGGTCAAGCCGATGGATCAAAACCCAGAGAAGTATTGGTTCAAAACGCCGAGGAATTTTTGTCTTCATCTAAATGAAACCTATCGGAAAAATATTAAAAGACGCCCGTATAAAAAAACACTACTCTCTTAGCTTTCTTGGGCAAAAAACAAAAATAAAAAAGGAATTTATTCAGGCTATTGAAAAAGGGAATTGGAAAGAATTGCCGGAGTTTCCAGTAATTTCCGGTTTTGTTAAAAACCTAGCTTCATATTTAAAGTTGGACATAAAAATGGCGGTAGCTCTTCTTAAAAGGGATTATCCGCTGGAAGTATTGACAATTATCCCTAAACCAGATATTGAAAACAAGTTTTGTTGGACGCCGAAGCACACTTTTTTAGTGGGAATTTGTGTAACAATGATTGCGGTAGGTAGTTATTTGGGTTTTCAGTATTACAAATTTTTAAGCCCCCCCAGATTGGAAGTTATTGAACCAAAAGACAATTCGGTGGTTACGGATCGGGAAGTTTTGGTCTACGGAAAAACAGACCCAGATACTGTTGTTAAGATTAACAACCAGCCGATACTTGTAAATGAAAACGGGGGTTTTACGGCAAAAATCGAAATATTTGAGGGAAGCGCAGAAATTAGAGTGGTGGCTACAGCCCACTCTGGAAAAGAAACTACGGTTTCGCGTAAAATAATCCCAAAGCTAAAATAAAATATGGATTCCGTTCAAAAATTATTGGTGGTGGTAGTGATTTCGCTAACGACACTCCTTCTTGTTGTTGGGGTTCAGGTGTTTTTGATTATTCTGGACTTAAGAAAAGCAATAAAGAGGTTAAATAGTATTTTGGAGGACGCTATATTGGGAGGAGGTCTCATAAGACCCAGTAAATTAACAGGAATATTGGAGATATTGAAAAAGAACAAGAAACTTGAAACCCACGGTCAGGAGTAGCATCTACTCGATATTGAAGTTATAATTTAGCCATGACTTCAAGAGAGCTAATAAAGAAGTACTTTGATTTTTTTGAAAGTAGAGGGCATGTGATTATTCCTTCCGCACCGCTTGTTCCCGAGAACGACCCCTCTTCTCTATTTATCTCTGCCGGAATGCATCCTTTGGTCCCCTATCTTTTAGGAGAAAACCACCCCGCAGGGAAAAGGCTTGTCGACAACCAAATTTGTCTTCGAACGGATGATATTGATGAGGTAGGGGACGATTTGCACCACACTTTCTTTGAAATGTTGGGAAATTGGTCGCTGGGGGACTATTGGAAGGAAGAATCAATTAGCTGGTCATATGAGTTTTTAACGAAGGTGTTGGATATTTCGCCCGGTAGGCTTTCTGTCACTTGTTTCGAGGGAGACGAGGATGCTTCGAAAGATACCGAATCTTCCGGGATTTGGGAGAAACTTGGAATAAACAGGGAGAGAATTTATTTTTTGCCCAAAAAAGATAATTGGTGGGGTCCGACGGGAGAAACCGGGCCTTGTGGTCCCGATACGGAAATTTTCTATGACGCAACGCAAATTGCGTGCGGGACAGACTGTCAACCCGGAGACGGATGCGGAAGATTTTTTGAAATCTGGAACAACGTTTTTATGCAATATAAAAAAACAAAAGAAGGTAAGTATGAACGGCTGAAACAAAAAAATGTCGATACGGGCATGGGTGTTGATAGAACAACGGCGATACTTGGCGGTTACTCCGATGATTATAAAGTTAAAGATCTTTGGGAAAAAACAATCTCGAAAATTGAGGAGGTCGGTAAAAAGAAATATGAAGGCAACGAAAAGGCATTTAGAATTATTGCCGATCATACAAGAGCTTCGGTTTTTTTAGCAGCCGAGGGAGTTGTTCCTTCAAATAAACAACAGGGCTATATTTTAAGGAGACTAATAAGAAGGGCGGTTAGGTATGGAAAAATATTGGGAGTTAATGAACCTATGATTAGCAGAGTTGCGGAGTCAGTTATCGACAATTATAAGACCAGTTATCCTAAACTTGAAAAGGAGTTAAAGCGTATTTTAGAAACCATTAACAACGAGGAGACGAAGTTTGATTTAACTCTCTCGAGGGGAATGAGGGAGATTGAAAAATTAAACGCTCTTAACGGTAAAAACGCATTTTATTTATATGAATCATACGGTTTTCCTCTTGAGTTAACCGAAGAGATTGCTAAAGATAGGGGTCAGAAGATAGACGGCGTAGAATTTCAAAGAGAGTTTGAGAAACACAAAGAACTTTCAAGAGCCGCCTCGATCGGGATGTTTAAGGGGGGGCTTGTCGACGATTCCGAAAAGGTTATCCGGTTTCATACAGCAACTCATCTTTTGCATGCTTCTCTAAGAAAAGTTTTAGGTGGGGAAGTTACCCAAAAGGGATCAAATATAACCGGGGAAAGACTCCGCTTTGATTTCTCATACAGTTCGAAGTTGACAGATAGGGAGATAAAGAAAGTTGAGGACACGATTAATGAACAAATTAAAGCCGATTTACCCGTTACTTATGAAATAAAAAGTCTGAAAAACGCCCGTCAAGAGGGAGCCTTAGCTTTTTTTACTGATAAATACGGAAAGGACGTGAAAGTATATACGATAGGAGACCCTGAGGGAGTCTTTTTTTCGAAAGAGGTTTGTGGAGGACCGCATGTAAAGCGAACCGGGGAGATCGGTCGTGTTAAAATAATTAAGCAGGAGAAAATAGGGATGGGGGTTGTCAGAGTCTATTTAACTTTGGAAGAATAAGGAGTAAATTATATGAACCTCAAAGATTTTTTAGCTAATCGGGATACAAAGGAAAAAGATTTTTTCTGGGCGTTGGTTATGGAGTCGGGCTGGCTTCAGGCGGGTATTTGGAATATTGAAGAAACAAAGGCCCACGTAGTGTCGGTAAGTCCCCCGATTGCTTGGGAAACGGATGAGGATTTGATTGGGGCAGTTGATGCGGCCTTGTCGGCCACGGTACAAGGCCTACCGGACGATTTTAGGGAACCGTCAAAAACCGTTTTTGGAGTTCCTGCCTCTTGGGTTGACGCAGGGCAGATAAAAGACAAACATTTAAATAAAATTAAAGATATATGTCGGGAGCTTGAACTGGAGCCGTCCGGGTTTGTGGTCCTTCCGGAAGCCATTGCTCATTTTGTAAAAAGTGAAGAGGGGGCTCCTTTAAGTGCCGTGGTTGTCGAAATAGGGAAAGATTATTTGGAGGTTGCCGTTTTTAAAATGGGCAAATTGTTCGGTACAACACAAGTGTCAAGAAGCGTTTCCGTTATTGATGATTTAGGTGAAGGGCTCTCACGCTTTTCGGGAGTAGACAACCTTCCCTCAAGGATTATTGTTTACAACGGCAAAGAAGGAGAGTTGGACGAAGTGAAACAAACAATAAACGAAAACGATTGGGAGAAGTCTGAAAAAATAAACTTTCTGCATACCCCGGCAGTTGAAGTATTTTCTCCGGAAAAGAAAGTGTTGGCGGTTGCGTTGGCGGGGGGTTTGGAAATTGGAGGTGTTGCTGCGGTTGATTCGGGAAGAGGAGGGGAAGAGAATACAGATGAAAAAGGGGATATTGAAAATATTGCGGTTCCAAAAGAAGGACCTGCCGCCAGGGATCTTGGTTTCGTTGTAGGAGAAGACATAGCCCGGCAGAGAAATATAGAGGATAAAGAAAAGCTATTGATAAAGCCCGAAAGGGAGGTTCCTCAAGAAGTGTCTTCGCGCCAGGTTTCATCCACTCGTAAAATAATTGGGGAGATAAAAAGAAAAATACTTGTTTTATTTTCGAAAAGGAGTGGAAAGGTAGATCTTGGCGGTAAGGGCGGCAGTAGGGTTTTTGTATGGGGTTTAGTTTTTTTGGCTGTTTTACTGATTTCGTTTTTTATTTATTGGTGGTTCAATACAAAAGCTACCGTCCGGATATACGTATCGCCGAAAAAGTTCGAGGAAAAAGTTGAAATTACTATCGACCCGTCGGTTTCAATCTTGGATTTATCGAAGAAGACAGTTCCCGCAAAAATATTGAAAACAGAAGTTACCGGGGAGAAGACAAAAGCCTCTACGGGAACCAAAAAAGTTGGAGATAAAACCCGAGGTTCGGTAAAAATCCAAAACGGAACATCTTCAAATATTAATCTTAAGGCGGGTACTGTTTTGGTGGCTGCCAACGATTTGAAGTTTACGCTTGACTCTTCGGCTTCGGTCTCGGCAGCGTTATCCCCTTCTCTTCCAGGAACGCAAACGCTTGAAGTGAGCGCGTACGATATCGGCGCTGAATATAATCTTGCCAAAGACGAAATATTCAAAGTGGCAAATTATCCAAAAGCCGATGTGGATGCCGTGGCAACCTCAAATTTTTCCGGGGGGTCGAGCCGTGATATTACAGCGGTATCTTCAGACGACCAAAAATCGCTGGAAGACGATCTGAATAAGGAATTGGTGGATAACGCGAAAAAAGATCTGATGAGGGATCTTTCACAAGATGAGTTTTTTGTCGATACTTCTTTGGTGGCAACACCCCTATCGAAGACTTTTAGCGGTAAAGTGGGAGATGAAGCCGATAATGTAAAACTTACCTTAAACCTTGAGGTAAAAGGTTATTCGATTGCAAAAGAAAATTTACTTGAGTTATCAAGAAAAGTGCTGGAAGAAAGTGTTCCCTCGGGGTATGTACTAAGGGCGGACCAGCTTGCCTTTGCTTTCGAACGAAGTGCTGACGATAAACAGGAAAATCTATTTTCCGTCAGGGTGATTGCGAATTTTTTACCCGAAGTCAATTCCGATGTTCTTATTAGGCAAATTGTGGGAAGAGACCCCAATACCGTAGAGAAGTATCTTTCGACAATTACGGGATTTAAAGAAGCGGAGATAAAAATAAAACCAAATTTTCCAGGCAGGCTCGGAACTCTTCCGAGAATCTCCAAGAATATAACTTTAGAAATTTTGGGTGAAAAATAAGTGTCATGAATAAAAACATTCTGTTTAAAATATTGGCTATTGTGTGGGCAATCTCGGGTGCCGTAATTTTGTTGGGAGTTTTATGGCCAATATTGTCGTATAAAAGCAAAGACATAAAGTCAAAAAAAGAGATTTTGCTCAATCCATCTCCTGGAGACAAACGTGTGGAAGAAAGCGAAAACCTGGATTATACAAAAGCAAGCAACTGGTTTTACGGAGGAGCTGATAAAGAGGATTTTTATTCTTCGAAAATTTCCTTTTATAATATTTCCATCCCAAAGTTAAAAATAGAAAATGCCGTTGTTGCAATCGGCGGTGAGGATTTATCCAAGAACCTAATTCAGTATCCGGGGACGGCGGTTCCGGGCAAGTTGGGTAATGCCGTAATTTTTGGCCACTCGGTTTTACCCATTTTTTTTAATCCCAAAGAATATATCTCCATTTTTTCCACACTTCCCAGTCTAAAAAAAGGCGACGAAATCACCGTTAACTATGACAGCGTTACTTACCAATATATTGTGGAGAGCGCTTTTGATGTTTACCCCACCGATATTCAGGTATTGCAGCAGGATAAATCCGACTCTTTTTTGACTCTTGTTACCTGTGTTCCGCCGGGGGATCCGAGAAAACCAAAAAGACATATTGTAAGAGCCAGGGTAGTTCCGCCTGATCACGCTTATGCGCCTGCTGGGAATTGACTACGGAAGAAGGAAGGTCGGATTGGCTATTTCCGAAGGGAAAGTGGCGGAGCCTTTGTATGTGATTCGATACTCGGATGAAAAGGCGCTGGGAGCGAGTATCGGAAGAATAATTAAAGAATTTGAAACCGAAAAGGTTGTAGTGGGTGTCTCGGAAGGAGAAATGGGGGAAGAGTCTAAAAACTTCGGTCAAAGTCTAAGCCAGAAATTACAAATTCCTGTTGAAACTTTTGACGAGACACTTTCCACCCACGATGCCCAGAGGGTGTCAGTTGAGGCAGGGATAAACAGAAAGAAAAGGAAGAGCATGGAAGATGCTTATGCGGCCGCAATAATGCTCCAGGGGTATTTAGACGCAGTTTGACAAAGTGAATTTATGGTATACTCGGAAGGCAATGTTTAAAAATGTGATATCCCCAATCCAGGCTTGGCTTCTTTCGCAAGGAAGGTGCGTCGGTTGTGGTAAAGATTTGGGTGATAGAAAGAAAGCCGAGGGAAAAGACGGGGTGGAGAAAGTAACCTGTTCTTGCGGCAGGATTTTTATTCATGACAAAAAGACCAATAGGTACAGAAGAGCTCTTCTTGAGGAAGTATAACAACAATTTCCGTGAAAAAATTTTTGCTTCTTTTTATCATTCCAATACTTATTTTTATTCTTGGATTCTGTTGGTTTAGCGTTAATTCCAAATCGGTTTTAAATGAAGTTAAATACCGGGATTTTTTAATTATTAAAGGCTCTTCCGCAAGCCAAATAGGAAACAAACTTAAGAAAGAAGGTTTTATCAAAAGCAGTCTTGCTTTTAAACTATATGTGCAAGTTTCGGACAAGACAAAAAAAATACAAGCCGGAGAATATAGACTTTCACCCGGCTTTTCTCTTTCTAAAATTGTAAGTGAGCTAATTGAGGGTCCTGTGGGAGTGTGGACAACAGTTCCCGAAGGTTTAAGAAGAGAGGAGGTTGCCTATAGGTTTGCCGAGTCTCTGGACAAAGAAGACAAAATGGCCTTTATCAAAGAATTTCTGCAGTCGTCTTTAGGTCAGGAGGGTTATCTATTTCCGGACACATACATATTCCTAAAAAGTGTTCAAGCCCAAGGCGTTGTGCAAAAGATGAGAGCCACCTTTGAAAAAAAAGTGGGAGAAAGTTTAACCCAAGCCATAATAGTTGCTTCGTTGATTGAAAGAGAAACGAAAAGTGCTGAAGAAAAGCCTGTGGTTGCTGGGATCATATATAAAAGGCTAAAGGCCAAGTGGCCGCTTCAGATAGACGCAACTTTGCAATACGCGGTGGGAAGTTCCAAATGTAAAACGTCTTATACGACATGCAACTGGTGGGTGCCCCTTACAAAGGAAGATCTGGAAATAAATTCTCCCTTTAATTCCTACGAAATTGCAGGACTTCCCCCTTCGCCAATAGCAAATCCCGGAATATTGTCGATTAAGGCCGCAATTTACCCCGAAGAGTCCGATTATTGGTTTTATCTTCATGACGAGAAAGGCATTATTCATTTTGCCAGAACTATAGACGAACACAACGCAAATATTAAGAAGTATTTGGGGAAGTGATTACCTCTTGACATCCCCTCTCTCCTATGTATAATCCCATCTAGGCGTACCTGGTTACGCTTCCTGTTTTTTAAATAACGGGATTTTATTTGTCTAAATGCCGATTCAAAAGTCTACCTGTAGAAATTTTGGAAAAGAAGAAAAAAATCTACCCGAGTTGGATCTTTCATTGGTGCAAAGGGAATCGTGGGGACAGTTTCTTGCGGAAGGAATTGCACAGGAATTAAAAGAAGTAACCCCGATAGATGATTTTACAGGCAAAAACTGGCAAATGGTTTTTGGTGAGTATTCGTTGGGTGAACCGGCAATATCTCCACGTGTGGCCGAAGAAAAAGGTTTAACCTTTTCTTCCCCCTTAAAATTAATTGCAACCCTTGTAAACAAGAAGACTGGCAAAGAAGTATCTCAAGAGGTTTTTTTGGGCGATCTTCCCCAAATGACCGGTCGGGGAACCTTCATTGTAAACGGAATAGAAAGGGCGGTTATTAATCAGATAGTTAGGTCTCCGGGTGTATATTTCTCACAAGAATTGGATCCGGGATCGGGAAGAATGTTGGGCAAAGCCGAAGTAAGACCACTCCACGGTTCATGGTTGGAGTTTGAAGTTGCAAAAAACGACGTAATTTCGGCTCGGATAGACAGAAGAAAGAAGGTTTTGGCAACAATATTTCTAAGGGCGATGGGGATTGAGAGCGACGAAGAAATCTTGAAGACTTTTGCGGAAGTAGATAAGGACCCCAACCATAAATATATGGTAACCACTCTTGCTAAAGATCCAACGGCAAATAAGGGAGAAGCGCTTTTGGAGATTTATCGGAAATTAAGACCGGGAGAACCTGTAGTTTTGGAAAACGCCGAGGATTTGTTCAAAAGTCTTTTTCTGGATTCAAGAAGATATGACCTTGGAAAGGTGGGACGCTACAAGATTAATAAAAGGCTTTCCCTAACCCTTCCGAACGAAAAAAGTACATGGGTATTAACAAGGCAGGATATTTTGGGCACACTGTCATACCTCGTTGGTCTCCAAAACGGCAACGGAAGGGTAGATGATATTGACCATCTTTCAAATCGGCGTCTAAGGCGGGTGGGCGAATTGGTTGCGGTAAACGCATTCAGGGTCGGACTCTTGCGGTTGGAAAGATCGATTAAAGAAAAAATGAGTCTTATTTCTCCCGACGACAGACCGGTTCCGGCAACGCTAATAAACGCAAGACCGTTGATAGCTTCCTTAAACGAGTTTTTCCGTTCCAATCAGCTTTCCACGATATTGGACGATACAAACCCCCTCTCTGAGATAGACAACTTAAGGCGCGTTTCCGTCCTGGGGTCGGGAGGAATAAACAGGGAAAGAGCCTCATTTTCTATCCGTGACGTAAATTCTTCTCAGTACGGAAGGATAGATCCGGTGCGTTCTCCCGAGGGGCCAAATATCGGGCTTGTTACCTATCTGGCACTTTATACAAAGGTGAACGAATTCGGGTTTTTGGAGTCCCCTTATAGAAAAGTAAACAAAGTTACTAAAGGCAAGAAAACCGCAGTAAAGGTTACGGATGAGATTGTTTATTTAACAGCGGACGATGAAGAGGAGTGCTACATCACCCATGCGGGAATAAATATCAGCAAAGAAGGCTTTATTTTGGATGAAAGGGTGCCCCTAAGGTATAAGGGAAACTTTATAGAAGGTTCGTCTTCACTTGTGGAATATATCGACATTACTCCCCGTCAGGTGGTTGGCGTCTCGGCGTCTTTGATCCCCTTTTTGGCGCATGATGAAGGAAACAGGTCTTTGATGGGTTCCAATATGCAATGCCAGTCGGTTCCCCTTGTGTCTCCCGAGGCTCCTGTTGTCGGAACCGGAATGGAAGAAATTATAGCAAACGGTATGGGAAGGGTCGTGCGGGCAAGACATTCGGGAGAGGTTGATTATGTCGACGCCGAAAAAATTGAGATAAAGCTGGACAAAAAAGCTCAGGAAAACGGAATGGCCGAAGACGTCGAGATAGTGGAGTCGGGTAAAAAAGAGAGATATTATCTTACAAAATTCAGAAGGACGGCACATTCAACCTGTTACAACCAAAAAGTGAGGGTTTCGGTTGGTCAAAAAGTTAAACAGGGAGACCTTTTGGCTGATGGACCTTCGATTGACGGCGGGGAGTTGGCGTTGGGAAGAAACTTAACCATTGCTTATGCATCCTTGGGTGGATATGGATTCGAAGACGCAATTTTGGTTTCGGACAGACTGGTCAAAGAAGATCTTTTAACCTCGATCCATATTGAGGAGTATGAAGCAGATGTTGTTGATACAAAACTTGGGCCGGAGGAGTTAACCCGGGATATTCCCAACGTAGCCGAAGCGGAATTGGCCAATTTGGCGGAAGACGGAATAATTGTTATAGGAGCCGAGGTTGGGCCGAACGATATTTTGGTGGGAAAAATTGCTCCCAAAGGAGAGACGGAACTCACTTCCGAAGAGAGGCTTCTTCGTGCTATTTTCGGAGAAAAAGCTCGGGAAGTCCGCGATACCTCCTTGAGGATTCCTCATGGAGAAAAGGGAATCGTGGTATGCGTTTCGATATTGGATAAAGACAAGGGTGATGAACTGGGACCGGGAGTTTTGAAGAAAGTGGTAGTCAGGGTCGCACAAATAAGAAAATTAACCGTAGGTGATAAGGTTGCGGGAAGACATGGGAATAAAGGAATTGTGGCGAAAATTATGCCCGTTGCCGATATGCCTTATCTTTCCGACGGCATGGCAATCGACATTGTTATTTCTCCCCTTTCGGTTCTTTCGCGTATGAATTTGGGGCAATTATTGGAAGCCCATCTTGGTTGGGCGCTGTCCAACAAAAAGGAAAAAGCAAAACTGCCTGTTTTCGACAAAATTTCGGAAGATGTAATTGTGGATGAGCTCAAAAGTGCTGGGTTACCCACTAACGGAAAAACGAGATTGCGGGACGGCAAAACGGGTGAGATTTTTAAGGAAGATACCGTTGTGGGAACGGCCTATATCATGAAGCTTACCCATATGGTTGAGGACAAAACCCATGCCCGCTCGACGGGTCCGTATTCTCTTGTGACTCAACAGCCTTTAGGAGGCAAAGCTCAAATGGGAGGACAAAGGCTTGGAGAAATGGAAGTTTGGGCTCTGGAAGCCCATCGGGCGGCACACACCCTTCAGGAGATGCTAACGATTAAATCGGACGACATCATCGGACGGGCAAAAGCCTTTGAGGCGATTGTCAAGGGAGTTGATATCCCCGAATCAACCGTTCCCGAGTCGTTCAGGGTTTTGGTGAGAGAGTTAAATTCCCTTAACCTTTCGATAGAACCGAAAGGTGTTGTTGTTGCCAAAGAGACGGAAGGAGAGGTTGCCGGGGGGTTGGAGTTGGCTGAAGCGGCTGGAGCTGAAGTTGTAGCTTTGCCCGAAGAGATAGTGTCGGAAAAAGGGCCGATGGAAATAGTAGAGACAATCGGTATGGAGGTAAATTAAAGATGGATCAATTAATAGACATGAGATTGTTGGCGGATTTTAAGAGCTTGATTATTAGGCTTGCATCTCCGGAGGATATCAGGAAATGGTCCCGTGGAGAGATTACAAAACCGGAGACGATAAATTACAGGACGTTGAAGCCCGAAAAAGATGGACTTTTTGATGAGAGAATCTTCGGTCCGACGAAAGACTGGGAGTGTTATTGCGGAAAGTACAAAAGAATAAGGTATAAAGGAGTCATATGTGATAAGTGTGGGGTAGAAGTTACTCAGGCTAGGGTTAGGCGTGAAAGAATGGGACACATTGCTCTCGCGACTCCTATTGCCCATGTCTGGTTCTTTAAAGGCGCCCCTTCAAGGATATCTCTTCTTTTGGGCGCTGCTCCAAGAGCGGTTGAACAGGTTATCTACTTTGCCAGATATTTAGTGATTGGTACAAAAGAAGACTTGAGAAAAGAAGCTTCAAAGATTTTACTAAAGGGAAAAGAAACACGCGGAAAAGAGATTTCCGATTCATTCAAGGAAGCTTACGGACAGCTTAAGGAGCAAACGGCGAAAGAAAAAGAAAAGATGAAATTAAAAATAAAAGATAGAGAACAACTTGCCTTGGCCCAAAGTGAAATCGATTTGGAATTACGGAAAAGAGAAGCCTCGATAAGAGAGGAAGAAAGAACGACAATTGAAAAAACGGGCCAACTTTTTGACAATTTGATTTCCTTGGTAAAAAACATAAAGACACTTGATATTTTAAGCGAGGATGAATACGACAGGTTGTCGGAATACGGTACAGCCGATTTCCTGGTTGTTAAAATGGGAGCTGATGCCGTCCTTTCGGCGATAGAGAATGTTAATCTTGAAGAACTTTCTGCACAACTTAAAAAGGAGCTTGATGAGGTGAAGTCCGAAAGCGCCCGTTTTGTCAAAATTGCCAAAAGACTAAAGTTGGTTAACGGAATGAGGCGTGCGAAGATAGCTCCCTCCTCGATGATCTTAAGGGTTTTACCGGTTTTGCCTCCCGATCTTCGGCCCATGGTTCAGCTTTCGGGTGGGCGGTTTGCGACAAGCGATCTAAACGATCTTTACAGAAGAGTAATAAACAGAAACAACCGCCTAAAGCACTTGATTGGGCTTGGGGCTCCGGAAATTATTTTAAGAAATGAGAAAAGGATGCTTCAGGAGGCAGTTGACTCTTTAATAGATGCTTCACAAAGAAAAGCAACCAGAAAGGGGCGGGGAAAGCAACCTTTAAGATCGCTTTCCGATATGCTACGGGGTAAACAAGGAAGATTTAGGCAAAACCTGCTCGGTAAAAGGGTCGATTATTCGGGAAGATCGGTCATTGTTGTTGGTCCGGAGTTGTCCCTCACACAATGCGGTTTACCCAAAGAGATGGCTCTTGAAATGTTTAAACCCTTTGTTTTAAGGGAAATGATAGTAAGGGGTATTGCACCAAACGTAAAAAGCGCCAAAAATATGCTTGAAAGAAGACCTCCCGAGATTTTTGATATTTTGGAGGAAATTACCAAAAACCATCCTGTTCTTCTAAACCGCGCTCCGACTTTGCACAAGCTCGGGATTCAGGCTTTTTATCCGGTGTTGATTGAGGGAGATGCCATTCGTATTCATCCTGCCGTTTGTTCAGGATTTAATGCCGATTTTGACGGAGACCAAATGGCCGTGCACGTTCCTCTCTCGAAGGGAGCCGTTCAGGAAGCCAAGGATCTTATGCTTCCTATCCACAATCTATTAAGACCGGCTGACAGCTCTCCGGTTACGACTCCAGCTACCAAGGAAATAGCTCTTGGCGTTTACTTTTTGACAAGTGAAGATAGCCGTCTTGAACCTTTTGAAACAATCTTCGCCGATAAAGAGGAGGCAATAACCGCTTTTCAGGCAAGAAAAATTGAGCTTAAACAAAAGATAAGCGTTAGAGTTGGTAGTACAAACATAGATACCACCGTGGGCAGAATTCTTTTCAATGAATCTCTGCCGTCCGGCTTTGAGTTTGTTAATGAAGCTGTCACCTCGACAATAATAAAGCAACTTTTTACGAAGGCATATAACTCTCAGAAAAATGAAGTCGTAGGCAATATGGTAGATGCGATAAAAAATCTTGGTTTTTACGGCGGAACCGTTTCCGGATTGTCTTTTGGAATTGCGGATGCTCAGATTCTGCCCGGCAAACCCCAAATGATAAAGATGGCGGAAGATCAGGTTAAGGAAGTGGAGGGTAATTTCAATCAGGGGCTTATAACAGCAGAAGAGAAAAAACGCCTTGTTCAGGAAGTATGGATAGAAACATCGGAAGATCTTGCCGATAAAACCTGGGAAGCTCTTGATCCTATGAATCCAATAAAAATAGTTATCGATGCAAAGGTCGGTCGTGCCTCAAGGGATCAGGTAAAACAGTTGGCTGCAATCAGGGGTTTGGTGGTCGATCCTTTAGGAAAAATTGTGGAGCTTCCCATCAAATCCAACTTTAAGGAGGGTCTTTCGGTTTTTGAATATGTAACAAGTTCGAGGGGTTCCAGAAAAGGGTTAACTGACTCTGCCATCAAGACCGCCGATGCCGGGTATTTGACAAGAAGGCTTGTTGATGTTGCCCATGACGTCATAGTGAGAAAGGAAGATTGCGGGTCGGAAAAGAGTTTTGTGGTGAAGAAAGGATCCCGTGCAAACTCTTTCCTGGCACGGGTATTGGGAAGATTTGCTTTTGAAGATGTCCTTTCCCCCAAGGGTAAGAAATTGATTTCCCGAGGGGAAATTATTGATGAGGAAAAGGCTTCGTTAATTATTACTGAAGGGGTAGCGGAAACGGTTGTCCGCTCCCCTCTTACCTGCAAACTTAAGCACGGGATATGTCAAAAATGTTACGGCTGGGATTTTTCCAACAAGAAGCTTGTGGAGATCGGGACGCCGGTGGGGGTTATAGCAGCCCAATCTATCGGAGAGCCGGGTACCCAACTTACACTTCGCACAAAGTACGCTGCGGGGGCGGTTGGTGGAGTTGATGTTACTCAAGGACTTCCCCGTGTAGAAGAGCTTTTTGAAGCAAGGATTCCTAAAGCCTTGTCCCCGCTTTCGGAAATTTCCGGAAAAGTTAGGATCTCAGAAACCACACAAGGATGGAAAGTAGAAGTTACAAGCCGGGAGGCAAAATTGAAAGAAGAGCGGGAATACGTTATTCCGAAAACGGCGAAATTGGACGTAAAGGACGGGCAGATGATAGAAGTGGGTACCCAGTTAGCGACGGGTTCCTTGGACTTAAAAGAAATACTTGTCGTTAAAGGTTTAATTAGCGCTCAGGAATATTTAGTGAGTGAAGTACAAAAAGTTTACGAATCTCAGGGGATTCCCATAAACGATAAGCATTTTGAGGTTATAGTCCGCAAGATGAGCGATGGGGTGAGGATAGCCACTTCCGGAGATACACCTTTCTTACCTGGAGAAGTTGTTGATCAGGTGGTTTTTGAGGAGGAGAACGAGAAGGTGTTGGCTGCAGGAGGCGAACCCGCGTCGGCTCATCAGGTGATATTGGGGATCACCAGAAGGGCTTTGCATGTGGAAAGTTGGCTTTCCGCCGCTTCATTCGAACAGACTACCGATATTTTGACCGACGCGTCTTTATTCGGAAAAGAAGATAAACTATTAGGACTTAAAGAAAATGTAATAATCGGGAGGTTGATTCCGGTAACACCGGAGCGTGCTCAGATGTTCGACGAAGCAAGTATCTGATATAATTTCAGTTCCAGCTAAAATACGATTAGCGATAAAAAATTATGCCGACAATATCACAATTAGTTAGACGGGGAAGAAAGAAGATAAGCAAGAAGACCAAGACAACGTCGTTGCGGCGTTGGTTTAATGCGAAAGACAGGAAATTTTCCGAAATTTCGTCTCCCTTTAAAAGGGGGGTTGTCGTGTCGGTGAGAACAATGACGCCGAGAAAACCGAATTCCGCTCTAAGAAAGGTGGCAAGGGTAAGATTCTCCAATAAACAGGAAGTGACGGCATATATTCCGGGAGAAGGACACGAACTGGCAGAACATTCAATTGTTTTGGTAAGAGGGGGAAGGGTGAAGGATTTGCCCGGGGTAAAATACACAATAGTGAGAGGAAAATATGATACAACCGGCGTTGTCGGGAGATTGACATCAAGAAGCAGATACGGTACCAAGAAAGGAGACGGCGGTGGCGGCAAGAGTACTCCTGTAAGTACACCTACCGCGGAGGTAACACCCGTACAATAATTATGGCAAGAAGAGGTCAGGTAAAAATAAAAAAAGTAGCCCCGGATCCCATATTTGCTAATTGTGCAGTAACCAAGCTTATCAACGGGAGTATGAAGGACGGAAAGAAGTCAGTGGCCCAAAAAGAAGTATATAGGGCTTTTGAGATTATCAAAGAAAAAACAGGGGAAGATCCGATTAAGGTTTTTATTCAGGCAATGGAGAAGATAAAACCTACAATGGAAGTCAGACCCAGAAGAGTCGGCGGTGCCGCTTATCAGGTCCCTATGAGCGTGAGGGGGCCGAGAAAAGAGTCTTTGGGATTAAGGTGGCTGATTGCGGCGGCCAGGGGCAGATCAAACAGCGAATTTCATACCTATGCCGAAAAACTGGCAACGGAAATAATAGAATCTTCAGAAGGTGAAGGAGCCGCAGTTAAGAAAAGACAGGAAATCGAAAGAATTGCAGAAAGCAATCGCGCTTTTGCGCATTTTAACTGGTGAATGTCTGTTTATGAAAGAAAAAACAAGCTGTTACGATGATTGTTCCCTTAGGCATGATTGTGTGGGCGGTTATGTGAGCGAAAACGGAATTTGCGAGGAGGAGATAAAAAGAGTTCTTAAAATATTGGAAGAAAGGACAGGAGCAGCGCAGTTTACGTTTGGGGAGTCTGGGATTGACTTTTATATCTTAAAGAAAGGTAAAAAATTAGATTATGCCGACTGGACAAGGTGGCGGAGGGTAGGGAGAATGGGGGATGGGGAAATTCAATTAGATTAGTTCACTTTGATCTTAAAGATGTGTAATCGATTGCTGCTTTCGGAAAGAAAGCGGCTTTTTGTGTAAAATAAACATATGGTGGGAGAAATTCAGAAGAAAAAATCGGCAATGATAACAACGGTTACAAAAAACCGTGATGTTCCGTTGGAAAAGATCCGAAATATCGGTATTATTGCCCATATTGATGCAGGCAAGACTACAACAACTGAGCGGATACTTTTTGAAACAGGAAAAACTTACCGTATAGGTTCCGTGGATGAAGGAACTACCGTTACCGACTGGATGGCACAAGAGAGAGAGCGCGGAATTACCATCGTTTCCGCCGCAATAACCACTTTTTGGGAACTTAAGGGAAATTCTTCGGTCGATAAAGGCAATTATAGGATCAATATAATTGATACTCCGGGACACATTGATTTTACCGCCGAAGTTGAGAGATCTTTAAGGGTATTGGACGGTGCGGTTATGGTTTTTGACGGAAGAACAGGGGTTGAAAGTCAGTCTGAAACCGTTTGGCGGCAAGCCGACAGATACGGTGTTCCCAGAATTTGCATCTTAAACAAATTAAATCTGATAGGGGCCGATTTTGAGGGGAGTTTGAAATCAATTGAAGAAAGATTGGGGGCAAACGCTTTCCCGGTGATTTATCCTATAGGTCTGGAGCATGAACATAGAGGTGTTGTGGATCTGGTTAAAATGAAGGCTTATACTTATAAAGCGGTTGAAGATAATGCTCTAATTGAGGGAGAGATTCCCACCGACCTGCTGGAAATTTCCAAAAAATACAGGTCTCAGTTGATCGAAAAAGTATCTGAGTTTGATGACGATGCCTTGGCAAAATTTTTGGAAGGTCAGGAACTTACAGAGGTTGAGCTTAAGCGGGCCGTAAGGAAGGGTGTAATATCCGGAAAGTTTTTTCCGATATTTGGCGGGGATAACCGAACCGCGGAGACAAGACTTCTGTTGGATGGGGTAATCGAGTATCTCCCTTCTCCTCTTGACCTTCCTGCTATTGAGGGGATAAATCCAAAAACGGGAGAGAGGGAGATAAGGGAAAGGAAGAGCGAGGCGCCGTTTTCGGCTCTGGCTTTTAAGGTTGTAACCGATCCTCATGTCGGACGCTTGGTTTATTTAAGGATTTATTCGGGAAAACTTTCGGCAGGTCAGGCGATACACAACTCAACAACACAAAGTCCGGAAAGAATAGGCAAACTGGTGCTGTTGCATGCCGATCAGAGAGAGTTGATCGACAGCGCATTTGCCGGAGAGATAGTTGCAGCCGTAGGAGTGAAAGATACGACTACGGGACACACTTTATGTGATCCGGGTCACCCAATTATCCTGGAGTCGATTGTCTTTCCGGAACCCGTTATTTCTTTAGCTATTGAGCCTGCGACAAAGTCCGATCAGGAGAAAATGGGTTTGGCTTTGGGAAAGCTTTCTGACGAAGATCCGACTTTTAGGATTAAGTCAAACTTGGAGACGGGGCAAACAATAATTTCGGGAATGGGAGAGTTACAGCTTGAAGTATTGGTTGACAGAATGAAGCGTGAGTTTAATGTCGTTGCCGCAACGGGAGCGCCGCAAGTGGCATATAAAGAAACGATTAAAAAGACTGCAGATGGGGAAGGAAAATATATAAGGCAGACCGGAGGCCGTGGTCAATATGGACACTGTTTACTTAGGGTTGAACCTTTGGGAAGAGGAGAAGGATTTGAGTTTAAAAATGAAATCAGAGGCGGATCAATACCCGCCGAATATATTCCCGCCATTAATAAGGGGGTAAAAGAAAAGCTGGAGAATGGGATTTTAGCGGGTTTCCCTATGGTTGATATGAGAGTTGCGGTCTACGATGGAAGTTTCCACGACGTGGATTCTTCGGAGATTGCTTTTAAGATTGCCGGATCTATGGCTGTAGAAGAAGCAGCAAGGCACGCTGATATGTGTCTTTTAGAGCCTATTATGAAGATTGAGGTTTCCACTCCGGAAGAATTTATGGGAGATGTTATTGGAGACCTTTCCGCAAAAAGGGCTCAGATTCAGGGGACGGAAAAAAGAGGGACAATGACGATAATTTTGGCTCAAGGACCCTTAGCTGAACTTTCCGGTTATGCGACCAAACTTCGATCGATTTCCCAAGGAAGAGCCTCCTATTATATGGAACCGTCACATTACGAAGAGGTACCCCGAAATATTACGGAGCAAATAGTGGCAAAAGCCGGAAAAGTGGAAATGGCTAGGGGATAAATTAGGTATTGACACTAGTATTTAGCCTCGACTATAATACGTTCACTTGGGGCTTGATGCCCTTTTTGATTTGTAATAGAATATATATATGGCAGGGGAAGCAAAACAAAAATTTGAAAGAACAAAACCTCACGTAAATGTGGGTACTATTGGTCATGTCGATCACGGCAAGACCACTTTGACTTCGGCAATTACCACCGTTTTATCCAAGCAACCCGGAAACAAAACCAAAGCCTATAAATTTGACGAGATCGATAATGCCCCCGAAGAGAAGGAAAGAGGAGTTACGATTAATATTTCCCACCTTGAATACGAAACGGAAAAAAGGCACTATGCCCATATTGATGCTCCGGGACACCAGGACTACATTAAAAACATGATTACCGGTGCCGCTCAAATGGACGGGGCTATTTTGGTTGTTTCGGCTCCTGACGGAAAGATGCCTCAAACAACCGAGCATATTATTCTTGCAAGGCAAGTAAACGTTCCGGCTCTGGTTGTCTTTTTGAATAAAACGGACGCTGTTGATGATCCTGAAATAATTGACTTGGTTGAACAGGAAATCAGGGAACTACTCAAAAAATACGAATATCCGGGTGATGAAATTCCGATAATCCGCGGATCGGCTCTTAAGGCACTAGAGGGTGACCCCGAAGCCGAGAAACAGATATTGGAGCTTATGAAAGCGGTAGACAATTATATACCTGACCCAAAGAGAGATGTGGATAAGACATTCCTTATGCCGGTTGAAGACGTTTTTGCAATCAAGGGTCGCGGGACGGTTGTAACCGGCCGGGTTGAGCGCGGAAAGTTAAAAGTGAACGAAGAAGTGGAGATTGTCGGTCTTAGGAAAACGACCAAGACGGTAGCAACGGGTCTTGAAATGTTCCGAAAGACCTTGGATGAAACGATTGCCGGAGACAACGTTGGGGTTTTACTTAGAGGAATCGAAAAGGATGGTGTTGAGCGTGGTCAGGTTCTTGCTAAACCCGGGACAATTACTCCCCATACTGAGTTTGAAGCAGAAGTTTATATCCTTTCAAAAGAAGAGGGTGGAAGACACACTCCTTTCTTCACCGGCTACAAACCGCAATTCTTTATAAGAACGGCTGATGTTACCGGAGATGTTTCTCTTCCTGAGGGAATCGAGATGGTTATGCCTGGAGATAATGCGAAAATGAAAGTTAAGCTCATTCAGCCGATAGCTATGGAGGAAGGATTTAGATTTGCAATTCGGGAGGGTGGTAGCACAGTTGGTGCTGGAGTTATCACCAAGATAATAGCGTAAGTTTTAGCACATTATGGCAACAGCAGGGAGACTTAGAGTCAAGCTTAAAAGCTACGACCACCGTGTCATAGACGAAGCGGTAGTCAAGATATTGGACTCGGTTTTAGCGACAGGTGCTAAAGTAGTAGGACCCATTCCCCTTCCAACCAAAAGAGTGTTGTATCCGGTAAAAGAGTCTCCTTTTACGGATAAAGACGCACAGGAACACTTCGAAATGTTGATTCATAAAAGACTGATCGATATTCTTGATCCTTCGGGGCGTACAATCGACGCCCTTTCCAATCTCGATCTCCCCGCTGGAGTGTCCGTAGAAATCAAAATGTAGATTCTCTTGCCGAAGACAGCTTCATTTGCTATAGCAAGCTTTGTGCTTGATATATCGAACTTCGTTCGCTATAATTGATCCATCGTGGATGTGTTTATGTTAATTTACCACGTATAGTTTAC
>ERZ1292629.332-Hain-H43-01um-R1-332-length-49969-cov-11_pt1 | contig 24098 bp, 38 predicted proteins | sample MGYA00564399_ERZ1292629 | MGnify/ENA primary metagenome ERZ1292629 (study PRJEB36523, sample SAMEA6512636) | groundwater metagenome | collected 2019-01-08 | study: AquaDiva: Metagenomics assemblies of 32 groundwater samples | reverse complement strand
GTGCGGATTTTGTTTTGCCATTTCCGCATTACGAATTGGACCGGCGGCTCTCCCCTTACCAGCCCAGTCAGCAGGAAACTCTTTCGGCTCAATAGCAATATTACTGTTAGCAAACTCTGCTCTCAGCATTTCACAAACTTCTGTTGAAAGTTTATCTGCTCCACGGCAAGCACCATTTATTATGGTTACTGTACTGACGTTTGATGGAAATCTAAGTCGCTCAGCTGTCAGCTGGCAGCTTACCCACTTGATAGCAACTGATAACACATCGTGAATAATTTGTTTATTCATCCACTCTCTGTCACCGGTCACAAGAATACGAAGCTCTGTATCTTGCTCACCACTATGCTCAGACATCTCAGTCTTTCTTGCCTGTGTTTAGAGTAATAGTGTACTCACTATCTACAGAGTTAGCTGTCTGTGTTTCAGTTTCATCAAACTCACGATGATGTAAAACTCTCAGTTCGAGCTTCGGCAGCTTTAGATTTAGCGGGTTCGGGTTGCCTGTTGGTTCTCCTAACTGCAAGCATTCTGGACACTCACCATATCTTGCTCACGTGAGCGCCCAAGATGCATTGTTCCAATAACACCACCTTCTTCAATCCACTTATGCTCATTTTTACATTTATACTCTGTATACCAATGGCTCATAATTTTTATTCTATCTCCTACACTTGCAATTGCAGTTGCATCTACAGACATCTCTATGTTTTTTGTACTCTTCTTCAAGACATTGAATGCAGATTACAGTTCCGTCGAGGAACTCGTCGTGTTCTTCGCAGTAGCCTGACCACGATTTTCTAAACTCAAAGAAAGAGCTTGAAATTTTTTTTCGAAATCTCGAAACACACTCTTTAAAGAACTTACGACATGTCATACTGGTTTATATTTTATGTCAAAAGATAGAACCCAATCTGGGTTCCAGTCACCAACGCCGAGCACTCTCAAGAAGACAACATCGTTTGCAAATAGGCTCATTATCGTACATAAGCTCAGGGTTTTCTCGCCAGAATGAAAGTTTTATACATCGTGAACTATGTTCTGGAACAAGCAGATTTATTAGTTGTTGAACATCTTGTGTCACAAGATGATTTGAGATAACTTTTGCATAATGTTTACGCTGTTCGAGTTCAACGTTACGTTTTTCATTATTCCGTCGCTGAACTTCTTCATCAAGAGACAGTTTAAATTTTTCAAGTTCTTCGTCTGTCAAATGAATTACATTGTTGTTGTGTAATACCTCTATCATTTTGCATCCCACTCACTTTTGATGCTATCATCATCTGGTTCTCTAACGTTTCGTGTTTTGATTTCAAGAGATTTCGAAAGTCTGCTTGTCAGCATATCTCTATACTTGATTTTCGGAGTTCGCTTGAATGTTTGATAACCACGAGCTTTTCTCGTTCGATACACTTTACACTCGACTTCTTGCCCATCAATTACAATCATCTTAGTAGCAATTGGCTTAGACATTTTGAGTTCTGCCTTCTAAGCTTTCTAAGTTGGACTTTACAGTCTATCTGTAGATGTTCGCGCTTTGAGCAGCTCTAAAATTGCTTTCTCATCAGCTCCGGCTCTAATAACTTCAGCGAGAGTAAATGCAAGTTCTTCATCATCAGACGCAAAACGCTCTAAGCTTGATAGTCTTGCTTTATCACTTTCAATAACTTGTGATAATCTTGAAATCTCATCTTGAAGTCTCTGTAAGTTTGCTTCATTTGTAGCAATTTTGCTTGCAAGTCTCCTGCTGTTTGTTTGTCTCTTATTACTAGCATCACTAGCTAGTTCAAATCCGTTGAGCGCATTAGCTGTGATGCGAGTATCACTATTACACACACACAGCAATGGTGTGTGTTTGTCGTGAAAGCGGCCGACGCCAAATCTAATACATTCTAAAAGAGTTCCTGCTGGGAGGGTGGTGACTCTTTTACCACTAGAATAATAGACATTGCCATAGGGGCCGGCGGCGACATTAAGACTTCTCGTGACTCTAACAGTATCTCCGACTTTCAAATCTTTTCGTTCCATTACAAAAATCCTTTCTCTATATGTTATGATTTTACTATCGATTTTGTGCTTGTTTCTCTAATTTTGCAATTGTTGCAGCTCTAATCGTCTTCACACGAACTACATCTTAGTGATATGCGCTCTGCTCTCGCTTCATCTACTTCACAATCACAATCAGTTTTCGAGTTAGCACATCCGGTGCATACATCATACAATCCAACTGGCGGATAAAAGAAGTATACACAACCGCGTGCAGTGTATGCTGCATTTTCTTTTTCGTATGCAGATTTTTGAGCTTCTGAAAACCAGTTTTTAGCTTTTATATCCCACCGCTCATCTGCGACAATAAACCCATTACCGACTTCAATAACTTCAACAACTTCGTTATAACGCTCATCATCTTCATCACCATCTTTTGCATAATAAATATGCACTTTGTCACCAACTTTTAGCAAGCTTACTTCTGACATCAGCATTGGTGCTAAGTGTTTTGGATACATTCTTGCTTCTACTCCTTGTGTTCGTAGTATTTTCGAAGCTCTCGAAAATCTGTGTCTTTATAGTGTGGGCCTAGTCTTTGTTCCACACGTCAACAAACATACGACTTTGCTGTGCTTTATTTTCTATGTCAACTCGATGTGACATTTCTCTTAGAGCTTCGTCTGCAGAATTGAATGCTATTGTTTCATCGTCGTCAAGCAAAATATAACTAATTTCTGTGGCACCAATTATTCTCTTTGAGAGCTCTAATTCATTGAATGAGATGATAAAGCTGTTATCAAGCAAGAGTTTGATTGCGTTATGAACATCACGCTGAAACACTTCAGAGATAACTATATCTTTTGTGCTCATCTTGTTTCACAATTTTAGTTTAGCAGCTTGATGGCTCGCTCTACATCAAAATCTGTTAGACCAGTTGCGAATGATGTTCTTATCGTTCTATCTTCAAGCTCATACATCGTTTCACAATCTTCAAGAATGATAAACTTTTCTATATCTTCGTTTTGATTGTCACTTAGCCAGCCGACTATTTGATTTCTGCGTGTTGTGAGTTTGAACTCAAACGCGAACGGTGTTCTATCAATAATTTCAAGTGAAGACTTCGTTACATTCAAGTCTTTGAGCTTTAGAGCGAGCATTTCTCTAATTTCATCAAGCGAAAAAACTTCACGCCAGCTCGATGAGATTACAATTTTTGCGTCGGTTGTATCTGTAATTGCAAGTAGACGCTTGACTGCATACTTGTCAAGCATCATTGAGCCATATAAGACTTTATCTGAAGATAAATCGACGTGTTGTCTGTGCAAACGTTTTAGAAATCTGTCATTGTTCAGGACACCGTCGATGTCAAGAAATATAATTTTCATTCAATTTGCTCTCAAGTCTCTCCCATATACTTTGCTTACTAAGCTTGGTTATTTTATTTGCATCAAGTGTATAATGGACACACCTGTTTATGATTGTTTTTCTCCCAATCTTTAACAAGATTTTTTCAACTGACAAGCTTGCATACCTTGGATTAGCTCTTGGTTCTAATGAGCTATAGAAACTCACAATGCGAGTTCTCAGGATAGGAAGATTACCGTCATCAATATGTGCTAATAGCTCAAATACTTTTCCTGCTTTAGTTCCAGCTCTGAACGGGTTCATACTAGTCCTCAGACACTTCTTCTCTTGATAATTTATTTATTCTTTCAAGAGCTGCTGCTTTTTGTTTTTCAAGTGCGTTGGCTACTTTATTTGACTTTATTTTTTCTAATTCTAGCTCTAATTTTCGTAATTCTTTTTTTGCTTCTTGCATATCAAAGAGTGCTTTGAGTCGCTTATATTCTTTTATTGCAGGCTTGAACTTTTCAAGCTCTTTCTCATATGTTTTGAGCTGTGTTTTATAATGAGTATTTTCTACTTGAACTTTTTCTTTTAACTCAAGGCTATTTGAGTCATCATAGTGACCGTAGTAGATATTACGAACTACAACAAAGTTTGCTTTATCTTTATCTTTTGTAATACGCTCTATTCGTTCTAAGAGCTCTGTAAGAGCTAAATCATCTTCAAACTCATTGAGCAAATTACAAACAAACTTTTCCTCATCACAAAACTCTCGCGGTTTTGTAGGTTTAGTTGGTTCATATGGTTGTTTGATATGTTTCATTTACACATCTCTTTCAATTCTGCTTTGATTGCTCGCGCTACATCACCACGCCACGACGTTGCATTAGACAAAAAATATAGCACAACAGATTTTGCACTATCAAGATAGTAATCATCAGTGATATAATTGAGTTCAAACATTGCTTCGAGATATGGTATGGCAGCGTAATGCACGTTGTGCCAGTTATTCTGAATGTCTTGTGCTATTTGATGGAGTGGTCTTTTTTGCATAATGTTACATTACCTCACTTTGCTTTCTTGTTTCGACACTAAAGATTTACAGAATAACAAATCTTTCAATGTAATCTCTGTCTTGTGTGAAGACGGGTATGTCTTCGTCTATAAGAAATCCACTATCTGATTTTACTACACAAGACCCGCGTTTTTTCCGTGTTTCTAAATCATTCCAATTTAGACTTTTCTGTGTAAATAACATTTCTTGCACTTCGTCTGTTGATTTTCCTTGAAGTGCAACGTGTGAAAAGTGTGCTTGCCCGAGCCCGTTGATTGAGTTTCGAGTGCAGTCTTGCTGTCTAAACACGAAATAATTTGCAACTTCTTCTTTGGGCAGAAGGAAACAGCGAGCGTCAAATGTAGCTAACTTTCGAGCTCTATCCTTATCTTCGATAAATCTTCCGAACCACAAAGCATTGAAGTGAGCAGTAAAAATACTTGCAGTCACACTACAAAGTTTCTGTTGCTCTTTATCAAACCAAGCGTCTGTTGTTAGTGTATCATAATCTGTAAGCAAGATACTAATTTCATCACTGAAGAGGTATGCTAATTTAGCTCCGCTCATTTCTGTCATTGTTATTTTTGCTGCTGTTGCGAGAAAGTTTGCTAACCCTTCATCAAATGGCTTATTGAGCCCGTGTGTCCATGTGTGAAAAGCTCTACCATCAATACGAATAACCAATGGCATACGCTTAGTGAGTGTCAATTTTGACACGTTCTCATATTGAAGCATTCGAGCCCCAAGGGAATTAGTGTTCGACGACATCACAGCCCTCTCTAAGCTTTCTAAAGTAGATTAGATTTCGATACCTGTTTTCCGGTACTGTATGTACTACAGCAAATGGCTCCCATTCACTATACAATAAGCTACAAAACTCATCAGTCTCTTCTTCTACAGGAATGACTTGATACTTTTTAGTTGTAAATATATTGTTATTATTACAGACACACTCGTGTTCAAAGTTTGCGCACCACAAGCAAACGTGACTGTATATCAGTTTAGAAGTTTCCATTCAGTGTTCGCTTTCTAATCTCATCGAGAGACTGTTCGTTATACACAACACCATTTTCGAAGACGGTCGTTAGACGATTATCTGCAGAATGCTCATTATTTGTTGTTATGAACTCACTATCAATCTTTTCAAGAGCAAATCTTCCGCGTTTTGAGATTTTTCCAATGTCTGTGATTGGGTCTTTATACACGTCTCTAACAACTCCGTCTACAATCACGGATGAACACTTGAACGCAAACTTTTGCGTGTCTCTATTCAATTTCTGCAATAGTGCTCCACCGCATCCAAACGCTATATTATCTGCAGACCAGCCACAAACTTGCATTATACGCAAGATTTTATCTACTTCGTTTATATCAACACCGTCACCCTGAATTACACGTACGTGTGGGTCAAGAACTCTATACCCTTTCTCGTTGAGAGAATAGCCAAACTTGTCACCCAAGATACCGAGAACTGTCATAACAGTTTCTACCGGGTCGCCGCTATCAGGACGAATTACAAGAGTGCCATCTCTTGAGAGTACTTTTTCTTTGAGCTTTCCGCCCCACAAGTTTTCACACGCTTTGAATATATCAAAGCTATCACTCACACAAGCAACTAAGCCTGTCGGATATTGCTTCAACATATTTTCAAACGCATCAACTTCGTGCTCTCTTCCCCAAGATGTAATCGTGCTATGTTCTGATGCAGGAATAGAAAATCCTGCACAGTCAGCATTATAATACTCTTTTAGAAGAGCGAGAGCTGCAATTGTATCTGTTCCTTTGAAATTGACGAGATGTGCAGCTCCACCGATTCCCGCACTCTCTTGTGAGCTAACACCACGATACCCAAAATCGTGGAACTTGAAGTCAATCAGATTTGGGTTGCCCGTTTCTTCAAGAAACTTCGAGATTATTTTGCGAACATTATTTGATAGTGTGCAAACAGTCGTTGGATACCAAACTTGGACAAGCATTGTCTCAAGATAATTTGTTAGCCACCAGCAGTTTGGGTCTGTATTCTCAATTGTCATAAGCACATTGTGTGTCGGAACAATAGTGCCCTCAGGCACAGCTTTGATGCAAACAGGAAGTTTCCCGTTATGTGCTTCTAAAATATACTCCCAGCCAGCACGATTGAAAAGTCCAGGACCAAGATGTGCATCAATGAGCTCTTGTGCTTCATCAATCTTATCACGAGTTACAACAGTTCCTTCGAGGTAGCGCTTTAGATAATACTGCAAGCCAAAGAATACTGTGCTACTAAACTTCCCACCACGACTTTCGAAGTAACTATAAACTTGTGTAGTGCCGGGCTGATACTGTTTCGCATGTGAATATTTATACGAATCACTTGCTAAACACAAATTGAAATTGCTATCTTTCTTGAACATCTCCTGTTCCTCCTTTTGTTATAAGAACGCACTCTCTGTGCGCTTGTTATTCTTATCCAATTCCCAAGAATGTGTCTATAATCTGCAGATGGTCTTCAAAAAACTCGTCTTCGTGCAAATGCAATTCACCAAGCTGCATCCATAAAGCACCAGCCGCGTCTGTATCACCCTTCACTTCCGGCAATGGTTCTCCATCCGGTAGCCTAATCAAATAAGCGTGCGTAATTGTCCGTCCTCGTAATGACCGTTCTGGGTGGTCAAACACTTTTGACATCTTGATAGATTGCTGTATCTGTTCTACGGGAAGTCTTATTCTCGTTTCACTCTTCAATTCTCTAACCATTGATTGAGTAAGTGTCATTTCGTTGTCGAGAAAACCGCCCGGCAGAGCGAACAAATCAGCACCCGGATTGAACTTTCTCTTAACAAGAAGAACGTGTCCGGATGCAATCACAACTGCATCTGTTGTCACGAATGTTGGCGGGAATGGTGCTGACTTCCACTGTTCTTTATACTCTCTCAAGAACAAATATGATTGATGAAGTCGTGCATACGAGTCCGTTTGTCTAAATTCATTCATCCAAGTCTTGACATTCGGATGAACCCAATGTTGCCATACTCTCTTCCACACTTCTTGTTCTTCGATCGGGCCCTCATTGAAGAAGGCGTTTCTGATGTCTGTAGCCGTAAGGAATGCAAAGCTTTGTGACCGACCAGTATCAAGGACTTCCCACTGTGGGAAGAAATTGAGATACTTAGTTGTCTTATCTTTATCGTGACCAACGAGCAAAATGTTTGCGTTTCCGGTAATTGAAGTCACTTTCTGCTGGACATCTGCCATCCAGTTAGTATCATTATATAGATGGTCACGAACAGTAACAAACTCTATTCGTGCATTTGTTTCTTCGTCAAAACAAAGACGAACCATTTCTTTGCGCTCACTTGTCAGCCACGGATTACGAACATCTCGTGCTGCTCCGTGTGAGCCAAGAACGATGATTAGTTTATCTGCCTTTTCAAGAGCTTTATTGATTATTTCAATGTGGGCTTCGTGTGGGGGTTGAAGACGCGCAATAAGAACTGCATAGCTGAAGTCTTTCATATTCTCGAAATCTCCTTTCGGAACTTATGTTTGTAAATAAGACTACTCTCTGTAGTCTAACGATAACTTTTTACCGTCAAAATAAATATACTACAAAAATTGTAAATGTTTCACAATACTTCAATAAAGTCCGAGTTGAATGATTTGAACATTCGACCTCCTGGTCCCAGGCCAGGCACTCTACCAAACTGAGCTAAACTCGGTCAAGTTATATGAAATCATAACTATCAATCCGGTCAACTAAATCATCAATCATACTTGGCTGATGTATGACAATTTCTTGCACTATTGCTTTCTCTGCACGCCTACATCTCTTGATGAAATGTCTTGCTGTAATTTCATTCACGAAGTGATAATTATAGCCAGCAACATTTACTGCGTATGTTTTCATCAACTATCAAGCCCCTCGTGTCTTTTTCTGGAACAGTTATCAATTCTTGAAAATGTAATTATACCGTTTTCGATGTACGGCCCGCAACTGCAAGCTTTTTCATTGCAATCACAGCCATCTATCCAAACAATATAGTCACTACAATCTGGATTGTCAGCAAGCAGTTTATCAATGTGTCCTTTAAGTTTTGCAAGAGTTAGCTCGCCTCTGACTATAGTTTGCTTTTTATTCTTCACTTTAGACCTCACCCGGCAACTCAAAACAAACCATCGGGTTGTCGTGCACTTCAATAACAAACTTATTCATATGCTCAAAATTATTATCCCATCCGACACCAGCATCATTATCACTTGGCTGGTGAAATGGCGTCGCATCACCAATGCAAATAAAGATTGGGTCTGTTATTTCTTCCTGTCTCGAATCGACGCGCACAAGATATAATTGTTGACCGACCCGCAATTTACCAAGCTCTATAAACTCACGAAGTGTTATCAATTTTTCACGATGCTCTAACGTGTTATCTCTATAGAATGTAGTGCTCAACATATATGTTCCTCTCTAGTCAGCTTTCAGCTAACTGTCTTTTCTTCTATCTAAAATGGCATTATACTCTCTTAGCATCAGATTTTCACATAGCTTTGCTAACTGCTAACTCGTTTCTAATAATTTCTTGCTGCATCCAGTGTGCGTGTGTGTGTACATGGTTCTTGCGCACCCATTTTGCTACATTCTTTCTGAATGCCGAGTATGGAAATGCATCTGCATTTCGAACGACGAACCCCTCATCATCAACTTTGTTGAGTTGCTTGATTGTGTTTTCAATTACAGCGTCTGAATAGATACCATCGTACAGTGTATCAACAAGCACAAGATTTAGTAACTCACACCACTCTTTTGTTTCATCAAATGACAAACACATGTTCTTTTCATTCCAGATAGAATGTACATAGAAATAGCTTTTCAAGTCTTTATAATGAAGTGAATGTGCAGCATAGCAATTTTCTCCACAAACACGCCACCCTTCCGGGATTAGATACCCAACTTTAGCGTGCATATTCTGCACAAATGTGCGTGATTTATGAAACTTTGTATCAATTGAGCGAGCATGCATATAGTCATTATGCCATGTCGTCTGTTCGCCGTCAAGTTTTGTACTGATGATGACTCGTTTCCCATCGAACTGGTGTGTGTTCTCAATCATTTTATCGTCAGATGTTAGATTTTCTGATTGTGGCAGATGATATGTTCTTGGGTGCTTTACATACTTCGTGAAATCTCCGAGTACATTGCCCTGTGCAAGTATTTTCTGCACGCTTTCATCGTAGAATAATTCACCGCGAATTCGCTGCCCGTTTGCTAAATAAATGTTTCCCCACTTATCATAGCGCTCATCATCATAAAAATGTTCTGGAAGAACTATGATTTCAATTCCAGTAGCGTCTCTAATCTCTTCACAAGTCAGAGTCGTCTGCTCAGCTTTTATATGACAAGTGCCGCACAGAGACGCGCCATTATCAATATAATAGCCGCCATCATCAAACAAGCGGCGCTCAGTGATATGGTGGGCATCACGCGCTTTATCACCACAAATGACACACTTATAGCCGTCACGACGAAAGACTGTGTCTCTAAACTCATCACGAGTTAGCAGTTGATTATCTTGCATCTGTGTATGTCGCCATTCCTAAGAAATAACAAGAACTTTTATAATTTTATCTGGTTTTTCAAACCAGCCACCATCTTCAAGATTTTGATAATATTCACCAATATATCCGTCTTCGAGTATGACACCTGCAAGCTCAAGGCTTACAGCTGCTTTGTTATATTCATGGTCACCGGTTGCTGTGACAAGCAATGTGTCGTCATCCACACCCTCAATCAATTCTTTGAGTTGCTTCACTGTCATTTGTTATGGTGCTTTCTTTTTCTTTCTTCGTGTCATAAACCAAACCGATGATGCACACCCTTCAATATAAGCGACTGCAATCCACCACGGTGTTGTTGCAAGTGACACAATAGCAATCAAAGAGTTTAGAACGAAAAGCCATAAGAGCAGTTGAATGTGAACAAGAATAACTGCTTTGATTGCGTGTCCGTGAGTATAAGCATCATACCAAGCGCTGATGACGAGGTACTCTGCGAAGCCGGCTGCGAACAGTGCAATTGCTAATGTGACTGTCCCCACACGATAACTATACGTTGCAACAACATTTTGAACAAAATTACGACTTTATTATGCTGATTATCTATAACCGTCATAATCTTCGTTATCATCGACGAAAGCGCCGATATCATCGTCACCACACTCACAACAGCTAGCTTCATCTTCTTCTTCACTGACAAAAACAATCTTCACTGCAACAACTTCGCCGGCTGCGTTTCTTGCAACAAACGCATCATAACTACCATCACCATATCCTGATGATGACACGACACCCTCTTCTATAAAACCGAATGGTTCATACTGTTCTGTATCACTTTGACTTTGGAGTTCTGGTGGAAGTGTTGCAGCACACGCTCTGCCATAGAATGTTGTCGTATCATCATACTCGCCGAGTATGTCACCAGCAGGATAAAGAGCTTCGTTAAAGATACCTGCTTGACCACTATCAACACCAATCTCAGCGTCAAGTCTTTCCCAGCTAGAGTAAGAGAACGCCTCGGCGTGTCTTGCTTCAAGTTCAGCAACACGTTCGTAGTGCTTGCTGATGTTTGCAGTCCACGTACCATTCTTGACATTATCAACGATAGCCTGACACCGAATACCGCGCTTGTAGCACGGGTCAGTCACAATCAGTTTCCCGTTTGTTACGTTGAACACATCATTCATTAGGCTCATCTTTCTTTTGCTTGTTTATTTTGAACGAGCCAAATCCGGGCCATCTAAACTCTCTGTCTTCCATCAGAGATTTCCCGACAAATTTGAAAACAAGCTCACAGATTTCACTAGCTTTCTTCTTCGTTATATGAAACTCAACTGCCAAAGAGTTTGTGAGTTCTTGTTTAGTCATAAGATTGCTGTCTCTCCAGGCTGTCACGCACAGATGTTCATATCATGTAATCTGATGCGAACATTGCATGTGTTAGGTATAGATTACAGGTCCTAACAACGGTTGTATTGCGGCGTTCCAACACAACTAATTTGCTTATGCTAAATTGAGAGTACTCAATTACTAGCCAATCGCTATCAATTATCCTTGTTCTCAGATAGCCTGATGTGAGAAACTTGATCGTCAACAAATGCACCGCCATCTGCGATGCGCGCTTCTCCGCTCTCAAGTGCACGTCTATGCTCTTCTTTGCGAACAGCAATGTCCTCAAAAATCATCGCTGTCTGGTCACGGAAATCATCTGAATTGATGAGGCGATGCGCGCTCTTGCAATTCCTGTGATGATGTCCTTGCTCACAGAACGTGCGATGGACGAACGACTTGAGCCGGATAATCTCTCTAATCAAATCATTCTCACGAACTTCATCTGATGTTACCATTTCTTTCTATCTCCTTTCACTTTCTAGCACTGCTGTGTGCATTCTCTCGCTTCCCTAGAACTGCTAAATCAGAGATGGGCGGTGCGTTTCTAACCCAGGTCGTTACCTCGCCGACGTACACAACGTCGTCCCATTTACAAGCTGATAAATCTTTTGTAGTTGTGACAGATGTCACAACAACTTCTTTGCCATCGAGCCCAAGATAAATACTACCTCCGCTCGGCGGCACGTTTTGCAGCTCAGCTTTTACTTGCCCGCTTCTATCATCAAAGCTGTGTTGATACTGATAATAGCTTTGTGACAAATGCTGTGCAGCTTTTAGAGAATACCAACCGTGTCTGATTGTTGTCATTTTCTTTTATTCTCAATTTCATTTATATTATCTAACGATAGCCGCAATTGTTTCAATTTATTTTTATCAACATAAACACTATAAGTTCCAGCTGGCAAAACTCGAGCTACAATCTGCGGGTTATCTATCTTTAGCTGTCTGTATGTCGTGCCGGCGAGCCGTGAGAGCTCGATAAGCGAGACAGCGCGCCGAATGCTGACAACGGCTGACACGAGGCCGGAGGCGCGCACTGCGTGCTCAGCCCCCGCTGCTTTCTGCGCTCCGCTATCGTGTGCAGCTATTGATTGCGCAGCTGACGGCTGTAATCTCAAGTCAAGATTACACTGCCCAAGATGCGTCATCACGTACGAGATAGCAATAATGCGCGGTACATATCTCTCAGTCTCAAGCGGAAGCACCAAATCCCAGAAGCTAATAACACCCTGAGAACTTAGTGCGTTTGCCACACAAGTCTCACCACAATTATATGCAGCCATTGCAAGCTGCCAGTCTCCAAATCGCTTATATAAATCTCTGAGATGGTTCAGCGCGCTGTGTGTCGCACGTTCAAAATTCAGCCTATCATCAACTATGCTACCTGCTTGCAATCCATAACGAGCACCCGTTGCTTTCATAAATTGCCAGGTGCCAGCTGCTCCAGCCCAAGACTTAGCTGTCGTCACTAATCCACTCTCAGCTATAGCAAGAAACTTCAAGTCATCAGGCATATTTCTTTTCTTTAGTTCTTGCTCAATAAACGGGAAATAGTCTTGAGCTCTAAACTGCCATAAAGCGACAGATGCTCTATCGTTGACGATTACATAGAACTCACGTTCAAGACGGCGCTTGATGTCTTTATCACGAGAGGTTGAGTCGCTCAAAAAGTATGCATTATCTGTGAATACAAAAGCGTTTGGAAGTTTGCAGTTAGAGAATTGCAGAGACTGCAAGCGAGCTTCAATCTCAGTAACACGTTCGGATAGCTCGGACTCGTGAGCTAACGAACTGTTAGCTGCTAACAGCAGCAAGCTCAAGCAGCTAAGCTTTAGAAAGTAGTGCCGGAGGACGTTGTTCATATGGCCAGTTACACCTTATATCTCTAAATGCTTTTGCATTTTTTCTAACGGGATTATAGCTGTAATGCAAGTTAGGTACGTATTCATATTGAGCTGGAAATATCGACACTTTTTTTGCTGAGGTGTCAAACTGTGTGTATGTCACGTCTACAATAGTTTTATCATCGACAACGACCCAACAGTGACACCGACCTTCGACAAAATCAACTTGTTTGAGACCAAAAGCCTTCAGTCTCGTATAAAGCTCATATGAAGCTATTGCACACATAGTGTCAAGTGTTTTCGGATTGGAATAATGCGGATGTTTTTTTGCTAATCTTTCTATCTTCTTGCGAACTGCATATGCAATTGCTCGTACTTTTGTGTCAAGCTTCGGACGTTTTTGTTGCTGCAATTTCTTATGCGTGTGAGCCGATGACAATTCTTGCACCAGATTTCAAGTCGTATACTTGTGGTTCTTGCATACTATCGAACGAAGATGTTTCGAGCCAGCCAATCCAATCACCATATTTTGCAACAATGTTCTTTGGGATATAAGCTATCCAATCTTCGTCACCACCGTTGCCGGAAAAATCTTGCAACTCCTTGGGTGCTTCATAGAATGGCCAAACGAGGATTGGGCCGTTTTGGTGAAGCTCACAGAACGAGCGGTTCGTATCTTTTACGATTCTTCTATTGAGAGCTTCATCGCACTTTGCTGCTCGCTCTTTTGTTAGAGCGCGGTCTTCTATGCAGTCTTTACACAAGAACTCTTCTATATCTTCTTGTGACTGGTCACATACTTCGTGTTTCCAACAATTAGAACATTCGTATCTATGTGTCACTTTTTGTGATTACCTCTTTCTAAAAGCACGGGTCATAATAATAATTACGGTACCCAACATAAACTCGTGTTCCATGACGGCCAGCTCCCTTGAAACAGTTGCGTTTATCTGACCAGCGAACCACTTCAGTTTGTGCATCTTTGTTTTGAGAATAAGAGTATTCAGCACCAGAGTAAATGTCGCCATAGATTAGTGTAAAGTCATCTTGTTGGATTGTCAGTGTTTTACCAGATTTATTCACTTCAACGACTGTGTAGGGATACATGTCAGACCCGACAGACATGGTTGCGCCATCACCTACACGAACTTTCCGAAAATGCTGACAATTACAAGCATCACAGACTTCATCAGCACCGTGTGAAACTTCCACACAGTCTGTGCAAGCAATTTCGAGCACACCGAGTTTTACTCTTGAATACATTTTGCTACTCTTTCTGTACTAAATTAGAGTGGGATTTTATCAAACCAGCTTTTTTCAAGCCAAACATTTTCAACATTTCTAGCATTTAGCTTTAGAACTTCGTTTTTATTCGTGAAAGAACTCGGCATCTTGAAGTGTGTATTCATATTCGATCTGAATGTGATATTCTCACCAGTTTCTTTGTTCACGTATTGGTCATCACAAGGAAACTGTCTACACTCTGGGTCGTCGTTTGGTCCGACCATACATCCGCCACCGATATGTTCAAACATTTCTCTAACTCCTGAAAACTTCGTCTTGACATTGTTGGCACAGCCCGCTGATTGTGTATTCTCGATGAGATAGCTCATCACGAAACTCAATAGCTTGCTTTCCACACCCAATTGGCGGCTCAACACATTTATCGCTTGTTACAGCAGACGTTCGACCGAACAACTGCTCCAAAAAACTTTCAAGCTCAGGTGATTTTTTAGATGGTGTCGTCATCATCTCTATTCTCTATTTTAGAAATAAATGTTTGTGCTTTTCTATAAGCTCTCACAATCCAGTTCTCTTCATTTGTTTCGCCAATGAGGTCAATAACACCTAGCGCAAGCAAGATGAGCGGTGTTGCACACAACAGAATGATGCCAAGCACAGCTCCCACAAGGAGCAAACAGACGACTGCTAATGGTGACATTTTATATCTTCTTTCTGTCTATTTGAGTGCTGCATCAATACGGGCGTTGCGCTCATCAGCTTCACACCAACATGGGTTGCCGTCACACATATTCGCGTGATTCCATTTTGGTCGTGACTTTAGTGCTTCTCGCAACTTCTTACACTCAGCTTTGAGCCGCTCTATTTTATCTGCATCATCATCTCGGGCTTCATCAAGTGCAAGAGCGCAGTACGTTGACGGGAAACCACGTTCATTATCATTCACCATTTGATGCTCGTGAGCAATGGAACACCATAGACAGCGCTGTGTGTCAGACATCAAGTGCCACCCTTCTATTCCTCAAGTTCTATCTCTCAATCAGCCATCGGGTATGCAAAAAACCCATCAATCGCGTTTCCCTCAATCTCAAGATTGACGCGACGATTACCACAACTACAGCGACGTTCACCAACTATCCAGCTGTCACAAAAATTACACTGGTCAAAAGGTACTTCTTCTCCATCTGGATAATTTTCTTCAACCCACTTATCGCGTGCAATGTCATTGGCACTGACGTCGTCAACAGCTTGCTTAGTTTCTTTCATATTCTATTCTTCGAGCTCTATCTCTTCGACTCTTATCATAATGCTGCACTTTATGTCCAGAGAGTGTGTCTAATCTTCATTAGTCTATCGAACATCTCATCATCACGAGCGTTGCTGCACGTAAACCACGAGTGCACACCATATTCGTGATACGCTGTAGTGTTTTTGTACACACAAGAATCTGGACGTTTTTCAAGCAACTTTTGTTCAGTAGCTCTACCGTCACACCACCAATCATACAAATCAATAATTTCTTGTTTCAGCTTTTTATCTTCGTCGCACGTGCTATAATCAATAATGTCGAACGGTTCCTCTTTCTCAACAAAGTCTTTGAGAAGACTAAAGCACGCATAAAACATCAAAGTATCTTTATCTCTGTAGCCCCAGCAATAATCGTTTTGTGGTGAGCGACAATTGACAATATGATAACGAGTGTAAGTATGGCATCTGATAAAGTACCACCAATTTTTCGGTGACCAATCAGAGTTGTGCCACCAAATACGAAAGTTTCGTTCAGACATTATATGCTCGACTTTCATTCAACTGTTTCTCGATATCAAGCGAGAGGTTATAAACCTCGTTGATTCGTTGCATATTCGAGCTGTAATCTTTGATTGTTTTTAGCACATCTTGAGATGAAAGAACATAGACTGGGTAGTCTTCCCAATCATATGTATCAGAAACGCTTAGTACGTGAGTTGCACTGAGACGCTTTCCCTCCGCAAGCCACTCTCTAATGGTTCGTTTTGTTGTCATTTCTTATTCCAGGGTGCAGAACGTACTGCATCTCTATAAATTGCAGTAAGTCTCTTGATGTCAACCTTTTTGTTGAGATGTTCTTTGCATGTGTACTTGAGCTCGGTATCTACTGCAACTGCAGGTGCGGTTATACCAAAAATCATTTTATAAAGCCAGTGTCTAGATAGTTTATTCGGGTCAGTAGGACAGTAATAACATTTGCTCAAATCAATAATGTGCATAAAATAACACATTGTCTTTGCTCTCTCTATTTTAGAAGAGAGCTGTGTCAGATATACATTGTGCCTGTAACATTTGTCACACCATGTCGTGCCATCTTCTGTAAAGATTGCCTTGTTTTGCTCTCTGCATTTATGACAAACGAGCATAATTTATACTCCAATAGATTTGTTAGACAGCCTGAGTTACACGATAAGTTCTTCATCACAAGCAGCCAATAGTTCATCCAGAGCTCTCGGTCTGAAGTCCCACTTATCAACTCCCACGTTGATAGTCTTTCCGTGTCTCAACCACCGAGTGTGAACGTGGCCACATAAATGGATGCTAGCTTTATCTATCTGTTCTTTTAGATGTGGAGCGTCAGTCAACGGTTTATGTGACATGAATAGTTTTGTCCCATCAAGTTCAAGTGACAACGAGTTGTATACATCTGCAAATCCTGCTCGTTTCATTGCACTAACTGAACGATCATGATTTCCTCTAATCAAATGAACAGAACCATTTAGCTGCTCTAATGTCGAGCTAATGCGATAGTACTTTCCGAATGCAAAATCGCCCAAGTGATAGACTGTATCATCAGAATTGACGATAGCATTCCATCGCTCAATAATTGCATTGTTCATCTCGAACACATTCTCGAACGGACGATTACAATACACAATTATATTAGTGTGATAGAAATGCGTATCACTTGTAAAGTATATCATAGCACACAGTCAAACGAGACCATTGAATACTTCGGAGGATACAGTCTGTCGCTTTCAACATCAACAACGAAATAAGACATTCCTTTGCCCTTTAAGGTCTCTTTTGAGATGCAGATTCTGCAACTTTTGCAACAACATCTGCAACTTTACCGTTTACAGCACCATCAAGATGCTTAGCAAGGAACGTCCCTTCAAGCATCTTCTTCAAAACATCAGCTACGCTATCACCACCGAGAATTGAGAGCGGTGCCATTGCAGACGCAACTCTTTCGACCATCGCTCGCTCACCGAATGCATTGAGTGCAGCAACGAGGTCTGGCGAAATGGCTTTTGCTCTATTGACGTGAGCTTGAACTTGAGCTTCCAGCTCTTCAAGCTTTAGAGCTTGAACTTTCTTGTTGGCTTCGAGCTCTTGAGCTGTTTCTGCTGCTACAATTTCAAGCTTTACGGCTTCAATTTCTTTGTGTGCTTTTTCTGCGTCAAGAGCTTTTGACGCACGCTCACTTTCTGTTTTTGCATTTGCTTCGATAGCTTTCAAATCAAGTTCAAGTTTGAGAGCTATATTTTCTGTTTGCAATCCAGCACTGATTTTTTGTGTCTCAGCTGTCATTTTCGCAATGTCTTGCTTGATTTGCTCAGCTTCTCTTGCAAAGTCACGCTTTCTACGTTCTGCATCAAGTGTTAGAGCGTTTGAAATTGCATCGCGCTGCGCACCAATGAGAGCTTTCTCAACTTCTGGATTTTCCATTTTGACATCAAGTACTTCAACATCATAAATTCGCATCCCATTCTCAGGGAAGACGAGCCCTGTTCTTTGCTCTCCGTCTTTTGCTTTACCAAGAATTGTGTCTCTTAGAGTGTCTGTGTGATTTTTGTAGAACTCTTCAATCCCAAGTTTCTGGACTGCTGACCTGATGCGAGAACGCATATGGTCACACAAGAACTTCACATAGTTGTCTACGTCAAACCACTTCTCAGGTTCACCTTCGAACGTAACTCTATAGCTGAGTTTGACAGCTAAACGACAGAAATCTCTCGTCTCTACAGAAACGAGGTCAGAAACTTTATTAGCTCTTGTAAGCAGGAAGACTGTCTTCAGCGGACTGTCCATTGTCTTTGGTTTGCCACGAGACAGCGTAATTACTTGTGGGTTCTCATCATACTCGAGAGTATATGTCCCTGGTCCCTGGACCACACGTCGCTCACCACTCTTGCGGACAAGCAACATTGCATATCCAGTCCAGATTGTTGTCTGTACAGCTCCATCAAACTTTGTGTTCAAAACAACTGAACGCGGTGCAATAAACTTGTTCTTTCTGTCGAAAGCATCGCCGGGCAGCGCTTTACTTGCAGCTCTAATCATTACGCGTCGCTGCGTGTCTTGCGTCACAACAGCTGCAGATGCACCATACGAATTTAGAGCTGCATCATTTAGTACATTTTCGCTGCCACCACCTGCAGTGATGTCCCAATCTTCTTGGCCAAGACGAACAGCATTGACTTCAAGAGCTTCATTATTTTCCGGATACATCATCTCACAAAGAGGAAGCGGTAGTGCTCGTTGTGCGATAACTTCGTGTCTCGGGTCAGGCAAGAAAATCTGTGGGCCAGATACAATCTTGATTTCACCTGTATCTCTGTTCAGAACGTATCGTGCTTCACCGACAGGAATTGCAATTCCATAATGGATTTCTTGCTCACCATATTTGATGATTGCGTGCTCTTCACGTGGGAAGTAGATTGTCTGTTCTTTGCCTGTAACAAATAATTCTTCGCCAACTTTTCGTTCTGTGCCATCGTCTTCAACATAATCTGCAATTACTCTAAGATGAATGCCTGAAGCGGGAGTCAGTTCTTGAGCTCGAAACTTCTTCGCCTTCGCTCTCTCAGGGTTGCTTTTAATCGGAGCTTCAACAAACTTTTCTGTTGGTCGTGGGAATACAACAGCCGGCCCATTCACATATCGTTTGTTGCCATTCTGGTCAAGAAGCAAACAGTATTCAAGTCGCTCTAATGTGACAGCTTCACGTACGTAGCGTTCTTCGTTGCCAACCTTCTCAGGAACAACTTCAATACCAGTGCTCGGAATATAGAACGAGACATCAGTTCCCTTGATGACAAACAGTTTTCCAATAATCAGCTCGTCGACTGACGGGATTTCAAGTGATTGCTTTGCTTCTTGCTTTTTAGCCAGTTTCTTTTCTTCTGCATCTATCTTCACTTCTACTTTTTCACCATCTTGCGTCTTGATGATAGCTTTGCCCCAATTAGCTTTAGCAGCTTCTTCATCATAGACACGAACAAGAAGATACTCATTGCTTTTTAGATGATGGCCCTGAAAAACTTTCGCCATTTGTCCGGGCCAGAGAGCGAACGATGTTGGGCCAGATATATTGACTTTCTTGCCAACACTCAACTGGGGAGTTGTGAGCTTACCACTCGTATGTGGGTGTTTATCACTATCAGCCGGGTTCTTTAAAATCACGTACCAACCATTTGGGGCTGTAACAAATGTTTGAATACCTCCACCCAGGTCAGAGCCCTTGAATCGCTTTGATTTCAAATCAAACACAACACATCTATCTGTGCCAGCAAGCGATGTCTTGTTGGGCCCGACAAACACATTTACTTCACCCTTTGTTTCATCAGAGATGAAGCAATACTCATTAGGTGCGAGTATCATATCTCTTTCACGACGTTGCTGTACATCTTCGTTCTGTGCTGGCATTCTTTTCCTTCTTTCTTTTTAGAATAGTTTATAAAACAAACTCTTTATGCTGTAGCGTGGTTCGACTCGAACGAACACCTCCTGCAGCCAATTAGCAGGTATTCTACTTTAGAAAACTATCATACTGCAGCATAAAGAGCGTGTGCAACACACTATAAATAACTTATGTGTAGACAGATTTCGATTCGTATCTCCCGCATCAAATGCGGGGCTCTGCCATTGAGCTACTACACATATATTGTTATTTTGTGTGTCTCACTGATTTATTATATCATATTGTCGATTGCTTGTTTCTGATAATCTCTTTATTTTGAGCGACAAGAATTGTTACAATCTTCTACAACTGCATCTAACTGACGCTCTACACTGTCATAGAAACTGCACGTACGAAATGTTACAAAAAACGCTATCAACAACAGTACAAGCTTGCACATAACGCCCGCTGTCAGCGTCAAATCAATGTCGCTTAATTTCTTCTCTATGTTGTCCATTATGTTGTCTCCATTATAAATAAGATTGTTTATATTAAATTTCTTATCTCAAGAACTTCTAATCCACGAGACACGACAGTCAGACCAGACAGCTTGACTGTCTTTAGTGTATAGCCTCGATTGTATGTAATCCTAAAGTCACGTTCAACTGTGCCGTAAGCCTTACGTGTCTTGTCACAGACCCAAATATGGCTGCTCTTGGCACCATAATCGACGCACATCGCTGTGCGTACATAATCAGAACTACTAAGCTTGATATAAGCTTGTGCTATACTTTCAAGATGAGCATCTAAAAAATGGCTCTTATAATGTGTGCCAAGCCACTGCATAAATGATGAGAACTCCGTGCTGCAGAACTCCGTGTTGCAATACGCATACACAGCTGCTCGTGCTGCATCAAGCTCAGCTTTCTGCTTCTTCTTCTCTGCTTGCTTTACTGCTCGTGTTGGGTCTTTCTTATTCAACACAGAAGACTTATACACATTTCTTGCAGTCATCCCAACAGGATTTCCCGTGCTTGTTAGCTCACATTCTATTGTGTTTGCGTCATCAAGCTTCACCCAAATCTTTCGCCGATGTACCTGTCATCCTGATGCTCTTTGATGACAAACGTGACAGATGCATACGCGTCGTTATCTTGACGCACATACAGTCTGTCGAACACGAGCTCTGTGCCGCACGGCATCATACAGCTAATTTTATTTAGAACTGGTCTATATTGACAGCCCATAGCAGAACCAGATTGTAATCTCCAAACTTCACTGTTTCTATACTCTTCGTGTAGTTGAAAACTCCAATCTTTAGTCAAGCGAACAGCATCACCACATTTTGGTAGCCAGATTTTCATTTTATATTTAGCTCTTCTTCTACAATTTCTACACACAACGCATCAAGAAAGTTGATGTCAGGAGTGTGTCTCAGTGTAGATGTTTGATACAATTCTTCTGCTCGTTTATCAAGCTTGTCTGCTTCCTCAAGCAACTCATCATATGTCAAGAGCCCGTTCCTGACTGCTTTCAAGTAGTCTCTATCTGGTCTATAAACTATTAGACCCTTGCCTTCGAGGATTTCTATACAGCTTATAAGAAGTCTTAAGACATGACTTCCATGTTTAGTATCAAAAAAATGTTTTGCTTCTAACTCAGCTCGCTTAGGATTTCGTGTCTCTTTCCAATCTGAATAATGTTGCCAATGTTCCATAGCATCTTTGAATGACTTTTCGCGGCGAGCTGCATCAATCAATTCTTCCGGAACTTCAGAGATTTTATTCTCGTCCTTTGTCAAGTCAGACTGACTGATAGCTTCTACCCAATCCCTCGGAACGAGCCTTCTATTTTCTGGTAGCCCATAGTCTTTACGTTCTGGTTTCTTCTTTGGCGGGTTTAGTAACCAACTTTTATGCCGCTTGATACGCAAGATTTGCGAATGTGCGTATCCCGCATATGAAAAGCGACAGCGTTTGCTGAGGAAGAGCTCACCGTGAGCTCTAAGCTTTTCACCTAGCTTTGTTATTCTGATGATGTCTTCGTCACGACACCAGCATATTTCAAGTATATTCGGATTTGCATCAACAGCTAATTTGAAGTATTTCCTAATGTCGTAAAGGACTCTATCGTGCGGTTCTTTGAACTCGAACTGTTCGAAAGTCTTAGCAAATCCTAAAAAATATTCTTTAGTCGGTATATAGATACCTCTAAAGTCTTCATCTGAACTTTCAATGTTTGTCCCGTAAGCGTGTGAACCGCTACGAGTTTCGATTATAATTCTGTTCTCGTCTAATAGCATTGTGTTATCTGCCGCTCTACGACGACCCATTCTTTGAGACCTGAACGTGTGTATTTATAAACAAGCTTCTATCAACGTCAGCAATGTCGTATATCTCATCAAGATAACTGTCAAATGCATCTGATTCAAATGTACCAAGTTCTTGTACAGACTCTGCCGCCAGCTCTTCAACCACATCGACAAATGCTGCATTGCTCTTGTAGAGCTTCGTCGTTCTAAGCACACTACAAAACTCGTCAACCAACTCATTCAGCGATATATCATCGTTGTCATAAGCTATCCACAAATCAGCAACATCGATGTGCTCTTTCCAGCTGTTAGACATTTGTTTTCAGGCTCCTGCCATGTTCTGCATTAGACTCATCATAAACTTTTTTTCTCAAAAGTTTCAATAAACCCGGATTGACGTGCAAAGCTTTCGGCATCAGCTCTTTGCGAATATAGTTTCGCTGAAATCTTGTGTCTTGATTGCTTGCGTCTTCAATCCAACTAACATCGTGTCGCTTATTCCACTGAACAAGTTCTTCTTTTTCTGTCACAAGAAATGGTCTGATGATGTTGTTACGTTTATATGGAATGAGTTTGGGTTGCCCGTTTAGAGCACTAAAGAGCCACGTCTCAACAACATCGTTCAGATTGTGGCATGTGATGATTGGTCTAAACTCTGCAAGCTCATCAAGAAACTCATAGCGAGCTTTGCGCCAATACTCTTCAGGGCTTTCTGTCTTTAGCTTCTCACGTCTTCTAATCTCACCGATTGTGAGTGGGATTTTATTTGCATCACAGTAATCTGCTACAAATCTATGTGCCTCTCTCCCGTGCTCTGTTCCGTGGTTGAAGTGAGCGACTGTCACATCACGCTTTCTATCGTGCGTCAGAAAGTGAAGCACTGCCATACTGTCACTGCCACCAGAGACGGCAACAGCTACTTTTGCTGGCAGCTCGCCAAGAAAATGAAGCATTACTTTGTTACTCCCTCAGTAAGCAGTAAGAGTAAATGGCATCTCACGGTCCGCATCTCCACGTCTTTGGTGGATGTCAGAGCAGGTTTACCAGCTCGCCGTAACTGAACCCATACCGCACTGCGATGCGCTCGGCAGACTGGTAGGAACCGTAGCGGACTGCGTATACGCTCCACGCCTCCAGGTGCTCCTCCCATGCAATCGTCCCAGGCCCGTGATGCAACTCACGGCCGAACAAGGGCGGCGCGGGCGCTGGAGGTGGCCGTCCTCGTCGAGCGTTCCGACTTGGCGGCCGTGCCACGCGCTCTCGCACTCCTCGGCATCCCGCCGCGCCTTCTCCACGACCGCGGCGGCGGTCACGACTCGACGGCTTCGTATGTAGCGGCGAAAATCTCGTCTTTGCAGGGATACCGCTCGCCCTTGACGCCCGTGATGATCCAGTCTCCGGGGCAGACGGTGTGCCCACCTTCGAGGGTGTCGATCCAGCCGTGGTCGTACCAGCGGCCGCCGCAGGCGCCATGCAGGGCGTCGTCGTTATACGTGGGCTCGGGCCGTCGGAAGTAGCGCACGACGGCGCCTTCACGCGGCCTCGCCGGCTTCTTCCCGGTGTCCTCGAACGGGCGGAACACGTCGTCGGCCGGGTGGTCGCCGTTCTTGAACCACTGCGTTGCTTCGACCACCACGGGCTTCTTCCTGAACCTCATAGCGTCTCCTTTCCCGCCGGTCCCGCCGGCGCGGTCATCCACACATCCGCCCAGGCAGCGGCGGCCCCTTCCTCGGCGTC
>ERZ1292629.963-Hain-H43-01um-R1-963-length-30424-cov-12_pt2 | contig 24147 bp, 38 predicted proteins | sample MGYA00564399_ERZ1292629 | MGnify/ENA primary metagenome ERZ1292629 (study PRJEB36523, sample SAMEA6512636) | groundwater metagenome | collected 2019-01-08 | study: AquaDiva: Metagenomics assemblies of 32 groundwater samples | reverse complement strand
AAAGTTATAAAAAATTATGGCAGAAAAAGAAAAATTTCAGCGAACAAAGCCACACGTAAACGTTGGCACAATTGGTCACGTCGACCACGGCAAGACAACTCTTACCGCGGCGATTACGCACGTTCTTCATATGAAAGGATGGGCAAAGGAAGAAGGAGTAAATGATATCGATAATGCTCCGGAAGAAAAAGCGCGAGGAATTACGATTGCGCTTCACCACTCTGAATACGAATCAGAGAAACGCCACTACGCGCACATTGACGCCCCTGGCCATGCCGATTACATCAAAAACATGATTACCGGCGCGGCGCAAATGGACGGCGCAGTTTTAGTTGTCTCGGCGGCTGACGGCCCAATGCCGCAGACGCGCGAACACATTTTGCTTGCCCGCCAAGTCGGCGTGCCGGCGATTGTTGTGTTCCTCAATAAAGTTGATATGGTTGACGACAAAGAATTAGTGGATTTAGTTGAATCTGAAGTCCGTGAACTTTTGAAGAAATATCAATTTCCGGGCGACACAATTCCGGTAATTCGCGGTTCGGCGACAAAAGCGCTTACTTCGAAATCAGTTGATGACGCGGACGCAAAGCCGATTCTTGATTTAGTAAAGGCGCTCGACGAATTTATTCCTGAACCAGTTCGGGCGATTGATAAGCCGTTCTTAATGCCGATTGAAGACATTTTCTCAATTGAAGGCCGCGGTACTGTTTGCACTGGCCGTGCGGAACGGGGTGTCATTAAAGTAAACGAAGAAATTGAAATTATTGGTTTGAAACCGACCACAAAAACTGTGGTTACTGGCATTGAAATGTTCCAGAAAACTTTGGATGAAGGCCGAGCTGGCGACAATGTTGGTATCTTGCTTCGCGGTTTAAAGAAGGAAGATGTGGAACGCGGTCAGGTTATCGCGAAACCTGGCTCTGTTACGCCACACACGGAATTTGAAGCAGAAGTTTATGTTCTTTCAAAAGAAGAAGGTGGCAGACACACGCCGTTTTTCAAGGGTTATAAACCGCAATTTTATATCCGCACAACTGATGTGACTGGTGAAGTAATTTTGCCAACTGGTGTTGAAATGGTAATGCCTGGCGACACGATTGGTTTAACGATTAAATTAATCGCTCCGGTGGCACTCGAAGAAAAACAACGGTTTGCTATTAGAGAGGGAGGAAAAACGGTCGGTGCAGGAGCTGTCACTAAAATATTGAAGTAAAAAACTAACAACCAATAACTAATAACAAAAAGTTTAAAGTTATAAGTTTTTAGTTAAAAGTTATTTTAGCATGGCTAAAAAAGAAGAGCAGCTTCAAAAAGAAAGATTACGTCTTCGCGTTAAGTCCTACGATGCGAAGCTCATCGACAGTTCTGTTCGTCAAATTATTGAAGCGATAAAACGTCAGGGCGGAGAAGTGCACGGCCCAATTCCATTACCGACCGAATTCAAGCGCTATTCGGTAAACCGCTCGACTTTTGTTCACAAAAAATCTGGCGAACATTTCGAAATGAGGGTTCATAAACGGCTGATTGATATCGTAAATCCACAGCAAAAAATCATTGAATCTTTGACTGATTTAAACCTGCCGGCGGGCGTTGACGTTGAGATAAAGATGGGATAGAATGGCAGGGTCTTAAGGCAGATCACTAAATTAAAACAATCCGCCAGAGGCGGGTTGTTTTAATGACTAAATAACAATAGTGAGGCAAACATGAAGAAATTTTTAGTTAAAAAAGTTAAAATGAGCCAGTTTTGGCAAAGCGATAAAGTCATTCCAGTGACGGTTCTTAAATTTGCGGGAGCGGAAGAAAATAAAGAAATTTTAAAAGAATTAAAAGAAGGTGAAAAGGTTAATGTTTCAGGAATTAGCAAAGGTAAGGGTTTTCAGGGTGTGGTAAAGCGTCATGGTTTCCATGGGGGGCCTAAAACTCACGGTCAGAAAAACCGTTTGCGGGCGCCTGGCTCAATTGGCGCAACCGCGCCACAGAGAGTTATTAAAGGCCGTAAAATGGCCGGCCACATGGGCGACGTGAGAGTTACGGTTAGAAACTTAGTTATTGCTAATATTTCGCCAGATGAAAATACCTTAATGGTTAAAGGAGCGGTACCTGGCGCGCGTGGCGGTTTACTTGAAGTAAAAACAAAATAAATATTTTATGAAAGTTAGTGTTTTTGACCAAAAAAATAATAAGGCCGGGACGATAGAGTTGCCCGAAACAATTTTTAAAATTAAATGGAATCCTTCTTTGGTGCACCAGGCTTTTGTTGCTCAAATTTCAAATGAGCGGAAAAATTTAGCGCACACTAAAGGTAGGGGTGACGTGCGCGGCGGTGGAAGAAAGCCTCGGCCTCAAAAAGGCAGCGGCCGTTCTCGACAGAGTTCGATTAGATCTCCGCTTTGGGCTGGCGGTGGCGTAACCTTCGGACCAACAAAAGAAAGAGATTTTTCAAAGAAAATAAATAAAAAAATGAAGCGGCTTGCTATTTATTCCGCTCTATCGAAAAAAATGGCCGATGAAGAAATTAAAATTATTGAAAATTTGAATTTAACCGATTACAAGACAAAAAACCTAGCTTCAGTCATTAAAAATTTCTTTAAGGTCCGCCCAAGTATTTTAATCATACCGGCTAAAGAAAATAAAAATATTTTTCTTGCCGGCCGGAATTTACCGAAAGTAAAAATTTTAAGTTCGGAAACGCTTAATATTTATGATTGCGTTAATTATCAATACATTTTTTTTGAAAAAGCTGGAGTTTCTGAATTAATTGAACGCTGTTCAAAATCAATAAAATAATATGAGTATTTTTAAACCATCTAAAAAAGAAGATAAAAAGGAGAAACCGAAAGTTACAGCGGTTGATTTGAATAAAAATTTACCCGCGAAACGAAACGCTACGGAACACAAAATAATTTTTGGAATTTTAAAAAAACCTCATGTTACCGAAAAAGCTGGTATGTTTAAAGCGCAAAATAAATATGTTTTTTTGGTTGAAGAAGCGGCTAATAAACCAATGATTAAGGAAGAAATAAGCCGTCATTACGGCGTTCGGGTGGAAGACGTAAATATTATTCATGGTAAGTCCAAGCGGCGACATATTGGGCAAGTTCAAGGCCACGAACAAAGCTTTAAAAAAGCCATTGTCACAATCGCGAAGGGTGAGAAATTAGAAATTACTTAAATATGAAACAGTATCAACCAACAAGCGCGAGTCGGCGACAATTAACAAATGTTGATTACAGTTCTCTTACTACGCGTAAGCCGTTTAAACCTTTGACAAAACGTTTGAAAAAAAACGCTGGTCGCAATACTCAAGGCCGGATCACGGTTCGTCATCAAGGCGGCGGCAACAAAATTGTTTATAGGGAAGTGGATTTCAAGCAGAATAAAATTGGTATTTCTGGCAAAATTGAAGCCATTGAATATAGCCCGTATCACACCGCTTTTATTGCGCTCGTTGTTTATAAAGACGGCGAACGTAGATATGTTTTAGCTCCGCAAGGAATTAAAGTTGGTGAAATAATTATTACTTCAAATGACGCGGAATTTAAACCCGGTAATCGGACTATTTTAAAAAGAATTCCGGTTGGTACTTTCATTCATAATGTGGAATTTTTACCTGGGAAAGGTGGCCAGTTAGCCCGTTCTGCCGGCACTTCTCTTGAGGTTCTTGCGAATGAAGATGGTTACACGCATTTAAAATTATCGTCTGGTGAAATCAGAAAAGTTTCTTGGAATTGTTACGCTTCTATCGGTCAAGTTTCTAATACCGAACATAGTTTAGTTGTATTCGGCAAAGCTGGCCGTTCTCGATGGTTAAATATTAGACCAACGGTTCGCGGAAAAGTAATGAATCCACGCGATCATCCGTACGGTGGCGGCGAAGGCCGAACGCAACGGGGCACGCGACGACCAAAGACAAAATGGGGTAAAATTACTGGTGGTCACAAAACAAGAAACAAGAAAAAATGGTCGACTAATTTAATTATTAGCCGAAGAAAGAAAAAATAACATGAGTCGATCTTCATTAAAAGGACCATACGTTGATAAAAAACTGCTTAAAAAAGTTAGCCGTTTAAAGCCGGGCGATAGGACGGTGATTAAGACATGGGCAAGGAGTTCTGAAATTTCGCCGGAAATGGTAGGTTTTGTTTTTGGCGTGCATAACGGTAAAGATTTTATTGAAGTTAGAGCGACTGAAGATATGGTTGGTCACAAACTTGGCGAGTTTTCGCTAACGCGGCGTTTTGTAAGGCATGGCGGTAAAATGCAGCGTGAGATGGAACAAAAAACTGATACAACAACTCCTGCCGCGCCAGCGCCGAAAAAATAATTAATAAGCTACTATGACAAAACCAATTTCTGCAAAAGCAAATTATTTAAGAATCGCTCCGCGCAAAACAAGAGCGCTCGCGACTATTTTAAAAGGACTTTCGGTAAACGAAGCGGAAGGTCGGCTTATGCTTTCTCCTCGACGGCCGGCCGAAGCTCTTTTGAAGCTTATTAAAAGCGCGGTGGCAAACGCGAAAAATCAGCAAATCGAGGCGACAAAATTATTTATTAAAGACATTCGAGTTGATCAGGGACCAAAATCTAAGCGATGGTTGCCACGAGCGCGCGGTTCAGCAAGTCCGCTTGAAAGAAAAACCAGTCACGTTTCTTTGACGCTCGGCATTGCCGAAAAAGATTTAATGAAGAGATTTACTATTAAGGAAAAAGTTAAGAAAGACAAAGAGAAAGAAAAGAAACAGCACACTCACGATCATGACCAAAAAGAACCGGAAGAAGGAAAGAAAAAAGTTTCTGATGTGAAACCAAAGGGCGGCGGAATTTTCAAAAAGGTTTTTCAAAGGAAATCAATCTAAACTAATATGGCACAAAAAATCAGACCAGACACTTTACGGCTCGGCATCAATGTTAATTGGTCAAGCCGTTGGTTCCTTAAAAAAGATCTTCGTTATTTTATTGAAGAGGACGAAATGCTTCGGGAAATTATCAAAGAAAAAATTTTGATTGCTGGTATTGCAGGTATTGAAATTGAGCGCACAGCTGACAATATTCGTGTTCTTATAAGGGCTAGCCGGCCGGGGCTTATTATTGGCCGAGGCGGCAAAGGCATTGAAGACTTGAAAGAAGCGCTCATTAAGAATATTAAAAAGTTGAGAGCGAAAAATAAATTCGTAAAGAGCATGTCTTTAAACTTGAATGTTGAAGAATTAAAAAGAACAGAAGTTTCTGCGCCAGTCATTGCTCAGCAAGTTGCTTTTGATATTGAAAAGCGTCAGCCCTTTCGGCGGGTTCTTAAGCGCCAGCTCGAAAGTATTATGCAAAATCGTGAAATTTTTGGAGCAAAAATAAAACTAGCTGGGCGCTTGAACGGAGCGGAAATTTCCCGTAGCGAGGTGCTTACTAAAGGAAAAATGCCTCTACAAAAACTTCGCGCGAATATTGATTACGGCGTAGCAACCGCTTTTAACAGTTATGGCACGGTTGGTATAAAAGTTTGGATTTACAAAGGCGATATTTTTGGAGAAAAATCTGGCAGTAAGAATAATAATTAGTATGCTTCAACCTAAGAAACAAAAATATCGAAAAAGCCATAAAGGGCGTTCACGCGGACGAATGAAAGAAACGCGAGGTATCACCTTAAGTTTTGGCCGGTTTGGTTTGCAATCACTTGATTCCTGTTGGATAAAGGCTAATCAAATTGAAGCTGCCCGAAAAACTTTAAGCCATGCCATGAAACGTGAAGGTAAGCTCTGGATTAGAATTTTTCCTGATAAACCGGTTACAAAAATGCCGCCCGAAGTAACATTAGGAGGTGGTAAGGGTGATGTTGATCATTACGTTTTTCCGGTAAAACCTGGTCGGATTCTTTTTGAAATTGATGGTGTTGCTGATAGCGTAGCCTTGGAGGCGTTGCGGCTTGCTGGCCACAAAATGCCGGTCAGGACAAAAATAATTTCCCGCTAAAATGAAAAAGAAAGAATTTAAAACTTATAAAGAAAAAACTATCGTGGAATTAAAGAAAGAATTAGGTCGTTTTCGGGAGCGTTTGGTTATTTTGAAATTTGACTTAGCGGCTGGAAAAGTGAAAAATATTCGAGACATCCGTGCGGTTAAAAAATCAATTGCCCAAATCCTCACCTTATTAAATAAAGAAAAAAATGAGAAAACTTAAAGGTCTTGTCGTTTCCGACAAGATGAATAAAACTAGAGTGGTTTTAGTCGAACGTTTGAAAAAACACGAGCGCTATTTGAAGTACTACAAAATTAGCCAGCGCTTTAAAGCTCACGACGAAAAGAATGAATACAAGACAGGGGACAAAGTTATAATTGAAGAAACACGGCCGATTTCTAAAGAAAAAAGATGGCGGATTTTAAGTAAAATATAATTTTATGATTCAAGAAAGATCAATTTTAAAAGTAACCGATAATTCCGGAGCAAAAAAAGTTCGTTGTTTTCGGGTTTTAGGCGGTAGCGGAAAAAGATACGCGAGTGTGGGCGATATTATTATCGCTTCAGTGCAAATCGCCGAGCCGCGTAATAAACAAGGAATTAAGAAAAAAGATATTGTACGCGCCCTGATTGTTCGGGGGCGAGGGCCACTGCGCCGGCCGGACGGATCAGTTGTTCGTTTTGACGACAGCGCGGTTGTTATTGTTGATAAAAAAGAACCAAGGGCGACAAGAATTTTCGGTCCAATCCCCCGCGAAATAAAAGAAAAAGGATATGACACGATCGCGTCTTTAGCCGAAGAAATGGTTTAAATATTTAATTCATGAAAATTCGCAAAAATGACCAAGTAAAAATTTTAAGAGGAAAAGATCGAGACAAAACCGGTAAAGTTCTTTCGATTGATACGAAAACCAACAAACTTATTGTGCAGGGTTTAAATCTTTTTAAAAAACATGCTCGGCCGAAAAAGCAGGGCGAAAAAGGGGAGATTGTCCAAATAGCCAAGCCTTTGCCGATTTCCGTTGTTGCTTTAGTTTGTCCAAATTGCCATGAAGCGTCGCGGGTTGGCTTTCGTTTTGAAGACGATAAAAAAGTTCGATATTGCAAGCGGTGTAAAGCGTTAATTTAAAATATGAAACAAGTAAACGAGTTAAAAAAATTAGAAAAAGCGGTGATAAATATCGGTATTGGTAAACTTAGGCAACAAAGCCACTTTGAGGATAAAGTTTTACCGGAAATTTTAAAAGAAATTGCTGTTATTACCGGCCAAAAAGCCGCGCCGAGAAAAACGAAGAAAGCCATTGCCGGCTTTAAAAGTCGTGAAGGAGATATTGTTGGTTTGCAGGTGACCTTGCGCCGTCGCCGGCTTAAAGATTTTGTAACAAGAGTAATTAGAATTGTCTTGCCACGGGTTAAAGATTTTCGTGGTTTGGATTTAAAAAATATTGATGATCACGGTAATTTAAATATTGGTTTTCGGGAGCAATTTGTTTTTCCAGAAATCGAAGCCGAAAAGTCGAAAATAGCTTTTGGTTTGCAAGTGACAATAGTGCCAGTATTTAAAAATCGGGAAAAAGCCATTGATTTATATAAGGAATTAGGGGTACCATTGAGAGGTTTGACTGCTAAAAAATAATTTACATTTTATGGCTAAAACATCAGTAATTGCTCGTTCAAGAAAGAAGCCGAAATTTACAACTCGGATTGTTCGGCGTTGCTTTCGTTGCGGCCGTAAAAGGAGTTATATGCGCGATTTCAATCTTTGCCGTATTTGTTTTCGGGAATTAGCTTCCCGCGGTGAAATTCCAGGAATTAAAAAATCAAGCTGGTAATAAAACATATGTACATCGATTTATTAATAAAAATTAAAAATGCGGAAATGGCCAGAAAGAAGGTTGTAAAATCTCCTTTTTCGAAAATGGATTTAAGCGTAGCCGAACTTTTAGCGCGGCAAAATATTGTTAAAAAAGTTGAAGTGAGAGGCCGCTCACAAAAGAAAAGTTTGGAAATTGAGCTCAAAGACGAGCCAGTTATTCACGGCCTAAAATTATTAAGCCGGCCATCGCGACGTCTTTACGCGGGTTATAAAGAAATAAAAAGACCGAAAGGCGGTTATGGTTTATTAGTGCTTTCAACGCCAAAAGGAATTATGACGGCAAGCGAAGCGCTTAAGCAAAAAGTCGGCGGCCAGCTTCTTTTTGAAATTTGGTAATTATTAATATGTCTAAAATTGGTAAACAACCTATAAAAATTTCTGATGGCGTAGTTGTTGATATTCAGGAAACTGATGTTGTTATTAAGAGTCAAAAAGGTGAAATTATTTTGCCGATTCTTCAAGGCCTCAAAGTAACTTCAGAAAATGGCGTAATTAAAGTGGAGCCCAAAAAAAACACCAAGCAAGTCAGAAGCAATTGGGGAACGTTTCGTTCGCTTTTAAATAATGCCGTGCAAGGCCTTACTAACGGCTTTGAGAAAAAACTGATTGTTGAAGGAATCGGTTATAAGATTAATAAAGATGGAAATGATTTGGTGATGAATCTTGGTTTTTCCCATCTGGTTAAATTTAGAGCGCCGGCAAATATTGTTTTTGAAGTGGAAAAAAACACAATTTTAAAAATTAAAGGTTTTGATAAAGCCGTAGTCGGTCGGGTGGCGGCAGAAATAAGACAGCTTAAAAAACCAGAACCTTATAAAGGCACCGGTTTTCGCTATTCAGACGAAGTGGTTAAGCGCAAGGCGGGTAAAAAAGCGGCTTCTACAACCGGTTCGCCATCTAAATAATTTAATCTTAAAATGCCAAACTTAAAAAAAATTAATGCAGTAAGAAAAAGACGCAAGGCGCGGGTTCGCCATCAAATTTTTGGCACGGCAAAAAAACCGCGGCTTTCAATTTTTCGAAGCCGTAAATTCACTTACGCTCAGCTTATTAATGATGAAAGCGGTAAAACCTTAGCTGCTGCTTCTTCTCGGGAAATTAAAAATAAAAAGCCAAAAACTGCTGTTGCTGAAGCGGTTGGTCAAAAAATTGCCGAGAAGGCGAAAGAAGTCGGTGTCACAACTGCGGTTGTCGACAGGGGCGCTTATAAATATCACGGTCGGGTAAAAGCGGTAGTTGAAGCGGCAAGACAAGGCGGTCTTAAAATTTAAATAATATGAGAAGAATGATGATGAAAACTAAAAAGAGCGAGTTTCAGGAACGAACACTTGAAGTGCGTCGCGTAACACGCGTTATGGCTGGCGGTAAGCGTTTTAGTTTCCGCGCCACAGTTGTAATAGGTGATAAAAGAGGTCGAGTTGGCGTCGGAATTGCGAAAGGTTTGGATGTGGCCTCTGCTGTTCAAAAAGCCAAGCGTCAAGCGGAAAAAAATATCGTAAAAATTTCCTTAAAAGATAATCGGACAGTTTTTTATGATGTTGAAGCAAAATACGGGGCAGCGCGGGTGCGAATAAAACCAGCGCCACGCGGTCATGGTTTAATTGCTGGTAGCGCGGCCCGAGTCGTGCTCGAACTTGTGGGGGTCCGTGATATTTCGGCAAAAATTTTAGGCACTACCAAAAATAAAATCGGAAACGCTATTGCCACAATTGAAGCTTTAAAGAAAATAAAAACTAAGTCGAAAGAACAACAAACAGAAAAACAAAATGAGAATCCACAACCTGAAATCACCGCTTAAGAAGCGTGGCATAAAAAGAATAGGGCGTGGCGGTAAGCGTGGCACTTATTCCGGTCGCGGCCAAAAAGGGCAGGGAGCGAGAGCGGGCCATAAAATTCGACCAGCGGAAAGGGAATTAATTTTAAAATTACCAAAATTCCGCGGCATTAAAAACAAGCCAGTTTTTAAAAAGCCGTTGATAATTAATTTGGGTGATTTTGACCGTTTTTTTGCTTCAGGCGAAATAAATAAAGAAATTTTGTTAAAAACTGGTCTTATCAAGCGTATTAGCGATCAGGTTAAAATTTTAGGGAATGGCGAGATAAAAAAACCAATCACTCTTAAAGGTTTTAAAGTTTCTGAAAGCGCTAAGAAGAAAATTGAAGCCGCCGGTGGTAAAATAGAATAAAAGCTATGCAAAAATTTCTTCAGATTTTCAAAATTCCTGACTTAAGAAAAAAAGTGCTTATGGTTTCTCTTTGGCTTTTGATTTTTCGATTGCTCGCGGCGATTCCTATTCCCGGCATTGATCCTGCAAAGCTTAAAGATTTCTTTTCTTCAAACGAGCTTTTTGGATTCTTAAATATTTTTTCGGGTGGTGGTTTGAGTAATCTTTCTATTATGATGCTTGGCGTTGGTCCTTATATCACAGCAACAATCATCATGCAGTTGCTCACAATTATTTTTCCGAATTTAAAAAAGGCCTATTACGAAGAAGGCGCTGAAGGTCGGGCAAAATTCAACCGAATTTCCCGCTATATAACAGTGCCGCTTGCCGCGCTTCAAAGTTACGGTTTTTTAAATCTTTTAGTCGCACAGAAAGTTTTAAATCCTCTTACTTTGTCCCAACTTTTCGGCAATGTGGCGGTAATTGCCGCCGGCAGCGTATTTTTAATGTGGGTGGGCGAGATTTTGTCGGAATATAAAATCGGCAACGGCATATCACTTTTAATTTTTGCCGGCATTGTAAGCGGTTTGCCTCAAGAAATAGGTTCAGCATTTTTCAATTATAATCCGGGAATTTTGCCGACCTATCTCGCTTTTGTGATTTTAAGCGTTATTGTGATAGCCGGCGTTGTTTTTATTAACGAAGGTGAACGGAAAATTCCTGTTTCTTACGCGAAACAAGTGAGAGGAAATAAAATGTTTGGCGGTTTCTCGACTTATTTGCCGCTTAAGATTAATCAAGCGGGTGTAATTCCGATTATTTTCGCAATTTCTTTACTTCTTTTTCCGCAATTTATCGCTCAATCAGTTTCGATTGTTTCCCCGGCGCTTTCTTTACGGCTAAACGATATCGTCACTAATTTTTTCAATAATCAAATTATTTACAGTATTATTTACTTTGTGCTGGTTGTCGTTTTCACTTATTTTTACACGGCGATTACTTTTGATCCGCAGGAGATTTCAAAAAATCTTCAGCGGAGTGGAGGCTTTGTGCCGGGTATTCGGCCAGGTCAAGCGACGGCTGAACTTATCGCGAAAGTGGTTCACCGAACAACGCTTTTCGGCGCGCTATTTTTGGGCGTGATTGCTGTTTTGCCTAATATTACTCAGCTTATTACTGGTATTCAAACTTTAACAATTGGCGGCACGGCGCTTTTAATTGTGGTTGCGGTCGCGCTTGAAGTAATGAAGCAAGTAGAATCACAGCTCACAGTGAGGGAATATGAGGGGATTATGTGATTGGTTTTGAATAAAAAACCAATCATCCCGAACGTAGTGAGGGATAAAGAAACAACCGCTCTCGTTAATACTCACTACATCAGCAAAAATAAGCGGTTGAAATTAGTATCCGCCACATGAAAGTGTGGCGGTTTTTTATTTTTGAATTTTCAGTGATACAATGAATTTATGAAACAAGCCGTCATAATTTATGGTCCACCTGGTTCTGGGAAAGGAACACAAGCCGAGCTTTTAGCGCGGAAGTTTGGTTTTATTCACTTTGATACCGGCCGGTATATTGAAAGCGTAGTTCACGATTCAAGCAACCGAAAAAATAAAATCATTCAACGGGAAAAGAAAAATTTTGACACCGGCAAACTTTGCGCGCCGGCGTGGGTTTTAAAAATCACGGCTGATGAAGCTAAGAGAATTGCCAACTCTCAAATGAGTATTGTTTTTAGTGGATCGCCGCGGACGATTTTTGAAGCGTTTGGCGACCGGAAAAATACTGGACTTATTGAAACTCTAACCGCGCTTTATGGCAAAAAGAATGTTTCGGTTATTAAACTTAACATTCATGACCAAAGTTCAATGAAGCGGAATAGTGCACGGCTTGTTTGCTCGGTTTGCGGTTTGCCGATTCTAGCGACTGCCAAAAATCGCCATTGTTCTTTATGTGGTGGCGCGTTTCGCCGGCGGACGCTTGATAAACCGGCGGTGATTAAAGTGCGACTTAAAGAATATGCCGAGCGGACTTATCCGATTTTAGCCGGCTTAAAAAAACTCGGGTTTAAGATTTTTCCTGTAAACGGCGAACCAGCACCTTACAAAATCCATAAAGTTATTGCGAAAAAAATCGGTCTAGATTAATGTTACTGGAATGATTAAGTTAAAGACGGAGAAAGACCTGGTCTTTTTGCGTAAATCTGGGAAAATCCTTTCCTCAATTTTAAATATTCTCGCGAGCGAAGCAAAAGAAGGTGTGGCGCTTATAGAATTAGATTTAAAAGCGCGAAAACTTTTAAAAGATGCTGGCGCTAAAGCCGCTTTTTTAGATTACCGGCCGGCTGGCGCGGCAAAAGCGTATCCCGCCGCAATTTGCGCGTCAGTAAATGACGTAATCGTTCACGGCTTACCTAATGAATATGTTTTAAAATCCGGCGACGTGTTAAAAATTGATTTCGGCGTAAATTACTCGCCTCGCGGCGGAGCGGGCAAAGGTTATTTCACGGATAGCGCGCTTACCGTAGGAATCGGAAATATATCAAAAGAAGCGCTTCATTTAATTGAAGCAACTAAAAATTCGCTTGCTGAAGCAATTAAAGTTTGTAAGCCCGGCAATCACCTTGGCGATATCGGTTTTGCAATAGAATCAGTTGTAAAAAAAGAAGGTTTCAAAGTTGTTCACGGTTTAACTGGCCATGGAGTCGGCTTTAAGCTTCACGAAGATCCAACTATTTTAAATTACGGCAAACGCGGCGAGGGGATTATGCTTACACCGGGAATGGTACTCGCGATTGAGCCGATGGTCGCGATTGGTTCGTCCGAAATAATTCAACAAAAAGACGACAGTTTCGCGACTGCCGACCACAGTTTAAGCGCGCATTTTGAGCACACGGTGGCAATTACGGATAACGGAACAGAAATTCTTACTTTTTAGATTTCTCTAATTTGTGCGGATTATAGTTTGGGCAAGTTTTATTCGAGCATCGCTCCGGAATTGTTTTTGTTCCTTCCATCATTAAAGAATCGCAAAGTGAGCATTTATTACCGGTCGGTTTTGATTTCATTATAAATTTGCAAGCTGGGTAATTTGAACAGCTGAAAAATGGCCCGAAGCGGCCGCGCCGTTCTACAATTTCGCCAGCGTCAACTGGACACTTCACGCCTGTTCTTTTTTTCGCTTCCTCTTCCGCGCTCTGTTTAATATAATGACAGCCGTTTTTACCGCGCTTCCAATTGCTGCAAGCAATGAATTTTCCAAAACGTCCTTCGCGTTCAATTAACATTCCGTTTTCGCGCCCTGCTGTAATGCAATCAGGGCATTTTTCTCCGGTTTCTTTCGGCCCTTCCATAACCGTTCCGTCGAGTTTTCTTCCGCCTTTACATTCTGGAAAACGCTCGCAACTCATAAACTTCCCATTACGGCCAAGTTTAATAATCATGGCCGCCAGACAAACAGGACATTTGAATTCCGCCGGAGCCGCTTCCGCGGGAATTTTCATTGTGCCTTGTGCTTTCACGTCTTTAGAAAACGGACCGTAGAAAGTTTTAAGAGTTTTTACATAATCTTTTTTTCCTTCCGCGATTTTATCCAAATCATTTTCCATGTCTGCCGTGAATGAATCGCTTATATATTTACCTAGATTGTTTTCAAGAAATGTACTCACCACATCACCGGTATCGGTAGGTTTAAGCGTTCTCGCGATTTTTTCCACATAGTTGCGTTCTATTAATGTTGAGATGATTGACGCGTACGTGCTAGGCCGGCCAATTTCCCGTTTTTCAAGTTCTTTAATAAGACCGGCTTCAGTGTAGCGCGCGGGCGGTTCTGTTTGTTTTCCCTCGCTTTGAATGTCAGTCATTTTTAAAGATTCGCCCTCTGCGAGTTTTGGAAGTTCCACTTCTTCTCCTTTGGCGCGCGGATCGGCAACAAGCCAACCATCAAATAAAGTTACATTTCCGGTAGTGGAAAAATTTGGAATAGTTTCTCCTTTTGTTATATTCGCAGTAACTTTTGTGCGAAGGATTTTTGCGTCTGTCATTTGGGAAGCTAATGTCCGTTCGCGAATTAAAGCGTAAAGCCGTTTTTGATCTTCCGAAGACCCTGCGTTTTTTACCGAAATTTTTGATGGGCGAATCGCTTCGTGCGCTTCCTGCGCGCTCTTGCTTTTTGTTGCATAGAAACGCGGCTCCAAATATTCTTTTCCGTAACTTTTTTCAATTTCACTATAAATTTGGCCGAGCGCTTCTTTGCTTAAAGTCACGCTATCAGTACGCATATATGTAATGTGTCCTTCTTGGTAAAGTTTTTGGGCAATTCCCATAGTTCGCGAAGGCGCGTAACCTAAGCGCGAACTTGCGGTTTGCTGAAGCGTGGAAGTAATAAACGGTGGTTTTGGCGAACGTTTTACTTCAGTTTCTTTAATTTGAAGGATTGTCCATTGGTTTTCGCGCGCCACTTTTAGAATACGTTCTACTTCCTTCTCATCGCGCGGTTCTTCGGCGCAAGTGAGTAATAGTTCATTCTTATTTTTTGAGAGAAACGTTCCGCTGATTACCCAAAAGTTTTCTGGAATAAAAGCTCGAATTTCACGTTCGCGTTCCATAATAATGCGAAGGGCGGGGGATTGCACCCGGCCAGCAGAAAGCCCATAACGCACCTTTTTCCAAATAAGTCCTGAAAGATCATATCCTACTAAGCGGTCTAACACGCGCCGCGCCTCCTGTGCTTTTAAAAGATTAAGATCAATGTCGCGTGGATGTTTAAGCGCGTCTTTTACGGCGCTTTCTGTAATTTCATGAAAAACAATGCGTTTTGGATTTTTGAGTTCGCATATTTCTTTAATGTGCCAAGCGATTGCTTCGCCTTCTCTGTCAGGATCAGTTGCTAAATACACTTCTTCCGCTTTTTTGCCGAGTTTTTTTAATTCTTCAACGATATGTTCTTTCCCTTTAGAAATTTCATAGTGAGGAATAAAGCCGCCGGGAATATCAATCGCCTTTTTATTACTTTTAGGGAGATCGCGAACGTGCCCCACGCTTGCGTGAATTTCAAAAGATTTATCCAAATATTTTGAGATCGTTTTTGTTTTTGTCGGACTTTCTACGATAACTAGTTTCATTTTTTATTTTAAATAAAATTTGCCATTCTTTTCCTCAATCATTCCCGAGAGCGAAAGATAAGTTAATTCTTCGCTGACTTTATGAGTTTCCAGTTTAGTCGCCTCGATTATTTTGTCAATTGTAAGCGTTTTATTTATTTTTAAAACCTCGATTATAATTTTTCCTTCATCAGTAAGATTTTCAGTTTTCTTAGTTGTCGGTTCTAAACCAAGATCTTCCAAAATATCGCTCGCGTTTGTGACAAGCCGGGCACCGTTCCGTATAAGCATGTGCGAACCTTGAAAGTTTGGGTGATTAGCTGGTCCAGGGAAAACAAAAACTTCTCGTCCTTGATCAATCGCGTTTTTCGCCGTTACAAGCGCGCCGGAATGAATTGGCGCTTCAATAACAATAGTAGCGATTGAAAGGCCGCTTACAATCCTGTTCCGTTCTAAAAATTGGTGCGGTAGAGCGGGTGTGCCGGCTGAATATTCCGAAAAAATTACGCCGTCACTTTCAATAATTCGTTTGCCTAAATTTTCATTTGTTGCCGGATAGATTTTATCAAGCCCATTTGCCAAAACAGCGATGGTTTTACCGCCCGCGACAAGCGCGCCTTCATGGGCAGCGGCATCAATTCCCAAAGCCAAACCGCTTACAATTACTACGCCTTCGGCAGCCAATTCTTTCCCGATATTTTTGGCTAGCAGTTTGCCCTCAGCGGTCGCTTTTCTTGTGCCCACAATCGCCACAAGTTTTTCTTCTTTTTTCGGTAAAACTCCTAGAAAGTAAAGCATTCGCGGAGCGCCTGGAATTTCTTTAAGGAGCGCTGGAAAACCCCCGTCGTCAAAACTAATTTTTTTAATATCCGCCTTCATCTTTTTATGATAAAATAAGTATACTAGAGTTTATGGATCATTTCCGCAGGAAAATATTAATTGAAATTTCTATTGCCAGCGCTGTTATTATCGCACTTTTTGTCGGCATCTTTCTATTTGTTTCTAATATTCAGAGCAATACTGATAAAATCATTGATTTACGGAACACTCTCACTCAAAAATCATTATCGCTCGAACGATTTACTATTCTTAATAAGCAATACACTGATAAAGCTAAAAATTATCTTACTTCACTTCAAAATGTTGTGCCTACAAGAGACAAACTGATTAATATCTCAAAAGATTTTCAAAACATTACGGTTTCGACCGGCTTGAATTATGGGTTTACTCTCGGAAACGAAGCACCGGCGACTAATGAAAATTTAGGTTCGATTGGTTTTCAATTAAATCTTGGCGGCGATTTGTGGAAACTGGTTGATTTTTTACCCCAACTTCCGCGTTTCCATTACCTGACTATGATTGATAATCTGACTTTAGGAGGGCGAGATTCTTCGGAACAAATGAATATTACTGGCCGAGTTTTTTTCAGGTAATAAAATAAATGTTTACCAAAATTAAAAATTTTTTCAAATTCGAACAACAAATTAGCTTTTCGATTACGGCGGCTTTTTTATGCATCCTTCTCCTTGTTTTTGTAATTTATTCTGCTATGTTTTTGGTTTCTCATTTAAACGCTTCGCTTGAAGTGCGGTCGGCGCCGCCGCAAACAAGCGGGTTTGACACCGTCGGTTTTGAGAAGTTAAACTTGGGAAAGTAATCTGGCGGTTGCCGGAGCGGTTGCCGGATTTGGGCGTGTAGTTCAGTGGTAGAACGCCATACTGATAATATGGAGGTCCCAGGTTCGATCCCTGGCACGCCCACACGAATTTTCTCCGATCCGCCATCTTGGCGGAGAGGCGAGAAAATTGTAAATTCACTTTGTTTCAGACAATTTTCGCGGGCCTATAGTAAAGTGGTATTACGCCTCGTTTGCAACGAGGAGTCGGCAGTCCGATTCTGCCTAGGTCCACCATTTAGAAAAAGAAAAAAATAACATGAATCACCAAAAATCAGAACTCTATTTTTTACTCATTCTTCTCGCAGGAATATTCATCCTTACCTTTTTTATTTTCAAGCCATTTTTATATCCTCTTATCTTGGCAATAATTTTCGCAACCGTTTTTGGGCCGGCTCACAAAAAGATTCTCATTATTACGCGCGAAAAAAGAGGCCTAGCGTCACTCTTAACCACCGTCTTCGTTTTTATCGTCGTTATCGTGCCTATCACATTTTTAGGCATACAGGTTTTTCAGGAAACAACGCAACTTTACTTTTCTCTAACCAGCGAAGGTGGCGCAACAGATCTTTCTCGCGCCGTAGGTGATGCCATACAGAATCTCACAAGACTTTCTCCCGTGCCGATAGAATTCTCCGTTGATATTAACCAATACTTAAAGCAGGGATTAAGTTGGTTACTCCAGCATCTTGGTTCACTTTTTGCGAATACTGCAAAAGCAATGGTAGGCATCTTTATATTCCTTGTCGCCCTGTATTACTTATTTAAGGATGGTCAAAAACTCAAGGAAGCTATCGTCGCGTTAAGTCCATTGCAAGATATCCACGACGAAACAATTTTTAATAAACTCGCCTTGGCAATCAATTCAGTTATTAAGGGAAATCTTGCTGTGGCGATAATTCAAGGCATACTCACCGCAGTCGGGTTCGCTATTTTCGGAGTTCACAGCCCAATGCTTTGGGGCAGTGTTGCGGCGATCGCCGCGTTAATCCCCGGCATTGGAACGGCTTTAGTGATCTTCCCAGCCATTCTATTTCTTTTCATTAGCGGTAAAACGCTTTTCGCGGTCGGCCTTCTTTTTTGGGGAATGACGGCTGTGGGACTTATAGACAACTTTTTGGGACCAAGACTTGTTGAACGAGGAATACGACTCCATCCTTTTCTTATTTTGCTTTCTATCTTGGGAGGTATTAGTTTTTTTGGACCTCTTGGATTCTTGCTGGGACCGCTCGTTCTTTCCTTAATCTTCGCTCTCCTTGATATTTATTTCGCTATCAGCAAAGAACAGAAAGGTAAATTAAACTAATATGGATAGCATTTTGGCATATTATTTTAATTTTTGCCCGCCCGAGTGTTTAGTTAACAAATTCTGACTTTTTCCAACAAGTACCACAATGAAACAACATCAAGAAAAAATAGACAAAATTTTCAAAGAAAACGGTTGGCAGTATTGGGCGCCACTTTCAATTCTTGCCCGGCTTTTTGAAGAAGGCGGCGAATTTGCCCGGCTCGTAAATCACTTATACGGCGAAAAACCAAAAAAGAATACTGAAGAAGAACAGCATTTAGAAGAAGAAATCGGCGACATTCTCTACACTTTAGTTTGTTTCGCCAATTCGCATAACATTGATTTGGATAAGGCAATTCAAATGACCATAGAAAAAGTTAAAACCCGCGACAAAGACCGTTGGGATAAAAAATAAAAAAAGCGCCCTTCGATAAACTCAGGACGCTTTGATTTTTGTTTCCATCGCGTCAAATATTTGAGTAACAACTGCTTTGATCATTTCCGCTTCGCCAAGCTTTGTCGTATCAATCAGTCGGAGCTGGGGATAGATTGGTGAAAGCAAGTTATAAACATCCTTGTAGCGTTTATAAAGGATTTCAAGATTTTTCGGATTTGTTGTTTCACCGGTTTGGTTTGAAATAGAAATGCGACGATCGCGTTCAAGAGCTTCTTGCGGTTCGCAAATCATAAAAAATGCCGCGTCAATTTTGTCCATCCAGTGTTTTTGAAGGAAAAATCCTTGATTGATGTCTTTTTCCTGTTCCGTGAGCATTGATTTTTCTTGCCAGTAAACCATCCACGCGTACACATCAAAAACACATCGGTCAAAAATCACTAGGTCATAATCGTGCGACGCGCTGTAATCAATGAGCATTTGAAGAGCGTAGAGACCAGTCCGAATATTATAGAGTGGCGTTTTACGACTCACGTGCTGGATTACTTCCGCGCCTTCTTGCGGACGCAAAACTCGGAATCCTGATCGCCGGAAAAAATCATAAAGCTTTGTGATCGTCGTTGTTTTACCGGCTGAAGGCGAACCGGTGAATTCGACAAAAAACGGCCGAGGCAAAAATTTTTCGTCATACCTTAAATCGCTTTTAAGATATTTAAGAACTTCTTTCGCCTGTTCAATGTAAATCTGTCCTTTCGGATTTTCGTTTTTCATTACTTACCCTTTCCAAATAAAAAGTTATAAGATACTATGAATAGAATAGATTATGAAAAAACGTCGTCAATCGTTGACAAAGTTTCAAAAAGACAATTTACCATTAAAAGTTATCGGTTTTGACATGGACGGTGTAATAATTGACCATACCAAACCGAAAATCCGGCTGGCGAAAAAACGCGGATTTACTCTAAAAACTAACCAAACCCCTTCTGAAGTAATGAAGAAAAAAGTGCCGGCGCCGCACTACCAGATCATCCAGTATTACCTCAATAATCATCCAAAAACGGCCTTAAACGCCTCTATTATGGCTAAAGCGAAGGTAGGGCTTGAAAGGTTAAAAAAGGCAAAAATTCCTTATTTTTTGATTTCTCGGCGGCGCACGCCGGAGGTTGCCGTAAAGCTTCTAAAAATTCGCGGCCTTTGGCCGGCTTATTTTAGCAACCGAAACGCAGTTTTTGTTTCCGACGCCACGGCAAAAAATTTAAAAGCCCAAGAATTAGGCGTCACTCATTATGTTGATGACGAAACGAAGGTTATTGCTGAGCTCACAAGCGTAAAAAATAAATTTCTTTTTGACCAGCACAAAGTTTTTAAAAAGAGCGGGGAATACACCCGCGTTCGTTCGTGGCCGGAACTTTTAGATCACTTGCTTAGTTAGTAAAACGGTAATTTAGTCGACAATTACAATATCGGTTTTGTGAATGCCGAAATTCAAGGCCTCTTGTTTTGAAGGCATCCAAATATCCACGAAATCTTTCTTCCGACGGTTCATCCGGTCGAGAACGGTGAAAACTTTATCACCGAAAAGCGCCGGAATTTTCACTTTGGTGTGAAAAGGTAAAAAGTTCGCGGCAAGCACGCCGTCATGAACCTCCACGTTTGAAGCGGTGGTTGTCTGATTATCTTCTTTAGTTTCGTCCGGCGAACTTGAATAAGCCGTTACCCGCACGGTAAAGGTTATAGGACTAGCTTCTTCTTTAGCCATTGTAGTGCCGTTTTCCGCCTTAATTTCGCCTTTTAAGGGTGTTTTTGCGGTTACCGGGTAAGTGGCAATCAAAATACTGAAAATAGTGCTTAAAATAGCTGTAGCCATAAAAAAATACCCGTCCTTAGGGTATATGTTGATAATAGACGGCTTCTTTGAAAAAGTCAAGTGTTTCTCTAAAATAGGCCATTTTAATTGAGTTTTTTGACCTTTACGGTAAGATGAAGTTAATGATTGAAGAACCACAAATTATTTATGAAGCAAATGACTTTTTGGTGGTAAATAAGCCGGCTCACTGGCTAGTGCATCAAGTGACGGCTAAAAAAGGAGGAAAAATTATTACTGATTGGCTTTTGGAGCGTTATCCGGAAATAGGAAAGGTGGGCGATAAGCCGGTAGAGCGGCCCGGCATTGTTCACCGGCTGGATCAAGAAACTTCCGGCGTTTTAATTGTCGCCAGGAACCAGCCGACATTCGAATATTTGAAAAAGATGTTCGCGAACGGTTTTGTTAGAAAAAATTATTTAGCGCTTGTTAACGGCCGGTTAATTGGTAAGGGTGAGATTAATAAACCGATTGGCTTAATAGCCGGCACAACTCGGCGAAGTATTTTAGGAAAAAAAATGAAGATGATAAAACCAGCGGTAACGGAATATGAAGTTATAAAAGTTTTTCAATATAGCGTGGACGAAGAAGTTTATTATTTCACGCTTTTAACTGTTACGCCGAAAACCGGCCGTACTCATCAAATCAGAGTCCACTTGGCTTCAATTGGCCACTCTGTTTGCGGCGATAAGCTTTACGGCCCCAAAAAAAGCGTTTTAGAAATTCCACGGCAATTTTTACACGCCGCCTCCGTTGAATTTACTTTAAAAGAAGGGGAACGGGTAAAAATTGACGCAGACTTGCCGGATGATTTAAAAGAAGTTTTGAAAAGATTATTAGAGGCAAAAATATAAACTCCCCAATGCTTAAAAGCATAGGGGAGTTGTTTTGGCTTACGCAACAATAGCGATGTTACGTTGATTTTTCCGGATCGGACGATTTCCTATCCAAACTTCATAGGCGCCGTTTGCGAATTTTCGGCCGAGTCCATCGCAAGCTTTCCAGAAACTTTCTTGATTATTCCAGAAATAAATTCCAGGATGCAGAGCTCTTTTTAAGCTCTGCTTCAGCGATATCGGGCTAGAATCGATGAGACCAGAGAAATCTGAATCTAATTCAGATAAATCTTCCCGGAAGTTTTTGAATTGGAAAACCAAGAGAGACTCGTCTTTCGGCATAAATCTTTCTAGATCTTGGATTGGCCCTTCGCCGGCAATCATAATCGGGAAATTTCCGTTTCCGGATTTTTTGTTATTGTTTTTAGATTTTTGGCGTGGCCAAAAAACCATAACAAATTGAGCGATAAAAAGAATCGCGACAATAGCCAAAATAGTAATTTCTGATTGGTTAAACATACAAAAATCTCCTATATTTATTTGTGAATGTTAATTAGTTAGCGTTTCTAATTCTTCTTTAATGCTAGCATACTAATATTTATTTGTCAAGTATAGCAATAAGCGTAAAAGACTTGATTTATAAAGCAATTTTTGATAAAATTAAAACCGTTTTATGGATAAAGAAGTGTTAGCAAAAATTAAGCCAGGCGCCAAAATCCGCGTTTGGGAACGAATCAAAGAAGGCGACAAAGAGCGTTTATCTGCTTTTGAAGGAACAGTGCTTTCTAGAAAACACGGTTCGGAGCCGGGCGCAAGTTTTACCGTGCGAACGGTTTTGCAGGAAGTGGGTGTTGAGAAAGTTTATCCGGTTCATTCGCCGTTAATTTCTAAAGTTGATATTATTTTTTCACCTAAGAAAGTTCATCGCGCGAAACTTTATTATCTTCGCGGCTTCTCGGCAAAGAAAACGAGAGAAAGACTTAAAGTTAGATAAAACACCCCACAAGTGGGTGTTTTTGTTTTATACTTAAACTTATGAGGTCTTTATATATAATCGCAACACCAATCGGCAACTTAAAAGATATTACTCTCCGCGCTTTGGAAATTCTAAAAAGCGTTGATTTTGTTTTAGCCGAAGATACTCGGGTTACTCAAAAATTACTTAATCATTATGAAATTAAAGCCCGCTTGTTGCGATATGACGAAAATATCGCCGAAACGATGAACGAAAGAGTGGGCGCTATTTTAAAACAAGACAAAGTCGTTGCTTTAGTAACAGACGCCGGCACGCCGGCCATTTCCGATCCGGGCGCGCGTTTAGTGGAATATGTTGTAAATTATTTACCGTCAGTCAAAGTTATTCCAATTCCCGGTCCATCAGCGCTAATTGCCGCGCTTTCCGCTTCAGGAATTAACGCCAATCAATTCACTTTTTTGGGTTATTCGCCGCATAAGAAAGGGCGGGAAACGTTTTTCAAAGAACTTAAAAAAATTGAAACAAGACCGGTTGTTTTTTATGAATCACCACATCGGTTAGAAAAAACTTTTCTCGCGCTTCAAAAAAACCTTAGTGAAAATTATGAAATTATTGTCGTGAAAGAAATTACAAAAATTCACGAAGAAATCTGGCGAGGAAGCGTAAAAACCGCGTTAGCTTACTTTCAAAACGCAAAAGCAAAAGGCGAGTTTGTAATTATCATTCCTTAGATGTCTAAAAGATTTATTGATATCTTAGGAGCGCTCGCGGGATTAGTTTTTATTTTGCCTTTCGCGCCTTTTATAATTCTCGCTATAATTTTCGAAAGTGGTTGGCCTTCAATTGTTGGATTAAACCGAGTAAGCGCCGGAAAAATCATAAAAGTGTATAAATTTCGAACGATGGTTCAAAACGCGGCAGAAATGAAGTCGCAACTTAAGCACTTAAATGAGCGGACTGACGGCCCGCTTTTCAAAATCAAAAACGATCCACGGCTCACTAAAGTTGGTAGATTTTTAAGGAAACTGCGCATAGACGAATTTCCGCAGTTTTTTAATGTCTTGGTGGGAGATTTGTCTTTAATCGGCCCGCGGCCACATGAACCGGAAGAAATGAGCGAATATCCGCCGGAATTCAAAAAACTTTATTTTGTGAAGTCCGGCCTCACTGGTCTTTCACAAGTTTCTGGCGCTTCCGGCTTGCCGTTTCGAAAAGAATTAGAGCTCGATACTTATTATTTAGAGCATCAATCGTTATTATTGGACTTGGAAATCCTTTTCCGCTCGGTTTGGATATTTTTCTCCGACCCAACGGGAGTTTGAAATATTTATAAATAGTATTTATTATACAATCAGTAATTTAATAAATAGCTATAAGAAAAGGAGTTAGGAATGGACGAATATTATTTAGAAATTAAAAGTGGCAATCTTCGGTTGCTTAAGAGCATTAATTTCAAAATGAAAACTCGAGAATCAGCTTTTCGTAAAGCTAAAGAAGAAACGCGCAAAATTTTTTCACGGGTGGATTACACCAGATATACTTTTGGTTTTGCCATACTTTGGAACGCAAAAAAACAAAGTGGCGAACCGATTGCGAAATGGATTCTTGAGAGAAAAATTGAAATTAAAATTACCAGTCAGTAGTAAATATTTTAAAACCCTCAAATTATATGTTGAGGGTTTTTTGTTTATTTCGTCATTTACCAATTCTATAGAATTGGTAAATAGGATAATAATTGAGATTATTATGATTTTAGTGGAAATTTTAAGGGACGCTTTACGGCGTCCCTTTATTTTTTTGGTTAGATGCGTCGTATGATATATATGACATACATGAACCAATTACAACTAGTAATCCTACTATGGATAGTACTACGAAGTGCCAAGCAAATTCGGAATGTGGCGGTAAAGATAAATAAATCTTTTTAGAAACCACAAAGAGAAGGAATCCGACTAAAGCCATAAATCCGTGCAGTATTACGCCTATAATCTTCATAAGCAACCACTTTCTATAATTGTT
>ERZ1292629.1360-Hain-H43-01um-R1-1360-length-24154-cov-7_pt1 | contig 24154 bp, 23 predicted proteins | sample MGYA00564399_ERZ1292629 | MGnify/ENA primary metagenome ERZ1292629 (study PRJEB36523, sample SAMEA6512636) | groundwater metagenome | collected 2019-01-08 | study: AquaDiva: Metagenomics assemblies of 32 groundwater samples | reverse complement strand
CGACCGGTCGTGGTCTCGTCATTAAATTTCTCTCTCTCTCTCTCTTAAGATGTCTTTATCTGCCGTTGAAGTCAGTGATCTAACATCCGATCAGTCTGAAGACGAGATGCCCGAAGCCCGAAGCGTTGTCCGCCGTCTGTCGACTCGTGTTGATTTTGTTGGACCGAATCCAGCCCAGGATGTCTGGAGCTGTTACGTACCAGACAACGAATTCTTCCGTAATCTGGATTATAACATTCCGCGAACTTTGGCGGAAGTGAGAATTCTCTTGGAATTTTACCACTACAACGACTAATTGTTTTTATAAATTTATTTTATTGTCAAAATGGGAAGGGTCTGTGTTATCAAGACTTTATATTACGTCATAAACAGCGTAAACAATTTCACCCCAAGGGTTTACATCAGGTTGTCTCTTTATAATAACTCGTTATTTCGAAATAATTAGTGTAAAAATCATCACCCTAGAAGGGGGAAGGGTCTACTTTTTTCTAATTTTATTTTTGATTTTTTAAATTTTTTTAAAAAAATGTATTTTTGAATACAAAGTTGGCCAAAAACTGTCAAAAACCCTTCCAAATCCCCTTGGGGTGACCCTTCTCACTAGTTAACCAGTAGTTATCTCTTTATTTTTATAAAATTTTAATAAAAAGAAAGAAATGGAAGGGTGCCGTATTGAAAAAAAGTGTCCAAGAGTTCTGATTTAGGACAAATCCCCGGAATTCAGGGTCGGTGCGAGAAACCGTTGCGTGATATGGGATATGAGCACGTGAGTACAATTTCGACCGGTCGTGGTCTCGTCACAACTTTTTACAATGATGATAACATGTCGAGGAAGTAGTTTTACTGAAATGGTGGAGACCTTTTATAAGACCAAACGTCAAAAAAACGAAGAGGCTAAATCGGATTTGCTGGCTCGTCAGGCGGATTATGCATTTCGTATGCAAAGGAAATTGAACAACAAGGCGGATTCGTTGGATACAGAATTACATAAGCGTACAGTGTTTCAAATCGAAAAGACGCGGATGGAAGCACGACTTCATTCCAAAGAATGGTACCGTATGAGTTGCGAGATATTGAAGATTCCGAAGAGGCATTATGTGGCGGTGTTTGGAAAAGCCTATACAAAGTCTCATATCCGCGAAGTAGTATCGGTGATCATGGAAGCCATGAGGCCAATGAAAAGACCCCGTGTCTCGACTCAGATTATTAAGCTCGTTCATACTTTTTTAGGTTAGTTTATACATAAATTTATAAATCAATTGGCGAATCCGATAATAATTTTACGGCCGTATAATTCGTGAGCTTCTTTTTTAATTTTTTCCATCTGTATATGCATGCCCCATAATCGACGAATCATTGCAGCGGAATCGATTACTTTGTCACTTTCTTCTGGGTGAATGGATCGATACTTTTGCAACCATTCTAATCTTTCTGAGAAAAAAATGTCACGATAAAGATCTTCGGCTATTTCTCCATTGTGGTCGTTTAAAGTCAAGAGATGCTGCGGACACAAAAGCCCGCCGTTTTTAAAAAAAATCACACAAGGGTCCATTTTTTGTGTCAAAAAAATAGAAACGAGAAACCGCTGCGGGATATCTCGGTTCTCCTACGGTAACCCGATTCGATCGGTCCTGTCTCCGTCATTTTAAATTCCGATGGCTTTGTTTTCTTTTTTAGACCGTGTCTTGTACGAATACTGTCACAAATTTGTGTCTACGAAGTCTACTTTTTTTACGTGCGTCTTTTGTCTAGATAAGGAAATATTAGATAAAGGAAATTTGCTGCATCAATTTTATGACGTGTCGGTGCAGTATCTTAGATTGGATGCTTCAAAAAAGACGACAGAAATTGCACGCATTGTAATGGATGCCATTTGTTCCGCTTCTGGATTAATGGCGGTAAAATTGGATTTGGTTGGAAATGTGCCAATCTTTGAGAAATCTTCTTGTAACAATTGCGATGAATGCAAGCGTATTTTTTTAATGGGCATGAGCCTTTCCACTATATTTATGGAATTATTGGCTAAACAAGACGATTTTGGGATAGTTATTAAATACGCGAATAAATCATTTTAAAATGTCGCAATCGCAAGATCTACCCGATAACAGAGTATTTTTATCGGACCGACCATTTTCAGATTCTCATCGCGTTGTAGACGATTACGTAAAAGCTGTAGACGTGAATACTATTTTAAACGAAATTAAAGCTACGAATAAGTCACATTCTCCGATAAAACATTTTCAATTCCTCGATACACAGAAAGTAGGTATCAAAGCGTGTATACAACAAGCATTCCGTGAAAAGGTATTTAACAAATTCATAATGATTGTCGACGTCACGTCCAAATTACAAAAAAGAAAACAACTTTTTACCGTGATGGAAAAGGAAACCGTTGACGGAAAATTCGTCATGGAGGCGATGGTTCGTGTAGAGAAAAAAAACCCAGAAGACGAATTGTTCGCGATTAGAGCACCCATAGAGTGGGAGTGGAAAACGGATACATTAAAAAACGGTACAAAATATTCCGTCAAGGACGAAATGGGAGAAATAATCAATGACGCGAAAGGAGTGGTGATCGCGATCGATAGCTCGTATTCAACTAAGTGGCTAGCTGAAAAAATTCATTCTTATATTGACGTGGTTATAGACGACGTTATCTCTTCTCGTGCATTTATCATTATAAAAGAAGCTCTGCATCCAATCAACGAATTTATAAAAGAATGATTATTTTTTACAAAGCTTTCTTACTTTGGCTCGGATGTAGCCGTCGAGTAATTTTTTTACAATCAAGCACGTGTAAGTAAATGGTTCTATCATATAGCTTCGACGGATAAAGAGAGTTCCTTCGAATATATGTGTCGGGATTCGTAGTCGTTGCGACGTTTCGTAGATTTCTTCTAATTCAGGGCAACGTTCCAATTCAAAAAAATATCGACGATGTAAACGATAACCTACGAATTCGCATAAATAGTCAATCACCGCTTCCGGTAAATATCGGAACAAATTAATAGACATAAACAAATCAGTGAAAATTTAAAAAAAAATATACGAAACCGATGCGCGAAAAAACAGAAACACATACCCATCACAATTAAAATGGAATTTCGGGAAATCCGATTTCGGGAAAATAACATCCCGAGTCTCTTAATACGAGAAAGGATCGATCGTCACTCTTTACTTAAATTGAAAAACGAGACTTCCTTAAGCATGATCCGTGCACCAGATGAATTTTACGAATTTATGAATAACAAACCCAAAATCCTAGCAAAGAAACCAAAGGCGCAGAAGAATTATACTCTAAGAGATGTTTTGCGGGAATACGAAAAACGTGACTGGGAAAAATCGTTTGATTATCTCGAAATGGATGTATTGTATACTCGCACCGAGGCTAATTCTCTATCCAATTTTGGAAGATTGTATGCAGCAGGTGGTCAGAATTTGAAACGAGAATTGCGCGACACGCTCTTTCATTTTTGCTCGAATTTGGATATCGAGAATTGTTTTTTTGTTGTACTGCGTGCTTATCTTCGTGGATTTGAAAAAAAGTTTCCTTTATTGGAAGAATATTGCCAGGATCGAGACTTGTTTCTGGACTCTTTGGGTAATTTACCCGAAAAGAAGAAGTTGTTGATCTCGCTACTCTTTGGCGCTTCGCTCGAAAAATGGAAACGTGACCAAGGCATCGCGGTGTTAGATCGTCGTCTATTACTGTTTCGCGACGAAATGTCTCAAATTCGTACATTTGTATTTGAGTGTGATAATTTGTTGGTGGAAGATATAATCCCTCGTACGCTGTTTGAAAAGGAGGTTCAAAACATATCTCTTTTGCTTCAAACTATCGAAAGCCGTGTACTGGTTTCACTAGTTCGTGGTTGTGTGGATAAGGGATTTACACCTCGTTTGTTATTACACGATGGCCTGGAAGTAGAAGGAAGACTGGAACAAAACGAGACAATTCTCGTTGATTTGGTTGATTGGGTTTTTAAGGATACAGGTATACCTTTGGTTGATTGGGTTTTTAAGGATACAGGTATACCTGTTGTATTGAAATGGAAAGCGAAAGACAAGGCTATCAATTTAGACGAAATAGAGGAGGTGATGGATAATTCTTATTTTGGGACCAAGACTTTATTCGAAAAGACTACTTTTAAAGTATTGTCTCAAAATTCGTATTATTCGTTGATCGACGGAGTGTACAAAATCGGGGACCAGAAGTCGTTATTGTCGCGATGGAAACATGTCCAGTACGTCGATGACGACGAAGAGAAGAAAACTTTCGTGGATCGATGGGTAATGGACGAATCGCTTCGTCTTTATACTAACTGTGGATTGTATCCCGACGACACACTTTGCCCACATGACCATTTTAACATGTTTACTGGTTTCGCGGTTGAAAAAATGCGACACGATGAAGAAACTTTATTGATACCAGAAGTCGTGGAGGGATTGAAGACGATGAAAAATTTACTACGTCGATTGGTTGAAAACGAGAAACACTTCGAGTACGTTTTATATTGGATTGCGCATATTTTCCAGTTTCCGAATGTTAAACCTCGTGTAGCGTTGGTAGTAAAGTCGGAACAGGGTTGCGGGAAGGGGTTTTTTGGTTCCTTTTTGACCGATATTATCGGATTGCAGTATACGTTTAAAACGAGTAATATCGAACACATCGTAGGTTCTTTTAATGCAGGTATTTTTAACAAACTATTCGTGACTTTGGACGATGTCGGGTCGTTGAAGATCGATGCCGTCGAAAAATTCAAGAGCCCGATATCGGAACCTACGGCGACAATTCGCCAAATGCATATGAGTCCTTTTGAAACACCTGATTACGTGCGATATATCATGTTTACCAATTCGGATCGATTTTTGGTTTTAACAGAAGAAGAGAGGCGCTTTTTCATGACTTCTTCTACGTCAAAGAAATTACACGCTGAAGATGCGCAGCGTATTCTGAAAGCCAAAACTGACTCACGTGTTCAATATGCCTTTTACCGCGAAATGATGAATTTAAAAATCCCCGACGGGTCTAAATTCGCCTTTGACGAACGTCGTCCTCTTTCCTCTTTGTATGCTCGTGTAAAAGATTTCTATCAGTCACTCGAATTGCAGTTTTTTTCTGATTTTGTTCTAGGACATTGCTTTCGTGTTACTCCTGCTTTTTCGAGTTCCAGAGAGACGAAGGAATTTTTTCCGAGAATGGAAACATCGTGTAAATCGCTGACTCAATTTTATTCCAAATGGATCGATTCAAACAAATACCAACACGGTTCTTCTGCTCGTGAACTCGCTTTTCGCTTGGAATCGGAATTTGGGGGCGATTTTGCCAAATACGACATCCAAAAACTTCGTTGTCAGCGTCACGGTATGGATCGACAGATGTGGATTTTTGGAGACGTGGAGAAGATTTTGTTTTTCTTTGCCGAAAAGGGTGTAGTGGAAAAGAATAGATACGAAGAGATGTGCCGCGAATGGTTTAAATACAGAGTGACGTATACTCGCGAAATAGAATGTAACGATTAATAATTGTATAAATTGATACACGTAGCGATATCTATTTATCTTCTGGGTTACCATGGCACGATACATCCACCTTTGAGCCTTTTCCGACCTTTCCTTTTTTTTGATAGGATTCCTTTGCGGTTTGCAACACCTCCTTGAATTTCATATCTGGGTGGGCTTGACGAAAAGAGTCTACGTGCAAATCCCACGCGGATTTTTGGTGGATTTTTTTGGCTTTGGGGGTGGCAGTGATTTTAACAGCGTCCATAGTGATTTATTTATTGTGGTGTGCGATGTTACGTACCGAATACAAGACTCGGTTATTGATTCTTGTTTATGTCTTGTTTAACTCCGTATGTCAAATATTTTCCCATTTGGGGGGATTACCGAATGGATTAGTTTCTCCGTCCCAAACCCATCCTGGTGGCTGGAGTGCAACTACAACCCCGTCTGGGTACATTGTTGGATATTTTGCGGCGCTGTTTTCGACTGCCTCGTTTAATAATGGAACTACGTGTGGTTCTACCATAGATTGCACCAAAATAAGCCCTGATATAACAAGCGGCCCTCCTACAAACATAGAAGCGATAAAAGCAGCAGAATTGAAAAAATCAAGCACAATCTCTACTAATTTTGGCACAGATAAACCACCTTCAATAGCAACTCCGTTACCATTAATATTGCGTAGTAAGAGCTGCATCTGGTAATTTCCTACACTCACTTTTTCACCCCATCCATATTTGGCTCTTGACCAGTCGGCTAATATATCTACATATTTGTCTGGGTCGCTGTATGATAATTTGGCGAGTGCGTAATCAAAATTTTTTTGTCGTTGTGTTTGTACTTTCTGAGTGTATTCTTTTAATTGGTCCGGTGTCATGACTGGTATATCTGAAGTATTCGGGTAACGTAATGCCATCTGAGAAAAATACATTTCCTTGGCATCTCGAGTCTGTTCTTTTAAAATTTTTTCCGGACTTGTTTCTTTAACTGGAGGATGAAAGATGTAGAGATCTTTAGAATTGTCTTGTGTAAAACTTTTTCCAAAATCAATCAGCTTTCCGAAAAAAGGATCAGCCGATTGTCCATCAGGGTCGAATATCCACTCTTTTTTTCCTGGGTTTTTTTTCTGGGCTATTAATGCTTGTTTTTCGCGTTCTTTTTCTATGGCTAATTCTTTATCCCATTGTTCTCTGATTCTTTTTTTTTCTGCGTCGATTTGATCACGTGTAAAGTGGTGTGGTGCCCAATTGGTATCGGGATTGAATGTATCATCAACACCTTTAAGTTCGTTAATGGCCACGCGGCTCAAGCTTATTTCGTCTTTTGGACGCATCCACGGAAGTGGTGCTTTATTTGGATCGGGTTGTGTTAAATCAAAGTCAAAACCAGGTGCTATTTTATAATCGACATCTATAGGAACTCTGGATGGGTCGGAAATGTCGTCTTTTTTGGATGGATCTCCGTATCCGTACTTTTTTTTCCGTTTTTGTTTGTTTTGGTACACCCCGAGTCCAATTTCTGGTTTAAATTCTATTGGATCTATTGTAATTTTTTCCGGTGGTTCCGGATCCAAATCGTAGTCTGGGTCGTATGGTTTTTTTCCTGGTTTAGAATTTTGGAATTCGTCTTTAAAGTCGTTAACCGATTTATTGGCAGGTAGAGATTCCGCCTGCGAATATGTGATATTGAACTTTTTCGCGACTTTTGAAATAATATTTTCGTAGATAAAATTAGAAATTTTTTTGGTAAAGGGGATGTGCTCGGCATCCATCTCAATTTTGACCGCTTTGTTCATATTTTCAGCAATTTGGAGTATGCTTTGTGTGGGGTCGAGGTTAGGAATTTCAGCACGCTGCATTGGGTCGATTCCTTCTGTTTGTCGTAATAGATAGTCTCCCAGATCAGCTCCCTGTCCGCTTAATACTTCACTTATCGCATAATTAATAAAAGCGGTAAGACCGACTGCGTCCATTGCAGCACTATGAAAATCGTTGTACGTGGTTGGTATGCTTTTAATCTTTTCCATGGTGGATTGAATCATCTCACGCGGAGATTTGAGTATTTTTTCAAGGAATTCTTTACGTAATTTTGGATCGACGAGATTTTGATAATATTCAAGCACTTGTTCATTTTCCAAAAATTTGGTAATCGTGTAGGATTCTATCTGCGTGGGGTCGAGGTTAGACATAAAATTGACAATGTCTTGTGGTAATTTTGTACCATAAATCAATTCAGGAATGTACCGCCTTGCTCTATCTGCCATATTTTGGGCCATTTCCCATGAACCGTTAAACATGCCTTGTACACTTTCGGGTGCCATGGAAAACATGACTTCTGCAGTGCCTTGTAAAAAATCACGTATTGCCGCGGGAGATTTTTTAGCGATCGAAGGAGTGTACTTTTTAGCAATTTCTGTCCAGCTCATTTCACCGTTTTTGAGTTTTACTATATCTTCCGTGACGCTACTTACTTCTTCTTCAGAAAACCCAGTCTGTTTGCTCATGTATTTATAAAAGGCCTTTTTTCCCAAAAAGAGGTATATTAAAATACCTGTAACGAGCAAAAAACCCACAAAACTAGCGCCAGCGATGATCGTTTTTCCGAAATCGGTATCTTTAAACGCTACATCGGCTGCAGTGATTATAATTTGCGTCGGTTCTTTGGGCACGGTATTACCAGATCCGGGATTTGGTGTACTTGGGTCTTTTGGGTCTTTTGGGTCTTTTGGGTTGGGGGGGGTTTTGTTTTTTTTCATGGTTTGTAGAGCTGCTGAATCTTCGTCAAGTTTCGCCTGTCTGCTTTTTAAATCATCCCATAGAGCTTTTAGTTTGCTGTAAGGCTCGCTGTTTTTATTCGATAAAGTGGTGTATTCCAAGAGTTTTTGGTTGTAGACGACTTGATTACGGGCAATCTGTACTTCGAGTGCCGAGATGTCTTCGTCGAGTCCCCGGGCATATACTGGTATCAATGCACCTCCGTAGACCGTGGGCAATAAGGCTCCTCCATGATGATGTACGTGGAATACTTTTTTCTTTTTATACAATCGCGACATTACATGTATTTTTGTAATAAATTAACATCATCTTTAAATTTAGCAATCTTGTCCTCTGAAGTCCAAGGAGGAGGATTCTTGCTTTCCATGAATTTGATCTGTTCTTCAATTTCTGAAATCTCGAAACGACAAAACGTAGGCAGACGTTTCAATGTCACGGATTGTAATAAATTCATTTCCTTTTCCATGGAATCGATAAATTCTTGCTGATTGGACTTGTGCTGGCTTCGTGTTTCTTCGTTTTCATCACCAGGCGGTGATTTTTGGACTGTCTCGATATTGCCTTGTAAAATGACAATACGCTTGGCCAAGTACAACTGAATTTCGCGCGGAAGAGAAAAATCCATTATGATTGTGACGTGGTAAAGGAATCCTTTTCGCAGCGGTTTTATTTTCAATTTATTTATATGGATGTTTACGTAAATTGTATCGCCTACGTTCGCTTTCTTTCGTGCATTCTTTACAGGCCGTGCGTAGTTTGTCCTTTGCCTTGTAAAATTCGTTCACTTCTTTTTTTAAATGGCAAGAGGAACAAAGGCGCGACGCTGTCTCGTTTGATAATTCGAAATCGTTACATTCTTTGTCCGTCTCGTTTTTAATGTAACCGTTTTGACGCAGGAGCAAAGGATGTAGTAAAGGAGGAAATTCGGAAGAAGGGTCGTTACATGTTTGTCTTTTTAGTGTCAGTGGTGCGAGAAAGGACACTTCGAAAAAAGTGTTCATAAAAGGAGAATCCATTTTTTTATGAAACCGTTGCGTGGGTTTCTTTTTTTTTATTTCACTCTTTTTTTATGGCGTCGGAAGAAATAGTAGTGGTGAATAAGCGATATTGGACGTCCTTACAAGCCGTTTTTCATTTGTACCAATCCAGTCTCTATAATCCCTCTTCTCTTGTATACAGTCTCGATTCACGTATCACCATGGACACTTTCTTATCCACGAAACAACGTCAAAATGATGTCCTTTTTCTCATTCTCACATCGACCAAATTGGCCGATTCTTCCAAGGTAACGTATTTAAACGCAGTGAAGCAGCTTATTGCTAATAGCGGTATCGAAGATCATATAACCGTGCTAGTTGATAGTTTTATCAGCAACACTCGTGTTAAAATTCTACACCAAGAAAAAGAAAATCAACTAGACGGAAAGGAAAAGGAGCGTTGGATGGACTGGGATTCTATTCTGCGTATATGGAAACATATGACCGAAACTATCAACGACCGAGACTCGTATACATCCTGGCAGCAGTATTTGTGTTTATCCTTGTATGTATTACAACCACCACTGCGTTTAGATTATGGCAACGCTCCTATTCTTAATACGCCACCGAAAGAGGTGATGGAGGATCAAAATTATCTTTATTTTGATGCCGCGAAGGATCGTTTCATGTTTCATCTCGGCCATGATAAAGTATCGAAAAAAACCGGATTTACCGAATTTGAATTCCCGAGAGAATTGGTTCAAGTTTTGTGCAAGATAAAGACTCTTTTTGGTCATCGAGTATACATTCTCACCAATTCCAAAGATACTTCTCTTCCAATTGACGGTGTTGTGCAAAAGGACCAGTTTTCTGTATTAGATCGAAACGATTACAAATACCTACTCTCCTCTATCAAGGATGAAAACGGTAAAAGAAGCAATCTATGCATCGATACCATTCGCAGCGCCTGTTACACCGCCTTTGCCAGTCAGCCCGGAAGAAGTTACGCAGACAAGGAATCTCTTGCTCGGGATATGCGTAGTAGTTTTTTCATGATGGAGAAAAGTTATCGCAAAGTTCATAAATAATGTCAAATTTACCCATTAATTTTTACGAAAAACTCGGCTCCGCGATTGACCCCTCGGAAGGAAATCCGAATTACGACATTCATGGGATCAAATTACCTTTCCGGATGCTCGTCGTGGGAGCGTCTGGTTCCATGAAAACCAATACAGCGCTCGATATTTTTAAAAAAATCAGCCCAGCTTTCACTAAACTTACCATTGTCACTCGTAACAGCGACGAACCCCTTTACAATTTGATAAAAAAAAAGATCCCGGAAGACAGTCTGAAAATTATCGAAATCGATCAAGACGATTTGTCTGATTTGCCTAATTTGCAAGAATTGACCTCGAAAGAACCTGCCACTTTGGTCATTTTTGACGATCTGGTGCTAGTCAAAAATCAGAAAAGGATAAGTGAATTTTTTATTCGCGCGCGAAAATGCAATATTAGTTGCATGTATCTCAGTCAATCTTATTTTGGGACACCCAAAACCATTCGAGGAAATTGTAATATTATTATATTTAAAAAAATTTCAGCTAAATCCGACTTGAATTTAATTTTACGCGACTATACTCTGTCGCTGGAAGTCGATGAATTGAAAAAATTATACACAGAATGCACGCGAGAAAAACTCGACTGGCTTATGATTAAAATCGACAATCCGAGCGGGGAACAGATGTATCACAATTATACCTTACTTACAATACCCGGAAAGGAAGATGAATCGAATAAGAAAATGAAACGAAATGAATCCGAAATTCCAGAAAAGGGATCAGAAAAAGAGCCAGAATTCGACAAACCAGAAAAGAGAGAATCGGTACAAAAAGCACCCAATTTAACAAAACAAGAAATTCCTAATTCGGATAGACAAGAAACACAATTCAAAGAATTGCAAAAATTGTTACATAAATTTTATTAAACAATCATGAAAGTAAAACCGGTACACGGTTCGTCTCCAGATGCCGAAAACGCGAGACGTACCATCATGCAACTTAAATTGCAACGCGAATATCAAAATGCCATGGTGGCAGAATCTTACGCTGCCCAAGATAAACGCCCCAATTTGACGTCAAATATCCCAATTCGAGTAGGAAAATACGACAAAGAGCAACAAATTTCCATCAATACCGAGATGCGTTCCGAAAAGGATCAAAACGTGTTGATGGAAGCCAATTACGAAGCACTGGACAAAATACCCGGTAATAAACAAGCAGTCAATTTCACACTTCCCTCGCAAGTAGAGACTATGATGCGACAATTTTGCGAAGAAACGAGCATCCCCGTAAACATGGATGACCCCAGTAGCGTGGAACGAGTTTTGAATATCATGCGTAATTTGGGATACCCGATTGATTCTGTCTGGGACCGATTTGGTCCAAAAGAAGCACCCAAACGATCTTTTTCCAATGCACAAAACCCTTTGCAGCCATTTTCTGCCAATGATCAACCCTTTCGCATGCAACCCAGTCAATTCTACCCTGGTATGTTTCCTGGAACCAGTTCCGTTTCTTCGATGTCGAACCCTTTTGCTTCTCCGACTCCGGAAATCCCTCCTCCTGCAGCCTACCCCTCTTCTTCTATCCCTTCTTCTATCCCTTCTTCTATTCCTTCTTCTATCCCTTCTTCTTTTTCGTCGGAACCGCTTCCTTCCATCTCAAAACCAAGTCAGGGACCGAGTTTCGTCAATCAAGCTTCGTCGACGCCTTTCGCGACTCCTCGCTCAATTCCGGCTGCATTTGCTGTTCCTCAATATACTCCCAGAAAACCGAATAATGTCCCAAATTTGGATTTATCCGCCTTACAAAAACCGCATCCAGGATTAGACTCTCCGAAAACTCCTGGTTCAACGCGTTCTCGTAAAAACCAGTATAATCCAGAAAGATATCCGGAAGACGCATCTAGAGTTCCACAGCACCCTTTTCAAAAAAAATCAGAAATGGACGAAAAAAAGAGGCAATTCGAAAAAAAGAAAGAAATGGACGAAAAAAAGTCGGAACAATTAAAGAAAATCATCGAGAATTCTCTGGAAAGAACAAAAAAATCATCAGAAAAAGCAAAAAAAACATCATTCGAGAATTTAGTAAAACACAGAGACGACGCGCAAAAGGTCGAAAAAAATCGCCACGTCTTTGTTGCTGACACGCTACGACCTGACGTAAGTAATTTATTCAAAAAAGGCCATTCCGTGGAAGAAATACGAGCAATTATCGAAAATGAAAGAGGTAATATCAAAAATACCTTCAATATGACTGATTCGGATGTTACGTGGTATATGAATTCCTCCGCATTGCAGGAATTGGCATATATAATAAAAACGCTAGACTATCCTTTTGTTACCAAAACAGGCATCAGAAAAAAAAAGGAAGTCCTCGATAAACTACGAAATCACGCAAAAAATGCAAAAGAAGAAGAAGAAGAGAGACAGAGAAGAAACGAAGAAACGGAACAGAGACAGAGAAGAGACGAAGAAACGGAACAGAGACGGAAAAGAGACGAAGAAACGGAACAGAGACGGAGAAGAGACGAAGAAACGGAACAGAGACGGAGAAGAGACGTAGACGAAAAAAAGAGACAATCCGATCTCGAAGATGCGATAAAACGGAACAGCGAAGAAAAAAAAAGACAAGAAGCCGCAAAACAAAAAGCCGCAAAAAAAAAAGCGGAAGACGAACAACACAGAAAAGAAAATGAAAAAAACGCAATCGAAAAAGAACAAAAAAAGCAAGCCGCTTTCGTAAAAAAAAGAGCCGAAGAAATGGCGGAAATCGAAAAGGCGGACATAAATCGAAATAAAAGGTTGAATGATTTCGGGTTGAATATCGAATATTTAAAAATGATGAAAAAAAGAGAAGAGGCAGAAAACTACATATCCGAGTATGCGAATTTTAGTAGTGTAGAAAAAAGCGACGCCATTTCTCTGCATCCGGATAAGTTAAAGTTAAAAAACATATCGGAAGAAGTAGCGGCTGCACTTTTCACAAAATTGAACGCCTATTTGGAATATAAAAAAGACCCCGAAAATAATACTCCCGTTAAACCCAACGGATCTGTATATTCGCCACCACCACCACAACGAGAAAAAGCACAGAAGCCACGCAAGAATCCCTTCCATTCTCAAAACCCCTTTGAACCCGTTTACAGACCTTTCGAACACTTCTACGAGCCCGCCAAAGCGCCGGCATCCGAACCTCCTGTTAAAAGTGCTTCGAAGCAAAACTCTAAAATCTCAGCAAACGTCGACGAAGAGGAAAAAAAAGAATCCATCCCGATACCTAAACCTCGATCTACATCCCCACAGAAGGAAAAGGAACAAGCGCCAAAAAATAAAAAGAAAAAAGGAACATTGCGGAAATGGATCGACTATATTACAGGGGCGGAAGAGGAAGACGAACCCTATGTACCAATAATGAACCCTTCTGGTCCATCTTCTAGTAGTACTTATGAAAGAAATCCCTCATTCCAAAAACACGAAAAGCCATCGTTTCAAGAAGAGAGAGATCCAGAACTTTCCGACAATGAACCAGGGATTGCCTTGGACGAAAATGAAAAAAAAATAGAAAAGCTACTGAAGGAAGTAAATTCGCAATTTCTTGCTAAAAAAATCAATACAACGCAAATAGCACAGGAAATAAAGAAAGAACTCAATACCCGAAAAATAAAGGGAGGGATGACGGGCGTGAAAAAATTCCTGAAGAATGGTAGGTTCACGGGGGCATTACATGAACAAGTGCATGGTCAAATAATGATTGGATTTGGGATAAAAAGACAAGCCAATTATATCCCCTTTGGGTCTTATTTCGTGTCACGTGTATCGTTAAACAGCGACAAGCCAAAAATATGCTACAAAACCGGAGTCAAGGTACGAGCCATACCCGAATTGTCTAAATCCATCAATCAATTAGTGCGCGATTATTGCGACACTGGCTCGTTTCTCCCGAGATTGGTTCAATCACTCCCACCTGAAGAAATGGAAATTTTTTCCAAAATGCTGAAAACGTGCAAGATGGAAGCCGTGACCGAAAAGGCGTCACCTATGATGGACCGATTCCAAGTTGTCAAGGGTATGATTCGTGCAGGAAATGACAATCCCGAATTACTATCGGAACTCAAGGAACTGACACGAAAACTACACAATCACAAACTTATTAAAAAGGGGGAAGCCAATGCCATTTTGGCACAATTGTCGTAATAAATTTATTTCTTGTATTTTTCCATTATTTTACTTGCTAATTTTCCACCGGGTTTGTATAATTGATGTAGCTTGTGGCAAGTATAGGCGCTTATCACACGACGGCATATAAACAATCTCTTTAACGGAAAATGAGGTGGATAGCCATAAACAGGCATTTTGCGAAAAATGGGACCACGTATATAAAAAGGAATGTGGTCATTCCAGAATTTCTTCACTTCTTCGCGAAGAGATTTGGCATTAATCAATTCTTCTAACGTGTCGTACGAATCGTACAAATCACAATAACCAGCACACGTGAAACGATAACATTGGCGACAAAGGGAGGAAAATTCAGCCACGTGAAAGGACATTTTACTGACGCGTGACGGTTTCATAAAAACGCGCAACGGTTTCATAAAAAATGCGCAGCGGTTTCGCGCGGCGGTTTCGGATGGTTTTTTTACACGATCTCATACATTTTTATGAAATGTCTCTCCCTCTCGCTTTTCAACAAGATTTGTGGACATTAGCCACCAAAACGGTGACCAAGAACAATTGCGTCACAGATGACTGTCGTATCCTAAAAAATCACCCTCTTTATCCCGAAGTGTTGGAACACTATCGAAGTCTTGTACGCGCTGGGAAGAATGGCGGCGTAGACCCAGGCCCCTTTGATGTCGAAACTTGGAAAAAGTCCATCGCATCCATTCTGGGTTCGGATCGACAAGACGAGAAAATCACGAAAGAACACCCCTCCTATCCAGCCATTAAAGAAGTCTTTCTCTCGTTGAAACGCGTAGTGCCTGAAACGGCCACAATAAACGACACACTCACATTAGAAAAGGTCGGATTTGTACCCATTAAAACAAAATAAGTTAACAAATTATATAAAATTTGATCATTGGCTTGATAGTTTCTATGATTAAACAAGTCTACAAAGGCGTTCAGCATCTTTTCCACCGTTTCTTTGTGAGAAAAGAGATACAAGATACACGCCACAGAATACCAACCACAATTACGACTTTCTTTAGACTGTATTTCTTTACGCGATTGTATCATGGAATCTGTTTTGAAATAACGAATCACGTCCATAGGGGGAGGTAGACCGAACGAATCGAAATAGAAGGAATCTTTGTCTTTGCATCCAATGACAACCCAATGCGTCCCAGGCAGCGGCACGCCTTTTCCATTGGTCTCGTCGCTCATATTTACAATCATCGCCCAATCCAAACTTTTATCCATTTGGGGGATGGTGTCTTTCGCACAACACCCATTGAATGGGATTGATGGGTGTTGTTTCATGAAATCTTCAAGGTCTTGATTTGACGTGCCTTGAGGATTGTTAAAGGTTCGTTTTAAAATTTCCATTTTTAAAATGAGTGCTGCGTTTTCTTCCATTTCGCCAATCGGATCCTTTACCATTGATCGTGATTGTTGTACAAATCGCAACGTCGATATCCAGGGAAAGAATTCTCGTTTTGAAATACAAATTCCCGGTGGAGCGCATACAACAAATTCGTCAAAATTGTCGCTTGGAAGTATTAAAATCCCATATTCGTGGTTTAACATCACAACCAAACTTCGTAACAATCTCATCACTCTGAATATACCTTTTGGTACGACCACCTCCTTCGCCTTGACAATCCCGGATGGATTTTACGACATCCCTACCTTAAATGCTTATTTTCAATCCATTATGATTCAAAATGGTTGTTACTTGACCAACAACACCACGGGTGAATATGTCTATTTTGGCGATTTTTCTATCAACGTAGCGCGATATCGCGTACAATTCAATAGTTACCCCTTTCCATACGTAAGCGGAGCCGCGGCTACTGCTGCAGGTTATTCGTCTGGGTCTGGTATTAATTACACGGGTGCTGCGCAAAATGGTGTTTCGTGGACGATACCTTCTGCTCTCTACACCTTTTTCGGTATCGTGTCTTCGGCTGCTACATATTCCATTCCTTCTACTCTTTCTACTTCCGTGTCTACCAGTGAATTGCCCACGCTTCCGCCTAATTATTTAGTCAATCAAGTCATTTTAGTACACTGCAGCGTAGCCAACAATCGACGTAACGCCATTTCATTCCGAGACGCGAGTGGTACGATCCAAGGACACGGAGCCACTACAGTCATTACGTCCGTACAAGTCACAGGAGCCTTTGGGACTGATATTCACGGAGATCAATTCACGACTACCTGGATCCCTTTATTGGAATCAAATAGCTCTACATTGAAATTCTGGCTAACGAACCAAGAATTGCAAGATTTGGTACTTGAAGATGACTCTGTTGTGGTCGAGTTTTTAATCACTTCAACCATTTCATAAATTAAATTACCAAATGAATAGTTTTGTATCTTATAGTAACAATCAACAAGTAGCGCCTTCTTCGGACACGGTTACAGCGGACATGAATAATTACACTGCTTCGGCGACGGGCATACCAATATACCCCACTTTGTCAGAAAGACGAGAAAATGAACGACGTATTCTACACGAAAATAAACACCATTTCCGTACTTCTGATGCTCCTTTCACCCCGAGATTTGTTGGAAAAACTCCATCAGTACGATTTCACAGCCACGACGCCCCTTTTTCAGTCATGGAACATCTACCAAAATCCACTCGGGGTGAATATCATTCTTCTGACGCCCCTTTTGACAGACGCGTGGGAAGGGTTCGTAAATCAGGCGGCGCTCTAGAGGATTTTCCGATCGTATCGGATAAATCCGCCGAATATAAACCCATCGGAGGAGACGAAGCAAGAGGAGGAGCGTTAGGAGACTTACCCCCTCCACCCCCACCTCCTGCGCCAGAAGAAAAAAAAGAAGAAAAACAAAAATGGATGATTGACGAAGATATGAACCCACAAGACAAGGCGCGTACATTTGACCCAAAAAAGAGCCATTTCGCCAATCCCAACCAACAGCCACGAATGGTCTCAAGCATGAGCATGCCTTCGATTATGACACAGTTCTTCCCTTCATCTGCTGCCATTGCCATGAAACATTATAAAAAAAAAGGACGCATGGGGCGCCGTATCGGGTCATTACGAGACCAATCCCGTAAATGGATTTCGCGGGGATTCGGGGACGAAGAAACAGTTTGTTAATTATATAAATTTTATATATAAATTTTAAACACTAACTCTACCCGTACCAACGTCCAAAGACACTTTCTTTGAATAAATGACAAAGATCTGCAAATCCATTGGATATACAGTGCTATTAATACCCTGTAAAGTAATGGATTTAGGAGTATTATCACCTTCCAAACGACGAGCCAAATTAGTAACGTAGTAGCGGTAGTTATTAGACCATTTGCGAAAATCAATCAACCCAGAAGTAAGTCCCGTATCTAGGCCGCCATTAATGGCGCCCAATTCCTGGACTTCTTCTAAAAAGGTTTCGAAATCGTATTCTCGGTCACGTTGGTATACTGTTTGATTCGACAACAATACATTGTAACGAGAAATTAACGCACCAGGCGCAGTTGTTGCGGGCGCTGAATCAAAGGGAGAAATGGGCTCAAAAGGGAGTCGAGAACAGTTCAAATTCCAATAGGCCGGCGCAGAAGAAGCGATTTGCTGCCCTCCAGTGCCAGCAACTCCGTCCCAGCTAGAATAGGGAGTATTTACACCCGACTGAACACTGTCGTCATGATAAAAGGGGATAACAACCAAATATTTGGCATTGGCAATATTATTGGCAGCCATGTAATTAAATTGAGCACCCGAAGCAATTCCGTTGTAGGTAAAGGTGTAGAAATCGTCATACGTCACCATTTGTTGTTTATGGTTTTCTAGATAACGGATTGCTTTTGATGGGACCATTTCTACCGACGGAACGTAAATACGACACGACTTTAATGGATGTTGATACGAAGAGAGTCCACTGATGTTATTATGCCACGTGGATTCTGGTGCTGCTATGGCGATACTAAGACGTAACCCATTGCGATACTGCGAGTACAATCCACAATTTAAACCAGGAAACACGTCCTGTTCGACATTTTGTGTAGCGGCCGGTGTCGCAACCTGGATCCCCGAGCCTGTGTTTTTTAACACAGAACTAACACACTTGGCCAACATAAGTGGGCACGTATTCTGAAAGGAATTGTCATACACTTGGCCATATCCATACAAAGGAGTAGCAGTGGTAGTCCCTGGATAATTAATATGCGCACCTCCACTCGGGACTGTTTTTAATGATTCTACCGCACCTGACGCTGCCGATAATTTTAATACATCTCCAGTCAAGACTTGTATATAGTTTACTCCAGTAATTTCGTGCGGGGTTGCTGCTAAGGTACCACCAGCAGCGATAGCAGTTGCAATAGGAAGAGCCTGAAGCCCGTAACTCGGCAAGTAATTTGGTTGACGAACTGCTAAATGGCCAGTATTAAGATTGATGATTAATTTCAGATTAAGAGAACGACAAAGTGGCAATTTGGAAAAAAAATCACACACATCTTTCAAACGAATGTAAGCAGTAGTAATCCAAATACGCGCACTCGAAGTAGCCACGCTGTCTGTTATCGCAGAAGCTTGGTTTCCACTACCACTCGACTGCATTGGAAAAACGGAATCCGCCAACGAAGTAGTGTACACTGAACTAACCAACCCTTGTCCAATAGCGGTATATTTAGGATCGAAATCAGTACAACCATTGGCAGGTAAAATCGGCGCAGTGTACGAACTCGTTTTGAGCATTCTTTCGTAAAGGGCTTCGTTTACATGCGAAACGTTTGTATTTAACGAAGAAATAGAAGAAGAAGAATAACCAAGGGTAAGCGCGGTCGAATCAGTAGGAAAAGCCAATTGTTTAGCGCTAGGGGGGAGTGAATTGTTACAAACTCCGTATCCACTGGCGTTTCCTACCTGAGTAGGATTGATACTCCAAGATAATTCGTCATCGGGCAAAAATCCACACAAAGGTCCGTGTTTTTGGACATCCGACTGACTCCATTCCATCATGGCTTTGGCGCTGGCAATGTAGTTTAAGTTGGGTTGTAATTGTACCACATCTACACCGTCCGCATTGACGCTCATACTGTAAATCAAATTCCAATAACCCGATTTAAATCCAACTGAATAGAGATTGTTTGGACGCGGTACTGCCGTGGACGAAGCCGCGGGTAAATTAGGTCCCATTCCATTCAATACGTTATAGGTGGATGCGTCTGAAAAAACATCTTCCGGAGACAAGACGGTGACCAATGGGAGTACCAAAATCATCTCAGAAAAACTCATGAAACGAGCGGCATTGAAAAAGCCGGACATATCAAACTGGACCTGTCTATTACCGTAGTTACCCTGATTGATATCGTTGATAAATGTCCACTGTTTAGAGGTGAAATCGGGAGTCTCGTCCTCCTTCATCATCGAAGTTTGGACCAAATACGAATCTGCTGCAGATGCCATGATGTAAAAATTTTATGAATCGATTTATTCAAATATCGAATGAAATTGGTTTATGGGTGTGTTTGGGTTTCTTTTGTGATTCTTGTTTTTCCTTGTCTTCTTTCTTGTAGAGATATCCAGACATACTCAATGGTTTTGGTTCGTCTTGTTCAGCCTTGCGTTTTTCCATCTTGGATGCAATTTTTTTATTTCGTTCCTTTTCTTCTTGTGTTATGTTGCAAATGTCTCTCATTTCCGCGTCCTTTTCTTCGAATTTGGAATTATTGTATCCGTGAATAGACCCATTTTTCCTGGCAAAATAAACACCACACTTTGTAATAAGATTTCGCATTTTATTATATGAATTTATATTTCCATCGCATCGTCTGCTATTTCGTCCTCTTCTTGTGGATCTTCTAATTCATCAATGTCGTCGTGGCTGTCGCTCTCTTGTATGTCGCTCTTTTCGTCGTCGTTGTAGAACTCTTGTTGCAAGGTGTTGATGAATAATTCCCCATTGTCTCGCTTGTCGAAAAAGGTATCAGTTAATTCGTCCAATCGTTCGCGCTCATGAAGCATTTCGAATTCGTGTAGATATACCTTGATTTTTGTACCTAATAATGTCGCATAGTAATCGACGTTTGCTAAATTTGTATCTATTTCTCCCTTGGTAATTTCCATCATAGAGATGTTATGTCGTAAAATAATATTCTCCGCTGCTCGTATATTTTTGATGTTTTCAAGCATCTTTTCGTCGTCTTTGAATTCCCACGCCCAGCACAAAAACCCCTCGTCCGATAATTGAATCATTTTGTGTCACTCCACAAGATCAAAATCATCAAGGACAGTAACCAAAGCAAGATTAACACCCAACACACAAATAAAAATTGGACTTCTGTCATTTACAATGGCGTCGTATCCTCCACCACTCACCAGCCAGTCAACGTATAATTACCACAATTTTGTCAGCAATCAAGAACTGAACAAGCAACTCGGAGATGTGCGTTACGCATTCAAGAGTCAGGGTGTCACCCCATCTTCCAATCTCGTAGCCACGTCTCTGACTTTATCTGGTACAGAAAGTGATCACGGATCCACCACTTTTGGAACAAAATCGGCATATGACGTAATCATTCAAGGCGCCACGCCCAACGTAACAGGTGGTAGTCTAACTGAACATGGCCCGATTTTACTCGGTAAACGAGACGCGGGTGCCTTTACCTACTCGGGAACTATTCCAGATGCCAGTTATTCTTATTTGTTAGATACTGGAAGCGAGTTAACAGAAAACACAAAAACTACCAAACGAACCAAGATCAATGGTACGGATAGATTGGTGACTACAGCTACAGCGACAACGCTAGATGGAGTTCTTGTAAGTACAGGCGCGTCGGTAAATGGTGCTTTTTTTTCCGGAGACACTGTCGTTAACGGTATATTAAACGTAAACGGACTGTCCACTTTGCAAACAGTCGGATGTACCAATTTAACCGCATCCGGAACTGGAACAATAACTGGCGCTCTTGGATGCGGCACTGTGACGTCAACGGGAAATTTAAACGGAGTCAATTTAACCGCATCCGGAACTGGAACAATAACTGGTGCTCTTGGTTGCGGCACTGTGACGTCAACGGGAAATTTAAACGGAGTCAATTTAACCGCATCCGGAACTGGAACAATAACTGGTGCTCTTGGTTGCGGCACTGTGACGTCAACGGGAAATTTAAACGGAGTCAATTTAACCGCGTCCGGAACTGGGACGATAACTGGCTCTCTTGGATGCGGAACTGTTACCTCAACAGGAAATTTAAACGGAGTCAATTTAACCGCTTCCGGAACTGGGACGATAACTGGTGCTCTTGGTTGCGGCGCTATTACTTCCTCGGGACTAGTTACTTCTGTTGGAGTTAATTCAAGCGACGCTATTACGGGTACGATATTAAGCGCCACAAACACGGGTGTGTCGTCGATAGTATCTCTTGGTCAGATAAACGCCAGTAGCGCAACTGGTAGAGGCTTTGTAACTGGGTTAACTTCTGTACGAGAAGAAGGGTGTAACTTTAATGGTCCAATTGTTTGCGGATCTATATCTTCTTACGGGACCTTTTCGTGTGGATCTTATGGCGCTACCACTGGAGTTCTTGGATGCGGAGCAATCACTTCCACCGGCGCCTTTTCAAATGGAACTCATGCTGCTACCACTGGAGCACTTAGTTGTGGAGCAATCACTTCTACAGGAGCATTTTCAAATGGATCAAATTCTGTCGCTTGCGGAAACATTACCCAAAGTTCGACTGGTACAATCCAAACCGGAAACTTGGTCGGAAATGGAACTACTGCTACGGGTACCATTTCTAATCGAACCGCTGTATCCGGTTCTGGCTTCGCTGAAATGAGTCAATTAGGATTTTTTGCAAGCAAGCTTTCTGGTGGATATGGCGCCTCTCCGATTTCGATAACCACTTCCCCTACCACAATTCATACATTCACTGTTGGTGCTGGATTGTTTTTGGTAGGAGTATTTAACGCCAATTCTGGAACTTTTACAACCGGGCACGAAATATGGGCATGCGCTGTTGACGGCAACGCGAATATACAAGCTTGTTGGTATATTTCGAGCACTGCGGGTGCGACTGTTTTGGCCTTTACTGGACTTAGTACCGATACCCTAAATTTTACCCGAACTGGTGTTGCTAATGATTATTTTGTAAGTTTAACACGAATTTTATAAATTAACGTTCTAATTTGATCGAACCGCTTAAAATTAAATATATCTCAGCCAGACTTAATTGAATTTGGTATTTTCTATGCACAAATTCTTCACAGCATACACAACCCGGGTTGTATATTACTCCGCCAATTTCTAACGCTTCGTCGACTATATTCACGATATCCCCGTTTTTAAACACGAGCCGCCCCTTTACAACAGAAAATTCGTTTTTTACGCCACAGCTGCTACACAATTTTCCCGCGCCAAGTTTAAATACAGATTTGTCCATTAAAATATTTTATACACAAACAATGATAAATCTATTGACTCTTAGACTTCTTCCCGCAACAAGAAGAGTCGTTTGATTCTTCTTGAATTTCTTTGGCTAGATCGGATTCCAATTTTGATACAATGGCGCCCGGTATACTTCTTCCATTGATGGCCGCGTCAAGCACCGCTTCCGCCATTTCTTCGCATTCTTTCTTACACAAACCCTTTACCAAATCTGAAAATTTTTCACAGACCGATTTCGATTCTTTTGACATTTTTTTAATTTATTTGTGTCGACTAAATCTCAAGAAAAAAAGACGAATATGCCACTCTAGCTCAGTTACCATAACCGAGCTATCGGGGCATGTTATCCGTTTTGATAAGAAAAATATTTCACGCAGAACTTTCTCGTACCGAACCTGAATTCCGGGGATTTGTCCTAAATCAGAACTCTTGGACACTTTTTTTCAATACGGCACCCTTCCATTTCTTTCTTTTTATTAAAATTTTATAAAAATAAAGAGATAACTACTGGTTAACTAGTGAGAAGGGTCACCCCAAGGGGATTTGGAAGGGTTTTTGACAGTTTTTGGCCAACTTTGTATTCAAAAATACATTTTTTTAAAAAAATTTAAAAAATCAAAAATAAAATTAGAAAAAAGTAGACCCTTCCCCCTTCTAGGGTGATGATTTTTACACTAATTATTTCGAAATAACGAGTTATTATAAAGAGACAACCTGATGTAAACCCTTGGGGTGAAATTGTTTACGCTGTTTATGACGTAATATAGAGTCTTGATAACATAGACCCTTCGACATAGACTCTTGATAACGTAAGAATATTTTATGACGTAATATAGAGTCTTGATAACATAGACCCTTCGACATAGACTCTTGATAACGTAAGAATATTTTAAAGATAACTTCATGGCGTCAATGAAAAAACAGAAATCGACCATTGAATCAAAGGGACGAATCGGGAAATTACCCTCTGACCTTCATGGATTGATTGTTGATTTTTTGGGACCTAATCCAATACCTAGCCACAAGGCCCCGGATGAATATGTTAATCGATCAGAAACACACCGCAGTTATTTGGACCAATACGTACCAGGGCATTGGCCATTTAAAGGTAAAGACGACGATCTTGGGGTACGTCAGAAAGCATGGAATCGCAAAGAAGAAGAATTCATCAAAGAAAAAAATAAAAACCCACGCAACCCAGGCGAATTTCAAAAAAACCAAGATAAACTAGCCAAAAATCGATTAAAAAAACT
>ERZ1292629.1359-Hain-H43-01um-R1-1359-length-24156-cov-9_pt1 | contig 24156 bp, 25 predicted proteins | sample MGYA00564399_ERZ1292629 | MGnify/ENA primary metagenome ERZ1292629 (study PRJEB36523, sample SAMEA6512636) | groundwater metagenome | collected 2019-01-08 | study: AquaDiva: Metagenomics assemblies of 32 groundwater samples | reverse complement strand
CAAATGGAGTTTCTGGTGATTCTGTAACTGTTTCTCCAGGAGCAGCATTAATTCCAGCAATAGCTAAAACATTTCCACATGGCAGTTCTTCCATTTGTTCTGGTTTAACTCCATTATAGATTAAAACCTGCTGAACTCTTTGTTTTGCTTTTGCTAAGTTAAGATAAACTTCCATTCCATTTTTAATAGTTCCAGAGAATAATCTTCCCGCACAAACTTCTTTTCCACTTCTCGGGTCTATAACAATTCTTGTGATAACAAATCCAACCTTTCCTTTTGGATTACAGCTTAAAAGATTTTTCCCGAATTCTGTTTCAATATCTCCATGCCATATTTTTGGAATTCTATATTTTTGAGCGTCAAGTGGACTTGGTAAGTGTTTGATTGTCATATCCAGAAGAACTTCAAAGAGTGGAGCATTTTTCCAGCACCATTCTTTTCTCTGAACTTCTTCCATAGAGTAAATATTAAGAACATCTTTGAATGTGATTCCTTTTTTCTTCATGAAAGGAACCGATAATGCCCAATTATCTCTTGCACTTCCAAATGCAACACTTCCATCATTAACATCAACTTGCCATGCTTTTCTGAATTCAGGCTCAGCAATTTGTGAAAGTAAAATATTAAAATCATTAATAATCTTAACAAGTCTTTGCTGCATTGCTTCAGGTGTTAATTTTAATTCTTTAATAAGTCTATCAACTTTATTGATAAAAAGAACAGGTTTTACTCTTTCTCTAACTGCTTGTTTGATAACTGTTTCTGTTTGAGGCATGATTCCCTCAGAAGCACAAATTAAAACAATTGTTCCATCAATAGCTCTCATAGCTCTTGTAACATTACCACCAAAATCAACGTGTCCGGGTGTATCAATTAAATTAATAAGATATTCTTCTCCACCAAATTCATGAACCATCGAAACATTTGCAGAGTCTACAGTCATCAATCTTTCTTGTTCATCAGAGTGAAGCCATGTTGCCATACCTTCTTCTAAGTCTCCTGCATTTTTCGAAGCCATATAACCCGAAGCTGCAAGAAGATTATCTGTCAGAGCAGTTTTTCCGTGGTGAATATGCGCAGAAGTAGCGATGTTTCTAATATTCTTTTGTGCAGTGCACAATCGCTGTATCTTTTCAAGATTTGTTTCCTTTTTAGCCATGTTGATTTTCGAAGAAAATTAACAATCAGAAAATCAGGGATTTTCTGAGTCTCAAAAATTTTGTAAGGTTAAGACGAAGTCTTTAGTCTAATTTTTGAGTCTATTATTTTTCTCTACAAAGTTAGATAGAAAAATGCTTTTTAAATGTTATTACTAAGAATTATCGTGAAGAATAATGTAAATTCTGCGAGATTATCGAGCAGAATTTGCCTGTTTTTCCATTTCGTTCTTTTTTGAAACAGCAGCAGAATCAGCAGATTCTTGGCTTGCAAGAATAATTTCATTTGCTAAAGCATCTTCAATTTTTGTTTTCTTTCCGAAAGATTTATCGTAAGCTCCGTGAACAATTAATCTTAATGTAAGTGAAACTCTTCTTGAAGGTGAACAATCAACAGCTTGAGGGTATTTTGCTCCACCATATTCTATTGTTGTAACTTCTTCTCTCGGTGAAGATTTTTCAACAGCTAAAACTAAAACCTGAACCGGATTTTGTTTCGTTTTTTCTTCTATTTTTTTGAAAGCATTAAGAACAACTTTCATATTTTTTGAATATTTTCCAGAAGCTTGAGAAGTCATAATTTTATGTTTCTTGTTTCTATGTCCAGGAACTCCAAGAAGATTAGCAAGTCTTTCAACAAGATTTACTTTTGTTTTAGAAAATTTTCCTTTTGAACGTCCATGCGATTTCAGCATAATTCTTGGAGTCAAATTAATAACTCTCTTAAGTCCAGGATCATTTACAACAACATTATCGCAATCATATAAATCGAAAAGTTTCATTTTAAGCTGCAGCCCCCCTTGCGTAATTTTCACTAACCCCAAGAGCAATTTCTTCATGAACCATAGCTCCTTTATTATCAAATAATCTAACCCTCGCTTCTGAAGTTGAAGCAGAATAATCATTAACAACTTTAATTCCTCTTATAACTTTTGAGCTAATTAATTTAAATGCTAAATCTTCTGTCATTATCTTCTTCCTTTCTCTATCTTGCCCTTCCAAAGCAATGCAAGAGGCTGGTCATTTACTTTTATAACAGCAAAACGAACTCCGGGAATATCTCCCTTAGCTCTGTTCATTCTTCCACCAATTCTTTCAATTATAACTTCATCGTGCTCATCAACAAATTTCTGCGCAAGATTTCCAGGAATAAATGCAGTAACTGTCTTATTATTTTTTATAAGTTGAACTCTGCAGCACTTTCTCATAGCTGAATTTGGCTGTCTTGCTTCTTTTTGCACTTTAGAAACTACTAATCCTTTTGCCTGGCTTTTTCCACCAAGTGGATCTGATTTAGCGAATAATCCAAGTTTTTGTTTTTTATATTTTTTATTATTCCATCTAAATTTCTTTCTTACATTCTTCATCTTTGTGGCGCTTAGTAAACCCATAGAAATGAATACAAAAGTGCATTTAAAAAGCTTTCTTGCTCCGACTTACAAATCAACCAGCTATACTATATAGTAAAACACTCCAACCAAAGAGGATATATACTCAATTTTCTTCTATATTTATGGACGAAAACATCTACGAAGCATTTGAATCAATAGGCATACCTAAAATGCAAACTATGGTTTATTTGGACCTTCTTAAAAATAAAGAGTCTACTGCAACAGAAGTATCAAAAAGAACTAAGATGCATAGGGCAAATGTATATGATACTCTAACAAAACTTAAGGAAAGAAATTTAGTTTATTTAACAAGTAAGGAAGGAAAGCAAGTTTTTGCTGCTCTTTCAACAGATTTAATCGTCAATGAAGAAAAAGATAAGTTAGAAAGCCTAAAGATAGCCATGAATTACATAAAAACAACTTATGTATCCGGACAAACGCCAAAGGTTTATACTCTTGAAGGAATAAACGCAGTAAAAAGTATTTTATTTGGTCTCTTAGAACAAAAATCAGATATTTGGATTTATGGATTAGCCGAGAATGAAAATCTAATTAATGTTCTTCATGACAAATTAATGCACTCTTTTCATCTCGAAAGAATAAAAAAACATACCGGACTTAAGATGTTCTTTTATAAGTCTCCTAATGAAGAATTTAAGCACATTTGTGGTTTAAAATTTACAGAAGCAAGACTTTTGCCAATAAATCAACAATCAAAAACCTCACAAATAACCCAGATAGTTTGTGAGGGTAGAGTTTATATTACTCTTTGGCTTCATCCAGTCTATACTATAGTAATAGAAAACGATGTTATTGCTAAAGAATATACTGATCTTTATAAGATTCTCTGGAGTTTTTCTAAGAAAGTTGTTTAATCACTGAAAGACCGAAAAATCCGAAGGATTTTTATGGCCCCGAAAATCTATGATTTTCGCGGAATCCGCAACATTTATGTTGCGGTTGCATTACTGCGTATTTCTTTCGGAGAATCGAGGAAATTAATAATTTCCTAGACCCTAAAATTCTTAGGAATTTTTTGGAAATGCAAACTCTCGGTTCAACATTTTTCGCTTAACTTCTGCCTTCTAAAATTTATTGCATTAATAATAAATATCTATAGATGAAATTTAAATAAAAATTAAGAATTAAATTTGTCCTGTTGTTAAAGCTGCTATTTTTCCATAGCATCTCGGTCTTGTATAAAACTTATCTGCAATTAAATCACAAGTAGGCTTTGTGTCTGTTGCAACAGCAACTTCCATGTAACATAAGTCCTTTTGTTCAATATTCATTACACTTCCGCAAGTATTTGAAGCACTATTCTTAACAGCTAATTCAAAATAACAAGCATCCTTCAAGTAACTCGAAGTAACTGTTGAGCAATCCGTAGTTGCATCAGGATTAACTGTAATTTGTTCCTTGCCTTGATTGTTAAACGCCATTACTCCTGCTACAATTAAAAGAACTGCTAATACAACTATAGTGTATGTTTTAATATCCTCTTTTTGCATGTTGTTTATAGGAAAAGGTTATTTATAAAGGTTTTCTTGGATGTTTTAAAAGAGGCTTTGCTTATTTCTTATAAACCAAATAATAATTAATCAAACTCAAAAAATAGATATAAACGAAGTGCAAAATAGAATAACTACATAATTCTTAAATTCTTCACGCCAAAATATTGTTCAAGAATATCTTTAAGTTCAGTTTCACGAATTCTTCCTCTTCCGATTAACATTGCCTTGGCTTCTCTATCTGAAGTTGTTATAACAATCTCTTTATCTTTTGTTTCTGGATTCTCAACAACTTCTGCTCTTTCAAATTTTATTGGAGCAACAATAACTGCAATAAACTTTGCCATTTCTTTAACTCCTGAAGGTTGAGCAACAATTCTTATTCTTTTTCCGAGAATATTGCTTAATTTCTTTAAATTAGAATTATCTCTTCCAATTGCCATTTGAACAGCTCCAGCAGGAACCACAAACAATAATCCATTATTATATGCAAAACAATGCTTAGGGTCTATTCTTGTTACTCTCGAGAATAAATTCATATAACGTATAAATTGCATATCGAATGTTTTATTTGTCATCTGAGTATTTTTATTTTGCTTCCAGTTTATTTAAATTAATAGTTTAATAATTCAACAAATTCGAATAAGCCACGCTTCTCTTACTAAGTCTAAACTTCTCACCACATAGCGCCAGTTTAATTAATAAATTTATCATAGCTATTTTAAAAATCGTCTTATTATTCTTTTCCTTCTTTACTTTCTTTCTTTTTCTTTGCTGGTTTTTCTAATTCAGCTAATCTTCCAGTAACTTTTACAAGCAATCCAGGTAATCCTGTTCCAACAGGTATTGGCTGATTTAGAATAATATTTTCAATAACCGAGGCTAATTCATCTTTTGTTGCCTTTAGTGTAGCATTTACAAAATGCTTGATAGGAGTTTCGAAAGAAGCTCTTGCTAAAACCGAAGATTTTTGTCCAATCATACCCATTCTTGTGCTTCCCTGAACTGCGCCAATAAAACACATAGCATCTGCAATAAGTTTTAGATGTCTAATATTAATGTCTAAACCCTGTGCTTCTATTGTTTTTCTAATCTCATTAACTACTGAGGCTCGAGCAGCTTCAACTCCAAGAACCTTATTTATTTCATGAAGATCGTTTGTTGATGTTTTTGTTCTATCAACGCCCTTTAAGAATAATATTTCTTCAAGATTGCTTCCAGCAGTAAGGATAACATAGTGATTCTCTCTTTTAACTACAAGTATTTGGCTTATTCCCTCAATTCCAGAAATTTTTATGCTTTTCAATTTTTCTTTAAGCTTATATAATTGTCTGAATGTTGACTTCGGATCAGAGAATACTAAAGTATTATCTTTAATTTTATTCGCATATCCTTCTTCTTTCAATCTGTCAGATAATTCAGCCAATCCAATATGTATCATCTTAAGAGAATCTGGACCGATTACCGCTTCAATTTTTTTGTTTCCAAAATCAATTTTAATCTGGCTGATAATCTCTCCAAATTTTGTTTCTTTTATCTTTTCAGCTAAAACTCTTGCGTGTTTTTCTTCATTATGCTCTTTATCTAAATAAATCTCCATTGTAGGTGTAGAAGGTGTCTTTCTTGCATCGATAATTTCGATAAGTCTTGGCAATCCTTGCGTAACCTGCATCTCTGCAACTCCAGCTGAGTGGAATACGTTAAGAACCATCTGTGTTGAAGGCTCTCCAATAGATTGTGCAGTTAATATTCCGATAGCTTCTCCAGCAGGAATCTGTTGATTTTTATGAAGATTAGAAACATCAATTCCATCATCGCCATATTTGAACTGAACAACATTCTCGCTTCCATCTCTTACTGTTCCATCATAAGCAACTTTCATATCCTGAAGAGAATTTGCAAGTCTTCTGTATAAATAACCAGATTTAGGAGTTCTAAGAGCAGTATCCATCATCGAATCTCTTCCAGTAACTGCTCCAAAGAAGAATTCGTAAGGTTTTAATCCCTTCATAAACGGAGATTCAATAAATCCTTTTGACATTGGAGATAAGTCATATTCTTTGAAGAATGAAAGTGTTCTGTTTGTATAACCTATATCAATTCTTCTTCCCCATAAAGACTGCTGACCTACACAACATGCCATCTGAGTTATATTAAGGATATTTCCACCGCTTCCAGAAATAATCATCGAATTAATAGGATTTTCTTTTGGGAATTCTTGCTTGACAATTTGTCCTATTTTTGTTCTAACATCATTAAGTATTTGGATAATCTTGATTTCTCTTGATTCTTCTTTTGTTTTTCCAGGAATAATTTCAAGGGTTCCTTCGTGATAGGCTTTGATTAATTCATTAGTCTTATCTTCAGATTCTGTAATTATTTTTGTAGTAGCATCATTTACTTTTTTATTAACCTTTAAGTCATTTATCGAAATAGTAAATCCGTGTTTTGAAAGATATTTTGTTCCTAATGCAAAAACTTTTCTTATTGTTTCAAGAGTTTTTACTCTTCCAATTTGTGCATCTAAATCAGTGATTATCGCGCCATTTTCTACTCCAAATATTTTATCATTAAGAATTCCGGAGATTAATTCTCCTTTTTTAATAACAAAAGGTTCATCAGAAGATTTTGATTTAAGTGTGAAATCTATTTTTGGAAGTGTTTCAGAAAATACCTCTCTTCCTTCAAGAGTTTTCTTTGTTAATGAAGTCTCGATTCCAGATTCATAAAGCATTTGAGAAGCATCTGCTTTGCTTAATTGATTAAGATTAAGTAAATAATTTCCAGTTGTTGCATCTGCTATGCATCCAATTAAATTTGTATTATTCTTAGGAGAAATTAAATTTTGCGCAGCATCAAGCAATATTTCAGCTTCTGCTCTTGCTTCTTCTGTTTGAGGAACGTGGATGTTCATTTCATCTCCATCAAAATCTGCATTGTATGGGAATGCAACAGCAGGATGTAATCTAAAGGTTTTGTTAGGCATTACTTTTACTCTGTGAGACATAAGGCTTGCTTTGTGAAGTGAAGGGTGTCTGTTGAATAAAACAACATCTCCGTCTCTAAGATGTCTTTCAACAATATAGCCAGGAGCCAGTTCTTCAATTATTTCTTCTTTCAAATCAGGAGTTATTTTTTTTCTTTTTCCGTCTGGTCTGATAACATAGTTTGCGCCAGGATATTGTGCGCTTTTAACTAATTTCTTTAAAAATTCAAGATTTAATGTAGTTACACTTTCATTTACAGTAAGAGTCATTGCTATTTCCTTAGGAATTCCAACTTCGTTTATCTTTAAGTTTGGATCTGGAGAAATAACTGTTCTCGAAGAAAAATTAACTCTTTTACCCGCAAGATTGTGTCTGATTCTTCCTTCTTTTCCCTTGATTCTTTCAGTTATTGTTTTAAGTGGATGTCCGCTTCTATGTCTTGCTGGAGGAATTCCAGAAATATTATTATCATAGAAAGTTGTTATGTGATATTGAAGCAAATCCCATAAATCATCGATAATAACTTCAGGAGCTCCTGCATTCAAGTTTTCTCTTAATCTTTGGTCAGCTCGTATAATATCTCCAAGTTTATGAGTTAAATCATCTTCACTTCTTTCGCCAGATTCAAGAGTGATAGATGGACGAACAGTTACAGGAGGAACTAAAAGAACAGTCAAAATTCCCCATTCTGGTCTGAAAACTTCTGGATTTACGCCGACATTTTTTAAATCTTCATTAGGTATTGAAACAAGCATTTCTCTTAATTCATCTGGGAAAATTCTTTTCTTTCCTTTTTTGAAAGTCATAGGCTTTTCAAGTTTTATTTTATCTTGAACAGCATTGCAATATGGGCATTTCTTTGCATCTTTAGCTTTTTTTATTCTTTCTTTTAATGGATATTCTTTTATTTTTTCTTCGGATAACATAAATTTTGAACATGATTGACAGAATGCTCTCAAACACATTTCCATTATTTGAATATATTTGATATGAATAACCGGACGAGAAAGTTCAATTATTCCAGGGTGTCCTAAACATTCTTTTAATCTTCCACCACAAGTTCTGCATCTTACTCCTGGGTCAATTGCTCCAAGTCTAAGGTCCATTAATCCGCCATCAACAGGATAACCATCAATATCATAAAGTTCAGGTGTAACTATTCTTGCTGATGCTATTGCTTTTATCTGTTCAGGATTAAGCAAGCTAAAAAATAATCCACTAACTTGTTTTTTTACTCGTATTGTCATTATTGTTCGTATTTATTTTTTAATTCGAATTTAGTTGCTAAATGTAATCCTTGTATTTCATCAACAAGAAGCTTGAATGCGTATGACATTTCAACAGGCTCATTCTCATTGCTTCCGCAAAGTGGGCAATATATTTTCTTGTGAATATTGTCTTCAACAGCAATGTATCCACACTTAGTGCAAATGTGTATAACAACCTTATCAGAGTCATATCTTTCTTTAAGTAATAAAGATGCTCCATGAGCAACTAATGCTTCCTGCTCCATTTCTCCAAGTCTTAATGCTCCACCTTTTGCTCTTCCTTCAATAGGTTGTCTTGTTAATAAAGTAACTTTTCCAGAAGCTCTTGCGTGCATCTTGTTAGAAACCATGTATTTTAATTTCTGGTAATACATTGTTCCGATATAAATTTTAACTTCCATCATTTTTCCAGTTATTCCGTTATAAACTGTTTCTTTTCCGTCAAATCTTAATCCAAGTGATTTCAATTGTTCTTCTAAGTCTTCTATTTTTGTATTTTGGAATCCAGTTCCATCCATAATTCTTCCAGCTAAACTTCCGATTTTTCCACATAACAATTCCATTAGGTAACCAACAGTCATACGTCCAGGAATACCGTGTGGATTGAATATAACATCAGGCTTAACCCCTCTTGATGTGAAAGGCATATCATTATCCTGAACAAGCATGCCGATAACTCCTTTCTGTCCGTGAGCTGTTGCAAATTTATCTCCAGGTTCAGGTATTCTTTGGTCTCTTGTTCTAACTTGAACAATTTTATTTCCATCTCTGTTTTCTGTTAAGAAAATAGCATCAACTGTTCCTCTTTCCTCTTGTCGAATAACACTTGAACCTTCTTTTCTTGCTTTTACTGAAATTTCTCTTGACTCTGAAAGGAATTTAGGTGGCGAAGTTTTTCCAATTACAACTTCTCCTGAATTCATATTTGCTTCAGGATAAACAATTCCATCTGCTTCAAGATATCTATAAGATTCTTCTGTTCTATAGCCTGCTGTTCCTTTTTCTGGAATTTCAATCTGATCTCTTAATCCACCAGCATATTTTAATTCAACACTTGTGTATGGTCGGAAATAAGTAGAACGAGCTAATCCTCTATCAACAGATGCTTTATTTAGAATCAACGCATCTTCCATGTTAAATCCTTCATGAGTCATAATCGCAACAACAACATTTTGTCCTGATGGATAAACATTAAGAGTATCATAAACAAAAGTTCTTACAATTGGTTTTTGTGGATAGTGCAATAAAGATACATCTGTATCAACTCTGCATAAGAAATTTGCAGCATATAATCCAAGTGATTGTTTCTGTGTTTTGCTTCCCCTCATAAGTCTTGCTGACTGGTCATAGTTAGGGAAAGGTACAAGCGAAGTAACTGTTCCAAACAAATCCATAATATCAACTTCAAGATGAGTATGGTTTGCAGAAATGTCAGATTTTCTAAGAGCAACCAAGCAATTTTCTTCTTCAGCAGCGTCGATATATTCAATCATTCCCTGAGCTATTAAATCATTCCAGTTAATTTTATTATTCTTTACTTCATCAAGTGTATCTTCTTTAACTAAACTCTCTCCGTTTTCAACAATTATAAGCGGTCTAAGAACTCTTCCGATTTCAGTAGAGATTAATATTGTATCTAATTGTCTGTCATATCTGATGCTCATCTGAATAGGAAGCTCTGCGATTCTTCTTCTTGCTCTCAATTCTTTTGTGAATGTTTCATGATTCCCAACATTTCCTACGAATCTTCCGTTAAAGAAAACATCACTGCCTTTGCTTCCAGTTTCTCTTTTTAATCCAAGTTGCTTAAGCATATCCATAAATTTCTTTTCATCTAATTCAAGTCGTGTTGAAACTTTAGCAAGAATAGCAAGATTTTTTCTAAGTCCAATTTCTGTTCCTTCAGGTGTTTCAATTGGGCAGAATCTTCCATAGTGTGTAGGATGTAATGTTCTTGCTAAAAAGTTTTCCTGTTCTCCAGGAAGCGTAGAGGCAACCCTCTGAAGTTGTGAAAGTATTGCGAGATAGTTAGTCTTATCCATATTTTGAGTAACTCCTGTTCTTTCTCCAATCCAGTTACCTGTAGCAATAGCAGACTCAATTCTGTGAGTGAATAATGTAGATTTAGCAATAGTCTTAAGTGAATAAAATTTCTTTCTCTTTTGAATTTTTTGAAGAGAATGTTGAATATCTCTAACTAAAATATTTAAGTTAACTCTGAATAAATCAGCAAGTAAGTCTCCTGAAAGTCTAACTCTTTTATTTGCATAATGGTCTTTATCAGTTAAACTTTTTGGATTTTCTTTTGCAATATAGAATTGTTTTATTAATTTGCAGAGAGTTACTGCTTTTTCTTCTCTTTCATTCTTTGTTAATCCAATATGCGGAAGAAGATAAGAATCAATTCTTTGTTTTACTCTGTCAAGAATTTCTTTCTTAGTTCCTTGAAGTGAAGTTTTTTCAGCAATCATCATCATTGCATCTTCGGGAGTCTGCAAATTAGCATATTCATAAAGATTAACGATTAAGCTGTCATTATCTTTTCCAATGTAAGATGAAATATCCGATTCTTTAGTTAATCCAAGAGCTTTCAAAATTACAATTGCAGGAATATTTTTGAATCTCGAGAAAGAAAGTTCAATGATTCCTTCATTAGTATCTGTTACTGCAATAGGAATTCTATAGCTTCCTCTTCTTGAGAACAATCTAAGCATTAACTTTCCTTTTGATCTTTCAATAAATGGCTGGTTTTCAGCTAAATCTTCAGTCATTACCATAACTCTTTCATTTCCGTTAATGATAAAATATCCGCCAGTATCAAGAGGATCAATAAATAATTTTTGTAATTCTTCCTGTGTTTTTCCAGCGATATTGCAAGCATTGCTTTTTATGATAACTGGAATGTATCCAACTTCAACTTCTTGACTTTCAATCTGGCTTCCTTGTTTTATTGTTATTTCTATGAAAACAGGAGCAGAATAAGTTAAATTTCTAAGTCTTGCTTCAGCAGGCGTGATATGATTAGGAGAGCCATCAGCTTCGTGAATTAATGGCTTTCCAACACGGACTTTTCCAAGCTTAACTTCAATGTCTTCTTCTTTTGGAAGTCCTTCAGAGATTTCTTCAACTATTTCAGGCATTCTTTTTTCTATAAAATTATTGAAAGAAGTGATATTAGATTCTACAAGTGAGTGCTGTTCAAGATACTTTTTAACAAGTAAATATTTTTCGTTTGTTTCTAGTTTCATTTTGTTTTTGTTTTTCTTCAAAATATACTTGTTTTGAAGAGTCAGAAAATCCTTGATTTTCTGAATGTAAAAAAGCTTGTTTGCCCAATCCGAAGGATTAGTCTGCTTTTTTACTCCTTTGTTTTTATTTTATCGATATTTTGATTATAATACGACAACTCTGTAGTAAACAGTAGTTCCGTCTTCTTCTTTTCTTTCAATCTTAACTATATCACCAACATTTGCTCCTTCAGGCAAAGCTGCGTCAGTAATTTTGATTTTTGGTAATTGTGTAAGAGAAATATTATACTCTTCAAGAACTTTTTCAGCTTCTTTTTGTTTAAGAATAGTATGTTTTGGCTGTAGAATATGGAAAGTATTAGGCATTTTTGTTTAAGGCAATCAGTTTAACTTAGTTTTATCGTGTAATATTATATTGCAAAGCATTTTGCATAATTACAACTAAGCGGTTATAAATTAAATCAAAAGTGCATTTAAAAAGCTTTCGGTAAACTCCTGGTTTCCGAAAGCATTAAAAATCTTAGAGCTTTTATAAACTATTAACAGGGCACTAGAAACTACCATAATTCTTTAATTAAACTATTAACATAATTAAAATCTCCATCTCCTTCTAAAATAATATCAAATTGTTTTTTGAAACTCTCAACATCCTTATCATAATCAAAATTTAAGAAGCCAACCTTAAGAAGAGTGCTGTAATTAAAACCTTCAATCATGCCTAAGTCTCCTAAGCCATCGCCCAATAAGAGAACATTTTTTCTTGATTTAATGATTTTATAAACTTCAGGAATCTTTTTCAAAATTGTTTCATCTTTATTCATGGAATGAATAATGGGACTTTTTGCAGATAGTGCTTGTCCATTTTTATCCCAATTAAACTTATTAGTTACATAAAGAATATTTGAATAATCCTTTCCAATTTTTTGGAAGAATAATTGTATCGCATCTCCACAACCGCTTGCAGAAAGAATGATTAACGGGATATTATGTTCATGAAGAAAATCTAAAAATTCTGGAACTCCTTCTCTAAATTTAACGTGACCATTTTTAACAATATCCTCTAAATCTGATATAGATAATCCTGATTCGATTAATAATTTGTTATGCGTTTCCCACCATTCTTGCATTGCTTCTTTTTTCTTGAGTAAGGGGATTTTTGAGTCTACTTCAATTGGATGATATTTATCAAACAGGGCGTGAGCTCTTTGAGCATAGTCTTTAGTTAAATGATTTCCATCTCTAATCATAGAAATAATAGAAGGAGTTTTAACACCATCAATTGCGCCATAAGTTAGGGTCCTATCAAAATCAGATAATACGTGCAAGTTTTGGTAACCTGCTTTTCTTATTTGAACTTTTAATTTTTCTAAGTTTTTAGGGTTAGGGATTATAATTTTCATTTTAAATAGATAATTATTAACCAATTTAAATACTTAACTTGTAAGGAATAAAATCTTAGAACTCCATTTCTACTCTTAATTCTATAAGTGCATTAATATCTTTTGCAATAACCCTAAGATGATGGAAGATTTCCTTAATTTCTCCATTTTTGGCTTTCTTGTACATATCACTAACGCTGAAGTATCTTTTCTTGTCTAATTCTGACATTCTGATTAATTTCTCCTTGTCGAATTTATAGAACATATCATAGTATAAATTAAACTGTTCGCTGATAGACTCTGCGACTTCTTTAATATATTTGAAATCCACGCTACTGTCAAAGTCATATAACATATGATGTGAAATATTCTTGAATTCATCACCGACAAGCTCGAGTAAGTAAAGAGTAGCAAAAAGAAGAGAAACTTTTCTTGGCTCTTTATTTCCAACTCGGTTTAGTATTCTAATGCAATAATCATGGAATTTATCCAAATTTATATCGACATCATGAGTATGTGCAAGAATTTTTGTATCACCTTTTTCTATAGCTTCAAGAACTTCTTCAAACATCTGTTGTATAAGCAGAAAAACTCTTCTAAGAGAGCTATCAAACTCTTTGCTGGTAGATTCGCCCATTTCTTTAATTAAAACATAATCTTTTCCGTGTTCAACTATTTCAAGTCCAATAAATCTTGAAACAAAACTTTGTAAAACTTCTGACATTCTCTTTTTTTCAGGAGTTTTCTTATATTGAATGTCAAGTTTGTGCTGATTAAAAAATTTGTAAGGGTTTTCAAGAACCATATCTGGACTGAACTTTACACGAATTTCATCATAACCTTCACGATATACTGCCATAAAATATTTCCAGATTGTTGGAAGATCTAAGCCAGTAATATCAAACTCGGTTGCTTTATGCTTGCCGTTTTTTTCTGTAGAAATAAAAAGTCCGTTGTCCCTTTCATCCAAGTCAATTTCCTTACCTGATTCTAAATTGAATCTTTTTGTCCATTCAGCTGGCAACGTTATTGTCAGTGTGTTATGCCCCTGCTTTATGATTTTTCTTTTCATAACAAAGACCTCCAGCAGATCCCGCGAAAAACAATGTTTTTCGGGGCCCAGAAAATTAGTAAATTTTCTTGGTCTTGACATCCAGCAACCCAGAAACCACCTGCGGTGTTTCTCTTCCTTCCTGCATCCATTATTTTGTGTTTCATATTGTATTCCTTAACACCTATAATTATGAAATAGTATATTTCACTATATTTAAAGCTTTTCTCCATATTCTCACTATTGAAGATAGGGCAGCATATATTCACAATTGATAAGGCATAAATAAGAAAAATTGTTCTATTATTCATGGAAATACCTGCAAGCAAAACAGAATGGGAACAAACTTTTTGCGATATGTTTACTAAAGATGAAAAAGCAAGAGCAGATATTCGAGTAATAGCTCAAAGACTCCACCAATTAGCATATGATAGTGATTTTGATTTTAGTCCAGGTTATCTTGGTTTAAGCGTTTTGGATAATTATAATGGAACTGCTGAAAAAGTTCTCGGATTTTTGAGAGCTACAAAAAATCCCTACATCCAGGCAGAAATAAGCAGATATGAAGCAGTAAGAAATAGTACAAGAACAAATCAAGGAACAAGACAGACAAGTCCAGGACTTCTTGAAGCTGCTGCTCTTTCCCCAGCTTAATTCTTAACCTTAATAATAACTTCCTAAACTCGAATAAGCTCCTCTTGCTCGCTTATTCATCATAGGCATTATTAATAATTCACAAAACCCAATTCGACTTTGCTACTTGAAACTTCTGCTTCCGAGAGGTTGCATTATTAAATTATTAGTTTAATAAACAAAGTCTAACTTAAGGTATCTAAAACATTTTTAAACTATATTCACGATATTCAGTTATGCCGGTATTAGATCAAATAAGAGGAGAACTGCATTCCTTAAGAAATCCTACATTAGCAGAAAATTACAAGCGCTATCTAAAATCACCCTATGAATTTTATGGCTTGCGTGTTCCTCAACTAAGAAAAATAGCAAAACATTACAATAATCTTTCTGTACAAGAAACCTTCAAGCTTTTTGATGAACTCTGGAATTCAGGAAACCACGAAGAAATGTGCTTGGCTCTTTTTCTTCTTACAAATCACAAAAAACAATTTAATCTCGAGTTTTGGGACTTTCTAACAAAACCAGAGAGATTAGCTAAATTCAAGACATGGGACCATGTTGACGAATCTTCTTCGCATACGCTCGGAGTAATTCTTGCAGCTAACACTCATTTAAATTCAGAAATAAAAAAATTTTCAGAATCAAAAAACCCTTGGATAAGAAGAATTTCAATTATAAGCCAGTGCCAGAATATCAAAAAAGGAAAAATTCAGCTTACAATCCTGCTTGCAGAAAAACTTTGTTATGACGAAGATATTTATGTTCAGAAAGGAACAGGTTGGATGCTAAGAGAAGCAGCAAAAAAGAATCCTGTTCAGATTAAAGAATTCATTAAGATTCACAAAGATATGAAACCTTGGTGCCTCAGCTATGCAACAGAAAAAATGCCTGATTTCAAAAAGCTCATAAAAGAACAGCTAAAGCAAGAGCAAATCGAAAAAGCACAAAAACAAGAGTTGAAGCAAGAGCAAAACAGCAAGCCCGTAATGAACATTTCTGCAGAAGATATCACAAAGTTAAAATATTTTAAGGACTAATTACCATTACAATTATTCCAAAATAGCAATATTTATATACTTTGTAATGTACCCATTACTATGAGGATTATTAAAAGAAAAAAAGGCAATGCAGAATTCTTTTCGCTTCAGCATTCATTTAGAGAAAATGGTGAAGTAATAACACGAGAAAAATATCTCGGAAAAACTTTGCCTAACGAAAAGGAGCTGGAGAAGATGAAAGAGGAGCTATCCAAAGAGAGTACTTCCGAACTTAATAAAAAGCTTGAAAAAATAAGAAATAATTTTCAAAAAGAATGGGAAACATTCCCTCCAAGCTATAAGGAAAAAGTATTAGAACAAATTGCAGTAGCTTTTACATATAATACTAATGCAATAGAGGGTTCTAAAATAACTCTGGAAGAAACCAAGGAGATTGTCGAAGATAAAATTTCTCCAAATAAACCATTAAGGGATGTTAAAGAAACAGAAAATCATGCAAAAGTTTTTTTAGAGATGCTTAACAAAAAAGAAAAAATAACAAAAGAATTATTATTAACTTGGCATAAACAAATTTTTGGAGCTTCCAAAGAGGATATCGCTGGCAGATTTAGAAATCATCTTGTGCGAGTTGGTGAACATTTAGCTCCTGATTGGCAGGATGTAGATTCCTTAATGAAAGGATTATTTGATTATGTTAACAATAAACCAAAAGATATAAACGTTGTTGAATTTGCAGCCATAACTCACTATCGTTTTGAAAAGATTCATCCTTTTGCAGATGGCAATGGTAGAATCGGCAGATTACTTATGAATTATCTGCTTTGGCATGAAGGATATCCTATGCTCATAATTGATTACAAAAAGAGAAAATCTTACAATAAGGCATTCTTAAAAGATGAATCTAATTTTGTTCGTTATTTTCTAAGAAGATATTTGACTATTCATAGAAAGAGATATTCTGGCTTTAAGAATTAAACAGCTCTTCCAGAACCAAATCTTCCCTGATTTCTTAGAGGTTTATGAACATACAATCCATATTCACCCAATCCTGTTGAACGAACTTCAAGCGATGTTGTTTGATGTGCTAAAATATAATTAAAATCAACTAATCGGGTATGTCTGTATTCCATCCTTAATGGGAGTCTTCTTGGTTCACCCGTTTCACTTTCAGCCATAAAATATAGAAGTGTTCAGAGTTTAATAATATTTCTAAGAACTAAATTATCTACTTTTTATTTGACCAGCTTCTAACTGCAATTGTCTTAATACTGAATAAGTTTCTCTTCCATCAGGGTCAATAATATCTATTCTTTCGGCGGCTCTCTTCCAAATTCCTTCATAATCAGTAATATCACAAAGACCAGAAGTCAAAACTCCTCTTGAATTTGAATATAATGCTTGAGGTATTAATCTTCCCATATTAAACTAAGATGTAACTACTATATAAATTTTATCAGAATTATAAAACTTTTGCAGATATTATCTTAACATCCTTCAACGGCTTATCATTCGCGTTTGTATCAACAGCAGCGATTTTATCAACAATATCCATTCCTTCAACAACAACTCCAAAAGCAGGATGCTTAGTGTCTAAGAAATTATTATCTACCAGATTAATGAAAAATTGCGAGCTTCCAGTATTGGGCTGAGCAGTATTTGCCATTGCAATTGTGCCCCTATTGTTTTTATTTCCGCCAGCATGTGTGAATTCGTCTTTTATATTAGGAATAGAAGGGTCGCCATAACCAGTTCCTGTTGGATCTCCGCCCTGTATCATGAAATTAGGAATTATTCTGTGAAAAATGACTCCGTTGTAAGTTCCTTTTTCTACAAGAGATTTAAAGTTTCCAGTTGTAATAGGCATATCGCTATAAAGTTCGATAGTTATATTTCCATAATTAGTTTCAAATAAAACTTGTGTTTTTTCAGATTTTTTTACCATTCCGTATACAATTGCTCCTACAAATAAAACAATCAAAAGTGCTGTTATAAAGATTACTATGCTCTTTTTTACCATAAAATAGAAGAGTGATGATGGTTTTTAAAATTAATGAAGTATCATCGAAAGATTTAAATACTATAGCTAGTTATATACTACATATAGAATATGGTAACAACAATACAAATAAGTGAAGATTTATTAAAAAAACTTCAAATTATGAAAATGAATGCTAAAGAAAGTTATGAAGATACTATTTGGGATATTATTGAAGATAGAATGGAACTCTCCGAAGAAACTAAAAAAAATATAGCTGAATCTGAAGCAGATGTTAAGGCTGGAAGAGTGCATAGATGGGAAGATATTGTCAAGGAGTTAAGGATAAATGTACGAAATAATAGTTTCTGATAAGGCCAAGAAACAACTGGGCAAACTTCCTAAAGAAATTCTCGATAGAATAGGAAATGCATTGGAACGAATAAGAATAAGACCTCAACATTTTGTTCTTAGACTCGTAGGAAGTCCTTATTATCGCTTGAGGGTAGGAGATTATAGGGTTATATTAGATATACTTAATGATAAATTAGTAATTTTAGTTCTTGAAGTAGGTCATAGAAAAAATATTTACGACAAACTATAATCTCAAAACATAACTTTAAAACCAGATTTTTCTTCATTATTCTATGGAAGATCACTACCAATATGATATTATTTTTGTCCTAGGAGAGAAATATTTTGACCATCCCTTCTGTGGAACAGCCATACTGCGAAGATTGCTTGAAAAAAATGGATATAGCGTTGCAGTTATAGAAATGCCTCAAAAGGCAGATGATGTAATGAAATTTGGTAAACCAAAACTTTTCTTTGGTGTAACTTCTGGAGCAATAGATTCTATGGTCCGAAATTATACTGCGCTTAATCGTCCAAGAGAGGATGATGAATTATTGGGCTATGAAAAAATGATTCCCGATAGAGCAGTTATTGTTTATTCTAATTGGATAAGACAAAAATTCAAAGAGACTCCTATTGTTCTTGGCGGAGTAGAAGCAACTCTTAGAAGGTTTACTCATTATGACTACTGGCAAAATTCACTAAGAAAATCTATCATGTTTGATACTCGTGCGGATATTCTTGTTTATGGAAGTGCAGAAAAGCAGATTCTTGAAATAGCAGAAAGATTAAGCGATGAAGAATCTCTTGAAGGGATAGAAGGAACTTGCATAAGAACACGAGAACTTCCAAAAGATTTTATTCTTTTGCCTTCTCATGAAGAAGTATCAACAAATAAAGAGAAGTTTTGCGATATGCAAAATTTATTTTCAAATTGGAAAAATCTTGCTCAAAAAACAGATACATTCTATGTTTTGCAATATAAATCTCCAGAATATACTAGTGAAAATTTAGACGAATATTATGAATTGAATTTTTCAAGAGATATAAGAAAAGTTCCATATATGAAGGGCTTTGAATTTTCTATTGTTACACATAGGGGTTGTATTGGAAATTGTAATTTTTGTTCTTTAAGATTAACTATGGGTGATAAGATTATTTCACGTTCAGAAGAATCAATACTGCGAGAAATTGAAAATTTAAAGAATAATAAGGATTTCAGGGGCATAGTTGATGATTTTGGTGGGCCTTCTGCAAATATGTATGGTATTGATTTAGATAAAAATATAGAACTAAGTCATAAAAGACTTGTGAATTTACTGAAAAAAGCACGTGAAATTCCTGGAATTAAAAAAATCTTTATTCGTTCAGGTATAAAATATGATTTAGCAACTCCTGAATACATCAGAGAAATAGCTAAACATCACATCTCAGGAAAACTTAAAATTGCGCCAGAACATGTTAATGAAGAAGTTTTAAAATTAATGAATAAAAATGGTGGAAACTTAGATAAGTTCATTAAAGAGTTTAATAAAGTTGGATGCGGAGAATTATCTTTTTATTTTATGACGGGGCATCCTGGCTCAACTATGAAAGAGGCTAAAGAGCTCGCTGAAAAAATAAAGCATTTAAAGAACGCAGAATCAGTTCAGATATTTACGCCTACACCCATGACTGTTTCAACATGTATGTATTATACTGGATTAAATCCTGCAACAAAAAAGCCAATTTATGTTCCATATACTTTTGCTGAGAAGAAAGAGCAAAAAAGAATCTTAGAGTTGGTAGATTATAGGGATGTTAGAAAAGAACAAACACCTAAAGAAAGTCGAGACAAAAAACGAAAAAGTAGACACCTTGTTCCTCGAGCCGAGTGGAGAAGAAAGAGCAAAAGGTGACTACAAAATAGTAAAATGTAGACACCCGAATTCAAGTTTCGCAAACATTATTACTTAAAATTTTAGTAATCTGTAAATTCAGAAGCAAAAGTTGGTTTGTAAATATGAGCGCTAATTTGCAAGCAGCCAAGTCATTTCAAGAAGAGAGAATTATTAATAATTATCTAATGAACGAAGTTTAAATTAAAAACCTTAAAGCTTCTTTTTCGTCGTTTTCTTGCTTTTACTTTTTTTAGCCTTAGTTTTAGTCGCCGTTTTTTTCTTAGTCTTGCTAATCTTTCCAGTTTTTCGTAGCTCTTTTTCCATTCTCTTATACTCTTTTAGGATAATATCTATTGTTGGCTTAATATCTCCAGAATGTTGGAAGATTCTAAGCGTCTCATAGTACTCTCTTCTGTTATCCATCTGAATATTTACTGGCGGCATATGATTTTTAATTAGAATATTATTCATTAATAATCGCCCAACTCTACCATTTCCGTCTTCAAATGGATGAATATATTCAAATTGATTATGAATTACTGCAGCAAGGACAACTGGCGGAAGTTTCTTTTTATTTTGGTTATACCATTTGACTAATTCAGCAAGTAATGCTATAACTCTTCCAGAAGGAGCGCCAAGATGGACAATAGTGCCAAAGCCATCTTTAATTCCAACTTCTGTCCCTCTTTTTCTAAATGCTCCAGCATAAGTTTTAGAATTAGCAAAAATTATATTATGTAATTGCAACATTAAATCAAGAGAAATATGCTCTTTTGTTTTTCTAATATATTTTATTGCATTAACTACGCCGTAAGTTTCAGAAATATCTTCTTTTGGTTTTGCTTGTGGCCATTTATTTTGACTCATAATATCTAAAACCTCATTTTGAGTTATAGTTGAGCCTTCTATAGCATTAGTATTATAGGTAAAAAGTTCAGTAAATCTTTCCCAATCTTGTTCAGTTAGATGTATAACCTTAAGTCTTGCATGTCGCTTTAACTTTTGAACTAAGTCTGCTTCGCGCTTTGTAAACTTATATTTTAGCGGACTTCTTATTATTTTAAAACTATTCAGCTGTTGATGCAAAAGTTCTGTTGCCTTAGTCATCCTTTGATCAAGAACAGCTTTCTCAATATTCGAGCCCAAATATACTCTGCTTTTATGCACTTTTCCGCCTTCGCGGAAAGAGTGTGCAAGATAATATTTCACGCCAGTTTTTGTTTTTCTTTGTTCGAGATACATTTTAAGAGTTCTCCTTTTCTTTGATTAATGGAAACTTATCAAAGTCCTCTTTAGTTAATTGGGTATATCTTGAGGCAGTTTTTAATAATTCATTGCTTCTTGAAAAAGAACTTTCCCTATTTTTAGAGTAATAAGTATAAAGAAGAACATCAAGCTTAAATTCTTTTAGTTTTTGAACAACTGGCACAAAATCACTATCATTTGCAATAAGTATTATTTTTTTAACTTCTTTATGCTCTAAAGGAACGGACATTAAATCTATAATTGCTAAAGCATCAACACCTTTTTGACCATAATTTATCTTTCCATCAATTTTTAATCTTTGGCATCTACCCTCTCTTATAGAAATTATTTTATCTTTTGATAATTTAGCTTTAAAATTCTCATATTTTCTAAATCTTTCAATTTCTTCTTTAGTTGGACTATTACCTTGAAATGGTGGTGCAGTATAGTAATAAATCTGCTCACAAGAAAGTTTTTGCTTTTCAGCCAAACCCTTAGAAAATTTAATTAAATCATATTTTAAGTACTTTCCACCGCCGAAATATTTACTAAGTTTTGATAAGAATCCTGCATCAATTAGAACTATTGTTTTTTCCATTATAGTTTCTCCATTTTATGATTCGCAGAAGAATAAAAAAAGCAATCATCCGGCAACCTTTTCAGATTACCGGGGTGTATGTTAGTATTATAATATCTCTGATATTTATAAATCTTATGTTTTGATATTTCCAATCTCTTCATATTAGAAGTTGGGTGTCTACATTTATATACTTTTGCAATATTTAGGGCTACACGCGGGCTACATAGTAAACTGCTTTCACCCCGAACCCGAAGGGATAGTAGCAGTTTACTAGACAGAAAATAGCTATTTTCTGTATCGCTTAGACACTTAACTATTCAGTTGTGTCTATGCGAGCAAATCTAGAAACCACATAGGTTTCAGCTGAAACCTATAAAAACCATCTAAAATTATATTCTCCATGGTAAATAACCACAAAATAGAACTATTATGTCCGGCAGGTTCGCTTCCTAAGCTAAAGGCAGCAGTAGCCGGTGGAGCAGATGCAGTTTATCTCGGCATGAGTAAATTTAATGCTCGCGAGTTTGCTAAGAATTTTGATGAAGATTATCTAAAAGAAGCAGTAGCAATATGCAAGTCTAACAATGTTAAACTCTATCTTACAGCAAATACACTAATAAAAAATTCAGAAGTTCAAGAATTTATAGATATGATAAAATATGCTTATGAATGTGGTATAGATGCAGTAATTATTCAAGACCCCAGCTTTATTTCAATAATTCGTTCAAATTTTCCCGGACTTCATATTCACATGTCTACACAAGCAGGTGTAATGAACTCTGAACACGCAAATCTATTTTCTTCCATAGATAGAATAAATTTAGCCAGAGAATTAAACAAGAAAAACATAGAATCTATAAGAAAAAACTTCAAGAAAGAACTCGAAGTTTTTATTCATGGAGCTTTATGCGCCTGCGTTTCTGGAAGTTGTTTGTTTTCAAGTCTTTTAGGTGGAAGAAGCGGAAATCGCGGTAAATGCGCTCAACCCTGCAGAAAACTCTACAACAATTCGTTTATGTTATCTACAAAAGAGTTATGTCTCATAGATAGACTTCCAGAATTATTAAATATGAATATAGAATCTCTTAAAATAGAAGGAAGAATGCGTTCTCCTTTCTATGCTTATACAACTGCGAATATCTATAGAAATGCAATAGATTCATTTTATTCGGGTAAGTTTAATGTAACCTCTGAAATGAAGAAAGAATTAGAAAACGCATTTTCAAGAGAGTTTACAGAGGGAAAATTTGCAGATAAATTTGTTTTTAATCCAAAACAGGCTTCAGGAACTTCAAGCATACGGAAAAATATCTATGAAGTTCCAATTAGAAATGTTGGAATTCTTAAAAGAAAAGGTTCAAACAAACTCCCACAAATAAAATCAAAAGAATCCGAAAAAAAGCATATGATAGTTCGTATTTATAATGAAAAAGATGCATTAGTTGCAGACAAATATGCAGATATTATTTGTTTAGACATGTTTGACAAAGATTTTGAAAAGATAAAAGCTAAACTCACAAAACCACTTTATGCAGTTACTCCAAGAATAATGTTTGATTCAGATTTAGATAAAATAACTGAAAGAATAAAGCAAATTACTCCAGATGGTTTGATTGCAGGCAATATGGGTATTATTAATATGAAATTTAATCTTCCAATCATTCTTGATTACAATTCTAATTGCTTCAATGATATTCAGCTTAATTACTATCAATCTCTCAATACAAAACCAATAATGTCCCCTGAACTCTCTTTGAGTCAGCTTGAAGAATTCAAAAACAAAGATTTTATTGTTTTTGTTCACGGAAAAATAAGATTAATGACTCTTGCGCATAATCTTGCTGAAAACAAAATGCAGGACGAAAAAGGTTTTATCTTTTTTCAGAAGCTCATTTTTAATGGAGCAGAGATAATTAACGGAAAAGAACTAGGATTATTCAATAAAATACGCCCTTTAATCAAAAGAGGCATAAATCAGATTTATCTTGACACAGAATCCACTAAAGATGCTTCTCTTGAAGAGATTCTTGAAGTATATGGGCAAATTTTAGCTGGAAAAACGCCGGATGCTTCAATGCTCCAAAAACATTTTAATCTCGGCTGGAGTAAATTGGGTGTTGAATAGATTTTAGTTTCGTGAATATTATTATCTAAACGATTTATTAGTGTAACAAATTCGGAGCAGAAGTTTTAAGCAGAGGTGAGTTTTAGGTTTAGTGAATTATTATAATGATTTTATAAGCACCAGTCAAACTAGAAAATTTAAGCCCTCTTCGTTTTCCCGCCTCTCGTAAACCTATATCTTGGTTTTCTCTGGAAAACCCTAAGTGCTCTTTGGCTCTGTTGCATAGAATGAATTCGCATATTCTTTAGTTTTTCTGCAAGTTTCTTCTTAGCTTCTTCTCTTTCATTCTCATTGTTTTCTTCCATAAAATTTCTAGGTCTACTAAACCGCATTAATGTTACTTTTGTATCTTTCTAAGGGTACTCTGTAAT
>ERZ1292629.1358-Hain-H43-01um-R1-1358-length-24157-cov-15_pt1 | contig 24157 bp, 35 predicted proteins | sample MGYA00564399_ERZ1292629 | MGnify/ENA primary metagenome ERZ1292629 (study PRJEB36523, sample SAMEA6512636) | groundwater metagenome | collected 2019-01-08 | study: AquaDiva: Metagenomics assemblies of 32 groundwater samples | reverse complement strand
GACCTCCGCTACGCTGCGGCAGGTCAGCATCGCGTTATATGTCTTCTAAACATTTCACCTGTTCAACATTCTCAACATGATAAAATGTGGGTTGATATCCACTTTGAGTTGCCCATTCTTCGAGTACAGCTTGAATCTGACCCGTGAGATTATTAAGCTCTTCCTTCGGCAATTTATGCAACCATCCGGCAGTTGCCTCGCCACACTCTTCTCCTGCATTTTCGGCGATAGATTCCAATAGGCTGTCAATATGACTATTCGTAAGGTATGCCCCTATTGTTTTTTCAATCGCCTCTCCAATATAAATATCTTCGCTATCAATAGAGTCTGCGCTGCCTTCAGAAATGGCTTCCTCTTTGGAATCACAGAGTCCGTGGAACATTTCACCATCAGTTGAGTATGAATATTTCATATTATCTCCTTAGAATGTAATCTCACATAACAAGCCGCTGGACACCGCCTTTAGCGGGTCAGCTTGTCGTTATATTTCACCCTCTCCGGTTCCCTGGGAAACATTGGAGAGTGAAAGGGTCAAAAGGGTATATCAAAATCATCATCAGGGGCAGGCGTATTCCCTTTTACACTACCGTCCCCTTTTTTCTTCACAATCTCAAACTCCTCTACCTTAAGCACAACCTTGCTTCTGGGCTTACCTGTGGCTTTATCATCCCACACTTCCTGACACAAGCGGTAGCACTTAACCCATACCGTATCTCCCTTTATAACATCTGCCAAGTCAGGTCCTGTGGCGTCGTCCTTTCTAAACCCTTTAAGGTCAAACCATTCCGTCCGGTAAACGCTTCCGTCCTTTTTCTTGCCGCCACCTGTTGCGATAGGGCCGGAACTAACCGCCGTTCCGTCAGGCATAAACCGTGTCTCGAAATCCTTTCCAGCCCGGCCGATTATTTTGCCGGAGTTAAAATCTTCCTTTGTCCAGTCGCTCATTTTGCCTCCGCAAGTTCTTTCTTTTTGGTATCTTTGACCGCAATCAACCTTTCCCGTTCATCATTTGACAATACTTTGATATCCTCTTCGTACTTCTTCCAGACGTTAGCAAGGTGAGGGATAGCAGCGGCAGTAAGTATTTTCTCACGCAATTCATTGAAGGATAACGGCCCTGGGGGAGTATTGGTATTCACCTCTTTGAGTTCCGTTGTGCCCCCTACAGTCTCTTCCTTATTTGCTGCTTTCGCCCCTCCTTCAGCCCATTCCGACACCTTCCGACCTGACTCCTCGCTTATTGGACGGTCAAGTGGGAAAAGTGTTTTATGCTGTTCTTGGAGCTTTAGGGGGTGAGGATATCCAGGCTTGTCAGGAGTCAGCAAGAAGGATACTGTCATCTCATAAGGGACTTCTTTCGAGCATATAGGCTGCCAACCGATAGGGACAATCACTGTTTTATTGTTGGCGTCCTTTTCCATCTTAACCTTTTCCTCCGCCCGGAAACAAAGGATTAAGTTTGCCCTTACCTGGAGGAGCCGCTGTATCATCTGCTTATGCCCCATCTTTGGCCTTATCCAAGCTGCCATTTTACAGGCTTCTCGCTTCTTCCAATCGTCCCCTGCCATGCGGTCGAGTTCATGTTCCTGCCAGTCCAGAACGCCCCCCTCTCCCGCCCATTCGTGGCTGAATGAATCAACCACAATGGCCTCATAACCTGCTTCATCAGCGGCCTTGATCGCCTCAGAATATGCTTCTGGCCTAAATGGGGCCTTGACCTCGCACATATCAAAATCAAACATCCCGGCATAATGTAATGACCTCCTGGCCTCGGTATCTATCACCGCAAACCGCTTACCCTTCCCGACAATGCCAGACGCAAGACGCATAGCGGTATAAGTTTTCCCGCTTCCACTGCATCCTACTAACCCGATAAGCAACCCGACCTTCTCCCTCACTGCTGGCCTAAACGAATACGACATTTTATCCCTCCCCTATATTTTGCGCTCTTTGATCCCAGCTTGCCAGCGCCCATGCTGGCGGCTCAATCCATGCAACTCTGTTCGGATATCCCGGCCATTCCCTGGATGATATGCACTTTTGCCATAGATATTTACCGTATTCAACCTTCTGTGTTCCCATCTCGGAAAATTGAGGCGGCAGACCAATAAACGAACAGAGATAAGGAGCGTAGATTTCCTGGACCACAAAGATAAACTTAGGCTCCTTGCCCTCAATAGCCTTGACCCCTCTCTTATACAAGGCTTCCTGTATGTCACAGCCCGACCCTAATCCTGTCTTTCCCCATTCTTCAGGGTTTGCACTGGCGGCGGTAGTCTTGTAGTCAAGGATTAGTTTCCTGTCCTTGCTGATCCAGTCAGGGCGCACTCTAAGATAAGTCTCTTCTTCTTGCCATATATAGGTAAGTTCTGAATCTCCGTCCACCCTAAGGTTTTTGATTTTTAATTCAGGACAGGCCGCAATCTGCTTTTCTGCTGACTGAACCATTATTAAGGCCGATTCGTATTGGTGCAAAAGTAATGGTGTCTTGCCCTTCAGGTAGGCTTCATCTCTTGCTTCTTTCGCTGCCTTCCCTCTCCAGTCTTCGGCCTCTATTACGGCAATATTATCTATCCCCTCCAGTAGCAAGGCGTGGCAGGCTGTCCCCATATCAAACTTCCCGTTATTCTCTGACTGATAATTGATATTAAGCCTTGGATGTCCCTCTTTCACGTGTGCTGGGGATTGGAATAATAAGGATTTGATCGCCGACCTCGACAATGATGGGACCGGGCAAGGGTCAGCATGATATCTTTCTGGAGAAATAAAATAAGACCCAGGAACATGAATTGATAAATTATTCTCCCCTTGTGTTACCAACTCCGTCATCTCCTATCCCCTTTTTGATTTATTCTTAATCCTTCCAAGTCCGGCCTCAACTCCCCTACCAGCTCATCCAGGGTCATATACGGGTGTACAACCCCATAAATACGAGATATGGCCGTTATGCCGGCCCTACGCTTGCCTGACAGGAGCTCACAGAAGGACACAGGTGACATCCTGCATCTCTCGGCTATGGATGCCTGGGATTCGTGCTTGCGGAGTTCAGAGATTGTCTTTTTTAACTTGGTCATAGCTTATCCTGATGTTATTTTTCTAACCATTCGTTCAAGACGAATGGACGGCTTAACCCTGCATTATCTCCACTTCTCAAAAATATCTAATCCAGCCTTAATTTGAGTCCTTACATGCTGCCATAGCTTCCCGACATTTAGAGCAGCCTCGAAACATTGTCCTCCGATTGTTTGATTATCTACCGAGAATAGACTTATACCCTTGCCATCGCTTGCTGTCGCCGTAAAAGATGCGGAAGATAGGCCATGCTTTTTACACAAGTCGCAAATATCATTCTCTAATAGTTCTAATTCTTGGTCTTTCATGTCTCCTCCAAATTATTTAAGATAACAAACCAATGGACACCCGTTCACTTATTTGTGAACACTTTAGCCCAAAAAAAAGAGCTTGTCAAGAACTTTTTTTGATGGGTAAAAAAATACCCGCCGGGGTGCGCACCCTTTGCAGGGGATTAGCTTCTCCTTGAGAAGCCAGAGGCGTGGCGGGCAAGGCTTGCCGTCCCTCGACCAGATAGTCCCAATCCTTATACGGCTTATGAAGGGTATTGTTTTCGGCATATCAACTACACCCCTGATATGTTAGGGTTGACACGGCTTGACCTACCATGTCGTGACAAGTGGGCCGTGAGGCAGCAATGTTATTCGCATTTCTGTAATATCAGCAATATCTCCCGCAGATAACCATCGGAGACACAGCTATATCCATCTTTCACCGGATGCGCTTCAATCTGTCTGCTGTCGGGGATGATCCTTGTCTTCGTGCAGCTTGCGAGAAAGATTGTCCCTGTAATGGTTAAGCAGAGCAGCAGCATCTTCATAGTCCTTTTTGCGTATAGCATCATCAATTTCGCCCTTCTCCTTTCGGTTCTGCCTTTCTTTGGAGGAAGGGCCGGTATAGAGCTTTAGCAATGCAAGGGCTATGGCTCCTATCGTTGTGAGTAATGCCACTATACCGGCTTCCATGTTATCCTATACCTAATGCCTTTTCAATCTTGTGGCCTATCCCGATCGTGCCAAGGCCTGCGCCTATAAGGGCAACGCCTTCCTGAATCCCATCGAGAGTCCCTTGGCTAACCGCTGTTGCTACCATAGCAAGACCCGAAAGGATCATACCAGCGCCACCAGCCCATGTTTTCCATCCTGTCATCATATCAATCACCTCCTTTTGATTTAAATTGACCCTTTTATCTGCTATCCCATCCCCATCGTCTAAGCCCTCACGTAGTCCCGCTTTGCTCTACGATATCTGTTCCTGAGATAGTTTATAAACGGAACTCCTTTTGGCCGAGTTGTTGCCCCTAATGACCTCACAACTTCCTTCCTGATAGCTTTGGCTATTTTGCCACGCATCTGCCCCCCCTTTTTTTCTCAACGCTTCTGTCAGCTTCTTTACCATTTAATGCTGAGAAGGTTTGTGAACTTTATCAGAAGTTTTATACGGCGGTGAAAGAAGCAAAATAAAGGCATTATATCTTTCAGTAATGTCTTTGATTGAAGGTGATGGTCCTTCGCTCGTCATTATTGCCCTATCAAGGATTTTAAGCCGTCTCTCTGCTATGTCTGGGTGGATATTGTCCATGACGTCGAGTGGACTTACGATCTTTCTTCCACTTGATTTTTCTACCAGTCCGTCTTTTGTACTTTTGATGTTTGACATTTGTATCACCTCCTTAAATTAGAATCTCACATAACAAACGGATCGCCACAATCCGAAAGACCTGTTAACATTATGCTCCCTTCCGCGTTAGGCATCAAGCCCATCGCGCATAATGGTATCCATATGTTCGCGGGCAATATGCCGTAGCGCCTCACGCCGTTCCTTCACAGAAAGTCGCTTGCCGATCCTTTTGATTCCCCATGATTCAGGCTTGGGTTGATAGGTGTTCTTTTCCATGGCACTCCTTGCATAACACTTCCAGCTTGTCAGGGTGTACCAGCAAATGCCGGTAAACGTATTCTATTATTTTCTCCCACTCAATGCCGTCAAGATGATGCACCTCAATTGATAACTCCTTGCCTTTGGCTTTACTCTGTTTCCGGTTGCATATTTCACAGCATCCACCCTCTCTTTTTATAGCCGCAGCTCTTTCTCTTGACCTGAGCCATACTTGACGGAGGGCAGAACGGACTCGTGACTTCGGAGTTGTAGGCAGTTTTTTACCCATTATTCACCGACCCGCCATTGACGCCACTCTCCCGCTCATGCTTCCTATTTTGACCTGTAGTCATATCTCTCCTATCGGATGGGGCCGTGGTATCCCCCTTTTCCGCCTTATATGTAGGGCAAAGGTGAATAGGCCCTTTGTGGAGGCAGAAAGTTTCCGATAGATCACAGTAGTGGGTGTAGATATTAAATTCACAGATCATCTCATCACCCCACACACGTTAAGCATAGTTTACAGTTCGGACAAATCAATTTTCGAGTTGTTACCTTAAAGACCTGGCGGCATCGAGGGCAAATTTCTTCGTTACAGGGATGCGGATTAATTGTATGCGGGTCTACCATTCAAAACTCCTTCGTCTCTTCAGCCTTCAGCAACTTGTCTATAAGCGTGTTCACGGCGTCGGCATCCTTGAATATGCCATGACGGAGATCACGAAGGCCTTCACGGAGGCGGACGATCTCGGCTTCGGCTTTCTTAAATTCTTCTCTCTGGTACTCTATCTCAATCTTGGCTTTATTAAGCAATACCCTTAACTCTCTTGCTATATGGGGATAATCTTCAAGAGCATCGTCAATCTTTTCTAATATGCTTGGCATTATATTATCTCCTTCAATTCCCAATGGGGGCATTCCTTAAACCTGCCTTTCCAGTCATTGCCCCACTGTAAGCCCAATGACCGGCCCACTTCCCCTACCCTCTCCCATACAGGGTGAAGCGTCTTGCGGCCCGTTGTGTCCATAATCCACTGACTCCATAAAGGCTTTCCACCGATCAAGGGAACTCCATCGAAGGCCTTGCTTGCAGGCTTGCCATTAAGTTTAAAATTGTGCTTAGATTGCCCGGCCTTGGCATTGGTAACAATCTTTCCTGGCAGTGTACGGCCTATTTTGTAGAGGTTGTCTTGTTCGATGTCGTCACGGTAGGTACAGTAGATGAGATAATCAATGCCATACACGCCAAGGACATTAATCATATCCTTAGCTTCCAGCTGTAAATCGGGGTGCAGGTCTTCTAATCGTCTGCTGCTCACGGTTACTTTATACCCTCATGGTTTAAAGATGTCAAGGAGTTTTTCTGTCTCAATTATCACAGTGCACCCAAGAGTCTTCTCCTGGTATTCTTTACAGTGTCCTGCCACGTCTGCATCATTGGTGATATGGAGTCTGTCTTTACTGCCATCCTCGTTGAGTTTGTAGACATAGTAAAGCATTCAGACCCCTATTACCCTACCCTTGGCTTGTAAAAATCCTTCTGTATCTGCTCAATCTTTTTTTCTACCTGATCCATACGGAGATCAAGGCGCTGGACAGTAACATAAGCCGACAGGAGGCCGGTAAGTATTCCGATAACAACGGTTTTCATTATATCGGCTGTATTGATATGATACCTCCGGTCACCTGTTACCATGAGGAAAGGGATAAATTCTAAAGCTCGGTGTAATCCGTCTGGCATCAATAGCCTCCTAAAAGTGTAATCGTTATCCCAAAAAATGAGGGGGATGTCAAGCTATTTTTGCCGTCTGCGCTTGAGTTCGGCGACAAGTTCGGTGCGGCTTCCCGATTCACTTCTAATCGCCTCAATAAGCTCCTTGTCGGAGAGGTCGGAGAGGGAGCGGGAGTTACGTTCCCCTTTTCCCCAAGGGAAAGCATTTTGCATTTCCCTTCTTTCTTTCATTATTCGAGGAACAAGACTTTTCCTAAACTCATTATTTAACTCTGAGACCATCCGCCACTCCTGTTTTGTGACAGGCTCCCCATTGATGGCCTTGTTCATAACAGACAAGACATCTTTCTTTAATAATCCCTTATTCTGGAAATAATCAGGAAAGGTTGAGGGAATACCACGCCATCCACCTTCTGTTGGAATCCGTTTACCCGCTTCCCCCATTGAGATGTCATCTATCATACTCTTGATTGTAGCCTCATGGGAAGGGGATAGATTAACAACTGTTTTACCATAAACTGGAATTTGATTCATTATCTTTGCCGATTCAGCCGCCGATTTCCGGTTGTCTTTGATAAGTGAATTAATCATCTCCTTTACTTCAATATTGCTTCCAGTTTTTATCTTGGCCGCATTTATCGGCAAAGTAGTTTCCATAGTAGACCAAGGGAAGTCCTGTTCAAACGCTATTGCTGATTCAAGCGCAGATTTGCCTGATGGTTGACGGGCGAAAGTTTCTGCTGACTCCTTGGCCCCTCTTCCCGGAATGGTCGGAGGCATATATTTCTTTGTCAAATCAATCTCAGGGGCATATCTTAACGCCTGCGCTGATTCAACTGCTGATGTTCCCATAGGCTGTCCAGCGAAAAACTCTGCCGATTCCTTGGCACCATACCCTGGCCGTTGTAGTCCTGCAAGTTGTCTTTCTATGTCGGCCTTTCCCATTCCAGGCATAGCACCCCTATACTCCTCCCCTGGACGGATAGGTAAATCTTCTGGACGGATTCTTTCATGTGGGCCACGAGGGCGAGCATTTCTTATTGGAGCTGGAGCTTTTTCTTTAAAAAGAATATCCCCGGGGAACCTTGCCCTCATAGCCTCGTATACTTTTGGGGCTTTCCTCTGGAGTAATCCAACTTCTGCCGGCGATGCTTTTGCCAACCATGTCGCGATTCTTGTTTTGACAGCAGTGGAGCCAAGAGCCTTGTCTATTACGGTAACAGAAGCCCCTGCTATCATGCCAGGTAGTATTGAGCCACCAGATAAGACTGTTGCCAAAACAGCCCCGCCTAATCCTAACTTGCCAGGCAACGACATCAAGTTCTGTCTCTCAAGTATCTTATCTCTATGCTTTACGGCAACATCCGCCGAGGTTATGTCAGCATACTTTTCATTGAGCTTTCTGAACTCTGCCGCCAACTGAGGATCGGCCTTATCTGCCTCGCTGTTTGCTATAGCCTTAATCCTTCCCCATACCTTTTTTTGTGCTGCATTTATGGCGTTATCATCTGAGAAATTACCTGTCCACTTGGTCATGTCCCCGATTTCTCTTTTTATTCCTATGGCCTCATTGAATCCTATGGAAGATAAGTTCCTCTTGCCAGCGGACGTAACTATGGGTTGCCCCGCCTCATCTGCCCCAAGAGTAAGGCGTTCTGTTATAGCCGCCTTGACTTTGCCTAATTTGTCCACCAATGCTTGATTGTTCTGGGTAGCAGCCTCCCTCATTGCATCATCAATAGGAGTGACAGCGGAAGACACATTAAGCTTGATTCCTTTCCCTGCCGATACCTCATCAAGCTTACCAGCAACACTGCCGAGCCTTTCCCCTATATTCTTGCGGAGTTCGGGAATTTTCGCTACTAAATCATCAAAGGAATTAGCGATTACGCCCTCTTCCGCCAACACTCTGCCAGGGTTCTTACCGTAACTAAAATCTCTCAATAGCGGCTTTACTAAACTATTCATCATACGAACAGGGATTGCTTTTGTAGCAACTTCCACCGTTTTAGATATACCTTTGCCAACCCCCGCAAGGGCTGGAGGGATTGCCGCCCCTATTGCCGTTGTTGCGCCAGGTATTGGAGCCTCACCTTTCTGTATCTTCTCTCCAGCCTCCATCATATACCCACCGGTTGCGCCAGCCCCTGCCGCCCCTGCCAACCTTGCCGCCGTGGGTGCTAACACTTTGCCGGCAACCTTTGTAAGCCCTCCGGCAATCCGTCCATACGGCAAGGCTAAGGCTGCTGCCTGTAATCCTGCCCCGGCAACTTCACCCACTGACGGCATACCAATACCTGCACGTTCTTCTGGTTCAGCCATGCCATAAGAGGCCATCCTTGCAAACGGGTCAGTTATTTTATCCATGCCAAGAAATTCACCTGTCTTTCTGGCTGCACCGGCCACCCTCGACACAAACCCCGGCTCTTCCTGTGCCGCCGGAGGGGAAGTTTCGGGCTGGACGGGCTTGGCTTGGCTCCACAATGCCTCCAAGTCTTCACCTGGTATGGTGGCTGCTATTGGTTTTGCTGTTTGCCATAGAGTTTCTAAGTCTTCGGCCATTATTCAATCCCTTTTGAACCGTCAGAATACATCACGATAGTACGCCCATCAGGTAAAGTTCTCCGTTCACTTACTGTTTTTGCCCCACCTGGCGCGCCGGGTTGTTCTGCAAAGTTCAACCCTGCTTTTTTTGCTTCGGCCTTTGCTTTTTGAACTTCCTGCATTTTTGCCGCTCTTGCTTCCGCTGACAATATTTCATCTCCTAATCCGAAGGCCGCACTAAGCACATTGAGGGCTTTTCTGTTCGCCTGGACATCTCTCGCAGGATCTGTGGCCGCTTGTAGGTAAAAGGCAAGCTCTTTTTCTGAATCCATCCCCTTTGACCCCATCTGCGCGGCCTGTCGGATATCATTTATCAATAACGGCCTCATCTGGTTTATCTGATTCCTAATGGATTGAGCTTCTGAACCAATGGCCGCCGCCGCCGCTTGTCCCATACCAGAAGAAGCTACCCTTGCTATTACATTTTCAAAGGTTCCTTTTCCGGTGCTTGGGATAGCACCCATCTTATCAAGACTGTCATATAAGTCTCTTAGGCTGGTTAAATTCCCCGCCACCCTTGACTTAGCATCTGTCGTTTTAGTTTCTTCGGCTGTTCCTTTTTCCGGCTTTACGGCGATATCGACTATTTGCCCCGTTGACAAATTCCTCTTCTTGCCATATCCCCAATCTTCCCACTTTTCTTCCTCCTTTTTCTCCCCACCCCAAGCAACTGGCTTTAAACCTCCCGGTATTTGCTGATAAATTATTTCACTCTCTTTGGCTGTTATGAAATCGGCTTTTTTAGTTGTTGGCGGTGTAAACGGGTCAAAATCAGTAATGCCCCTATGCTTTAACTCCGTCTGTATCTCTTCGGGAGATTTCCTGAGCTGCTGCCCTTTGTTGAGTACCTGTGTGTAAATTTCCCTCTTCTTCTGCCAGTCCTTCATCAGATCTCCGGTCATTTCAGGGAACGTAACGGGAACGACGGGAGGCTGAAAAGCTCCAGTCTTCTGGGCCGCTGCTAATCCGCCAAACGTGGGGCCTGGATAATTCTCAGCAGAAGTGCCATACATCTCCACCCCGCCAACCTGTGCAACTGGAGGCGCAAGGTCAAACCTCTGCAATCCTCTTTGGGCTGCCACTTCAGGGATGTTGGTATATGAAGGAACGCCCTCGGACATCCCTCTGTAATATTGTTCAGTGGAGGCCGGAGAAGGTGATTGCAACCCTTGCGGCTGCAAAGGGGCTTCTCGTGGAGGATAGCCTCCAGCCGCTTTATTGGCTCCAAGGATAGCCAAATATTCTTCTAAGGAGAAGCCCTCATTCCCTCTTGGAAAATCGTAATTTAGTATAGCCATAATTACCTCCTAATAAGACCATCCGCTGCTACTTTGGATTTTAAGCATAGAGGCCTCGTCCATGGCCTGTCTATATCCTGCTTCGCTCCCTGCGCCATAGACTGTCGGGGTATTCCCATAATCTCTTTCCCATGATGCGGGAGAAGTATCTCTTGGCAGCGACCTATACCCTGTCTCTATGTACTGAGGCGGCAGTCTTCTTGTCTCTGTTGACGACATTGTAGTTGATGGCGCAGAACTTGGGGTTATTAACCCGTATTGTCCATAAGTTTGAGGTCCGGTCCCTAATTGCGCCTGCTTCTCTTTTTCTATCTGTTTTAACTTCCAAGCCATCATCTGTCTTTCATAATCAGCATCCGCCTGACGCTGTAACCCTTCGAACTCCTGTTCATACATTTCACGGCCTGCCTGCATTCCCCCAGCCTGAATTGGGCCAAGTGCTGCACCGTAACCTTCCAAGGCTGCCGCCGTTGCCGCATCCCTCTCCGCTGGATTGTCAAAATAACCGGATGTGGCTTTCTGCAATCCCCTTCGAGCCAGATTACGCTGTGGAGCCATTTGCTGCTGACCAAGATAGCTTATCTTCCCCATGTCGTATGCGGGTTCTCTGTATCTTGGTAATGAGCCGCCGCCAGTGCCTCTGGTACTACCTCCTGTTGGGCCTCCGCCAAAGAACATATTTTCTGCCATATCACACCTCCTGTTATCTTTCTTGAGTACAGAGCCAGTAGGAGGCTCCATAAACCAATAAGACATTCTGAATATCGTTATATGCTAAACTTACCATAAATGCAATATAAAAACCTACACAAAGGCGGCAATCTATAAGATTCTTCCCGTCTATTGTCATAACCGTGAAGGTCTTGGCGAACCAGGTCCTGAAAGATGCAAGGGCATGCCCGTTTACAATAGCCGCCGTGATTATATAGGTTGTGAATATCTCGACTGCTAACATCATCTCGTCTTGCCTCCTCCGCAGCCCCCGCACCCTGATTTAGCTGGTTGGCTTATTGCCTGCTGTTCTGGTGCTGACGCAACTGCATTGTTCATGTCGGATATGAACTGCATATAGGCAGCCTCCGGAGGCATGTCTGGATATTGAGTCATTGCCACGGAAAGCATACCAACGACCTGTGCAAAGTTGCCTATGGACGCCACGTGAAGCCCTGCTTCCTTCATCTTGTATTCGTATTCGAGGTAATCGAATCTGTTATCCAATGACAAAATTATCTTGATAAACTCCATTAGCAGCCTCCGGGACAACACCATTTATAAGTTCTTAGATATTCAATATACGGCCTGTAGGTACTATCTGGACACGTAGTCGGCAACCCGGAACATGGGACGGTGATTGAGTATGCGGCGTAACAGCCAGTAGGGTCATAGGCACATTGGTTCCGTTCTGGTGGGTAATTGGTACTTATACATGACCGCCGCCATTCGTACTTGTTCTCCCCAATGATACATTCTCCATCCACAGTAGCCCTATTGGATAAATTGCCTCCACAAGGGTCGTCGGGACAGCCATATTGCACTGTCTGCACAAACCATGCGCCGGGGGCTCTTACGGTTTTTACCCCTTCACAGCCACAGGCGGAGACCGCTTTTATAGTGATTGCCCCACAACACCCCGTTCCCAATGTCAGCAACCCCGATTGGCTTATCCCTCCGCCTGAGCCAACATTACCGGAGACTGACCATACAAAAGAGGTATCCCCGCCTCCGCATGAGCTGACCGCTGTGTATTGATAAGAATTGCCGCATATAACTGTGCCTTCTGGCCCAGAAATGGCAACAGTACAGACTCCTTTGAAATCAAAAGCCGAAACCGCGCCGCAAGAATCTCTAACCTCAAAATAATTATTGGCGCACGATACCAAGTCAAGATCATTCGGCCATCTGTTGCTGTCCCCTATGTAAAACTGCAATGTCCAATCTTGGTATAAATCCCCTCCGCAATCCAATACTTTTCGCCATACCTCTATCGGGGGTATCCCCCCTTTTACACCCATCTTGCCCTGACTATTGGGAGCGCATGGTGGACAATTAGGGAAACATCCATTATAGTCCAAAAACGATGCGGCATAACAGCAGCCCCATATAACTTCCATCGAGCAAGGGTCATCTATCCAAATAGTTACGTCAGATACGTTCCCACACGCATCAACAACTATCACAGTATCCCACCCCTGATCTCCACATACATTTTCACTGCATGCGGGGGCGGTGTATGACTTGCCACTCAAACTGCCTTTAAAAAGAGGCCCCGGATGGAATCTAAATGGCGGTCTTGATGTCCCACCATTGTCGGCAACCTTAATCGTGGTCGTATCACTACATGAAACATTACTTGGCATAGCCACGGGCTGGAGCGTCACCGTCCCATCGCAAGGCCTGCCCTTCTTCCTGCTTCCATCTTCCTCCGCCTCCTCCCCGCCGATGTCCTTATCCTCAAGTTCCCCTTCTTGACCATAATTTCTTGATAAATGAGGGTATTCCATGTCCTCAAATGAATCAGCCAGCCATCCCTTGCGGCCTTCGGAGTGACCTTTGGGCTTGTTGTAGATATGGCTCATCATGTCGAAGTAGTCTGTGGACAGATATGGTTTTCTCCCATTTGCCATTAGGTATCACTCGTGTCTGCTGTAGAGTCTATGCTTTCCACTTCCACCCCGAAGTCAAGGAAATGACATGATTTCCCCAACTCGTTATGGCTCCATTCTATAGAAATATGATCGCCATCAACCTTGTTCTTCTTGTAGTGCCGCCTGTATACATCGTTGGCATTCTTGGCTGTCATAGTCAAGTCTTTGGTATCTCTAACCGTCGGGTTCCCATCTGCCATGATAGTCCTGACAATCTTCCCTGCTGCTTGGACTTTGCATCTAAGAGTGTCTTTGTTTATCCTTATGCGGTGTCCATTGGCGTTTATCTCAACCCGTGCCTTAGCATGGACTGCCGTTGATTCATCGTCAAGTGTAGTGTTAAGTTGCCTTACATATCCATCCTGGCCGCCACCCATCTGAAGGACTATCAAGTTGCCGGTTTCCGCTTCAACCTCGAACATGCAGGAGAGGGGCTGAGTAAGGACATCTACCGTCCATTCGTTTGTAGTAGGGTCGTAAATAAAGAACTTGTTTGCCATTGTCGCTGACGCACCACTGCAAAGGCCCATCCTTATGACGCCATAGGCCCTGTCAAATGCAAGCCAGTGCTTGTCTTCATATCCACGCCTGATACATTCAGCCTTCGTGGGATCAAAGTAGTTGGCAATCTTGCCGGAGATAATTTCAAAATTCATTCCTATTCCCTTAATAACGCCATCCCTTGAAATCCAGAAGGCCCCTGTCGCTATAGGTCTTTCCTTGTTCATGGTTTCAATATTGACGCTTTCCAAGACAACCGCAGATTTAGAATTGACTATACCGTATCGTGGGGAAGTGCCGAGCCTATCAAAAGCCCTTTGCCCAGTAGGAGAATCACCCTCGACGATGGTGAATGATCCTCCCTCCTCTCCTTTTTCTGCTTGCCAAACGATAAGTTCATTATAAAATTTACGCATACACAGAATATCGTTTTTATTGCCGTAGCCTATATAAACTCTTCCTACCCCATCAGACCCATTCAATACCATTGGCTGGTTCCGTGCTGAGAAATAAAGGATGTTCCCTATCCCTTTAAAAGCATAGCAAGCCCTGTTTTTCCAGACATGGACACTCTGGACTATAGGGAAATGCGTCTTGTTTATATTAAAAAAAGGAAGATACTGGAAGGCAACCAGGATTTCAGCCGAGAGCTTCTTGTCAAAGGTTATCTCATAGACATAAGCCTCCACTCCTGATCCCTGGAAGTTTATCTTCTTGGCGTTCTCGTTACGGGAAAAGGTTATAAACCCAGCGGTAGACATCCCCGCCGAACCGTCTTTGATATTTGATAATGCCGTAAAGTCTGAACCTGTATGTACCTTGACGGAGTTTATGACGGTTGCATTGCTCCGGCTCACGGTAACGGAGGCACCCGCCGCTTCTGCTGTCAATGATCCCGTCTGAAAATATATAGCCGTAGCCGTAACTTTCTTTGCCGTTCTTGTGGCGTTATTCCCTGCTTGCCCTGCCCCTGCGATGGTGACCGACATCCCTGCCTCAAAACCCTGTGTAAAAAAATCGGCTGACGTCCTTGTGATGTAATCATCTCCCGTTCCGCCATCTATAAAGGCAATATCAGTTCCTGTAAGTGTTCCAGCTGCCTTGTTTGGAGTCATGCCTGGATCCGCAAAGAATCCTATAACTGGTTGTGCTGTCAGAAGATATAGTTTGTCCGCTGCTTCCATTGCAGACAGGTCAACCGAAATTCCCGCATAAGTGGAATACTTGGTCTGCGAGGAATCGTAAACCCTGGCCTCCACAACGTCAGGCATGTTGCCATCCCACAGGTTTATAATGTCTTGGAATGTCCCGCCAAATGTCACGGCGGTAGCTTTTACATTGGAAGATAGCTGTGCGCTGACTTCAAGGACATAGACAAACCCAGACCCGTTAAAACAGAAGTGAGGGACTTCATCTGTAGGCATTGTCCATGTTATTGAGCCGGACTGCGCCAAAGTTTTACCTGCCGCCGCTGTCCCATCTGCTATTGTAACGCTTGCGAACGTGCCGTCATTCTTCCTGTATTTCATGGAGAGAGTGGCCGTGTTGGTATTCACGTTAGCAGACATGGTAATATTTATCTTGTTGGCTCTCACGGGGGCTCTTATATATATACGGTGAAAATTAGCCGCTGTATTTAGGGCGCTCATGTCAACATAGGTTGTGGATAGCCCGTCAATGGCCTCTGCTGTGTAGTCTTCTCCGATGATAGGTATATCAGGTATAGCCGCCGTTCCCTTGTAGACATGGCAACCATAGACCTTCTGGGTATCACCTGGATTGATCTGCGCCTGTCTTACACCATCGGCATAAATCATCATGTCATTGATATTCCCGAAAGAGGCGGGGGAACTACCGGAAACAGCGGCTAATCTCTCCGTCCCAAAGTTCCCGGTAGTCACCATTGGCGGGTTACTTGTGGCTTCTTGTAGTGAGCCATCGGCTCGTTGGGCGTAAAGATGTCTTTCGACAACTTCACCTTTGCAGAACTGGTAACCGTTTGTAATTTCCTGAGAATCGGCTGCTGTTGTATGTTGCTTGACACACCCTTTGCGCTGAACGAACCCTGGGCGGGTGGGCCTGACATTCTGGACGTTGGAGAAAGCCCCGGATTCAAGGAGAGCAATCTCGTGAGCTAAATCGCTGCCACCTTGAAAGGGAATGTTTTTAAGTGGGATAAGTATCGCCATTATTCTCCATTCTTATAGACAGGCATATTCGACACTCTCTTTATCTTATCCCAAAGGGTTTCATTGTCCCTTGCCCGTTTTTCTGCTAAAAGGCTTTCCAATTCAACCTTAGCATTTGTCAAATCTTCAAGGGTCTTTTTCAATTTATCCCCTGAAATAATAGTCATGGATACTTTCATTTGCCACCTATATTAATTAATATATGCCCTGCCGCCACCGCCGCCACCGCTCGGATATTCCACATCTACAACCATAAACATATTGGTCTTGACCTCATAAGTTGTGTCACTATTGTATTGTGACAGCACCTCCACAGAGTTTGTGGCATCCGTGATAGTATCATCAGATAATGCCCTGAGTGCCGAGAGGGTTAGCCATGTGCCATTATATGCACCATTATTTATAGCCTTCTGGCATTTCCAATCTGTTGATGTCGCTGCCTGAATAACTCCATTCTTATACACAACTACTCGTGCCGTTGACCACTTTATCTTGTTGGCCCCGGTGGATTTCCATACTGCGGCAGGAGAAACAGATGCGGGGTATAGTTGGTTTGTTGCGTTATCTAAATAGGTGTTCCCCGTTGTGACTTGCAGCAGATTCATTTGGGGATACAAAGTAGTCCCAACCCCATATTCGGAATTTGAAACAAGTATAGCAATTTCACTGCTATAATTACTATCATCGGGAGACTGAACATATATAGCCCAGCCATTATTTATTTTTTTATATTCAAATCGTATATTATAAGTTTTCCCTCCAACATAAGTGAATCCAGTATTAATTTGGCTGCTATCTCCGTATAAATAAAATTTACCATCACTAAGCAACCACAGACCAATACCTGGGGCCGATATGCTTAGTGCTGTGCTGCCTATCAATCCAAAAACTCCAATATGCTTATTATTTACCGGAGGAGTCACAGACGGGAATACTATAGATTGACCCGCAGTTTTTGTAAATGCAGTCTTAGATATTAATCCATTAACATTCCATGATTCATTACCGTTCCCCTCAATTCTCTGATTAACTTCTGTGATATTGGTTCCACTGTCCACCTCCGTCCATAATGCCCCATTGATGGAATTATCATTGAAATCATCATATAGTGTACGGGTATTCCTGATATGCCCTGCTATGCTCTCGAACTGCTCAATATGGACAAGGCCAGGGACATCGGCACCATTAGATAGTGGGATCAAGATTTGTCCTGTTACAGGCATTAGACAACCTCTCCTGTTCTAACTTGTGATGCTGCATAGACGACATTGTTCCTGACAACAAGCACCCTGTTGAGAAGGTCAACGATGAGTTCAGGGGATATCTGTGCATCAAGCACGCTAATAGTCTCTTTAACCATCTCAAGATTGCGGGCTATCCTGACAGCATCATCACCTGTGAATCTCAGAGGAACATCGGCGATTGCCGCATCTATTGAGACGTATCCACCGCCTTCAAGCAATTCAGCCTCTACCGTCCTCTCTGCTATATTCTCACCTATGGCTGCTAATGCAATACCAAGGAATTTCAGGAGAATACCCATTTGTTGAAGAGTAAGACCCTGCCCCTGTGCCAGTGTTATCGGAGAAAGGGCGGCAAGCTCAACTTGATCCTGTGATAATGCTGGATCTGTAAGGCCGTAATCAAATAGCAATGCCGACATTTGCTTACATAGTGTCTGGTTGTTCCTCTGGATAGTCCTTACTTTATTATCTGATACGTCCACCAATGTTTTTAACGGCTCCATTTATGCCTCCTTATTCTCCTTATATTTGAACTTTTAACATCAACCTCACATATTTAACTGTTGCCACTGAATCTATATTAAAGGCCAGATAATCACCTTCAGCGATATTTATCGTCCACCCCGTTAAAGTGGACGAATTGGCTTTTTGTTGGCCGGAAAGCATAGGTTTAGCACTGGCCGTTATTGTGTCGGCCAATGTTGGCGGGAAATTAGTATAAGTATCTTTCCATATATCTATTGTTATGCTTCCTGAAGTACCGGCCACCAATTCCCATGATAGGATAGTGCAAGCAAAAGGAACCCTGAGATAAGCCTTTAATCCTGCGGTTAAGGCTGTAGCTAAATCTCCAATTTCAAAAACAATATCAATAGGCCTCTTTGATGTTTTTCCGAATCCCATTTATACTCCTACCAAGCTTGAACTCTGATTGCCGAACTGCCGCTTGCTATCTTGAAGGTTATCTGGGTTGCCTGCACAGGCCAGTCATGGTTTTCATATGCTTTTACAATACCAAGATCGGTAGTCCCATTTATGGAATATGTCACGTCCTGAGATGAATCATTGCTTATGGCAAAGCCCCTTGACGTAAATCCGAAGACGGCTTGGGCTGTGCCAGGATATGTAGTGGCTGTAATGGTAAGGCTGAATCCTTTGGCATTGGCAGATGAAGGATCGAGGTCAATGTCAAGGCTGGCTACAAGGTCCATCTGAAGATTGCCTAACTCATCAGTGGCAAGTGCATAAAATTTACCGTCTGCCGCCCGATGACCAAACATGATCCGCTTTTCTACTGAATCTTTTAAATCCTCATAAGATGGCATAGTTTACCCCACATTTATATTATATCTTGCGCCTCTTCCAGTAAGGGCGTTGTCGAAACTTGCTTCTGAAACTGGCTGCGTGTTTAACGATGCGATAGCATCTCTCGCCTCCATAGCCAGTTTATAAGATAGTGGTGAAAGCACTTTCCCGAACTGTGTCGCCATTGTCATCGCAACCTCCCACTTCAAGGCCTCTTCATACTCAAGAGGCAAACCAAGGGTGTCTGTGACGAGGGCTACCTGTGATAACGGTTTCCATGAATTGATATATAATATTTCAGCCGCATTGGGAGCATAGTCGAAATGGATAACCCCAAGCGGATAATTTGGCCTATAGTAAAGTTTTGTCGGTCTTCCTGATATATCCTTATCGGTCAAGGCTGCATGCTCTTCCCTTGTCATTGTAGGGTCAACGGGATAGTCATACCCGCCGGAATCCCTGATATATGCCTCAAGTATTCTTATGGGTCTTACGGTGTTAAAGTTGCCACTGGCTCCGATTGTCCGAGATACTGCCCCTACTGTCAGCGTGAAATTCTCAGGGGTTATCTGATGGATATTAAGTCTTTTGGCACTCCATAACGATAGGATGCGATTCAGGGCATTAAAAGCCATTGTCTCTTTGTTGGATGCATCTATAGTATCGTCAACGCTTATGGCCTCTATTGACCTGTATGCTTCCCTGATAAGCTCTCTTGCTGTTATTGCTGCCATTATTTATGGCTCCTTTTGTGATTCTCAAGGTGCATCTTCAGCTTAAAATCTTTCTCGCAAACATCACAGACAAACACTTCTGGCGGTTCTACTTTTTCTACATCTCGGCTTTCCCATCCTTCCTGTAAAAGCTGTATCGATCTTTCCTTGCCTATAGTCGTCCCATTTGGAGCCAGGTCTTTGTGATATAGAATTACGGTCATTTCTCCTCCTTAAAAGAAAAGGGCGGTTTCCCGCCCCCTCTGAGTTAATTGGCGCAAGGATTCACAAGCTGGAAGTTCGTACCGTCATATATTGCCATAACGACATGAGATGCTTCCAAGCATCCTGCACCTGGATCAACATTGTTGAGCTTCTTGAGGCTCTTGGCCCCAAGACCATTGACATTCAATGTCGCTGCCCCTGCTACTGTTGCAGTATACGCCTTGAATACTACAAACATCCCTGTCTTATAAGTGGTAAGGGCAGGCGCCAATGTTACGGCGATAGTGTTCTCCCCTGTGGCAGCTCCATAGTTCACTTTACCAAGGCCAATGCTTGTGCTGTATGCCTTGAAAGGACCGTTGACAGTTGATGCCCCATGAGTAATAACCGGGCCACTCAGGGTCGATGAGTTGTTTACAGAGATAGAGCTATTCAAGGTAAACGTGCTATTTCCAGTCACGGCTCCAGTGAAAGTCTGTGCTCCCGTGGAGGTAGTCACCCCTTTTACGGTCATTGCCCCGCCAACAGTTACGGCTCCTGTTGTGACATCCACGTCGAGGATATCATCTGAATAAGACACTACCCAATCCAGTGATACCGAATCGGCAGAAATAACTATGTAATCGTTCTGCTTTGACACGATATAGGCCGTTGTCCCGTCAATGGTATTGCCGCTTGCAGGAGATACCGTTACAAGATTGACATCCGAGGTCGTCTTTTCAATCTTGTAGGCCTTCCTTGCGAGCCCGTTAGTTGCCAGGGTACTTATGGCTGGAAGGGTTATTGTGGCCGCTCCCGCCGATGTACTGACCTTGATGTAGTCGTCCGCCACAGTGGCGGTATAAGATGCCGTCTTTGTGACAATGCTCCTATACTGATACGCTGGTTTCGTCCAGTTGCTGTTGTACTGTGACCCCGCTATAATGAGGGCCGGAACAAGTAACGCTAAAATGGCTGCAAATAATTTCTTCATTTTAATTCCTCCTTTTTAAAAATGAGGGGCCGAAGCCCCCCTTGTTAAATTGTTATCCCAGGAGCCTGCAAGCAAGTTCAGGGTAGATTGTTTTTACACCATAGAGGATGTCGAGTCTGATTATGTCCTCATCGCTATCTATGTCGTAATCCTTCACAACCCTGATGCTTATATCGTCATGGGTTTCTCTGTGCTTGAAGGCCGCACCATCAGGCAACTCTATTGGACACATCACAAGGCCAAAAGCGTTCTTATGAAATGCCATGTTTGCCGTATGAGAGGCCACCAAGACAATAGCTGCACTGTCAGCAGGAGATCCCGATACTGTCTGATATGCACCACTCGTTATGATGGGTGGATATACAGAGATAGTGCCTGCACCGCCAGCATATGCACCCGTTACAGTAAACTTCTGGAGTTCGCCGGTGCTTGCCCTGGAAACGGGATTGACGCCATTCACTCCAGCTATGGTGATAATATCACCAACAACAAGAGTCCCTGTTCCCGTTTTTACAAGAATAGAACTTCCTGTCTGGCTTGCGCCATCAACAGCATAGTTTGCGCCTGTCCCTGCGGTATGCGCCTTGATGTTCTGATCCATGAAGACATCAAACCCTGCCAGAGGGCCTATCTTTAGGTTTCTGACAGAGCCTTCCACCATCGACGGGTTATAAAGCCCGACGAGGAGTGCCGCTGCGTTAAGCTGAGACTCAGGATCAAGGACAAGAGACCTGTCCTCAACCGGGACGGAATGCTTGTTCAAGGTTTTTGCTGCGCCTCCAAATCCCGTAAAGGTGGTCGGAGTCGTGCCTGCTGCGCCACTTGCCATGAAGATGTCCTTGTAGAGATTGCAGAGGTCGCTATCCACTATGTTCGCAAGTGCTATCGCCGCAGGGGTGATATACCTCTTGCTGTATTCCTCGATGGAAAGTGTCAAGTCCTGGGTCGAAAACTTCCAGGAAACATGCTTCCTTTTGTTGATTGAGAAGTCAATAGTGCTTTCGGAAACATCCTGTGGAATCCTTGTCGCCCCATCGGAAGCCTCAAACTTTACGGGCTTACGGATAGATACCGTCCCACCGCTTTTTCCACCGGCAGCGGATACAAACTCATTTTTGTACTCTTTATGCACTCTTCCGCCCATAACCATGTTGTTCTTGAGCTGCATAAGAGCTTCTTTGGCTATGAGATTTGGTGTTATGATTGTATTCATGTCTTATCCTCCTTTTTTTAGTTGCTTCATTCGCATTGCTTCGTATTCCTTGTAGGTCATTGCTTCAGGCTTTTTCCCTGCCGCTTCAGCAGATGAACCTACTGGAGTTATGGGTTCACCGGCACTCGATACGACTTTCGGCTTGGCTTCCGCCTTTGCCTTGGTTATATTCTGCTCCATTACCCATATCTCTTTTGCCGCATCCATCGGATGAAGTCTTGCCAGCCTGTCAGCTTCCCCAAGATTTTTGCCAAGGTACAATCCGATTTCCGGGCCAAATTCGCTTTTTTCCACAGCTTCAAAGAGGTATGGATTGTGCTGATTCATTGCCATAATCTCTTTAGAGAAGGTTACAGCTTCAAAGTCTTGGACTTCAGGATTGGCCTTCTTAAAATCATCTATTTTATTAATAAATTTGGCCTTCCTTCCGTGGACTTCTTGCTGGTATCTGGCCCTTTGTTCGGTTTCCTGTGTCTTGCGAATCTTGGTATCGGCAACATAATCAGCGTATTGGACAACCGCTTGGCGATATTCCTCGTCAGTAGCATAATCAATCTGATTCGGAGGAGGCGGGAGATTCAGGTCAGGGATCTTGGTTTCTAATTCGGCAAGCCTCTTTTCCAGAGCTACCCTTGCCGTCTCTTCCCTGTTCGCCTTCTCTATCGCCTCGTATTTCTCCTTGGTCAATTCATTCATACGGTCATTGACCTTCTTCTGCGCCTTTTCGGACAATGGCTTTTCGGCTTCTTCATCCTTCTTTTCTGCGGACTTTTCGGCTTCTTTCTCCGGTTCAACGGCAGGGGTCGCCTCTTTATTCTCCCCTTCGATAGTGGGCTGAACTATCGGTGTATCATCGCCCTTGCTTTCCTGTGTAACCACAGTGATTGTTTCTTCTGACATTGTATTTCCTCCTAAGAGTTTGATTTACCTGGCTTGCCGGCCAGTCGGTTTTGAATAATAAAAAGGCCACTCAGGGTAAGATATTCCTTACTCCAAGTGGCCTCAGTTTTTCTGATAACCAGTAAATTATTCGATTGTCAAAGAACTATTAGAAACCAGTCAAATTGTCCAAAATGTTGGTTCCTATCTCTTCTATGTAACATCCTGAATTTTTGTCTATATAATCCGATATCCTTTCCCTAATTTTATGCTTATCAATCTCTTCGGCTATGATAGTTCTAAGCTTATCCTTGATTACTTGTTCAATTTGGATAGCGATTTCTATTGTAACCATTTCTTTAAATTTTTCTGAATCCAATGGTATCCCATGAGAAAGAAACTCCCTTACAATATCGTCTAACACAATTTCTATTTTTTCATCCATCCAAACCTCCGTTATTCGGATAATTTTATACTTTCATCCCTACTACAAGCAACCAATTTGCCATTTTGCAAGGTCACAATAACCTTTCCATACAGCTTATTTATACAAGATTCAGTCAAAATGTCAACCACTTTCTTTATCTGCTGTGGCTGTTCCGTCAATCTAATTTCCAAGCATCACCCCGTCAAAACTTGCAGCGACATTCCCATTCGCCTGTGTAGCCCATGCCGTGATTTTAATTATGGATTTTGAAGGTATTTTGATCGGGAAATCAAATCTATTTACATAGGTCGAATCCTGTACTGTTGCTGAATCTTTGAAAATAAATACAGGTATTGTCCCACCGTGCCCATGTAATACACCGCCAAAATCCGTACTTCTGAATCTTACAAAGATAGGCTTGCCTGCCGTTGAAGAACATTGCCATTGCGTCAAGTAGAATGTCTTGCCTGCCGGGATCATTCGACTGACAGTAAGACTCATGTTCCCGCCTGTATCTATCATATTATAGACGGTATTGGCATCCCCTTTTTTGTATATCTTGATTACTCCTGCGGATACCCCCCCCGATCCTATGGTTGCCGTATGGATATGATTCACAAACTTTATACCTGTTGCAACTGTGTCTACTGCTGAGGTTCCGTTAAGAAAAACAATCTCAGTTCTTTCGTTCCAATCAGTATCAAGATACGTTATATGGATAGAGCGCACCCCTGTTCCCGCGGCAGCATCACTTGCTGAGGTAGAAACAACGGCCATTTGTTCGCCATTGGTCTGATCTGGTATTGGGATTGTAGTTGCTGTCCCTCTCCAAATATCATCACCTGTGGCGGTAACTGCTACTCCTGCCCTTTCACCTATAGAATAAAAAGGGGCCGCCCCGGATATTTCCCCGCTGGACACCGCCAGAGGGTAAGGAGACTCAGCATATACGGGCAACGCCATCAAGATGATTATCGCAAGTATTATCTTTTTCATACCATCCCCTCCATTCCCATTCCAGGTTCAGACTGCCTTTGCGAAGGGGCACCCCCACCTCCGGGCGGCAACCCTGTTAGCATCTTTAATTCTTGTGCTATCTCCTGTGCTCCCGGCCAATCCATAACCTCGGCAAGATGAGGGCCTATTACTGGTGCGGCCTGTGGGACAAACTGGACAAAATCAAGCATACTTGCCGCGATCTCCTGTCTCTTTGTTTGATACGTTGGGCCAGTTGTCACAACAAAGTCATATTTACCAAC
>ERZ1292629.1354-Hain-H43-01um-R1-1354-length-24233-cov-5_pt1 | contig 24233 bp, 39 predicted proteins | sample MGYA00564399_ERZ1292629 | MGnify/ENA primary metagenome ERZ1292629 (study PRJEB36523, sample SAMEA6512636) | groundwater metagenome | collected 2019-01-08 | study: AquaDiva: Metagenomics assemblies of 32 groundwater samples | reverse complement strand
AAACCGGCTGAGAAACACCTCGTTTAGTTTGAAAAGTAAAATGGCACCCAAAAGGAATTCTTTCAAATTGATTAAATAATCTATTTTGCTGCAACAAAAAATTCCATATGTGAATTGATTCATATTCAACATCTATTAGATCTTCTTTTTCGTTCATGATAATTTCTCCTACATATCATTCCTATTAGAAACTCTTACTGCTATAATTCTACTAACTGTATCAAATGCTGCTCTATATGCCTCTTTTAATCCTTTAATTCTAGCATATAATGCCTCTACTTCTATAAGATCCTGTCGCACCTTTTTTAATCTAGGATTAGTTGCAAGGGCTTCTCCCCGCAGAACCTCTTTTATAACTTTTCTTTCTTTTTGGCCCTGCAAGACATAGAACATTCTAGAAAGACCTTCTTCAAAAGTAGACTCCAATAAACCTTTTTTAGAATCTACATAGGCCAATTGGTTTTCCAAATAAGCTCGATATCCCCCATATACTGTAAGTGCACGCTGTAATTGTTCATCTGTGCTATTCTCTAATTCATCCAGACTAACAATAATTTCCCTTTTAACTGGTTGTGGAAAATCTGGTACATTAACTTCTTCCATATATTCATCTATTTTCTTCATTGTAGTTTCAGGATCCCATCTTTTCAAGGCTGCTACTATTGGGTAGGATAACGTAATATTTCCATATCCATCTTTTGTTCCTCTATTCTCTAGTAATTCCATATCCTCTGGAGAAACATCATATATCCACTTCACCCCCGTCTGCTCATCAATAACAAATACCTGATTAGGAAGAAGCCTGTATTTTTCTTCAGGCATCTGCTACTCCTAAACAGAGACAATATTTTGCATCATGGACATATTCTACACTCTCTAAACTAGGCAATTTTTCCATTTTCATTATTCGGTTGCACCTATCTATTATACCCTTCCACAGAACTAAATCTCTTCTCTGTCCAAAAATCTTAATTTCTTGATTGTTCTTGTCCTCATACAAAATTCCACCTTTTTCTATATCAAGAATGTTTAGATAAATCTGAAGTTGTATCCTATGTTCCTCTTTAGCATTTCTTAATTCTCCAAAACCTCTGTCATTGATGGTTTTGACTTCCACAATATAGTCTCCATATTCTGGAATCTTCAACAAAATATCCGCTCTACCATGTATCGGAGGACCATCAATTACAGCAGGAATTTCTCTAGAAACAAAAAATTCTAATTGATTGAAATAATTTTCATATCTACTTTGAGTAGAATTTCCGTGGTCAAAAATTCTTCTAAGTTTTGAGGAAATTTCTTGCCCAGGCAGCAATCCTTGATAATGAAGATACAAAAATCTATCGCAGGGATTTCCTAAAGACGAAGGATGAAATGAACCCCCTAAATTAGTTATGCCAGGGGATAACAATCCATCAAGATATTGCTCTAGCCAAATATCTCGATTGTCTTCTCTTACTTTTGTATTCCCTCTTATAATTCTTGAAGGATGTCGTAGCTGTATCCCCTTTATTCCTGCCATTTTAACTCTTTTTCTAAGGTTTGTTTAATTCCTTCTCGAGTAACATCTTTGATATGTATAACTTTTTCAACTCCTAATTTCAGCAACTCTTCATCTCTCTTTCGATCTGCTTTATTTAAATGCCCAAAAGGTCCGTCAGCTTCTATAACAATTCCTTCAATAGGGCATAATATATCAACAGTAAAATTTCCAATTGGCGCTTGTTGTTCATATCGTATTCCCATCTTAGTTAATTCTTGGGCTAGTATTTTTTCCTGATATGTGAAATCTCGAGGGAGCATCTATTCAACCCTGATTGAAAGATTCCTGCATTTGAAAAATTGGATATATCCAGCCAGGGCATTCGCCTCTAGCAAAAACTACAATCCCAATCACATCCCACCACACCTCTTTTAGCTGCTCCTTAGCCTTTTCCATACTTTTCCCAGTTGTAAGAACATCATCAACAATCAATATTATTTTGCAAATATCTCTGTGTCCCCGATATTTTTCTAAAGCCTTAGCTAAAGGAATACCCCCCTGTTCAATACCAATAACTTCTGTGAAATAAATATTTTGAGCTATTAACCAAGCTAAAGTTTCCCAATCATCTAAAGTAAGAGTGTCACATTCTATTTTGAAATGAGACAAATTTCCAGAATGAAGTTGAAAAAGTCCTTGCTGAAATAAATTATTCATATCCCGCCTTTTTACTAATTTTTTCTCTATTCGTTATATTCTCCATAATTTTAAATAATTGAGACCATAAACCTTTTGCCTCAATTATTATGCACCCAGTGTTGGAATCTCTATTGACTATTGTCCACACTACTCCTTCTGGTGATACATATACATCTTTATTCATTTGCAATTCTGAGCCACACTTCTGCATGACATTTTGCAGGTGCACACCAACAGGCCAGATCAAATCCTTTCAATTCTTTCTTTGCTAAAACTTTTAGATGCTCTGAAATTTGCAACTCAAACATCAATACTACATCATCTCTCGTCATTTTTCTATAAAGTTCCTTAGAGTATTCTCCTATTTTATATGGATTTCCCCATATTCCCGGCCTCCCTACATATATTGCCCCATCAGGAAGTTGTCCTTTTGTGTGATGGAGATTCATTATCTTAGGCATATTTTTTCATCTCGTCAAACTTTTCTGGATTCTCCAAAAGAAATTTTCTCACTCCATTCAACCCCATAACTTTTTCTTCACCAATACTATACCAAGGCCCCGCGCGTTTTATCAGATCCTTGTCTAGAAATTCTCTAATATATGTTTCCAGCAAGTCTATTCCACCCTCTGTTCTAAACGGGACCGTACAGGCTTGATATACTTGACCTCCTGCCTTGGACTTACGACATCGGACCTCCATATCAAATCCGACTTTGATCTCATTTTCCTCTATCCAACCGGAACGACGCACTTGCAAAATAAGATGGGAGAAAAATGTCTGTCCAAGTCCCCCGGGCATGGCATCAAGAGAGACGGGGCCCATGCTAGACCGCACCTGATTGATTAGAATCACAGCTGAACCATTTTTTAAGTGTGGCACCAGTCGGGGCAAAGATTGATTTACAAATCTGGCTTGCCAAGCCATTGGATTATAAGAAAAATTCTCATCATGAATAGCTATTGGGGCAAGACCGGCTATACTATCCAACACGATAACATCTATAGAATTTTGCATCAAAGCACGAAGAATATCAAATGCCTGTTCTCCATTCTCCGGCTGAGATAACAAAATAGTCTCTGTATTGATACCACATTTCTTCATCCAGTCCATGTCCCAAGACCATTCTGAATCTATCCATGCTGCAGTACCCCCGTTCTGTTGGGTGCTTTTAACTACCTGCGAGGCCAGATAAGATTTACCAGCATTAGACTGTCCCATCAAAAGAGTAATTCTCTTCTGTGGAATACCTCCCCCCACCAATAGATCTAGTGAGGGAATACCAAAAGGAATACGCCGAAAGACAAATGAAATGTCATTTCCCCTTTTTACCAACCCCTCTGATAGTAATTCTTCGATCTTATCAACAACTTTCTTTTTAGCCATCAATCTCTTTTTGCTATTCCCCTGTCCCCGTATTTCTTATAAGCTTCAAACCAATCTGTTTTATGATAACAATTTAAACACTCGACTATCTCTTCATCAATCACTTGAAAAATTTTTCCCAAACACCATGAACACATTAATTTATCAAGCATTATTTCTCCAATATCTTTTCAACTTCTTTATCTACCTCGCCATAAATAAATTCCCACAGCTTTTTGAACCCTTCTTTAGCTTCTTCTAGCTGTGGCTCTATAGGAAGAGAAGTATCTATCTCCGATATTTCAAGACCCACTTTTCCATATTGATTAGATCTAGGGTCAGAACCTAATCTAAATGTGAACCCTAGGGATTGACTTATCTTAGCCATTCCTATTCATCTCCTTTTATTATTATACTCCCGACCCCCGCAGCTTTTATAACTTTCATACAATCATGGCAAGGTTCTTTTCTGCCATTACTATCATAAACATATAAAGTTGCCCCTTCAATTGATATTCCCACCCTGGCTGCATATCCAATGGCATTTGTTTCTGCATGTATTGTTCTTTCACAATGGCCTTCTACCATATTACATTCTACATCCATACAATGTTCTTCTCCAGCAGGAGAACCATTGTATCCAGTGGCTAAAATTCTATTATTTCTCACTAAAATTGCACCAACTACTGCCCTAGGGCAAGTAGAACGAGAAGCCACTACTTTTGCAATAGCAACAAAATAGTCATCCCAACTTGGTCTCATAAATTTCTTTTCTCACTTTCTCAACACAATCTTCAATAGAAAATAAGTCCGTTCTCAAATAAATTATCTTTTTCCAAGTAGATATCGTAAAAAAATATTCTTGAAAAAGTTTTCTAGCTTGTACCAAATCTTCTATCTTCTCATCCCCCTTTTCAAGTTGTCTTTGATAGGCAATTTCTGGGTCACAATCACACCAAACTATTCTTACATCATTTATTAATTGAAGTTTAAAATTAAAATCTTCATAATCTACTTTTCTCCTCCCATAAAGACGATTATATACCCATTGAGAAGGGGTAAATCTATGAATAAGAACGTCCCCATAATTAGAAAGATCAAGAATTGAAGAAAGAAGAGTGGATTTACCAGAACCACTAATTCCCTCAAGAATGATTAATCGCATTAAGAAGTCTCCCGTAAAATGTCCAACCATTGGTTTTTCCATTCCCCATATTTATTAGGTGTTCTTGAAATATAGGCATGATGAAATACTTTAAATATCTTTAAATCTCTCGAAAACCAAAAATCTATCTCCTTAAAATTATCATGGGCATGATTCCCTAAACAAACTATTATTTGAGGAGTTGTTATCATTATCTCTTGAGCTAACCATAATTTTCCACAAGTTTTAAATTCTGTAAAAGTTAATTCTCTATTATCAGGAGTTGAACATTTAGCTACATTAGTAAAATATGAATCTTTAATTGGCCATTTAATTTCTTCAAGACATCTCCATAAATAATCCTCGGAATTGTTAGTTGGAGTTTCATTCTTACTCATAGCATACCCACCAAATGTATTTCTTCTATTGCTAGGATTACTTCCCAATATTAAATATTTCCCACTATTACCAAATCCAAACATTTTTCCAAATTGGATATTAGTAGAATGAGAATGAAGAGGACATAAAATACATTGTTGTATAGAATTTTCAAGACAAAGAGTATCAGAATACATTATTAACATCCTTATTTCTTATGGGCCCAAGAAGGACTACATATAGCAACATCCACTTTTAATGGGATATTAAAAGAATTATACTCAAGAAGTTCTTTTATTTTTCCAACACTCTTATCTAATGTATTTATAGGTAGTTCACAAATTAATTCATCGTGCACCTGAAGAAGAATCGAACCCCCAATTTCTGGCATAAATTTATCTACTTCAACCATTCTCTCACTCATTATATCTGCACTAGTTCCTTGGATTAAATAATTTACTCCTACATATTCTCTATCCTTTTCTGGAGAATATCTTCTACCATATTTATTTGATATGTAACCTCTTTCTCGAGCTCGACGTGCTACCATACGTATAAAATTTTGAGACCCCTTAATATTTTCAAAATATTTATCTCTATACTCCCTTGTTTCTTCTTCGGTTTTATCTAATTGAATTGATAAACGGCCTATCCCGATACCATAGATAATTCCAAATGTAACAGCCTTCGCCAATTGTCTATAGAATTTAAAGTTTTCATGCTCCTCTGATACACCAAAAGCAATTTTGGCAGCCTCTGTATGAAAATCAAAACCCTCTTCTGACATTTTTCTTAGAATTTCATCATTATTCAAATAACTTAAAAATACTCGAACCTCCATCTGGGCATAATCAAAAGATACTAATATATATCCTGGTCTAGCAATAAATAGTCTTCTAATAGAAATAATATCTTCTTGATCGTCACTAAATTTTTCATCCCCCGTAAATCCCCAAGAAGATAACGAAGAGCCTCCTACTGATGTTCGAGCACCACTACTAGCTCTTACCATTGAATAAATTCGTTCTTGAATCTCCTTTTCTTTATCCGAAGAAAGAGTTTTATCAGCTATTGAAATTAAAAATCTTGGAATATTTTGTAAATTAGGTTCACGGGAAGAAAGTCGTCCAGTGATAGTTCCCCAATTACAATATGTTGTATGTAAAGTAGAAATTGTTCTATTGGGTTCCAAATAAGTATTTCTCATTTTTTCTAATGAACGATGTTCATGAATAAAACCAGCAATTGGATGATCAATTTGAACTAATGCAACTTCTCCCCAAGACTCTTTTCCCTTGGGAGTTTTTTCTAATGAATTTATTCCTAAGGAATTAAACATGGCCCCAACTTGACTAGGACTATTTAAATTAAACTCCTGCCCCGCCAAAGAAAAGATCCGTTTTACAAGAACATTTTGTCTTAATCGTATTTTCTCTAAAGCTTTTTCACAATAAGAAGTATCAATTGAAATTCCTTTCCACTCCATTTTAAGCAAAGTTTTTGTTAGATTATTCTCCAATTTCCAAATACGGATTTGAAAAGTATTTTTAATACTTTGTAAACAATAGAAATATAACTTAGTAGTCCATTTCACGTCCTCTTCACAATAAGGCCCAAGAACATCTATTGGTGCTAAAGCAAAATTCTTAATCCATTTTTGTCTTTTTAATTTATCTTTAGTCTCAATATCATAGTCTGCACTACCCGAACCAAAAATTCTTTCAATGGTATCTTTCAAACCCAATTCTGGAAATCTTTCTTTTTCAACTAAACGGACCCCCACAAGTACATCTATTAAGGTTTTATCCCATGGGATAAAACCTTCCATCATTAACATATGAAGATCAAATTTTATGTTATACCCAATTATTATTTCAACTTTATTTAAGACATCGATAAGAGTTAATAACTGCCCTTGAGATAAATTGGCAGACTCAGGATATAAATGTCTAAAGGGAAAGTAATATGTTTTTCCACTACTTAATCCTAATCCTATCCCGCAAATTCTATTGCCTAAGTAGGGATCTAATCCGTCCGTCTCTGTATCAACAAATAATACCTTTTGAGTATCCAGAATATTGGTAATCTTAGTAAAATTTTCTTGAGTTACAATCATTATCTACTTCCAAGAATCTTTACATATTGTATTTCTTCCCATTGTTGAGCTACACCTTTTTGTAATCTAACTAAAGGAGACCACCCCAACCTACAAATTTTACTATTATCAACAAGGTGCTCTCCTAAATAGTCTTTTTCAGGGACATAATCTATTAAAATAGTCCTTTCAGTAACTGCCTCTATTATTTTTATTATATCCCCATAAACAATGGGCTGACCGGCAGAAATATTAAAATCTCCTACAACATTCATGTCAAGAAGTAACTTCAAAGCCCTGCCATAATCTCCTACGAAAGTATAATCTTTTCTCAATTCTGGATTGATAAGAAAAGTTAATTTTTCATTAGACAATAGAGAATAAAGAATTTTCGATATATTACTTGATGTGTCTCGAGCTGACCCATAAATAAAACAGGGCCTAATAATTAACAATTTATCTTTAGGGAGTAAAGAGCGAACTATACTCTCTCCCGCCTGTTTTGTTGCCCCATAATAAGTGATAGGTAATTGGGGGCTATTTTCAAATATAGTCTTGCCTAGATATGAAGTTCTATAAGGATCATAAATGGCGGTAGTACTGAAATAAACTAATTTTATATCATTCTCAAGACAAACTTTGGCCACATTCAATGTCCCTGAAATATTACACTCTTTGGTTAATTCAATATCTTCAATGCATTTATCACTTCCACAAATAGCGGCGGTATGAAGAACAATATCAGCATTGGATAAATATTTTTTTACTTCTTCATAATTTCGAATATCAAATTCTGGAGTCCACGAATATCTAGTCTTAAAAGTTTTTGGGATATGGTTTGTATTTGACCCATTAATTACACTATATTCATTATCTACATTTAACTGATATTCAATTTCACGAGCAAGCATCCCATCCTCACCAGTTATAAAAACTTTCTTCACTAATCCTCCTCAATATGTAAAGAATTTATCTGCCATATTAAAGTTATATTTTCTTGGATCGATAAAGATAATCGAGCTAAAAATCCCAGATCTGATCCAAATGTCTTCATATTACAAGATCTCATTGATGCAATCAATGTTGGAACTGGACTTTTAAGAAGATGAAAGGACAACCAACAGGAAGGAAAATTCTCAGTCCACCAATCATTTACTAAGATAAAATAATGTCTACGAGATAAATCTTTCTTAATCTTCTTATGAAGACACTCCATTATTTTTTGGTATTCTTTTTCTTCTTCAGAAAAAGTGGGAAAACTAATAAATGTAGATAGAGTCTGGCTATCTAAATGTATTTGTGTACCTATTTTTTCTTTATACACTGAAAAGCTCTATATCAGAATTCACAAGATCTTCCAACTTTATATTTGGATTTGGTAAATCCTCTGGTCCTTCTGGGATGTAAATACCTATCTGTTTCATCATTATTTTTCTATCAGAGCAAGCAGTATTAAATGAATATTTATCACTTGCTAAATCACAAGGCCACCTCCCACTACATCGAAAAAGATTTCCAAAGGATTGAGCCATCTCATCCCCAACATGCTCTGTACACTTTCTAGACCAATCACTTGCTGGTCGGAGATAAGAAGCCAATAATGGAAACTTCTCTTTTATTCTTTCTCTCATTAACCAGGCAGTTGCTACTGTATCTGCTTGCTCTGAAAATTGTAAACGTTGACTCATAAACCCTGTTAGAGCCATATAGTTCATTGCCATAGACCATCGATGTAGAGCACTAATTGGAATAATTGCTCTCGCGTCTTGCCAATTAGATTGACCCATTTTTAAATATTCTGTATACCATTTTTTTATTCTAAGAGCTTCTTCTATAAATTTCTGCCTATATTCTTCATTTTGCCACACATATTCTGGTATTCTAAAACCAATATCTCCGTGATGATTGTCACGCCAACCCATACTCGAAAAAACCGAGCCAATTCTAGCCCTAGCAATTTGATCAAAAGCACTCCTACTAGGCCCAGCTATTTCAAATGTAAAAGAAACCGATTCCATAGCATTGGGAAGACATTTCCTATTCAAAACAGCTAATACAACATAAAGCCTAGCTTCTGGAGAGGTCCTCTCCCATTTGTTAGTCTTCCAGACATTCCCCCAAGTTGATGTCGCCATTGTAAAAATTGACTTATACGGATTTATTGAATGATCTACTAATCGAACTTCAATGCCTTCAACCCCGCGATAAAACTTAGTTTCCTCTTCTACATTACTTGAGGGCTTAGTACCAAGCCACTCTCTAAATTCCCAAAAATTAACCATAAATTGCCCCCAATGAATTAATTCTAGTCAATGTTTCCGTCTCCTCCACTTCTTTATTATATGAGCAATCTAACAAATATACTTTAATCCCATAGGCATCTAATTGTTTTGCCTGATTTGGACTATCTTCTAAACAAAATTCAACTTTATCTTTGTGAGTTATAACCCAATTGCGTTTATCTTCTTCAAAAACTAGAAAATCAAAATACAGCTCATTTTTCTTTAACCATTCAATAGTATCCGCATAAATTCTTTTATAAATTTGTACTGGTCTAGCAGTAACAAGAACGATTTTATAATTTTTGGATAACCTAATCAAAAGTTCTTTAGCCCCAGGATTTACTATTGCCTGTCGCTTTGCCCCTGATTCCCTAAAAAGATGTTTCAATTCTTTATATTTACTAGGATTTTTCAAAGTCATCGAAAGATCTAATGAAGTTACATCCTCTTTAGTATATATAACTAATTCACCAGGAAAATTATTTTCTATAAATTTTAACCAAGTTGTTGTGTAGTCACATAATATTCCATCAATGTCTAAACAAATAACTTTATTAGTAAAAAGATTTAAGTTATGTTCTTGATCCCATTTTTGTCTCACCACCAAACTCTTTCGAAAATATTCTTCCACAATTTTATCAGAATCTAAATCCCATACTTGAGCTAATGCCAGCCAATACTTAAAGACATCGATAAGCTCCTCATATATATTAGAAAGAATAATGCTTTTATCTTCAATTCTATGTTTTTTCCAATTTAACTCCCTTAAAACTTCATCCAATTCAGAATGTATACTTAAAATTAATTCTTTGGTATCTTCAACTGAAAACTTACGCTTAAAGTCCCCGATATAGTGCTCAAAGGCAAGTTGGTCTTCATAAATTAAATCCAATTTATCCATTCTTCAACCATTTCAAGACATCAGTATATACATCTGACACTAGTATTTTCTTATCCCACGCCCCATACCTACCTACAAATACGACCTCATTCGTACTCTTTGGTTGAAATCCCCCAATCACCTTTGTTAACTGGATTGTTTCATATCCTTCTTTAGACTCAATGAGAACAGAAAATGGAAATTCTTGGACAAAAACCCCAAATAAAGCTGAAGTTCTATCCCACTTATGATTTGGAGAAATACTGTAAAAAATAAAGGCCTCTTTTTCTGGAGCTTTTCCTACTCTTACCCAAGATTGTACTGATTCAAATTTTTCTAAGGGAAATAAAATTGGCGCTGGAATTGTAGAAATAACTTTTGTATCAGGAAAGTTTTTTTCCACTTGAAACAAATTTTTCACTTCATATTGCTCAACACAATGTCCATACAAATCCCATAGTCTTTCTATTGCCTGAATAGCATTATATCCTCTAACCACTGGCTCTTCCAACACCTTTGTTATACTAAGAGATTCAGAAGGCAAATCTTTCCCATAAACTTTTTGGCTATATCTTTGGGCAATTTCTATAGAGCTTGCCCCTTTTGCACCCAAAATTGCTTGACTAATAACTGTTGAATCAATTAACAAATCGCAGGAGGTGTGTAAATAGAAAAGACCACTCGTTTTTCTACTCTTGTCTGGGTCTTTATCATAAATCTTTACTTCATATCCGCTCTGAGAGGCTGCATGGGCCGCTATCATACCTGACGGCCCGGCACCTAGAATAATTACACTTTTACCCATATATTTCCTTTCAAACTATACTAAACCCTTGCCTTGCCTAAATTCTATGGGGAAAGTAGGTATGCTTTACACTGTCTTAGAAAAGTCCCCCATCCAATTCCTCTTCCCCCTCACCAACTTCAGGTTCTTCTTCTGTGACTACTTTGCTTGTCCTCTTTCTAAGAATTTTTGGCTTAACAGATTCCTCTTCACCTTTTTCTGGCTCTTGTTGTCCCTTTTGTCGGAAAAACTCTTTGATGCCTGGGAGTTCTGCTAACTTTTCTTGAGCTTCTTTGGGAAGTTTTACATCAGAGGAAGTAGATACAATCATATATGACGTATCCTTCATCTTAGAACCTTTTCGACTAATGCGAGTGATCTTCGTATTCAGATTTCCCGCATCACCATAGATACCCACTAGCATCTCCCACAAATAGTCTCGCTGTCCAAAACCCCTTCGAAAAAGACGGAAATCTCCAATAGTTTCTTTGTATACTTTCTGGTGAGTTTTAGTTTCTACCTCTTCCCATTCTTCATTGTCTCCTTCATTCTTTGAGTGAAGAATGTAATACACATATGACCAAATAGCAAATTGGTGAGAAGGTCTATCTTTCTTACAAAGCTCACAAGCTTCTTCAAAGGTCTTTCCACAAATAACTGTACTAAAATTGTCTGCCCCACTATCTCCAACTGATCTTAAAGTATGAATGTAGACATCATCTAACTTATGGTCATCTTCTTCCCCTGTAGCAGCAAATGCTACAAATGCTTGGTCTCCGTCCTTTAACCACAGTTCCATTCCACTCTGCACCTGGGTACTCTTCTCCTGCTCTCTCCTGCCCGCGATTTCTTTTATTCCTGACATTTAATTAATGTCCTCCTTTTACTATATTCCTTGGAAGCATGTTCTATTATTTATTATACTCACAATTTGATCTTTTTTACGCACATCTTGCACATCTTTTGCAGATTCAGGTAATTGAATATATGATACTACCCCATATTTTGCTAGTCTCCTCCCAATAGTTTTAATTGCAGTTTGACCTGCAATATCATTATCTAAACAGAGTACAAACTCTCCTGCCCTTAAATTCTCTAATCTTCTTTCCTGAGATCTAGACATATTTATACCCAACAATGCCACTGCAGGAATTTTATTCTGGTCTAACCAAATAGCATCCAATGATCCTTCTACAATACAAATATAACTCCATGACCCTTTCATAGGATCGATCCAACCAGAAGCATTTTTCAAAAAGTGTTCTCCAAATAATAACTGCGAAGTTCTCAGTCCCTTTGAATAAGTATATCTATGCTCAGATTTTGGTGGTGCCCTACAAACCCAACCCACTAATCTAGCATTGTTATCTTTTATAGGAATCACTAAAGAACCAGTGGCCTTATTTCTACCAAACCCCCACTTTTTAATTGTTGGCCTATTAAATCCTCTATCCATAATCCATGCAGGAAAATCTGAGAAATCAAAAGGACATACAACCTCTGATAACTCCCCAATTTCTTCTTCCTCGATATCTTCTAGACTAAAAATAAAATCATAGTCCTCTTCGTGTGGAAGAGTAAACATTCTTGTACCTAAATACTTTACTAAAAATTCTCGTAAAGTTCCTTGCCCACAGCCAGAGTGGCAAATCCATAATCCATGTTTTGTGTTAATTGAAAGAGAAGGAACCTTATCATCATGAAAAGGACATCTTATATTAAACTCATCTTTAGAATCTGGAATCTGTAGATTCGTTTTCTCCTGAAGAATCTTGCGCCAATTCATCATGTGTCTGTCTCTCCTGTATGATGCCCTTATCAACATCCCAATCAAGAATCACATAGTTAAAACTCATTGAATCATCCCTTTTCTTTTGATACTGAACAAGTCTAGCTTTTTCATCATCTTCTACCAGAGACATACTAAAAACTTCATCCGCTGCTCTGAGTCCCCCTTGACCATATCCTATCTGATTGAATCTAGGCGGAGCATATAAATTCATAGCCGCAGATGTGTTTGCTTGGGTACTGGCCATAACTGGGATATTGTGTGGAATGCAAATGTCATTTTTTATCCCATAGAAAAGATATTCCATTCGTTCCCAAGAAGACTCTCGCCCCTGCCCAGGTAGAATACACAATCCATCAACTATTAATAGATCCGGCCTATGCTTTCTAACCATTTTCTTGATACCAGGCAAAGTCATACGACCATTATCCACGCTCTCACATATCATCATCTTTCGATTAGTAGTATTTTTCAGATAATTTCTATAACTTTCTTCTTCTTGGGAAAGCAACTCCCCGCGTTGAATACCACGATGTGAGAAAGAATACTTTAACTGCCTTCCTAACAAGACATCTAGTCGAAGACTCATTTGCTTAATCGGCATTTCAGTTGTAATAAATAAAGTTCTATACCCATATCTTACTGCCACAGCAGCAGACTGGGCAAGAAGCCAAGTTTTTCCAATGCTTGTATATGCAAAAATTGTGATAAGTTGCCCATTGGTCCAACCTATCCCTGTCTTATTGATACTCCGAAAAATGGTGGGGATACCGATTATCTTTAGTCCCCGTTTTCTTGCCTTTTTTCTACTTTGGTAATCTTCAAATCGAGATTCATCTCCTGTATCCAAAATAAATATATCATCATCATAAGTTAATGACACTTCATCAAGTTTCTCTAAGATTTGAGTAATGGCCTTCTTCGGATCTTCTTTGATAAAATCTTGGTTGTCTTTAAATGCATTGAAAATCTTTCTAGCTAAAATCTGTTTGTGGAAATTTTCAATGCAATATGAGAGACCCAATCCAGTAGCGGTAAGGTCTATTTCAGGGAATTTAGTTTCTAAAAGAGATTTAGGAGGAGCTTCTTTGTTTTCTTCTAGATATTGTCCTATAAACTCAAAAGCCTTCCCTTGAATACTAAAATCCCTTGCAGAAAACTTGATTTGATTCAGATCGCCCAATGTTTTGATTGCTAGAATCAATCCACTTTCAATATAGTTATAACTTTCCATTCTTCCTTTCTATCCATTCTTCAAACCAAGCAAGTAGTTTTTTCTTTCTTATATCATCTTCTACTCCTGAGAGCCATTTTGAATCTAACAAAATTAACTCGAAAAACTTATCCTTCTCTACTTGACTTCCCTGCTCTGCTACAAAAAACTCAATCTTTCCAAATCTTGGAATAAATTGCTCAAAACTCTCTGCAAAATTATGTATATCTCTAACTCCTACTTTTAATGCTCTCCTTATTGCCACAAGAATACAGAAAATATCATTTTCAATCATTAGGGTCTTCAGAGCTTTTAATTCATTGCCCCCATAACCATGGGGCTGATAATCTTCCCCTATTTTTCTATAGTACTCCTTGCACCAAAAATTTCGAAGGTCTAGAGAAGTGTAATCAGAACATGCTTTCCCATTAAGCTTCTTCATCTATTCCCTTCTATCATTCTTATAAAATCTTTTCTAGATAGTCTTGCAAGAGCCATTTGTTCTGAACCTTCCATAAACTCCTGTGCTTCTCGATCCCGACCAAGAAAAATATCACAAATTCCTTCATCTATTGAACCCATTATCTTTGGAGAGAATACATTGACTACACTTTCTTGTCCAATTCTATGCAATCTATCTTCGCGCTGCTTGATAACTGCTGGGTTGTAGACATATCCAAAATGGACTATTTTATCTACTCCAGTTAGATTAATTCCAAACCTGCCCGCATCTGTGCTAACAAAGATCCCTCTTTCAGTAGCATTGAATTCATTCACTAGTCTAATTCTCTCTTGTGGGTCTATTTCGCTCGCAAGATAAAATTTTGTTTTGAAATACTCTTTCAATAATCTAGCACTTTCGCGAAAAAAGGTAAATACAACCAATTTGTCTGTACTATTATATAAATCCTCTAACCATTCTAATTTACAACTAAGAAGATTTATTCCTACCAAAGAAGGAAATTCAACAAACTGCCTAAGGCGAATTGCTTTTTGTAAAGCTCCCTGTGTCCAATCTTTCCCAGTTTCGTTTTTAAGCCATTCAAGTAATTCATCCTTGATTGCTTCATACGCCTGTCTTTGTTGTATCCCAAATTCTAGTGGAATATCTTGATAAATCTTTGGGGGAAGTTCTTTTAGAACCCCCTGTTTTGTACGCCTAAGTACAAAAGGAGATGCGAGCATGTGAAGTTCATCAAGATTCTTATAACCAATTATACTCCCATCCCACCCGAAAATACAATAACGATACTTGAAACGAAACAAATTGGGCAACAGATCTGGTCTCGCCCATTCAAAAATGGAATGAAACTCTAGAAGATTATTCTCAATTGGTAAACCAGACAAAGCAAACCTATAGTCACTTTTTAACTTCTTTGCTAGTTTTGTCCTTTGGGCGGCATGAGTTTTCAAAAATACAGCCTCGTCTGCAATAATGGCATCCCACTCTTGAGGCATTTCATCCCAGTCATGTGTCAACAAATCATAATTAGCTATCTTGAATTTTTCATTAGAAAGCCATTGGTCTTTTCTTGTCTTTTTATCTCCAGTTATCACTAATGGCTCAATACCATAATGCTTTACAAATTCTGCATGCCAATTCCACTTCAAAGTTGCTGGACATAGAATCAAGGTTTTTTGTGCCCCGATATCTAAAGTAGCTGTAATTGCTTGAATTGATTTTCCACAATTTTCAACCAAAATTCCATTGGCTATGTAATTGTGATTGTCTTCGACTGTGAGATTATAGACATAACCATCCGAAGACACTCCTCCACCCATATCTCTACCATTCGATTTGAGAAATGAAGATACGTCCACCCAGTTTCCTTGTACCACTCTTCTTTTTTCTGACTTGCGTAATTGCCAACCTCTATAGCTATTTTCAAACTTGGATTTGCAATATCTATTTTGTAAGCACTTGGCCAAGGACTTCTCCTTTTTGTCGGGACAACTAACTCTATTTCCCAGCCATCTCCTAATGCTTCCCATAATTTGGTTTGGTACTGAGAAAGAGGTCTCCCATTTCCCCCTTTGCCTGCTCCTGGCAATTGACCTTCTCTCATTATTTTGTAATGTTCTATTGGCCGGTACATTTTTATATGACGCAAATCCTTCCCTAAATTTGATCTGGCATATTTTGGATTGCCTTGCATTCGTTTCTTTTTGGTCTCCCACTGTTTGCGATGTATCTCTGGAGTATGCATTTTGGCTAATATCTCTGGCTGGGAAACTCTCCATTTGGCTGCACAGCTGTAACACCTTGGGCCACCCAATCTTTTTTCCTTTCCGCATATTTGGCAAACTAAAAATTTTTTCTTCATATTTTTTCCCCCCCATAGTTATTATACTATAGGATTCGGGGAAACTGCATAATTTTTCTGACTCTATATAACCAGCATTAGTATAAATTTTATGTTTCGGAGTAATCAACAAAGGGCCAAAATGTAAAAAAGAAGAATATTGAAGCTGTTTCATCCAACGAATTATTGATTTTAACTGCCAATATTTGCCATCAAAAGACCAAACCTTAATTTGCAATTGGCGTTCAACTATTTCTTTGATAGACAAATGACCTATTTCAGTATCAATTAATGTTTCAGGGGCTACACATCCCATTTCGTCTGCTAGTAAAGCCTTTTTTGCAGTAGATAAAAATTTAACCCCAGTTGTCTGATAGGGTCGTAATTTAGAATGAGAAGTTCCTTTGTCAAATTTATAATCTACTAAAATAAGAAGAGCTTTTTCAATTTTTTGCCTTTGTTCCATAGCCCTCGTAGTCCAGTGAGCCTTGATGTCTTCAAGACTTTTTACTGCTAGAGAAGGAACTGCCCAAATTTTTTCTTTCTTTTTCCAAGTACGAGAGGGGAGATCTCGAACAGTTTGTAAATCTGCTTGATTATAGGGGAAAGAAAGAGTAAATTGATTATTCTGAAAGTCTATTTGTATCATTTATAAACGGCCCAAGTCTTTCGTTTCAATTTTGCACTTCTTCCTTTACCCATCGCAGAAACTTATCCATTGTAGTAGTAGGATACTGTCTCCCAAAATCTACAAAATAAGAATCATATTGTATTTTAGTTTGTTTGGGGTTGATATAAAGAATAATTCTGTCATCTGTAAGACCTGAAAAAGGATTTGTTCTGACCTTTTTTCCTCTATAAATAGAGCCTACTTTAATATCCTCTGAAGTTAAATTTTTGAATTTCTTAGTTTCTTCCATAGCTTTCCTCCCCTTTTTTATATTGCTACTGGATTTATTGGCCCAAACCATTCTGGTCTTTCTCCTGTAAGTTCATAGAATACATAACAATTCATGTAACAATCAAACAGAGCGTGATGTTTACTTAAATCCGGGGCCCGTTGTTTAGCAAATTCATAAGCTGCCTTTTGCACTCTTCTTTTCACATCCATAAAATCTTTCTTGTCTGGATTAGCTCTAGCAAAAATAAGTGAATTCAAGTCTAATGAACGATAACCTATATCATTTGCGGCTTTAGGAAGATATTTATGCACAAAAGACATATCAAAAGAACCTACATTCATTCCCATCGGAATACATCTTAAAGGTTTAATACTAGCCACAAATTCTCTAAATTCTTTATCAACTGTAAATAGCGTCTTTCTTTCAGGAGAATTTAATTCTGTTACTGGAATCTGATTTACAGCCATTGCCTGTGGGGAGACAGACAATAACTCATGTCTAATATTCCAATATTTTGTTTCTCCAGTATCAAATCTGATAATTCCCAAAGAAAGAATTGTTCCGGTGTTTGGATCAGAAGTACTTGTTTCTATATCTAAACTAAGAGGTATAAAAACCATTACTTTGACTCCTCTATATTTCTTGCTATAACTAAGTAGACCATATTTTTATATTTCTTCTTTTTTCTTTAATCTTTAATATATTATAAGAAGAACTCATTAGTTTAGTTCTATTCTAATCTTCTATTTCTCTAATTTATTTATTCTACTTATCTTAACTAATATATATACTACTCTTCTATATATACTACTATAGTACTATTGCCTTATTGTACAATACTACAATTATGTTATTGGGGAGATTACACAATTGTAGTATAGGCCATACTGTACTTAGCTCCAATCTACCATTGCCTATTCCTGGAACTGGCATTACAAATATTTGACTGGGAAGAGATTCTGCTATTTCCTTTAGTTCTTTAGCTGACCTTTCAATTAGGTACAAATCAGCCTTCTCATACCAGTTATGCTTCACTGGAAAGATAAATAGCCCTAAAGAATCAATCAATGCTACATGATTTCCTTTAGTTTGTATTATTTCACCAACAATGAAGTCCAGGCCTGGAAACTTTTGTCTTGCTTGTAGTGCCACTCCTCTCCCCATAACAGCAGCCCCACTATTTTTTACAAAACCATTGGTGGTAATTCCTCTAAAATCTGCTTTAACTTTCCATAGATTTCCGTATAGGAGCTTCACCTTCTTTACCTTTCAATGTTCTAGCAATTTTTGCATAGATATGGACGTCACGAAGTCTAGTATCAATATTTTCGACTTGGCCTTCATAACCTTGAGAAAGCATCCAAAGAGCTGCATCTAATTGTTTCATCATATATACTATTGCAACAACTCTGAGGTTCCCCAAATCAAGGCCAGGATAATTTCTAAGAATAGAAGCTACCCTTAGAAAATTTCCCTTTGGATCTCCTCCTTTTGTATAATCAGCATTCTTTTCTAAATATAACTCTAACTCATCTATAGTTAATGCAACAAATTCAAGATTAACATTGGGGAAACTTTGTGCTAAAAATTCTTCTAGATTATCAATCATTTTTTATGGCCTAGTTACTTCAGCACCAATATCTGTTACTGGGCCTAAAGCTAATCCTGCAAATGTTTTAGTTTTCTTAGTCCCAGGTATTTCTCCTGCTGCAAAAGATATATCTTGAGATGGTACTACATCCACAAAATCGAGATAAAGAGTAACTCTGTAAACAAAATTTGCTTCTGTAAGAACAGTACTTTCTACTACAACTTTTACTTTATCTTGCCCAGCAATTTTTATGTCCTTTACTATTACTTCATTGGTAAAAATAGTGTTGCCAATACCCACTATTTGCTTATAGTAACTAGTTATTGCATAACCAACACTATAACTAGCCAAGGCTGCACTTAATAAAAGTAAGGTAACTACTACCCATTTCTTATAAGATCTCATTTTTTCTCCTCTCTAAATTATAGAATCAATAAGATTCCATTCCTTTGCTTCTTCTGCACTCATCCAAACATCAGTTTTCTTCCATAATTTCTTTATCTCTTCTAGCGAATGATTACTCCTTTCTGCAAGAATATTCGCTACCATATCATTTACTTTATTTAACTCTTTTGCGTCTTCTTCCGCATCGCTAGCTCTTTCTCGCTCCAGAAATTTGAAACTTGAAACTTCATGAATTAATAAACGAGTATGCAATGTTGCTGAACGAATATCTGCTGCCTGTAGAATTATAGCAGCGGCACTTGCGGCATAGCCTCGTGCTTCGGCCTTGATAATTATTTTATTTTCTTTTCGAATTTTTGTAATAGTATCATAAATTGCTAATGCAGCAAAAACTGATCCCCCAGGACTTGTTATTATGATAGTAATTGGCTCTTCTGAAAGAACTACAAGAGCTTCAAGTTGTCCACAGATGCCTTCAGCAGTATTGTCATAAATATCTTCAGCTATGAAAAGCGTTCTTTCTTGAAAAAGTTTCCACGAAATATAATCAGTAAATGTACCAGGTGAAAATATTACTTTGTCTTCCATTCTTCCTTCTCTTTATGCATTCTATTCCAATGGTCTAATACTTGAGTATAAAACTTGAATCTTTTATGGCAATTTATGCACTGGTATATTTCATCCTTTTTCGGCATTTTCTTCTATTCCTTTCTTTTGTTTATTATAGTTTATAATACTCTGACAAGAGAAAACATGAGGCTTTCTGTAGTGCTTTGAAGAAGGGTGATTCATACTTTTGATGAAAAATCTTCTTCGTTCTTTTCTGCCAGGACTTGTTTTCATTATGTTACCTTAATAATCTTTTCTCTTGTACTTTTTCTATAAGCCAAAACTGCCGCAGCCCTAATCATCATAAATCTCTCTCCTTCTTCAATGATTGGTTGCATTGGCAAATCAGTAATGAATGTTATGATATCCCCAGGAATTATATCTAATGCAACTCTATGGCCAAATGCAACTGCTCCTGGCCCCACAGCCATCACTTCTCCCTCTGCAAGATTTGGGGCTAAGGCTTTTGAGAGAATAATTCCGCCTTTTTGGTGCTCCTTCATAGGAACTTCTTTAATAATTACTGAATCACTTGTTGGTATTAAATCCATTTTTTCTAGTCCTCTCTTTTTCTATAATTCTTCCCGAGATAAATTTTCCAGTTTTTCTAAAACTACTTCAATTTTTTGTATTCCATTCATTGGGTGAAGAGGCATCCACTGATGAGTTGAAGTTCTTAAATACCATAAAAATTTGCCAGATGTCCCAAAATCAAGTATTTTTAAATCTTCTGTTTCTATATTTAAAGTACCTATTTCTGTAAAAATAGAATATTCCATTTTTTCTAGTCCTCCTTTTCTTCTATTGAAATTTTTCGTCTTAACCATAGATGTATTTCTTTTTCTGTTTCAGAGGCTGAAAAAGGTTCCCAGCCCCCTTCTAACAAAGTATTTGCGTCTGAAGAGCCTACATCACTTTTAATATCACATATTTCATACTCCCAAATTTCTTCTAATTTATTCATTTTTCAGACATACAAGCTTTTGCTTTAGACTCCTTTTAATTCTAGACAATTCTTTAGGAAGAATCCCAAATCTTTGAATTTCTGACATATTATATCCACACATTAAAAAATCTACTATCATCATTTCTGGGCCTTTTAATCCTAACTCCCAGAAAGGAATTTCTTCAGTAATATCCGAAATTAAGATATTTTGGTAATCTTCAATTGGTACCCCAATAGACCATTGTTTTGTTTTGTGTATTAGAGTGCCAATTTTATTATTCATTGCTGTATGTAAATATGTATGAAAAGAAACTCCTAAATTAGGGTTAAAATGGTCTGCCGCTTTGAGTGTAGTAAACCTAAGTTCTTGTGCTATGTCTTCATATTCATTTGCTTGGATAGACCAATTTCTAAGCATCCGATGCACTTTAGGTTCCCACTGGGTTAAAAGATCATTATCAATTTTCAATTGCATACTTCTTTGGTTTTCTACCTCTTTTGCCTTTTGGTTTAGAGGAGGTTGTTTTACGAGTAACTAAGTTCTTTTGTTTTTCAGAAGATGAGGTAACTTCATCTTCAGTTAAATTTTCTACTATTTCTTCAATTAATTCTTTTGTAGAAGGACGCCCTATATGAGATTCAATATTGTGAGTCATACCCCGTTTATGGGAACGTTCAAGCAACTCCGATATTTGCTTTCCTATCCAAGTCATATCTTTTGCCGAACCCGTTAAAGAAATTTGGAGTCTATACCCATAACTTCCAGGTTCAAACTTCACTATTTTACCAAGACTTTTTTCTTTCAATTTCCCCTTTCTCTACCTTTTTATTGTAAACTATTTTAGAGTAAAAGTAAATAAAACTATAGACGAGTTGTTATACGCCCTCGCGAAAGATCATACGGAGATAGTTCAGTTAAAACCCTGTCCCCAATGACAACTTGAATGTGTTTTATATGCATCTTGCCACACAGATAGGCAAGAACCTTATGCCCCCCACCCAATTCTACTTCAAATGCTTCATTTGGAAACGTTTTTTTAACAATCCCCTCTATTACAATTCTCTCGTTTTTATTTGACTTTTCTGGCATGTTGTAAATTGAGCCCCCGTCCTTTGCAACTATTGTTACAATAAAAAAATTTCTGTCCTTGTGTTAAGCGATTTTGATATGTTGTTTTCGCCATCCTTATAGGACTATTACAAAAATCACATTTCAAGTGGACAAAAAAGAATGTTTCCTTACACTTCCCAGGGCAAATTTTTTGATTCCCAGGAGTTGGGGCAAAACATATGGGGCAAATTTTTCGTTTAAGTTGTTTTAGAAGTCTTAAGCTTCTAGTAGGTAACTCCGCCAACTTAAGAATTGCAAAAACTCTTTGTTTTGTAACTCCTAACTGGTTCCCAATCTGTTTTAGTGTCCAGTCTTTATGCCGCTGTCGTAACTCTATTGCTCGGCTCTTTGTTTCATTCATTATCTAAGTAAGAATTATTTTATATTGCTTGCCATAATCTGTACAAACTAATTCTAATTGTATTTCCAAATGTTCATTAACAATGTAGGGTTGTTTTATGACATTGATGAAAAAAGTATTATTATTAATAACATAAATTTCATTTTCTAAAAGTATTGGGAAAATAGATATATTATTCCAAGAAGATGTAATGAAACCTGTTCTAGTTCCAGGACAATTTCCTAGTGCACGATACTCCTTCGCTTGCCTAAATGCAGAAGAAGGTATTTTATTATACAATGCTTCCGACAATAAAATTATAGTATTGTCTTTTTCTATCTCTGGTATAGAGCATTGTTTTAAAGCTGTTTCAATTCTTGGAAATCTTTCAGAAATTATGTTGAAACTATTACTTTTGTCCTTTAAACCAGCAATGAGCACTGCATTTATTTTTTCTATATATGGATTGTCTAATTCATATGTATCTGGGATTTCCCCCCTAATAATTTCTCCAGAGACAGCGTTTTCTGTAAGATTTCTTTTCAATACATTAAAAAAGAATTCCTGATTGTTTAACATGTGCCAAAATCTAAGAGCAGGTGGTCTTTCATCAGTTTGCATATTTAACATACACTCCTTTCTTTAATTTCCTTCTATTCTATTATACTCCCAATTTTTGAAAATATAAAATAATTACCATGGGCCAGCTAAAGTTCTCCAAGCCCCATCAGCATACATTCTAACTTCGTTATCAGCAGTATTGATGTATATCATTCCTTCTCGTGGAGTGCCTGGATTGCCCGCATTAGTCTTTTTTGAGTCCAAAACTATATATCCAGTAGCACCATTATTGCTTGGGGCGGTAAGTCGTATGTTTTTCCCTGTTTCGGTTACAACATGAACTCCCTCATCTTGAATAAATATGGGCGTAACACCCCCTTGGCCTAAACCTAAGTAATAACCACTATTAGTGGAGAAATATAAATCACCAGTTGTAGGGTTTGCATATAACCATCCAAGAGTATTTGCACCCTTTTTGAAAGTGAAGTATAATCCACCAATCCCTGAGCCATCACAGTCCATTGTAATTCCATTTTCATCTATCACAGCCTCTCCACCTGCAAAATATGCTTTCCCATCACTAGACCTTAGATAAAATTGTGCAGTTCCTGCATTATATCCAAAAATTCCCTCAGGGGAAAATTCTACTCTAGTTGTGCCAGAAGCTGTGCGCATTACATTTACAACATTATCTTCATCATTCCTCCCTAAAGACTCAAAAGTTTTTATAGTTGCTCTTTTCCCTTTAGACTTGTTCTTCACTTCTATTCTAGCAAAGGCAATTCCAGGCCCCTCATCATATTGTATGCGGGTAACAATCATAGGACTGTCTAAAGATTTATTGCTATTTACTACTTGAATATTTTGTCCTGCTCGAATATGAAGATAGACAATATAAGTATCTCCAACTTCCCAGTTCATTCCACCAGCTGAACAAGTGATTGTTGTAGCATTTCTACTAGTAATAACTCCTGTAATATTCTTTGAATTTGCTACTCCAGTATTTGTTATCCAGTCTCCAGGCATAATTCCATTGTTGATAAAACTAGCCGGAGCATCAGTTAGAACCGTAGCACTAATTGCATCGGAAACACCAGTAATCCAATAGTGTGGCCATCTGATAACACTAAATTCTCCTCTTTCGATAGTATTATCAGACTGATGAAGAATTTGTGCTATTCTAGATCTAGCCTCTGCTTGGTCTGTGATAGTGTAATCTCTAACTAATACTTCAATATCCTGCTCAATTTTTTCCCGTAAAGACCCAGGAATAGCTGCATTTGTTGTATTTACAGTGGCTGTAGCACCAGAAGTTACTCCAGTTATGCCTAGTCCACTAATAGTTTGTAACCA
>ERZ1292629.529-Hain-H43-01um-R1-529-length-42033-cov-10_pt3 | contig 24243 bp, 29 predicted proteins | sample MGYA00564399_ERZ1292629 | MGnify/ENA primary metagenome ERZ1292629 (study PRJEB36523, sample SAMEA6512636) | groundwater metagenome | collected 2019-01-08 | study: AquaDiva: Metagenomics assemblies of 32 groundwater samples | reverse complement strand
TGGCGGCGAGAACGCTTTGTGCGTTTGCGCTTAGCCCCTTCCCCGCTTCCGGCACACCGGCGGGGGGCCCCTCGGGGACGGGGGGCTTGGGGGGTTCGGGAACGAGAGGTTTGGTGCGATCAACACCGCGAGTTCTTGCAATTTCAACTGCTCGTTCCGGCGTTGAGGCAACATATTGAGCCTTGCCGTCAAGCACGCGCCATTTGAGCTTGCCCTTATCCGAAAACCGTTCTACCAGCACGCCATCAGCAGAGGTCGCCATCGTCGGCAAGCCCGACTTATCACGACTCAGCACAGAGAACCCTTCGGGAAGGTCAACCACAACCCCCATTTGGACCCTGGATGCTCCCGCACCTACGGACTCTGTGGTGGGCTTTGTTTTGGGCTTGGGGGAGGGCTTGGGCTTAGGCTTTACGCCCTTTTCCTGCCAATCGGCGGGTGACGCCTTAGCGGTGGGGAACTCCCTTATGAAGGTGGCCCAAATATCCTCGCCCAATGTCTTGCTGGGCTCAATTCCACGGAACGCCGTCCAGAAATCGTAGGGGTTGATGCCCTGTTGCTTCAGAGCACCGTTGACCTGCTTGATCCCCCTAAGCGTAGCCCCGAACCCCGCCTCCGCACCGCGAACCGCTTTCAATGAAGCGCCGGATTCGAGGCTCCGAACCGCACTTTGCAGAAGCGTACCGCCCGACTTGAGGCCAAACGCCGCGCCGACGACCGCGAGAGTCCCGCCGATCCGTTGCTCAACCGTGGCGTTCGGGTCCCAAATGCCCTCGACCATGCCCTTCGCCATCGCGGGAATCTCTCTCGGATTCTGGCCCAACGTCATGCCGAACTCAAGCGCCGCGCTTGGGCTCCCAAACATAGTTGCTATGCGGGCCGGGGCGCCCCCAAGGTCTTCGGCGATGTCCTCGACGTTTCGGTTGAGCGCAGGGATCGCGTCCTTGAGCGCCGCCGCCGCACCGCCAAGATTTCCCGCAAAGAGATTGTGCCGGAAGTTCTGCAACGCCTCTTCACGCTCGCTCCGCTCGTAAGGATCGGGGATACCCCAATTCTTTTGCGCGAATGCCGCTGTCTGACGGCGTTCTGCGTAGGCCGCTTGCGGAGACCCGGCAGGGAATCCCCCGAAAGACGGCATGATGCCTGTTCCCGTTCTTTGATCTGCACGAGCCGTGACCGGCCCCGGCTTGCCAATGCCCGTCGCAGGCTGCTTGCGCTGCGATTCCTTGGCGATTCGCTCGCCGATGAACGCATTGAAACGGTCGCGGCTTCCCGCACCCATCTCACCTCGCATCTGGGCAACCCTCTGGCCCGTCACGCTCGATTGACGCCAATGTTCGGCTTCCTCCATCTGCTGCGCCGTTTCCATCTGGTAGCCGGGATACTTCTTGCGAAGATAGACGACGTAGGCTTGCACGTCCTTTGGCATTGCCTTGAAATTGGCAGGCAGAGGGAACGGTTTTTCGGGCTTTGGAGGCCCGTACACGCCACGCACGGCGGGTGAGGTCCCCCGCACCTCTCCCCCGATCCCTGCCGACACCTTCGCCCTGGTGGGCTTCGGAGACGGCTTTGCCTGTGGAGGGGCCTGAAACGCTTGCAGAAGGGGGTTAGCGGCGATTTCTGCGGGCGAGGGGCCTTGCGAGCGCACAGGAACGGGCGCGGGCTTCGCAGACGGGATGCCTGCCCTCTGCCTTGCCGCGAGAACCGGCGGGCTTGGGACTTCCGCAGGCGCGAACTTCGCCATGCGGGGCTCTCGGTCCAGAGTCTCACGCGCGGCGGTTGCAGCGCCCGGAGACCGAAACTTATTGCGCTGGGTCTGTTCTGTACGGGGATTCTCCGACCGCGCGATGACGTTGCCCTTCTTGTCGAGCGTCACGTCCTCCAACATCTCGCGCTGAACCAGCGACTCTTCCCATGCCACCATCCGGTCGATGTCAGTTTGGGAAATCGGCTTCCTGCCCGTGTACGTGTAGACGCGCCCGGATGGGGCTGTCTTAGCAACCTCGTGAGGATTGCGCTGCTCCTTTGCAAACAACAGAGGCGCGCTTATCATTTCCAATCAGAGGGGAACCCAAGCTTCTTGGGCGGGAGCTTGCCAGAAAGACCGGGCGGTTGCGTGCTCTTAGGCGGCTTCACGCCCTTCGTGCCAGGAATGGTGGGCGGCTCGGGAGGTGCAGGCGGTTGCGATTCAAACCTGGGCGGCTTTGGCGGCTTGAGAGATTGCAGTTTGCGCTCATTCGCGGCGAGATCGGACTTGTTCTTCTGCATCTGGGCTTTGATGCCCGTCTCGCTTTCTTTGTCCCGAGATGCCACCGCGAAGTCCAGCGAGGTTTGCAGTTCCTTCGTCTCGTCCCGCAACTCGTCGCGCTCGCGCTCTAAGTCCTGGCGCTGCCACTCGATCCCGTCCACAAGCGTTCTGTACGCCCATTCGTCCCGGTTCTGGTTGAACTGCATCCGATTGCGCTCGAACGTCCCCCATGCGAGGCTCGCGTAATACGAGGCCATGTTAACGCGCGTCCCGACCTCGATGGGATACCAATGCTTGCGCTGCGCCATGAGTTCGTTGCGAAGACGGATACTTTTCTCAGTCTCCGGGAGCATCCGAACTTTGGATTCCAGAAGCGTCTGCTTGAGTCCCGCGACGTTGAGCCCCATCTTCGCCATCTGCTCTTGGTAGGGGAAGAGCGAAAGCCTGTTGGCTAGCGTCTGCTGACGCAGGTCCGAAGATTCCTTCCGCTCCGCAAAATCAATGTCTGCCTGTGCATTCTGTTTGGCAAGCCGCGCTTCCTGTGCCCGCGCAATAGGTTCGTACTCGGCGGCGCGCTCGGAGTCGAGCTCCCGCAGTTCTTCGAGCGCAATCGTCGGGTCGCCCGCGACGTTCGCTTGCAGAATCCGGCCTACGGCCCTGTAGATGTTCGCCGCCTTCTTGTCTCCCGCTTCCGCCTTAGCGTTCAACATGCGCATATCCAGTTCGGCTTGCTGCATCGCTTGGCGGGCGTCGAACTCGATGCGGTGGGTTTCTGCCCCGTACTGGCCCTCTGCGTCTTTGAACTCCTGGCCCGCCATTTTCACATCCTCGCCGTACTTGGCAAGCTGGGCGACGAACGGAGACGCCATGATCTGAGCGGCGTACCGAGGATTGAGGCCAGCGCCGAGAAGCGCCACGAACAACTGCCCGAGATCGGGCGTGCCCATCTTGGCCTTCTTGCGAGTGGGATACGCAGGATAGCCCTTTTTAGGCGTCTGTGCGCCTGTTTGGGGGCCTTGCGGGGCTTGCTGGTAGTTGGGGGACATGGAAGGCGCGGGGGAGCCCCACGCACGGCCTACGGGGTCCTGCTCCATTGGACCCGCGTAATCCCCACCGATCTGTTGGATCAAGCTGGGGATCGCCTTGTCGAAGTCTTTGTCTGACAGGTTCTTGGTCTGCTCGACGACACCCTGAATCTGGTCCATCGTGCCGGTTGCGGCAGCACCCGCCTGGTCCGCCTGCTGGTTCGCCCGAACCATCCCGTCCGCAGTCGGAATGTCGATGCCCTGCTGGGCGTACTGGAGCGCCGTGTCCGCCGCCGTCTGGTCGTCCTTCGTACGCGCGAGGGAGTTCCACAGGTAGGCGTGGATGCCGCGAAAGTTCGGGCTGGCGAGAGGGTCCATTTACGCTCCTTGCCTTTTCGCGTACCATTGCATCGCGGCGTTCCAGAACGCGGTGGGGTCGCCGCCCGCCTGAAGCCACCCTTGCGCGTTCTGCCCCATCCCCTGCCCCGCACCGAGCGCCGCACCCGATGGAGCACCCGAGTACGCGCCAAGCATATTCTGAAGGCTCCCCTGGCGTATCTGAAACCTGTTGAGGGACCGGGCAAGGCCGAACGCCTCGCTGCGGCCCCGAAGCTGGGTGATCGGCGTCGTGTCGCCGGGACGGTAGCCGAGAATCCGCGCCGTGCCCGCATCGGCGCGATCTGCAACCCCCTTGTCATAGTCCGACTGCGCCTCGGAGAGCCCAATCTGCGTCTCAGGGTTGTACGCACCGCCCTCTTCCGCACCCTTGACCTTCGCCATGTAGATGTCGAAGAGCTTGGCGACGCGACCGTAAAGGTCTTTGGATGCACGAAGGTTGGACTTTACCGCGCCTTCCGCTTCAGGGTCTCCGAAAAGAATTTTCTTAATTCCTGCCATCAGATTTCTCTCCTGCGTATTCCATGACGAAACCTACTGGGACCGCACCGAACGACCCGTACAGATGCATCAGCTTCTCCCAATCGTCCGCGAAACTGACGAACATCCGAACCGGCCTACCCATCGCCTTGATCTGGGTGATGAGCGATAAAACGTCGTGGGGCTGGCCTCTCAAGGTGCCAACGACCAGAACATCCCCATCGTCTTCTATCTCCACGGACGCCGTTCCCACTGTCAAAACGCCTCTGCCCATTATGCTAGAGGTTCTGCCTCGACGGGTTGTGAGGTTCCAAGGTCTGTGGTGGTCAGAACGCCGAGAGAGGACACCTGCACCCGCCAGAAGTGGGGCGTCCCGGCAGAATCTTTCAGGATGAGCCCATTATTCACGTCGTTAATCACGAGATCGCCTTCAAGACGAACTGTGCCCGCGACGCCGAACACCACGATCCCCGAAGGCCAACTCGGAACACCGGACGAATTGGGCACCGACTGAATGAACGCCCACTCGTACTGACGGACCGTTCCGATGGTCGTCGGGGTGGGGTTCTGAACCGTGATCGCCTGAGCGCCGTAGTTGAACACCCCAACCCAGCTTCCCTCGACCGCCGAAGGCAGAATAAGGCTCGATGCCGATGTGCAACTCCAGATATGCCAGGTATTGAGGTCGAGCGGCAAGAGTGTCGTGATGGACGAGATGCCGTTCGTTACCCACGGTTCCGGGAGTCCGTCACGCCAGGGTGCCGCCATGATACGGGGCACTTCTACCGGGACAGCCCTAAGTTCCTCGATTTCCTGTTGCTGGTCCGACAGGATGCGGATGATCTGGTTGCACCAGGCGTTCATGCTCCCGCCGAGGCCGGGAGGCGCGGGCGGGATCGTCGTAGTCTTCACAGGTTGCGCCGCTCCCCGATGGGTTCGGACTCGTCAACCACGACCCGCGAGATTGGTCCGTCGTTTTCGTTCAGGATCACCTTGTACCTGTGATCTCTACCCGTCTGGGAGGCATCGCACTTGATGTCCGTAGCACCCGCCGTAAGCGCGTAGGTCTTGGTCTGCTCGTCGGACTCGACCTCCACCCGCGTCAGATCGTTCGTGCCGTCCCTGTCCACGCGAATCCAGATCGCCCTTCGCCGCTTGCCCGTGAACTTCTTGGAGGAACGGTAGATCGAATCCACGGGGATCGTGTTGCCACCGTCCCGGTTCGGACCTTCGATGTAGGCGCTTGAGGACGTGTTGTACTCTGGCTCGTCGAGTTCGCCCGTCGAGCGCAGCCACTTCCCCCTGCGGCGAACGTGGAACGCCCCGTACTTGAGGGTCGCGCTGCTCCCAACGGCGTAGCGATAGAACTCCCATTCGCGGTTGCCCGTGGCCTGGTTCGGCCTGGGGAGGCGCATCGCCCTAACCCCGCACACGATCCACAAGGCGTCGGTATTCTCTTCGACCGCCATCCACGCCGTCGCAAAGCTGGTCAGCCCTTGGGGGTCCAGGAACCAGTCCTTCAGGCTCGGGCGAACATCCTTCGTAAGCTCCGCGATCCGATAGCCGGTGTCGCCGTCGAACTGGGAGGCCACCGCATAGAAGTAGATGCCCTCTCCACCCTTGGCGAACACCGCGACGCCCGGCAGCCCCTCCCACGTCCATCGTGCCGCCGAATACGCGGACGCCGCACCGTAAGAGCCCGGAAGACGCTTGGGCGGGCTCATCTCGATAGGGCGGAACCCCTGCTGGGCATACACGCCGAACGAGCCCGTAAGAATCAAAGCATCGTCAGCAGCGAACCCGGCAAGCGGCTCGTCCCCCTGGTTATCCGCGAGCGTGAAGTTCTGGCCCCCGCTCGGGTCGTTGGGGTCCTGCGTCGAATAGTATTGCTTCTCGGGCTCCCCTACCCAGGAGTGGCGCACGTTGGACGTGCCGCCCTTGTAGAGCCACACGACCCAGCCCTTGAACGGAACACCCGCGATGACGTTGGTGAAAACGAACGGGCCGACGACCCGCTTTGAAAGAAGCAAGAGTTCGGTATTCGTCAGCCGGTAGTAGTAGGTAAGCGTCACCTTGGTCTGAGTGACCACGAGCCGCCATGCCCCCGGTGGCTCATTGTCCCAACTGTAAACGCGAAAATGTGTCACGGTGGGGTCTGAGGAAGCGGTGAACGTCAGATACACCCAGCATCCAAGCCCCTCCCGTCCATAAGGGTTCGTGCCCCGTAGCCCTATGACGGGCAGGAATAAATTTGGGGAGACCCCCGATTCCAAGCTCGCAATCTCATTGTAGTAAGCATAGGCGAGGGTAAGCGACCTCGTGAAGTATACACACCCAACCGTCAACGGCGTGATTGTGAGTTTGCGGCCTGACGAGTTTGCGGACTGGAGCAGTACCCGCCCTGTAATCGTGATCTTGCGGATGTTGTCCCAGGACGCGCGCAGCTTGTCGTCGAACAATATCCGCACATTGTAGAGGCCTTGCACCCCCGACGTTTCCACCATGACATTCGTCGGAGCGAATGTAACAGGGCTGGAGTCGTCGTTGATGTAGGCGAATGTGAAAGCGTTAGGGTCGAGCTGGCTCCCGCCAACGCCCGGGGTCCAAACCTGAAACGCGAACACGTCGTTGTACTGCCAATCCTGGTTCCCCGGCCCGCCCGCGCCCTTCCAGTCAATCGTGAACCCGAACGCGCCGGTCCCGGCGTTCATCTGCACGGTCGCAGAACCGTCGGAGTTGATGACGATGGAAGCCGCGAGGCCGGTGAACGTCACGTCATTCGTCACATGGACGCCCGTGAAATTGCGGGTCGCGTACCCGCCCGTCCCGTCCTGAAATCGGATCGCGTAATCCGGTGCAGCGGACGGCGCACCCGCAGGAGCGATGGGCACAAACGAGGTCTCATCGCCTATCTCGTGGCGGTACACCGAGAACGCGGAAACGGGGTTGCAGTAATACGAGTCCCCGCCCCACGCAAACCCGCGCCAGTCCACCGTCGCGTCGAGTTCAAGCTGGTCGTTGCCGTTCTTGATACGCGATCTCGTCCACGTCGCAGGGTCAATCGAATAAGGCTGACACCTGGCAACGGCATCGGTCTCGATCCGCTCGAACACCACGTACTCGTCCACGAGCGCATAGGACGAGTTGTAGCCCTGGACGTAGGCAAGGCCGTGCGCGGATGCGAAGCCCACTTGCGCCGCCGTTAGGTTGCGGTAACCGCGCCGAGGGAGTAGCTTCCCGTCCTCGTGAGTCACATTGGACTCGTCAGACGCGGCATTGTCCCCAATGTAGAGCGGGTCGACCGCCGTCACGGGACCGGCAAACGGGCCAAGTACGCGCTTCATGTCTTCAAGAACTTAGGGTAGGCCCATCCCGCGTCCGTCCACGGGCCGCTGATAGCGTTCCTGTGCAGTTTCGCGGTTTCCATCACTAGAGAGGTCCACTCCGCGTTGTACGCGGCAAGTAACTGCCATTGCGAGCCCTCTGTCACGGACGGTAGCCCAACGTGCTGCGCCGCGAAGTACGCAAGGCACTCGTGAAGCTCCACGGGGATGTCCGGTTCGGACGTATCACTCGTCATGTCCGCTGGGATGTACGTACCCTCGATGAAATTGTTGGAGCCTGCCGAAGAGGGGGGCGGCGACAGCAGCATTTTGCCATTGCCAAGGTACACCGGGACGTAAGGCGTTCCCGCACTCTCGGTCCGCCAACCCTGCCGCACATTGTTAAGCTGGGACATCGACCAAAGTCCCGGCTTGCCCTCGTAATCGAGCAGTACGTTCCCGCTGATTGTCACCGACAAGGGCTCGTTCACGATCCGAGAACACACCGTCGTCGAGCGGATATTGTAGGTCGAGTTGTTCGTGCCAGTCTCGGCATACGTGGAGCCGATGTTGAACGTCATGCGTGGGTCGTACAGCCAAAGTTTCTTCCCCAGGACGCGGTGCGCCCAATTAAGTTGGGTATTCTTCTCAGCGTTTGTGGCACTCGGACTGTAATTGTCCAAGTACCTGCCGAAATCGTCCATCAACTGCCGCAGACTTTTGAGGTTCATAGCGACTGATATTCCGCGTAGATGCGGCACCCGGAAGACGATTCGTTCAGGAACCGGAGCTTAGAAAGCTCCCCATCGAAAGGCCATCTCCCTGATGGGAGTACAGCGCCCACGGACGAACTTGGTGTTTTGCCGTCTACTGTCACGTATACACGTGTGCCCGATCCTTGGGAAACCTCGATCACCCAGATGTCCACGCAGTCCGCCCCCTGCGGCACCGTGAGTACCAGAGCTGTATTGAGCTGCGTGGCGGTGATGTCCTGTGTGCTTATGATGCTTTTTGCCATATTGTTCTCCATCCGGGGGCAGTCGCCCACCCCCGGATATATGCAGGTCTACGAGGTGACGGGAAGATTCCCGTACAGTGCGATGATGCTTCTCGCCCATGCGAGCTTGTCTTCGACGCGCTGGCCCGAGGGTTGCGACCTGGACCAGAGTTCGAGATTCTCGATTCGGTTGTCCCGCTTCTGACCGTTCTTGTGATGGACGGTCTCTGTCGGGAGTAGGGAGCGCCCGATGTGCTGCTCCATGATGAGGCGGTGCTCCATGACCGCCTTCCCACCAACCACCTGCTGCACATAACCACCAGACGATCCACGCCGATAACGAGCCTTCGCATGACAGGCGCGGCTGCAATACTTCGCCGTCGCGCTTCTCATACGCAACACATTGAAAGCGGCACCACAGACGGCACACGCTTTCTCTACGTGCAAGTGCGGGTCCGTCCTCTGACACTCCCGCGAACACCATTTTGGCATCCGTCCGCTCTTGCGACGCATGAGCGTCCCGCAGGTGGGGCACGGGACCTCGGGCTTGTTGGTCCGCCCAACAGCCGCACATTCGTTGGAGCAGTACAACCTGCGTTTCAGCAAACTCGGAGCACCCGAGAACGCCTTGCCGCAGGTTGCACAGGTTTGGGTCATTGTCCGCCTCGCGCCCACGCGAGCGCAGGTGCGAGAACAGAACGATGGGACTCGGGCCACACGGGGCGACCCGAACGACTTTCCACAGGCTTTGCAGTTGTATGTTGGCATGTGGCTATGATACCACACATCCCCCACAAACTGCAATTACATCACGACGTGACGCCTGTTAAAAGTGCGTTACTGTTCGGCTTGTTGCAGAAGAAGCCCATCCAGTACCCATAAACTAACACGTGCGTCGCCTTGCGGCTCACGTCTGGCACGATGCCAGACCTCGTGAAGTTCTTGTCCCTTCGCCAGAGCACCCAGGTACTCGGGTCGAGCAGACCGATGAGTTGCGTCGCCATCCGAGGTTCCAAGATGTACTTGGTGCCCGAATACTGCACGTACTCACCTCCGAACTTCGTCCATTGCTCGTCGTAGTTGACGGTCGTGTACGCCTCCGTCAGCCGGTGAATCTTCCCGTACAGGGTGTTCTCCGCGAGCCCCACCGTGGGCATACCCCCGCGCTGCACGCAGGAGAGCTTCGCCGTGAACAGCTTGGCGAGCGTAAGGTCACCCGTGCTCACGGTGTTGTTCCCACGGAAGTCGGCATTGCCCGAGTCGTTCCGGTCCACACCGTAGGTGATGAACCCGGTTTCGCCCGAAGATACGCCGTCCGAGATTTGGTGCCGCCACGGAACCACCTGCGTCCGAGTCGGAACCGTCGCGGTGGACGTGTTGATCGCCGTGCCGAACGTGTCCTCGAAGGACAACAGAAGATACTCCATCTTCTGCCCGATCCAGTCCCGAGTCCGAAGCTCGTCGCCCTGGTAGCGGTCGAGTTCGCTGTCCGGGAAGTATTCGGCATCCGCGTAGTGGACCAGCGGAAGCGTCACACCTCCGAAGATCGTCGAGGGGATCACCGTGCCGCCCCATGTAGCGGTTTCGCCTGTGCCCCCGCCGTATCCGTCTGCGACGGTGGCAATGGACTTCAGCCCGCCCATGAGGTTGAACTGCACGTTGATACCGCTGACTTTCGATTCGCGGTTCCACTTCGCGCTCATCGGCTCTGCGCCGACTTCTGCCTTGTTGAGAACGGCGTACAGAAGGCCGTTCTTTCTTCGCACCATCGCAATCGCTTTGGTGTTGAAGAGTTGGTTGATGAGGTTTGCGGTTTCGTTCGAGTTGATCGTCGAACCAAGCCAGATAGGCATTTGCTTGCTCCTTGGTCCGCCGATAGGGGGTTAGATTTTGCCGGTCTTCTTTCCGACCCGATGGATCATTTCAACGGGAACGTCGAGCCAATCTTGGGGGTCTTCAGGAAGCCCTGCGGTGTCCGCGCGCGAAGCGGACGATGACGCATCCACCATCTCGGGGGCTTTCTTGCCGGTAGCCTTCGCCACCGCGCCCGCTTTGTGATTGGCGAACTCGTCAGGGTAAGCGGCTTTGACGGCGCGAGGGAGATCGTCTTTGAATTGCGGGAACTGCTTTGCAGCCTCGCGGACCATCTCTTTCGTCACGCGCCAGCCTGACTCAACCTTGGCGAGATAGCCGATCACGCGCGGAGCCTCCGCTTCGATGAGCGCGTTGAAATCGGTTTCAGCCTTGGCCTTCGTCTTGGCATCCCGAAGCTCTTGTAGTTCAGGACCCAACCGCGATTCCATGCTCCTGACCGCTGCCCGGTATGCGGCGAGTTCGCCGGGATACTGGAGCCCAATACTCAGCGCCTCTTGGTAGTCTTGAGGCGGCTGTCCATTCCATACCTCTGGGAGATCGTCGTTCGACACCTGCGCCTGGTACTGCGCCCGCGTTGTTTCGGGCAGCAAATCGGCAGGGTCGATCTTCAACTCCGCGAGAAGCGTCTTGGCGGCTTGCACCTTCGTCGCCGGGTTGTCCAGCGCGTCGATGTAGCCTATGTAGGGCTTTAGCGTATCAAGGTCGCTGACGACCTGCGCCTTGGCTTCCTGGGTTTGTCTCAGGACTTTCTGGATTCCGAACTGCGTCTCGTGATACCGCTTTGCTACGTCCGGGTCGGACGCCAGCTTCGGGTCGAGCGCGGGGAATCCCAGCGCGGCAAGCTCCTCGTCGATGTCTGCGGCCCCGTCGGCGGTCTTTTCCGCAGAATCGGCGTCAGCTTGCGAGTCGTCGGTCTCCTCTTCCTCTTCCTTTTCGGAAGGCTTTACAGTCCCCGTAGGGTCGTCGTCCTCAAGCACCTTGTCTTGTTCCAAGGGCTCGTCGGCGGCTTCCGATACGGCTTTGCCGGGGTCAAGGTCGTGTACCGTGACATCCAGCGGGTCGAAGTCCGTCTTTGTGGCGGGCATGGTTATCTCCTTCGGCCCTGAGTAGAGCCTTCCATTCGTCTGCGATTCGGCTGAGGGCGAACCGGGGGTCCAGATTTACCTTCGGCCTGTCTGTTGAAAATTCGATGATCCGGTCCACAAACGCGCTCGTCGGACTCCCGAGCGGGAGCACCTGGCGTCCGTCCTGCGCCAGCACTTCTTTCGCGGCCCCGAGATCGTAGGTCAGAACCGGGGTGCCGACGGCGTTCGCCTCGGCGTACACGATCCCGAACGTCTCGGAGAACACGTCGTTCACCTGAAGCATACACAGGCTCGATTGGACGTGTTTCAGCACATTGGGATGCGGTATGCTTCCTAAATCATGGATGCGCTTGGTCTGGATGTGCGGCCCGGACCAGTAGCCTGGATTGCAGTAGTAGAAGCGGAAAGACGGGTCGCGCTGCACAAGCTCCATAAAGGTCCCGAGGGTCTTGTCGAAACCCTTGTGTGGACTGGAAGTGAAAAGCACCTTCCGATCATCGTGGACCTTACGGACTTCCAAAGCCCATACCTCATCTACCGGGTTGAAAATTCGGGTGATCCGCTGTCCTGGGAAGAACTCTTCGAGATGTTTCTTGTGGAACTCCGAAACCCCGACGATGGGCGGGTTCACGTCGCGCAAGACTTCTCGCGCCTCCTCCAGTTCGGGAGCCCCGAACATCAGGTCGTGCATCCACAGGACGGGATTCTTGACGTAGCGGCAATCCAGGGGATTCCGCATCACGATGGTCAGGTCCGCCCAATCCCGGAGTTCGCTATCCGGGGTTGAGAACGCGGTTCGCACCTCCGCCCATTGGGTTATTCTCCCCAACACTCGGAGGGCGGTAGCTTCCGATCCCCCCAGGGCCTTTAGATACAGGTGCTCCGGGCTGTATGGCTCCCTGCACACCCTGTCCAGGAATAGAACCCGCATTCATCATCTCCATCCCCGCTCCCGGCTGCATCATCAGCGCCGAACGGGTGTCTTTCTCACCGCCCGCCTTCAAAATCTCCTCTGCCCACCACACCGGGTTGATGAGCCCCATCTCCACGAGCGGGCCGAGCGTCTGAAGATAGGCGAGCCTTTCAAGCCGCCGCTGCTTCACGTCCCGGTAGGACATGGACTCTTCGTTGATGATCGGGTGGGGCGGGCCACCAAGCTCCAGCATGATGTTCGCCATGAATGAGTCCGGGGCGTCCGGGTTGTTCAGGACCACCTGCGAACCGTAAAAGTCGATGGCGACCGGCTCAGCGTCGTACTCCGCGATCTTCAGCGCCTTTTCCACGGTGCGCTCCCTGAAACTGATTGCCTGGCGCACGCTCCACGCCTGGGCGCTCTGCCCCCGCTGATCGACCAACAGATTCTCTCCGAGCGTCCGGTTGTTTTGCGGCTGAACGCCCATGTCGAAGTCGGTCGTGCCCGAGTCCCTTCCGAACTGCCGCTCAAGCTGCTGGAGGTACATGATCGTGGTCTGCGACACCTCGCCCGCAGGCACGCGCTCCCAATCGTCCGCTTTGGGCGACGTTCGCTTGACCAGCCGTACCTGCTTGCCCGAACGCAAGTCACGAAGGTCCTTCTCGTCGTACTGGTCCGGCGAAGCGATGTCGAAGCCCTTGCCAACTAGCAGGTTGTGGCGCATCGCCTCCTCGACCTCGTTCAAGGCTTCCTGGGTCGCCATCTGGAGCACGACCCTGCCGACGGGCTTCCTCATTCCTGGAGCAAAGAAGTGGATGTAGTACGAAAACGGCAGGCACCCGAGCGTATTGGCCTCTTTCTTTAAGGGCTTCTCGGTCCAGTCGTGGGGAATGAGAATCCGGGTAGGGTCGCTGTCCCCGTACCCAAGGTCGAAATACTCGAATATCCGCACGGCCTTCAGCGGATGAACCTGAGTCCCATCGTAGAGGGGCTTGATGTACTTCTCGATGCCAGAGCCGAACTGCTTGATCGCTTTGTCGGCGGGCACGTAATGGACGAACGTCACCCACCGCCATCTGTCGGGGGAACGCTCATGCCGGTCACCAAGGGTGAACAGCGCGGGCGAGTGGCGGGCCGTCACCATCAACTGCCCAGACTTGCCGCGCGTCAAGCCCAGTTGCAGAAACCCCATCCCGAAGCTGTCGCCGTCCATGAACGCGCGGTGCTCTTCGTCGGCCCAGTTCCCGCCCGTGTACCCATCGCCCTTGTACCTGGCCTTGAACCAGCCCTTCAAAGTCTCGCCAAGCATGGCGTCGAGTTCCAGGAACTCGGGCTCGGGGTCCGCCGCCATCATGCGCGAAAGACCAACGAACTGAGCGTTGAGAATCCGGCGCGAACGCCCCGGCTCTTGGTACTTAGGCGTCAAATCGGGGAAGTAGGGGAACCCGCCTTCGGATGCGACCGTGCCGAGATCGGTGTTCCACGGCTCGCCAAAAGCGTAGTTCTGCTGACGGAACACGGACTCGTAATAGTCAGGGTCGTAACCCTGCTGCAAACGCTCTCGGCAATCGTCAATCTTGGTTAGCGGCATGGATCACCGTATAGGAACCGTCGTCGTTGTAGCGGACTTTCACTCTGGGATCGAGATAGCCCATCAGCACCGCCTTTTCGTGTTTGCGTTTCGCGTCCTCTTTCGTTTCTCGACGCTGGTAAAAGTCGTAAGCCGTCATTCCCCGCAGCAGCGCGCCCTTCAAGTGCTCGGGCACGTCGGGCCGGAACTCCTTGGGCTCTTTGCCTGGGCTGAGCCCGATACAGCCCGCAAGGATGAGTTCGGCCTTACTTTCCAGGTCGCGCTTGTTCTCCAGCAGCGAGGGGATGTCGCCCTTGGGGACCCCGTAGACGTTCACACAGTCGCCATAAGGGGTTCTGGACAAGGCTCTGCCTCCTGGATTGTTTCCTGTTTGACTTCCTGTGGCACGGCTTCGAGCCAAACCTTCATGGGATCGGCGTCGAAGAACAGCCATTCCTGGTACGTGCGTTCGGCAAGAACCGCCTTGTTCGCGTTGATCTGCTCGCCCAAGAACTTCAACCGTTCCTTTGCAGGCCCGATCCGCTCTTCGTCACGCTCGCCCTCTGGCGTGTTGGTGTTGTAGCTTCGGATCGCTTGAATCAAACCCGCAGCCTCATGCTCCAGGCGCGCTCGCTCATTCTGGGCCATCCTCTGACGATGTTCCGCCCTCTCGACCGACAGGCGAAGACCAGGACCGGGGGAATCCAGTTCGCCCAGCGTCCACATATCGCCGTTTTCGTCCACGTTGGAGCGGAACACGTCGCCGGGGCGTATCGGGGCAAGCCCTTGACGGAAACAGCGCCCGTTCAGCAGAAGCCGAACAGCGGTTTCGGGAAAATCGCAGAGCCCGGTGGGAGTAAAAGGGGAACGGCTCGCAACTCTCGCTTCCAGCTCCTCAATACGAAGCTGGTACCACATCTTCCGTTTCGTCTTCGTCATCGGCGTCTGCTCCAAAGAGCCGGTTGAGGGCTTGATAGTACGCCCACGTACCCGGCGCTGGCGGCTGTTTCTCATGTTTGTATCCTCCGCGAATCTGGTACAGGAGCGACACCGCGCCGCTCACCGCATCCACTTGGTCGTCGTGCGTCCCGTAGGGGAACACAAGGCACTCGTCAATGAAAGCCGGGTTCCACGGCGCAGCGCAGAGAGCCAGTCGGTCTTCCGCCGCTCTTGCCGCCCATGCGGACGCCCGATGCTTCTTGTCCTTGTCGGGCCTGATTTCGTACAGCTTCACCCGAAGAAACTCGTCGTTGTTGCGTAAATCCTGGACCGCCGCAAGCTGGAAGCCAGACTTCTCCACACCGACATAGGTATTGGGGCCGTCCATCTTGACGGTTTCGAGGATTCGGCGTCTGGCCTCGGGCCACTCCGCCCTGAAGCGGATCACATCCGAGACCCACAGGACGTTGTTCTCGTCCACGCCCACGCGCGCGCCTACCGTCCAGTCTCCCGTTTCCTTCGTGGAGGCGGCAAGGTCCCAGTACCGCACCCAGAACCGCAGGTTCGGCGCGTGATCGACCGTCTTCAACCAATCGCGCTTGAACAAACCTCCCTCATCGGGAACCGGCCTACCCTGATACAAAGCCTCCCACACACGCGGGCCGACTTCGGCCTTCACCTCGTCGTACTTCTCGGCAGTCCACCGTTCGGGCCAGAGCGCAGCGCCACCTGTGTCCACAGCCGGGAAGTGCAGAACCTCCCACTTCTCTTTCTGACGCTCCAAAAGCCGCCCCGTAAGGTCGTCTTCGTGCCAGCGAGTTTGCACCACCAGTATAGAGGCTTCTGGCGAAAGCCTGGTCAAAACAACATGCGTATACCACTCCCAGATGTTCTCGCGGATCAGGTCCGAGTCAGCGTCCGCGCTGTCCTTGATCGGGTCATCGATAATAACGAGATCGGTCCCGTAGGACGTGATCGGACCCCCGATACCCGTTGCGCGGACGTACCCGTTTCCGTTCTGCCACTTCCAGTACGCAACGCCCTTGGAGTCGTCTGAGAGGACTCTTTCGGGGAAGATCGCGGCGAACCTATCGGTGCGCGCGACTTCCCGCGCGTCCTTGGAATAGCGTTCCGCGATCTCTGCCGCGTAGCCCGTGAGAAGAATCCGCAGATCGGGGTTATTGGCGAACGCCCATGTAGGGAACCGGATGCTGCAAAGCTCGGTCTTGCCCTTCTGGGGCGGCATCGTAACGATGAGACGCTTGATCTCACCTCTCGCCACTCTTTCGAGGTAGTTGGCTAAGACCTTGTGATGGCGCGAAATCTCGTACTGCGGGAACGTCCAAGTTGTAAATCCCAACAACCGCTCACGAAAGAGCGCGAAGCTGCTGGAAGCGGCGTCTGCCATAGTCGATGGCGGTTTCGCCGTCCGATCTGCGGACGATAAGTTGTCGGTCAACAAAGAGTTTCCACACCTCGGGGAATGCCGCGCGCCCCTTTTCCAATAGTTTGCGAGCCTTGCCGCGCTTGCCCATCTTTACGAGCGAGCGTGCGTAGTTGATGTAGGCTTCGGGCAGCCACGTGTACTGAGATTTGGCATCCCCGTAGCGGATCGCCTTCTCGAAGTACCCGCAAGCCTCTTCGTGCTTTCCGCGCGCCTGCCGGTCTACCGCGATGTACTGGTTGGTCAGAGGGTCCTTGGGGTCCGCCTCAAGCTCTTCCATCAAAATCGTAAGGTTCCGGTCGCCTTTGGCGGTCAACGCCGCTAAGTCGCCTTCGGGATAGCCTGGATGAAGCACGGGGAGCCGGGAATGGACAAGCCTCCCGTTCGCGGATGGGTCGAGCCAAAGCGATTCGTGAATCCGGCGCTTCCAACATACCGCCGGATGGTTTCGGTAGAGACGGATATGGTCGCATCTGTACCCGTTGGGATACACATACTCGAACATGAAGCCAAAAACGTCAGCCGGGGCCATCGCCGCAAGCCCAAGGAGTTTCGATCCGGTTTCTTCCGGGAGTTCATCGTCCGCGTCCAACCAGAAAATCCAGTCCACCCGCACGTACTTCGCCCATTCGTTGCGAGCCGCCGAGAAGTCGTTGATCCAGTCGAAATACTGAACCTGAGCCCCAAAGCTCTGAGCGACGCCCACGGTTCCATCCGTGGAGCCGGTGTCGATCACGAGAGTGTGGTCGAACCAGCGGCGAGCGCCGCCCAGAGACCTTTGGAGATTGTCCTGCTCATTCTTCACGATCATCGCCAAGCAGATCGTGGGGAGCCGGTCCATCGCTATCGAGAGCATCTACCTCTCGATCTCGACGCCAACGCAGTCCCAGTCGCAGGTCTTCGTGCCGGTTGCATTGCCGGTGTTAAAGGCAAGCGAAGGAGTCAGGATTTCCTCTGAGTCATACGGGATCGTCGTCGAATCGAGCGATCCGATCCGAATGCCGTTCACGAAGAACGTTACGGTTCCCGTGCCCGCGACCGCGCCCATCGCTACCTCGAACGAGAACACATTGTGGCTCGTTGAAGTGATCGCGTACGCGCCTGTTGCGAGCTGCACGCTGTCCCTGCGAATGAAGCCGTACACGTTCGCCTCACCATCGGGCTTGTAAAACCCGATGCCATCGGTAAACGTGAGGCCCGCCGCAAGGGTGCCGGTGGCATCCAGGAGAGTCGTGTCGGTGATGCAAAGGCCGCACATGAACTCGTCCTGAGTTCCGTCCGAGCATTTAGCACCCCGGCAGACGAACGACAGCCGCTTGCTCGCGTTCAGCGAACAATGCTCCATGTCGCCCTGAAGCTGCGACCCGGAATCGTCCGTGGTCGCGGCTCCCGATTGGCGGTAGACGCCGAAGTTCTCGTCCACCGTCATGACGCCCGTGCCCGAGCTTAACGCCGTCTTCGTGAAGCGGGCTTCGTCCTCTTCGGTGTCGAAGTCGCACCACCAAAGGTACGTGTTCGGGCCGTTAGGGAAGTCGCGGAACTTGTGGTCTCGGTATGTGAGTGCCATTATCTGTCAACACCTCCCCATGCGTACTGGACAAAGACATCGTCCGCGCCCGTATCGCCCGCGCGCCCGCCGATCAAGCAGGACAGCGTGGGAGGCGTGGTCGTTATCATCGCGTCGAGTTGAGTGAGTTGAGCCGCCGTGAACGCCGTCACGGTTCCGTCCACCCACCAGTTGCCCCAACACTTAGCAACATCCGTGTTGACCGCGAACTGGACTCCGACTTCCACCATCGTCCCGTCCGTGAGCGTTGCGAGCGTGCCGGTGTCGGCGGAAGTCCCGCTTTCACCGACTACGGTGCCGATGAGGGTTGCGTCCGCGACGCCGGACTCGAACCAAATTCCGTCCGCAGGCTCAGCCGAAATCACCTCCACGGTGCCGTCCGTACAGAACCCGAAGAAGAACCCGTCCGTGTCCACGTCTTCCAGGGAAATCCTGGCGATTGCGGTCCACACCTTGTCGGCTGCAAGAACGTGAGACCGAATGGACTCTACCGAAGTGTCGTTGGTCGAGGTGGTGCCGAGAAGGAGCTTCAGGCCAGAGGCCGTTGCTGTGATGGTTCCTGCCGCCATTTAGGTACCGTCCTTGGTCTCGGTGTACCAGTCGAGGTTGTAGAAGTTGATGTAGTTGATGTCGAGCAGAGTGATCGTCTCTGTCCCGAGAGCGACGATGTTTCCGGGCATATACGCATCCTGGTCCTGCGACGGGTGCACGTGAGTACCGCGTTCGGCACTCTTGACGCCCGCACGCCCTGGATGGGTTGGAATGCCCTTCCATTGGGTTTTTGCCATTTTGATGCCCCTCCTCAGGGCTGTTCACGCGGTTTGACTGCCGCGAGCGGGCACGATTGCCCTACTTCTTCTTTTTGGGAGCAGGTTCGGGTTCTGGAACGAACTCTTCCTGGGCGGGGAGAACCTGCGGCTCCAACAGGTCGGCGTTGGCGATAAGCCGGTACGCCAGGTCCCGCGCCTCGGCAGGTTCCATCCACCCGCCCTGCCACGCTTCGACGTACAGCCCGTCGATGGTGGGGAGGTTGGCCCCGCGAGGGTCCGCGCCCGCCATGACCTCTTCGATTGAAGGCGGCGCTGCCGTCCTTCCGTGTTTGATGCAAACGTCGATCATCTCTTACATTTCCTCCCAGATCATCGCTAGAACAACGACTCGCGCGCCCGTGGGGGCCGTGGCCCTTCGCATGACGAACCCGCCGTTGACGCCAGACTTGATCTCGATGTCGTCAGGTATCCACGTCCAACCGCCCTCAGGCACCTCGAAAATCGCGGCATCCGCAGCCGCAACCGTGGGGGCGCACGCAAGGGTCGTGGAAATCGAGATGGTCGTGTCGGAAATGTCGGATGCCTCAGAGCCCGAGTTGAGTTTCTTCGGCACGAGCGTAGAGCCTGTAGCGACCGCAGTGCAACGGTCGATCACCCATCGTCCCGCGTTCTCGCCCGCCGCCGCATACGCCTGAGCGCAGTACACCGCGACGAGGCGAGCATCTCTGCTCGCGGGCATGAGCATCTGGATGGCAGAACTTCCGCCAGCCGCTCCAGACGTGTTGTTCAAGGTCGTTTCGACCACAAGTGCGTACTTTGCCATTGATGATGTCTCCTATCAAGTTAAATCTGCTTAAATCTGCTCGAAAATCACCTTGCCCGCGTCACCGGCAGGACCGTCCTGCCCGTCCGAGCCCACAGTGCCCGTGCCGGACTTCGCGCCGCCCGTGCCCTTCGTCCCGCCTGCGCCGCCAGGGGCTGTAGCGGTTCCGGACCAGCCCGCGAGCTTGCCGTAGAAGGCCGCGAGACACCCGCCAGGTCCGCCGGGACCGCCTGCCGCGCCTGCACCGCCGCCCGTGTTCCCGAGGGTGCCCGCGCCGCCGTTTCCACCGTTGCCACCAGCGCCACCCGAAGCCTTGATCGCCAAAGAGCCGGACAGAATGCCCGCGAGTACGCCGACGTGGCCGCCCATCGCGCCGCCGCCGCCCGAACCGCCCGAACCGCCGCCGCCGTTGGTAGTATCGCCCCCGCCCGAGCCGCCCGAACCCGACGTTCCAGGACACCCGCCCGAGAAGATGCGCTCGATGGCTGAGTTCAAGGGCCTCATGGTCTGCCAGAAGACCCCGAACGGACCGAAGAGGATCGGAACCCGGTTTGCGGGTATGGCATTGACCGCGCCGTCCGCACCATTCGTACCAGCCGAACCTCCAAGGCCGCTGGCCCCGTCACCACCTGCGCCCGAGTTCCCGTAGGTTCCCGCGAAAGCGGGCAGCAAGTTAAAATCCGAACCCGAGTAGGCTGTCCCGGCGGTGCCAGCCGTCCCGGTGTTGCCGGTTGTCAGGCTGCCCGCTGCCCCAGCGACGCCCGCAACGGCGGCTTTCGGCGCAAGATACGAGGCCACAGTGAGCGTTGTGGCCGCCGCTCCCGCCGAACCCGCAGAACCACCCGCGCCAACCCCACCGTTTCCGCCGTTACCCGCGTTGCCGCCCGCGTTGTTGACGCCCGTCGTGCCAGTCCAGTCGATTGTGCCCGCGCCGGCGAGCGTCTGAGCGCACAGTAGATGCCCGAAGGTGTTGAGCGTGACGCCCGAATTGATCGTCAGGGACTCAAAGAAGGCCGAGCGGTCCAGCCGGTACACCGTCGCTGAGACCTTGCTAAACAGCCCCGAGACGGTCGCCTGGGTGCCGTCCAGCGTGTAGGTGCCATCCGAGCCGTCCCCGAATTTACCCAACCCGCCAAATAACGGAAACGCCACACCCTTACCCTTGTACGTTTCATCCATTTCTCGTTCCTTTGATTACCTCTTGTCTTTGGAAAATAGAAACCACAACGCCGCGAGCAAACCGAACTCCAACAGCCAAATCCCCCACGAGATGCGGAAACCGCCCGTCCCGATGAAACGCCACCCGTCGAAGAGCGTGCTGTTCTGCATCCGGTAACTCGTCCAAAACGCGGGCGGGAACAGGAACGCCCCGACCAACGCAAACGCGAACAGAAAACGCTTCACAGGGGCTTCACCTTGGTTTCGCGCAATATGTCCGCCATCGAAATCTCAGGCATCTGGGCAGGAACGCCGTTCAGAAGTTCCTTCGCGGTGGGGACCACGTAATCCGTCTCTGCCCCAACGGTCTCGGTTGGGGAGCCCCGCCGGTCCAGCATCACGAGGGCACGTTCGAGCCGCCGAATCGCCTGTTCCTCTTGGGTGTAAAGACGCTTTGCCAATTCCTCGTTCGCGTCGTCTACCTCGCGAACGTAAGGATGAAAGATCAAGTGGCAGAGTTCGTGAACGAGCGTCATTTCGTGGTCTTGGGGGAACCAGCACTCGCTTTTCCAATCCAAGGGATCAAGCAGCCGAATCCCTGCTTCCAATCGTGAACCGACTATCAGAATGTCGCCCTGGCAATTTCCCGACCATTCCCCGGCGCGCACAATCTTTGCGATGAGTTTCCAATCCGAGAGACCTAAAATCCCCTGCCACTTCGCCAGCGCCGCATCGAGTTGCTCTTGGGTTGTGAATATCATCGTTTCACCACGCACCCCCTGTCGGCATCAACACCCAATCGTCTAAACGCATCGGAGCAGATTCGAGCAATTCACCTCTCCGAACGTCATGCTTGGCTGTTCCGTAGACTTGCAGGATTCTCATCCTGCAATTGCCGAGTTTTCTGCGCGTTTCGTGAGGCACGACAAACCGTTTCCAGAACCAGAAACCGCGAACAGCGACGAAATCGCCCTTGCGGAAATCCACAGCGGCTTTTAGCCTCACCGCGCACCCCCTGGCCCCGCAACCACGCCTTCGAGCAACTTCCTACGGGTCATTCCACTACCTCCCAATGGTCCTCGTTGAACTCGGCCACCGCGACCCTGTTCCCGTCCATGATGCACTTTATCCAGGGGCCGACCGTCACTTGCAGCCGAACTACCCTGACCTCGACGGTCTGCTTCGACCCGTCTGTGCTTCGGAGCACCGTCCCAACTGGCAAATCGAACGCCTCCGAGAGCTTCACCTGAGCAACTCCTCTTTGAGGGCGGCTTCCGTCTTTTCCCAGTCTTTCCACGCCGTTTGACGGAAAGCGCGCTCGCAAGCGCCGATCACGCGCTCCCGGTCGGCGCGGATGACCTCTTCCAGAACCACGCCAAGTGCGAGGCGGGCCTGTGAAGAGCCGCATCCCGATAACGCCGCAGTATAAACAACCCCCAAACACGTCGGAATCTTCTCGCTCATCCCGATACCTCCGGCTTCTTCACCCTCCATGAGATTGCGGATCAGGCAAAACGTCTCGTCGGCCTCCATGTCGTCTGCGACCTCACGCAAGAGCGCCGGGAGCGCCATCGCCTCCTTCGCGGGGTAGTCGGGGCCGGAATCGCACTCCTCGTGCCAGCATACCCCTTGAGCGTAGGGCACGAGCCCGCGCATCAGCTTGGCGACGTGTTTTGCAAATGGAGAACGGCTCTCCTGGAAATCGTCGGCGGCATATCTGATCTGGTCGTGCAAAAAGCCAGACTGATAGGACCCGTACTCGCCGCTCACTTCGACACCGCCTTGCTAGAAGGCAAATTCTTGCACTTGCGCTTGCTATAATAGTAGCAATCGCAGCCATCGCACCAACACCCTCGTAAAGTGTCACGATTGTTGTATAAATCGTCAAGCGCCTCAAATACTTCTACGCACTGCTCTGGATGCGCCCTGAGATGAGCCGCGACCTCTCCTACCGTTGGCCTGGATTCGCTCATCCCTGCACCTGCTCCCCGCATCGGGAACACCAAACCTCGCCCGTACGACCGAACCACGTCTCGTGGCCCTGCGCACAGCACATCACGTCCTTTTCAGGGCAACGCTTCGGTGGATCGGGGAGCGTCGACACCGCTGTCTTGCGTTGTCCTGACATTGTCTTACGTTGTATTGCAGGAGGAGCCGTTGACCCCCATTCTGTCGTACATTGTACGACGGACCCGCCCCGAGAAGAACTGAACAGAACTAGCCGTACGTAATCGCTAACCGTCCGCTCAGCCCCGCGAGCCTGGTTTACCAGACTCTCCAACTCCGAACCCGAACAACGAACCTGAAGCATCTTGTCTTTCATTGTCAGATATTGTACCACAACGTACTGTAACGTACTGCAACGTAAGACGGACCTAAAACTTGAAATTTTCCCGAGGGGGGATTCAATAGGACCCAAGCACCCCCACCCACCGGCTCGGCCCCCTCCCCCCTGTTCAGGTTCCTTTGTACCTACATTCAGGAGTACATGGCTAAGGTATGCAAACTTACTGCTATCGCGTACAAGCCCCGTAGAGGTGCCTCTGAGTGCTTACAGGTCTCCTGAGACCTGCGCGTCCTCAAGTTCGGTGAACTCAGCGTCTATGGCATCAAGCGACCCTGCCTCCAGCAGCTTGGCGGCGAGCATGATCGCGTCAGCGCCGAGTTCGACTCTGAGGGTGTCGGTTCGGTTCACCCTGAACGTCTGGGCCACCGGGCCGATGGTCCGGTCTGCAAGTGCGTTGAAGGCAGGTGTAGAACCTGACTCGGCTGCGGCTGCCTGACCGTTCACGATCTTCTTCGCCCGAGCCTGAACCTGTTTCTCTATCTCGGCTTGTAGAACCTGGGCGGCAGTCTTCTCGGCCCGCTTCTCTTTGGTGAACCCTGGGCCAGGTACAGGGACTCCACCCTGGCGGATCAATCCCACGGATTCCCCTGTAATCGGATGCACCCCTGGCACCATGCGGTATTTTGGCGATGTTTCCTGGACGGGTGCGGTGCTCATGGGTGTTACCTGGTAATCCTACGGGGTTTGGAGACTTTTTTCTTGGGTTCAATTGAACCTGTGGACGGGCATACCTCTTGAAAAAAGGCATGGGAGAGGGGTTGACATTCCTTTAACGCTTCGCCGATACTACTGAGTGCGGGTACGCCCGCAAGGGAGATACAAGGACATGACAGCTTACGACTACAAAGAGCAGCGGTGGGTTGAAGGATCAGCCGCGCACCTTCTCGCAGTTCAGCAACTCCGCGAACACGTTGAGATTCTTGAGGGACCACGCGGACAGGACTACTTCGAGATGATCCGCAGAGTGGACTCGCCTCAATCCAAAGAGGCCATGCTGTCTGCCGCGCGAACGCTTCTCTCCACAATGGAAGCAGACCCGATCATGAAGGCACAAGCCACACGGCCTAGGGGCATGGCCTGGGACGACGACCGGGCCGCAGGAATCGAAGCACGCGCGTTCAACGACGCGGCCTCCGCGATTCACCGGCAAGACTTCTAACCCGGTGATGGGCTCCGGGTTCGCCCGGAGTTAAACCACGGCTCCCGTCCAAAGTCGGGAGCGAGGTTTGGGAGATAGGACCATGAGACACAAACAAGCAACCGGAACGGTCTACCTGAAGGAC
>ERZ1292629.1352-Hain-H43-01um-R1-1352-length-24245-cov-7_pt1 | contig 24245 bp, 21 predicted proteins | sample MGYA00564399_ERZ1292629 | MGnify/ENA primary metagenome ERZ1292629 (study PRJEB36523, sample SAMEA6512636) | groundwater metagenome | collected 2019-01-08 | study: AquaDiva: Metagenomics assemblies of 32 groundwater samples | reverse complement strand
AATCGCGGTATTTCTTTTTGTCGGGCCTACGGGAGTAGGCAAGACCGAACTGACAAAAATTCTGGCGAAAATCCAGTTTGGCTCGGAAAATATGATGCTTAGATTTGATATGTCGGAATATCAAGACAAACAAAGTATTTTTAGATTTATCGGTTCGCCTGACGGAAAAATCGCCGGCAATTTGACCGAGTCCGTTATCCAAAAACCTTATTCTCTTATTCTTTTAGATGAATTTGAAAAAGCTCATCCTGATATTTTAAATTTATTTTTACAAGTTTTTGACGATGGTAGGTTGACTGATAACTTAGGCAGAACAATTGATTTTACCAATACTATAATTATTGCCACTTCCAACGCCCACTCGGAATTTATTAAAACCCATCTTGAAGCGCACACGCCCTTTGAAACAATCACCGAGGAATTAAAGAAAAAATTGACTGATTATTTCAAACCTGAGTTGCTTAACCGATTTTCCGACATTATTGTTTTTAAAACTCTTTCCCCTTCTAACATTGAAACTATTGCCAAACTCCAACTTGATGATTTATCGCAAACCGTTTCCGAAGTCCAGGGAATTAATTTAGTTTTTGCAGATGAGGTGATTAAAAAAATCGCTACTTTAGGCTATGACCCGGTTTTTGGCGCCAGGCCACTTCGCGGCGTAATTTCCGATAAAATCCGCGGTCCCTTAGCGGAAAAAATTTTAAAAGGAGAAATTACCAAGGGTGGCAGCGCTAAGGTAATCTTGAATAATAACGAAGTGGAATTTATCTAAAAACTTTTTAACTAATGGCCAATCAAGAAATAGCTAAAATATTTCAAGAAATCGCTACTTATCTTGAAATGCAAGATGTTGCTTTTAAGCCGCAAGCGTATGAAAAGGCGGCCTTGAATTTGGAAACCTTATCAGAAGATGTTGAAGATATTTATAAAAAAGGCGGAATTAAAGCGTTAAAAGAAATTCCCGGTATTGGCGAAAACCTAGCGGAAAAAATTATTGAATATATTAAAACGGGAAAAATTAAAGAATATGAAAACCTAAAACATAAAATGCCGGTTAACCTTGAAGAACTGACTTCCGTTGAGGGCATTGGGCCAAAGATGGTTAGAGACCTGTATAAAAATCTAAAAATAAAAAATCTTGATGATTTAGAAAAAAATGCTAAAGCCGGAAAAATCAGAAAAATAGAAAATTTCGGAGAAAAAACTGAACAGAATATTTTAGAAAGTATTAAATTCTTGAAAAGGAGCAAGGGCAGATTTTTGCTAGGCGAAATTTTGCCCAAAGTTCACGAAATTATTGAAAAATTAAAACAATTAAAAGAGATTAAACAAATTTCTGAAGCTGGTTCGGTCAGGCGCAGAAAAGAAACTATTGGCGATGTGGATATTTTAGCTACCAGCTCTAATCCCAAAAAGATTATTGATTATTTTGTCTCAATGCCGGGAGTTATAAAAATTTGGGGCAAAGGACCGACCAAAGCATCAATTAGATTAAATGAGGGCTTTGACGCGGATTTAAGAATTTTACCAGAAAAACAATTCGGTTCAGGACTTCAATATTTCACCGGTTCAAAAGAACATAATATTGTTTTAAGGAAAATTGCCATTGATAAGGGTTTGAAATTAAATGAATATGGATTATTCCGCGGTTCAAAAATGATTGCCGGTAAAACCGAAAAAGAGATTTATTCTGCTTTGAAAATGGATTATATTGAGCCGGAATTGCGCGAAAATACCGGAGAAATTGAAAGCGCCCTTCGACAAGCTAACGACCTGCCAAAACTCATCAACTATGGTGACATTTTAGGCGATTTACATGTTCATTCGAATTGGAATGGCGGCGAAAACTCTATTAAAGAATTAGCGGAAGTGGCTCAAAAAATGGGCTATCAATATATTGGCGTTTCGGATCACACAAAATTTTTAAGAATTGAACACGGTTTGGATGAAAAACAATTGCTCGCGCGAAATAAGAAAATTGACGAAATTAATTTAAAATTTAAAATTGAAAATTTAAAATTCCGCGTATTGAAAGGTTGCGAAGCCAATATTTTAAGCGACGGCTCAATTGATATTGATGATAAAACTTTAGCAGAAATGGATTTTGTTATTGCCGGCGTTCATTCGCAGATGAAAATGCCTGAAAGTAAAATGACCAAAAGAATTATAATCGCGATGAAAAACAAAAATGTAGATATTATTTCTCACCCGACTGGCAGAATTTTAAAAAAGAGAGACGAATACGAAGTTGATTTTGATGAAATTTTAGAAGTCGCAAAACAAACTAATACGGTTTTAGAAATTAATTCTTCTCCGGATAGATTGGATTTGAAAGATATTAATATCAAAAAAGCCAAGCAAATGGGTATAAAAATGGTAATTAATACTGACAGCCACCACATAGACCATTTAAAACTTATGGATTTCGGCGTTTCCCAAGCCCGTCGCGGCTGGGCTGAAAAAAAAGATATTATTAATACTTGGCCAATGGATAAAATGTTAAAAATGTTGAAATAATATGCGAGAAATTTCCGCTGGTATTATTATTTATCGTAAAACTATTGAAGGACCAAGGTTTCTAATTCTTTATCACGGCCGCGGGTATTGGAATTTTCCCAAAGGCAAAATTCAAAGCGAGGAAAAAAGCTGGCAAGCAGCTGTTAGGGAGATTCACGAAGAAACTGGGCTTCGGCTATCTGATTTGAAATTCAAAAAAGATTTCAAGGTGTATGAAAAATTTGTCTTTTGGCGTCGGCTTGAAAATAAAAATGTAAAAATTTTCAAAATCGTGATTTTTTATTTGGCCGAAACCGCAAAAATTGATGTGCGAATTTCTTCTGAACACGAAGGATACGCGTGGTTCACTTATCGCGAGGCGTTAAAAATTTTAAGCAGACACAAAGATAGCCAAAGAGTTTTGATACAAGCATATGAATTCCTTCGCCGAAAAAATATTCAAAATCGTTAATCGATTTTTTAAGATTTAACCTTATCCACGATAAGGCTAAAAATTTCGGGCTCGCTTGCCGCTAAATCCGCCAAAATTTTTCTGTCAAGAATAATATTTTGCTTTTTTAAACCAGAAATAAGTTTACTGTAATTTAAACCGTTCGCTCTCGCGCCGGCGTTAATCTGCGTTTCCCACAAGCGACGATAATCACGCTTTTTTTGTTTGCGACCGCGAAATGCATTAGTCCATGCGTGAAGCAAAGCTTCTTTGGCCGCTCTCTCTTTTGACTTTCTTCCCCACTTAAAACCTTTGGTATATTTCAATAGCCTTTCTCTTTTTTTGTGAGCGATTTTTCCTCGTTTAACTCTAGTCATAATCCTTTATATTTATTAATAATTTGTTTCCCGGAATCAAGTCCTCGGAATAATTTTTTGCGTTTAATCTGAATACCTCTCTTTTTTGCCAAAAAATGGCTTTGCGCCATTGCCCGCCTTAAAATTTTTCCAGTTTTAGTAATTTTGAAACGTTTAGAAATACTTTTGCGCATAAATTAGCAAATCGCAAATCGCTAAGCGCAAATCGGTTAGCGATAAGCGCTTTGCGCTCTGCCTATTTCTTAACCACCTGCATCACCATTCCCTGTCCACCAAATCTTGGCTCCAGAGTAATTTTATATTCCACGCTAATCATTTTCAAAAATTCTTCCAATTTATACCTAGCCCAATTTCTGTTGTATTTTTCTCTGCCCTTAAGCCGAAGAAAGATTTCAACCTTATGACCTTTTTCCAAAAATTCCTCAAGCTTTTTTACCTTAATTTCTAAATCGTTTTTGGCGGCTCTGGCGCTCAATTGGATTTGTTTTAATTCGCTGAATTTTCGCGTTGCTTTTTGCTTTTTGGCTTCTTTTTCTTGCTGATAGCGAAACTTATCAAAACTAATAATTTTTACAACTGGCGGTTTAGCGACTGCTGAAATTTCAATCAAGTCCAATCCTTTATCTTCGGCCAATTTTAATGCCGCCTCGCGCGGCATAATTCCCAGGTTTTCGCCTGTTTCGTCAACGACTCTGAGCTCAACAGATATTATCTGATTGTTAATTTTGTAATTAATAATATAATTTAAATTTTTTAGTGGAAATGGCGGGGTTGAACCCGCGTCTGACAATAAATTTATAAAATCTCTACAAGTTTAGCTAAATTAGAATCCGCCAACTGGCGGAAGAATTTAGAAGTTAAAATTTAGCAAAACCCTCCAAATTCTCTACCTGAAATTTTCCTCGTTAAAATTGGTAAAACCCCAACGAGTAAGCTCAAAGTATAACACCCTTCTTATCAACTTGAGCGATTAATAAGGGATGCCGCTTAGGCAAAAGCGAAAGCAGGAGTCAAATTTTTGTTGACACTTATGATTTTGATTCGGTGATTAATGAGGTAACGAATCGTCCTCAACTTGCAATTTTATAAAAGTGCTGCCATCGAAACATTACATTCCCATTCTTTTTATTTCCCTTTCAACTTCCCTTTTTTTTATCAATTCTCTCTTGTCGGCTTTTTTACGGCTTTTTCCTAAGCCGATTTCTATCTTTATCCTACCAGACTTACCCTTAGTATATACTTTTAAAGGCAACAAAGTCAAGCCTTTTTCCTGAACACGGCCTATTAAGTTTTTGATTTCCGATTTTTTAATCAAAAGCCTCCGGGTTCTTTTGGAATTATAATCATCTGGCGTATTTTTCGGCTGATAAGCGGGAATGTCGGAATTTAAAAGCCAGGCCTGATTATCGCGGATAATAACATAAGCACCCGCCAGATTTATCCTGCCGGTTTTAATGGATTTGACTTCAAATCCTTTCAATTCAATACCCGCCTCAAGTATTTCTAAAATCTCATAATCATATAAAGCTCTACGGTTGAAAGTAATATCTTTCATAGTTTCTTAATACTTATCATACATTTTAATTTTCAATTTGACAAATGTTTATTGAGGTGATATTGTAAGTAAAGAAATAGATTTAAATAAAATCATAAGGAGGGAACCAAATGGAAACAAAAAATGGACAGGTTGAGGTGCCCAAAAAAAGAGTGGGAAAAGGGCTAACCCCGGAAGAGAAAGAATTTCTTTCTGACTATTTAAGCAAACGGAATACAGGACAATTTAAAAAAGCTGAGATGGAAGAATTATCTCAGCGGCTAAGGGAGGTTGATGGAATTGAAAGGTCAAAGAATGCGGTATATATGCACCTGAAGCGGCTTTCGGTGCCGAAGGTGGAGACTAAAGAATCTATGGCTGATAAAAACAAAGCGCTATTGGAAAAACTCGACCACCATCTCCAGGAAGTCAAACGGTGTTTTGAACGACAATTTAAACGCCAAGCTGAAGCTAATGGGGGCAGGGCAAAAAGATTAGAAATTGAGCTCAAAAAGGTAAGAGATGAGCTCAAAGAAGCCCACGTCGAGCTAAAACGCCTCACTAAGTTAAGACAGGTGATAGAAGACATTCAAGAGAAAGAGGGACGCAACCATAAGATTTTAATTTGAACTCCAGCCACATTAGGATTCATTCAAGGGCTAAATGCAGTAATGTATTTTAGCCCTTTATTTTTACTTTAATACAATAGCCATTATCTTCTTTTTTATTAAATCTTTAATTTCCCAGGCAAATGAATTAAACTAAATATAATGATTAAATCAAAAATAGAGGATTACCTTAAAAAAGTCATCGGAGATAAAATCCCTGTGGAAGTTTTTGTGCCGGAAAACGAGAAATTCGGGCATTATTCCACTAACATTGCGCTAAAATTGCGCAATACGCGGATTTTCGCAGATAACACGCAGATTAACGCGGATAAATTAACATCGATGGATATAGCACGAAGGGTTGTTGATTCCGTGAATAAAATCGCGCCAAAAAATTTTTTTGAAAAAATTGAAGTTGCGGCCCCGGGATTTATAAATTTTTTTATTAGCCAAGAATATTTAGCGGAAAATTTAAAAGAAATCTTAAATAAAAAAGACAAATTCGGTGAGGGTGAAAATAAAAAACAAACTATTGTTATAGAATACTCCTCTCCTAATATCGCCAAGCCACTAGGCATTCATCATTTAAGCGCTACAATCATTGGCCAAACATTAGTTAATATTTTGCGATTTTATGGCTACAAAGTAATTTCGCTTTCTTTCCCCGGCGACTGGGGCACTCAATTTGGTTTACTTATTGCCGGTTATAAAAGATGGGGAGACCCTGAAAAAATAAAAAAAGACCCGATTTCAGAATTATTAAATTTATACGTCAAATTTTCCGAGGCCGCTAAAAACGACCCCAAACTTCTTGACAATGGCAGAAACGAATTCAAAAAACTAGAGAACGGCGACAAAGAAAATTTAAAACTCTGGAAATGGTTTTCCAAAGAATCAATGAAAGATTTTGAACGGGTCTATAAAATTCTCGGCGTTAAAATTGAAAACACAATTCCAGAGAGTTTTTACGAGTCAGAATTGAAAACGCTTGTAAAAAGTGCAGTTGAACGAAAAATCGCCAAAATTGGCGAAGATGACTCTGTAATAATCCCAATTCCTGAAAGCGCCACCCCGGAAATCATTCAAAAATCCGACGGCGCCACAATTTATACCACACGCGAATTAGCGGCGATTCGCCACCGAATCAAAAAATGGAAAGCGGATAAAATTCTGTATGTGGCGGCAAATCAGCAAACATTTCATCTTCAGCAGGTTTTTCGTTGCGCTGAACTGCTTGGTTTTGCTAAGCCCGGGCAATTAGGACACGTTAAATTTGGAATGATTTTGGGGCAAGAAGGCAAGAAATTCGCTACTCGCGAGGGTAAATTGATTCCATTAGAAAACGTTTTAAAAGAGGCGGTTGGACGCAGTTTAAAACTGGTTGAAAAATTAAACCCCGATTTGCCAAAAAAAGAAAAACAAAAAATTGCTAAAGTTGTCGGCATCGGCGCCGTGAAATTTTTTGATTTATCGCAAAATCGGCTTTCAGACATTATTTTTGACTGGGATAAAATGCTGAATTTAAAAGGCGCTTCTGCGCCATATATTCAATATACTTATAGCCGACTAAAAAGCATTTTAAGAAAAGCTGGGAAAAATCGCGCTAAAAAATTTAATTCTTCGCTTTTAAATACCAAAGAAGAATTAGCAGTACTTTCCCACTTACTTTATTTTCCAGAAGTAGTTGAAAAATCAGCCAAATCATACGAGCCCAATCGCTTGACTGATTATCTTCTTCGCTTGGCTGAAAAAGTGAATTTATTTTACGAAACAACACCAGTTTTAAAAGCACAGGAAAATTTGCGGCAAGCGCGGCTCGCTTTAATTGAAGCCGCGAGTTTAATTATCAAGAACGGGTTAAAATTATTGGGTATTGATGTTTTGGAAAGAATGTGATAAGATAATTACAGAGCATTAAAATCTAAAACGAGGAGGGAAGAGTATGAATTGCATTAAGTATGAATTTTCGGCAAGGGTGAGCCCGTGTCAAGAGTGCGGGCCAAATGTAGACAGACGGAGATGTTCGCGGCGATGCGGGCGTCTCGCATCGTACCGGGCAAAAACAGAATTTTTGCCTGAAACATGGGCGTTACTGATGTCCCCAGAGCATCCAAAAGGGAGTCGACGCCTCCCGCCAGCCCCATAATGCTCCCCCACTTTTCGTTTTTTTGAAATTCTTTGACTTTTAAGGTTGGCTTAAAAAACCAACCTTTTATTTTTTTAAAAAATTGAAATTAATTTATTATCCTGATAAAATAAGAATCAAATGATCAAATCGCTCAAACCCTCTGAATTTGAACCAAAAATTTTGAGGTTCTGGCAGGAAAAGAAGATTTTTGAAAAAACACTTAAAAAAGAATCCCCAAGGGGTGATTTTGTTTTTTATGATGGTCCGCCATTTGCCACTGGCTTGCCGCACTACGGCCATATTTTGGCCTCTACGATAAAAGATTTAATCCCGCGTTATAAGACAATGCAAGGATATTTTGTCAGGCGCAGATGGGGCTGGGACTGCCATGGACTGCCGATTGAAGAAATTGTGGAACGGCAACTAGGCATCTCCGGTAAAAAGCAAATTGAAGAAATCGGCATTAAAAAATTTAATGAAACCTGCCACAGTAAAGTTTTGGAATACGCCGACGAGTGGGGAAAAACCATAAAAAGAATTGCTCGTTGGATTGATTTTGAGAATTCCTATAAAACAATGGATAGGGATTATATGGAATCGGTCTGGTGGGCTTTCAAGCAAATTTATGAAAAAGGTTTAGTTTATGAAGGCAGAAAAGTTTTGCTCTATTGCCCGCGCTGCGAAACGCCGGTTTCTAATTTTGAAGTGGCGATGGATAATTCTTATAAAGACGTAGAAGAAGATACAGTTACGGTAAAATTCAGGATAAAAAGCAAAGAATCGGAGTGGCAAAATACCTATTTTTTAGCTTGGACAACTACGCCCTGGACTTTGCCCGGTAATGCGGCGTTGGCTATTAATAAAGACCTTATTTATAACATTGCCGAATTAAATGGTGAAAGATTTATTGTTGCTGAAGCTTCGCCAGAAGGAAAAAAACTAAATTCTATTAAAAAAATATCCGGCAAAGATTTAATTGGTTTGGAATATGAACCGCTTTTTGATGTAGAAGCGATTAAATCAGATAAAACTTTCAAAGTTTATCCCGCTGATTTTGTTTTAACAGAAGAAGGTACTGGCATTGTTCATACAGCTGTAGTTTATGGCGAAGAAGATTATGAATTAGGCCAGAAATTTGGCTTGCCAGTTGTTCCGCTTTTAGACGAAAAAGGTAAATTTAATAACGAGGCACCGGAATTTTTGCGAAGTATTTATTTCAAAGACGCCAACAAAATGGTAATCAGCGATTTGGAAAAACGCGGTTTGCTTTTTCAAAAACAAAAACAAACTCATTCCTATCCTTTTTGTTGGCGCTGCGCTAACCCTCTTTATTACAATGCCATTCCTGCTTGGTTTATTAATATCCAAAAAATTAAGAGTGGGCTAATAAAATCCAATGGCAAAGAAATAAATTGGTATCCTGAACATTTAAAACACGGCCGCTATGAAAAAAGCGTGGAATCCGCGCCGGATTGGAATATTTCTCGTAATCGTTATTGGGGAAATCCAATTCCGATTTGGAAATGCGAGAATGGCTGCCCGCCAATAATAATCGGCAGCATTAAAGATTTAGGCTTAACTTCCAATACTTTTTATTTCAGCCGGCACGCTCAGGCGCGACAAAATGTTTTAGGAATCGAGTCCTCTTATCCGGAAAAAGAAATTTACGACCTAACAGAAATCGGCTTAGAACAAACTAAAAAATTAATTGAACAGCTTAAAAACAAAGGCGGGGTAGATTTAATTTTTGCTTCTGATTTGCTGCGAACAAAGCATACGGCGGAAATAATCGGCAAAGAACTAAACGCGCCAGTGGCTTTTGACGAACGACTAAGAGAATATAATCTTGGTGAATTAAACGGCCGGCCGGCGAACGATTACGATAATGCTTTTATGGAAGACTCTGCAAAATGGACAAAAGCGCCAAAAGGCGGAGAAACCTGGACGCAAATTCAAAATCGGATGATAGATTTTGTCAACGAAACTAACCATAAATACAAAAATAAAAAAATTTTAATAATTAGCCACGGTGACCCGCTTTGGCTAGTTCAAAAATATTTTGGCTCTGAACGCGAATATCCTAATTTTGCCGAGCTTTTTGAAATTAGCGTTGGTATTAACGACCTCCATCGCCCCTACATAGATGAAGTAATTTTAAAATGCCCAAAGTGCGGAAGCAAAGCAAAACGAATCAAAGAGATTTTTGATTCTTGGACCGAAGCTGGCTCTATGCCTTTTGCCGAATATCATTATCCTTTTGACAATAAAGAAATTTTTGAAAAAAGATTGCCGGCTCAATTTGTGGCTGAATATATCGCCCAAACCAGAGCCTGGTTTTATGTAATGCATGTTATTTCTTACATTCTTTTTGCCAAAGCGCCGTTTAAAAATGTGGCCACCACCGGCACTATCCTTGCCGAAGATGACTCCAAAATGAGCAAATCCAAAAACAATTTTCCCGACCCGTCTTACGTGATTGAAAAATACGGCGCCGATGCCTTGCGTTTTTACCTGATGAATTCAGTCGTGATGCAGGCGGAAAATTTGAATTTCAACGTTAAAGATTTAGAAGTTGTTTACCGCAAAGTCATTACTATTCTATTAAACGTTTATAATTATTTCGCGATTTACGCCGATGAAGCCGGCTGGAAATTTAACGGAGAAAAATCAGACGATAAAGAAATTTCTATTTTGGACAAATGGATAATATCGCGAACACAAGAATTAATAAACTTAACAACTGAAAGCTTAGACAATTATAACACGGTTAAAACTACGCGGCTCATTGCCGAATTTATTGAAGACCTTTCTACTTGGTATTTGCGCCGCAGTCGAAACAGAAAAGACAAAGCGTTTTTTAGCACTATGTATAAAACTCTTATAAAAACGGGTCAAATAATTGCGCCAATTATGCCTTATTTAGCTGAATTTCTATATTTGAATTTAAATGAAAAATTTGGAGACGGAAAACATCAGGAATCAATTCATCTGACAGATTGGCCCGAGAAAAATAAAAAATTAATTGATAAAGAATTGATTGAAGAAATGATAGAGATTAGGCGGTTAGCGTCTATAGCTTTAGCCAAAAGAGCCGAACTTGGCATCCGCATCAGGCAACCACTCGCTTCGCTCAAAATCAAAAATCGAATATCAAAAATCAAAAATAATGAAGAATTATTAAAAATTTTAGCGGATGAAATTAATGTAAGGGAAATTATTTTTGATTCCGAAATTAAAGAAGAAATTGAGCTTGACACCGAAATTACTCCCGAGCTCCGCGAACAAGGAATTTTAAGGGATTTTATCAGATTAGTTCAAGGTTTGCGGCAAAAAGCCGGCTATCAGCCGAAAGACAAAATTTATTTATTTATAGAAACGGCTGATAATTTGGGGAAAATTTTAAATCGCCACCTGGATGAATTCAAGAAAGAAGTCGGCGCTAAAAATATTGAATTCCAAAGAACTGAAAATTTCGACGTAGAGGATGAATCTCAAATTGACGGCCAAAAAATTTGGGCGGGAATTAAAAAAATTTAACTATGATTACTAATTTCAAAAATTTAGCCAGAAATCCTCTTCGCGAAAAGGCGCTTTTAATTGCTGAAGCCGGATACGAAGCAATTGATATTGAAAGTGTAATCAGCCAGAGAATAAAACTCAAAAATAATAAATTGTCTATAGACCACGGCGCTATGACGCGTCATAGCGTTGATTTAAAAAATTATAAAAATGTTTTTGTTATAGGCATAGGCAAGGGTTCAGCTTTGGCTTGCGCGGGTTTAGCCAAAATTTTAAGCAGGCGGCTAACAAAAGGATTAGCGCTAGATATCCAGCCGCCTCACAGATTTACACGGATTAGAACACGGACAAACACGGATAAAAAATTAGAAATTTTTACCGGGACGCATCCCTTGCCTTCCCTACAAAACGTTAAAGCCACGCAGGAAATTATAAAATTAGCGAAAAACGCTGGCGAAAGAGATTTAATAATTTCTTTTATCTGTGGCGGAGGCTCGGCATTGCTCTGCTCTTCGAAATCTGAATTGAACGCTTCACGGACAATCTTTAAAGAATTGACCAAAAAAGGAGCAAATATAGTTGAATTAAACACGGTCAGAAAACATTTATCTGAAATAAAAGGCGACGGCTTGGCAAAAATAGCTTATCCAGCAACTATAATTTCTTTAATTGTCTCGGATGTTATTGGTAATGATTTATCAATGGTTGCTTCCGGACCAACAGTTAATGATAAAACCACTAAAAAAGACGCGGAGAAAATTTGGCAAAAATATCAATCTTACGAGGCTAAGCCTCGTAAGATTAAATTTTTAGAGGCCCCGAAAGACAAAAAGTATTTCCAAAAAGTCAAAAATATTTTGTTTTTATCTAACCGCGAGCCGATTTTGGCAATGGTAGAAAAAGCAAAAAAATTAGGCTTTAAACCAAAAATCTATTCTCTAAAAATTCAGGGCGAGGCAAAAAAGTCCTTGCTTCCATTAATGAAAGCAATAAAGAAAAATAGCGCGATACTCGCGGCCGGCGAAACAACGGTAAAATTAGGTAATGGATTAAAAGGCAAGGGCGGCAGAAATACCGAAGCGATATTAGGCGCTATTGCCGAAATTTCAAATGATTTATTAATAATGTCTTTTGCCTCCGACGGTCGCGATAATACCGAAGCAGCTGGCGCTTTGGCTGATTATTTAACGATTGAAAAAAGTAAAAAATTGAATTTAGACCCTCAAAAATTCCTTGATAATCATGGTTCTTTTAATTTTTTCAAAAAAACCGGGGATTTAATTTTTACCAAACCAAAAACTTTTAATGTTTCGGATTTGATGATAATATTAAAGCAATGAAACCATTTACTAAACAACTTAAAGACATTGGCATTAAAGATGTGCCAGAAGCCGGCGGTAAAAACGCTTCGCTTGGCGAGATGATAAAATATTTGAAGCTAAAGGGAATAAAATTTCCCGATGGTTTTGTGGTAACTGCTACTGGCTATCGCTATTTTTTGAAACAAACAGGTTTAGGTAAATTTATCAAAAAAACATTAAAGGGGCTGAACGTTACAAATCTGAAAGACTTGGAGAAATGTGGAAAAGCAATTCGCGAAGCGATTAAATCCGCGCAGCTGCCTAATAACCTTAAAAGCGAAATTGCTAAAAATTATCGATTGATGGAGAAGGAATACGGCAAAAACGTTGACGTAGCGGTCCGTTCTTCAGCTACTGCCGAAGATGTTCCAGAAGCGTCTTTTGCTGGCCAGCATGAAACATTTTTAAATATCCGCGGCGAAGAAGAGCTTTTAGAAGCGGTCCGGGCCTGTTTTGCCTCGCTTTTTAAAGACCGAGCGATTTCTTATCGGGTTGATAAAGGATTTAGCCATTTTCAAGTGGCGCTTTCGGTTGGCGTTGAAAAAATGATTCGCTCTGATTTAGGCTGTTCTGGCGTGGCTTTCACATTGGATACCGAATCCGGCTTTAGGGATTTAGTTTTAATTAATGGCGCCTGGGGCTTGGGAGAAATGATTGTCCAAGGAGAGGTCATTCCGGATGAATTTTTGGTATTTAAAAAAACCAACGCGATGATTGATAAAAAACTAGGCGAAAAAGCGCAAAAAATGATTTATTCAATCGGTCGTGGCATCAAAAGAACTAAAATTATTAATACTCCCCAAAAACAAAAAAAATCTTTTGTTTTATCCGATGAAGAAATTTTCAAATTAGCTAAGTGGTGCGTTTTGATTGAAGAACATTACAGCCAAAAATACAAAAAGTGGACGCCGATGGATATTGAATGGGCAAAGGACGGCAAAACTAAAGAACTTTACATTGTTCAAGCCAGGCCAGAAACAGTTCACTCTTTACGAGATTTTTCAAAAATTAAAGAATACGCGTTGCTAAAACCTAAAACCCAAAACCTAAAACCTATTGTCAGAGGCATTTCAGTTGGCAACAAAATAGCGACAGGCTCTAGCCGAGTGATTCTAGGTGCAAAAAATATTAATCAATTTAAAGCCGGCGAAGTTTTAGTAACCGATATGACTGACCCAGATTGGGAACCAATAATGAAAATTGCCGCGGCGATTGTCACGGATAAAGGCAGTCGCACCAGCCATGCGGCAATAGTCAGTCGCGAACTTGGTATCCCCTGCATTGTTGGTAGCGAAAACGCTACCCGAAAAATCAAAACCGGCCAAACCATTACAATTGATACTACCGGTAGCGAAGGTTTTGTTTACAATGGCGCTTTGAAATTTGAAGTAATTGAACATAATATTAAAAAATTTGCCTCTGCCACCTGGCGGACAAAAACAAAAATAATGATGAATATCGCCACGCCTGAAACAGCTTTTGAAAAATCATTTTTGCCAAATAGTGGCGTGGGTTTAGCCAGAGAAGAATTTATTATCGCTTCAGATATAGACATTCATCCTATGGCGCTTATAAACTACAAACAGCTTAAAGACGCGAAACTAAAGGCACAAATAGACAAAAAAACTATTGGCTATAAAAATAAAACCCAATTTTATATTGATAAATTAGCTTATGGCATTGCTAAAATTGCCGCGGCTTTTTATCCTAAACCTGTTATTGTCAGATTTTCTGATTTTAAAACCAATGAATACCGAACTTTAATTGGCGGCGAATTATATGAGCCGTTAGAGGAAAATCCAATGCTCGGCTGGCGCGGCGCTTCAAGATATTATCATCCAAATTTTGCTCCAGCTTTTATTTTGGAAGTCAAAGCTATTAAAAAAGTCCGCGAAGAAATGGGATTAGATAATGTTTCTGTAATGGTACCCTTCTGCCGTACAGCCGAGGAGGGTAAAAAAGTACTGGAAATAATGGCAAAAAATGGTTTGAAGTTAAACCTAACACTTAAAACCCAAGACCTAAAACCTCTTAAGGTGTATGTCATGTGCGAAATCCCCTCAAATGTCATTTTAGCCGACGAATTCTTGAAAATTTTTGACGGAATGAGCATTGGTTCTAATGATTTAACTCAACTGACTATCGGCATTGATAGGGATGCCGGCGAATTGGTCCATCAAATTGCCGATGAACGCGACGAGTCGGTGAAAAAACTCATCGCCGAAGTTATTAAAATTTGCCGAGCCAAAAAGAAATATATAGGCATCTGCGGTGACGCGCCCTCAACTTTTCCAGAATTCGCCGAATTTTTGGTAGAGCAATGCATTGAAAGTATCTCCTTAAATCCTGATACAATAATCAAAACAACTTTAAAAGTTTACGAAAAAGAGAAAAAACTTAAATGATTATTTATGCTTGCTGGAATTGATTATATTGGTATCGCTACTCCTTTTTATTGTAATGACGGCAATGGTCTTTTTCTATTACACAAAAGAGGAGATAAAAGCAGAGATGAGGTTGGCCGTTGGGATCCTGGCTCTGGAGAATTGGAATTTGGACTGACACCCGAAGAAAATACTTTAAAAGAAGTACTTGAGGAGTACGGCTGCAAAGGCGAGATTCAGGAAAAATTACCAGCTCACTCTATCTTTAGAGAACTAAATGGTAAAAAGACGCACTGGTTGGCAATTCCATTTTTTGTAAAAATTAATCCTGGGGAAGAAAAAAATAACATTCCGGAAAAAATTGACGAAATCGGCTGGTTTAAATTAGACAATTTACCCACCCCTTTGCATAGCGGTTTTTATTCCACATATACACATTATCAAGAATATTTCGAAAGATATAAAAAGAAAAAGTTATAAATTTAGGAAATATGAAAATTTCTGACGCCAATTTAAAAATAATTTTAGATTCCCGTGGAAAAGAAACTTTAGAGGCAGAATTAAGAACCGATAAATTTTCAGCATTAACTTCGGTGCCTTCGGGGAAAAGCCGTGGGGCACACGAGGCGTTTGTTTTGGAGCCGAAACTGGCACTAGAGAAATTTGAGGACATTAAACCGCAGATTTTAAGCCGAGAATTTAACAGCCAAGAAGAATTTGATAATTTTTTGATTCAATTGGATGGCACGCCGAATAAGCAGAATCTTGGTACTAACTTGATTTTAGCTTTGTCCTTAGCTTTCGCACGGTTAATGGCGAAAACAGAAAATCTTGAGCTTTTTCAATATGTCCAATCAATTGGACATATTACCAACTCCCCGATTACCCAACCACCTCACCCCATTTTTAACGTGATTAACGGCGGCGCTCATGCCACTCACCCGCAATCCAAACTTGATTTTCAAGAATTTCAAATTATTCCAGAAGTTAAAGATTTCGGAATGGCTCTAGGTTTGGGCCAAGAATTTTATAGAAAGCTTAAGGAATTTTTAGAAAACAAATTCGGCAAGGAAAATATTTTACTCGGCGATGAAGCTGGATTTTCCTGCTCTTTTAAAAACAATGAAGGAGCAATTGAAATTTTAGCGGAATTAATTAAAAAATATAATTACCCCTTAAGAATCGGGTTGGATGCGGCTGCTACGCAATTCTATAAAGAAAATAATTATATTATTGGCGGCAAAAATTATTCTGCGGAAGAATTAAAAATTTTTTATCTGAAACTCATTGAATCTTATAAAATTTTATCAATTGAGGACCCGTTTTATGAAGAAGCGTTTGATGACTTTTCAATACTATCACACGTGATAGTACCAGAAAACGTAAAAGTGATTACTGATGACCTGACGACCACCAATCCCGAAAGATTACAAACAGCTGTTGATAAAAAAGCCGGCAATACGATTTTGATTAAACCTAACCAAATCGGTACGCTTACCGAGACATTAAAAGTAGTAAAAATGGCCTATGAAGCTAATTGGCAAGTAGTTATCAGCCACCGCAGCGGCGAAACAATGGATGATTTTATCGCTGATTTAGCGGTTGCTATTAATGCTTGGGGATTAAAAGCCGGCGCGCCAGCCGCTCCGGAAAGAATGGTAAAATACGAAAGAATTATTAAAATAGCCGCTAAGGATTAGCCACTAGAGACTTTAATAAACTTTGACCAGTCATTTCTTCAGGTTTATTAATTCCCATTAATTCCAAAATTGTCGGCGCTACATCAGCCAAAATGCCGATGGTTTCTTTTTCTGACTGCCTGATTTCGGCTTCAGTCCTTTGTTTCATAAACTCTTTGGCCACGATATAAATCGGTACTGGGCTCAGGTCATGTTGGGTTTCCATTAAGCCGGTAAGTGGCTCAATTACTTTCTCCATATTACCGTGGTCAGAGGTGATAATTAAAACGGCATCAGCTTCTAAAGCCGTTTTTACAACTTTCTCAATTTGTTTATCCATGATTTTTACTGCCTGAAGACACGCCTCGTAATTTCCGGTATGGGCAATGATGTCGGGATTGGCGTAATTAATTAAAATGAAATCAAAGGCCTTTTCTCCAATTGACTCAATGGCCCGAGTAGTAATTTCTTGCGCCATCATTTCCGGATGCTCATCTTGGCGAATAATGGTTCTTGACGGAATAAGCACGCGATATTCATTTTTAAAGGGCTCTTCTTTTAATCCATTAAAAAAATATGTGATATGGGGATATTTTTGAGTTTCGGCGATTCTTAGCTGAGTTTTCTCGTTGTCTGATAAAATTTTACTTAAACAAACCCCAATCTTTTCCGGAGGATATGCTATTGGCACCTTAAATTCATTATCATATTCAGTCATTGTCGCAATATGCATATTATTAAATGATTTTACCGGAAAATTGGTGAAGTTTTTATTAATAAAAGCCGCTGCTAATTGCCGAATGCGGTCTTCTCTAAAGTTAAAAAAGATAAGAGCATCGTTGTTTTTAATCTCACCATCAGCTTTGGTTTTTATCGGCTCAACGAACTCATCGCTTAATTTTCGACTGTAGGTTTCTTTAATGTGGGCTTCAATATTACTAACCACCTCTCCTTCGCCTATTAAAACAGAATAAGCTTTTTGGGTTCGTTCCCAGTGAGCCTCTCTATCCATCGCATAAAAACGGCCGCTTAAACTCGCTAATTTTTCTTTGGGGATTTGAGACAATAATTCTAAGGTGGACTCTGGTGGGCTGTCCCTGCCATCTGTAAAAAGATGGAGATTTAATTTGGTGATATTTTCTTTTTTGGCGAATTCAATAAGCGCCGATAAATGCTCCAAAGAGCTATGAACGTTGCCCTGCCCCAGTAGGCCAATAATATTAACGCTGGAGTTATTCTTTTTGGCGTGCTCAAATGCTCCCCGCAAAGCTTTATTCTCAAAAAAACTGGCGTCTCTAATTGATAAGCTGATTCTGGGATAATACTGATAAATAATTTTGCCGGCTCCCAAATTAAGATGCCCGACTTCTGAATTACCCTCCTCGCCCCAAGGTAAGCCAACGCTAATGCCTGATGCCTGGAGTAAGCTACTAGGGAAATTAGCTTTTAAATAATTTATACTTGACGGATTGACAACATAAATTGGGTTAAAATCATTTGGTTGCCCCACCCCCCAACCGTCTAAAATTACAAGGACGACTGTTCTTTTTGACATTCTTTTATTTTAACCTATAATTAATATATCGCAAAATAACCGTTCCTAACACAATTCAAAAATAAACTAACAGCGGATTTATTATTTGCTGATTTATTATGAAGAATTTAGCGAACAATTTAATTGTATTTTATGATTTATCAAAGTCCAATTTTTTGGGCCGCTTTAATTATACTCGGAACAGTTCTTGGCTATTTTGTCAGGCAGCTTATTGCTGTTAGACAAGCTAATTCCGTAGAACAAAGAATTAAAAAACAGATTGAGGAAGCCAGGGCCAAATCCAAAGAAATAGTTCTTGAAGCTCAAGAAAGATCAACCACTCTTTTAGAGGAGATTAAAAAAGAGGAAAGAGAAAACAAGGCTCAATTAACCCGATTAGAAGAGCGACTCTTAAAAAAAGAATCTCAATTAGAGGGGCAATCTTCTGATTTAAAGCATCGAGAAGATCAAACTCTTCAGGATATAGAAAAATTAAAAACTGCCAAAGCCGAAATAGAAACCCTAAAACAAAAAGTCATAATTGAGTTAGAAAAAATAACCGGTCTTTCTGTATCTGACGCTAAAAAATTTCTCTTGAAAGACATCCAAGAAAAATATCAACAAGATTTAGCCACTACAATTACTAAGCTAGAAAATGAAAGGCGGGAAGAAATTGAACGCAAAAGCTTAGAAATTATGACAACCGCCATTCAAAGATACGCTCGCTCCCATGTCGGAGAAATTACTACCACAGTTTTTAACATTGGAGACGAAGATATAAAAGGGAAAATCATTGGCCGTGAAGGCAGAAACATTAGGGCTTTAGAACGTGCCACTGGCGTGGAATTTATTATTGATGAAACACCGGAAAGTATTATTATCTCGTCTTTTGACCCGGTGCGCAGGGAAACTGCCAAATTAGCTCTACAGAAACTTATTAAAGACGGACGAATCCAACCAGCCAAAATTGAAGAAAAAGTCGAAGAAGCAAAACAAGAATTAAATAAAAAAATAATTGAATTAGGTGAGGCGGCGGCTTATGAAACAGGGATATATGATTTACCTAAAGAAATTATCCAATTATTAGGCCGTTTACATTTTCGTCTTAGTTATGGTCAAAATGTTTTAATTCATTCCATTGAAACCGCATACCTCGCCTCTATGATGGCGGCTGAATTAGGAAGAAATGTCGAGGTAGCTAAAAAAGCCGCCCTACTTCACGATATTGGCAAGGCAGTTGACCACGAAATTCAAGGCAGCCACGTTGAATTAGGTAGGAGGATTCTTAAAAAATACGGAGTTGAAGAAGAGATTATTAAAGCGATGGAGCCACATCATGAAGAATATCCCTTTGCCACGGCGGAAGCTTATATTGTGGCGGCAGCTGATACTTTATCAGCTAGCCGGCCAGGCGCCCGTAGGGACACCTTAGAAAATTATTTAAAACGATTAGAGGACTTAGAAAAAATTGCTTTAGAATTTGAGGGCGTAAAAAGCGCTTATGCAATCTCAGCGGGCCGAGAATTAAGAGTTTTTGTGGTGCCGGAAAAAATAGATGATTTCAAAGCCCTTCAATTAGCCAGAGAAATAGCGACTAAGATACAATCTGAACTAAAATATCCAGGAGAAATCAAGGTTAATGTCATCAGAGAAGTCAGGGCAGTTGAATACGCCAAATAAAATGAGGTTTTTTCGCCCAAAAAGATATCCAGAAATTATTAACAAATAAGCCCTTGTTTTAATTAGGTTTTTACTATATAATTTTGATGTACTTAAAATATAAAGGTCGAAAGAATAAATGAGATACTAATATACTAATTCATACTAAATGATACGAATGAATACGAATTCGTATTTATTTAGTATAATTCGCATCCATTCGTATATTGGTATCAGATTACTATGAATAAAGTAGCGCTTACCGAAGCAATAATGAAAGCATGCAATATTGAGGTTAAGAAACAAGCCACTGAAATCGTAGAAGCTGTTTTTGATACTATTACTAAAACCTTGGCTCGCGGCGAAGAAGTGGCAATTGCTGGCTTTGGTACTTTTCGAGTGGTGAAAAGAGCGGCTCGAATGGGTGTTAACCCAAAAACCGGAGAAAAAATACAAATAGCCGCCGCAATCAAGCCAAAATTTAAGGCAGGCAAGGTTCTTAAGGAAGCAGTAAAATAATAAAGAAAGGCTTTACAAAGAAATAAATAATCCCGAGAATATCGGGATTATTTATTTATAGGCGAAGCATCAATTTGATTAAGTATTTCTTGAACTGCCTTTATCTTTTCTAAGGATTGATTTAAGTCTTGAGAATTTGAACTTACCGCAGCCCTTAAATCATCTGCCGCTCTTTGAAGTAATGATTGGATAACTATGATTTTGCCAGCATCAAAATTGTTGTTAGGATTTTTTATTAAATACTGAATTTCATTTAATTTCACCTGAATTGAGGCGTTTACCTCGCTCGCTTTTACAATTAAATCGCTTTCATTCGCTTGATTTTTAATATAATAAATACCGCCAGAAATTATTAAAAGCAAAACAATCGCACTGACTGTGCTTAAAATAAATTTACGGGAATAAAAACTGGTTAAAATATCTCCGAATTTAAACCCATACCTTTTACCCGCCTTAATTTCCAAAAGAAGCAGTTTCTTTGACTTTTTGGAATAATCAGCACTAGGTTTAATTTCCTTTAACTCTTTTAAAATTTTGAATAAATCGTTATTCATATTATTTATGGCTTAGAATTTAATATTTTTCTTAAGTTTTTAATGCCTCGATGCTGCAATAATTTAACCGCGCCTTCTGTTTTATCTAAAATTGAAGCCACCTCTTGAAGAGAAAAATCCTCAATAAATCTCAAAATAATCACATCCTGCTGTTCATCGCCAAGTTGAGCGATGGCTTTTTTAACTTTTTCAAGGATTACTTCGCTATCCAGCGCTTCTTCGGCTGAGGGATCATTGGTTTTTAATTCCACTATTTCTTCCAAAACAATGCTTGTTTTTTTTGTTCGGTAAAAATCAATCACTTGGTGCCTAGCCACTGAATAAAGCCAGCTGGAAAACGGAAAGCCCTGAAAATTAAAATTTTCTATATTCTGCCAACTTTTTAAAAAAACTTGGTGGGTGAGGTCCTCGGCTTCCTCACGAAGGCCTACTTTAAGATAAATAAACCGATAAATCTGCGGTTGATATTTATCGTAAAGAAGGCCAAAAGCCGAAGCCTCACCCTTAATGGCTTTTTCAATTAAATTTTTATCGCCATCTATCATAAGAAAACGAATAAAGTAGTAATTAGTTTCTTGGAGCGGGTAAGGGGAGTCGAACCCCTCTTATCTGATTGGCAACCAGATGTAATACCGATATACGATACCCGCGTATTAAGCTAAATAATTATAGCCGAAATATAAAATCAGTAAAGTCGTGTACTAGATTTCTTCCAATGGATATATGTCTAACGCGACTTCTTCGTAAGGGTGTACCTTCTTAATTGCCGCAATAACGTCCCTTAGGATGTCGCGGCTGCACACAAATTCTATCCGTTCCTCTTTCACCGACTCTAATTTACCAACCTCGCCAATCGCTGGATGGCTGCCTTGTTCTGGCTTAAATCGTCCAATTCCCTTTGAAGAAAAACTGCAATAAGTATAGTTGCCGATTTTTCCCGCGCCGGCACTGCCGATTACTTCGCGAACCACGTCCGCGTGCGATTCAGGCACAAATAAAACGATTTTTACATTATTAGATTGACTCATTTTGATTTTTGATTTTTTAATGTCCCCCCACTAGGAATCGAACCTAGATTTACTGCTTAAGAGGCAGCTACTTTGCCGTTAAGTTATGGGGGGCTCTACTCCGACCCTTGTCGGAGTCCGACTACGGTCGGACCAAATTGAGCTATGGGCGGTCTTATTTTTGTGCCCCTGCCCCGATTCGAACGGGGAACAACTGCTTCGAAGGCAGTGATGATATCCATTTCACTACAAGGGCATACTTTGAAATTTCTAATTCCTAATTTTCCAATTGCCAATTTATAATATATAATTAAAATCAATGGAAATCAAGAATTTAAAAATCCCAAAAGAGATTATTGATATTGCAAAACAATTGATTAAAGCTAATTTTCAGCCATATCTGGTGGGTGGTTGCGTTCGCGATCTTTTACTAAAAGAACTCCGACCGCAGTCGGAGTCCGACCGACGGGTCGGACCCAAAGATTGGGACATTGCGACAAACGCAAGGCCAGAAGAAATTCAAGAGATTTTTCCAGATAGTGTTTACGAGAACCAATTTGGCACGGTTGGCGTAAAAACAGAAAACGAAGAACTGTCGCTAAAAATTGTTGAAATTACCACTTTTCGCTTGGAAGGAAAATATACCGACAAACGCCATCCGGACGAAATCAAATTTGCCAGAACAATAGAAGAAGATTTAGCTAGGCGCGATTTCACGATTAATGCTATCGCATTAAAATGTGATACCAATATACGAATGCATACTAATGATACGAATGAATACGAATTAATTGACTCGTTTAACGGCCAGAAAGATTTAGAAAGCAAACTTATCCGCGCGGTTGGTGAACCAGAAAAACGATTTACTGAAGATGCTTTGCGAATGTTGCGAGCGGTGCGATTTGCGGTTGAACTTAATTTTACGATTGAAAATAAAACCAGTGAAGCTATAGAAAAACACGCTGGGCTCTTAGAAATTATTGCCAAAGAAAGAATCCGCGACGAATTTATAAAAACAATTATGGCGTCCGGAGCAAGCCGCGGCATCTTGCTTTTAGAAAAATTAGGACTATTAAAATATATTCTCCCCGAATTGGAACAAGGCATCGGCGCCGCCCAAAATCTTCATCATATATACGAAGTATTTGAACACCATATCAGATCTCTTGATTATGCCGCCAAGCAAAATTATTCGCTGGAAATTCGCCTGGCTTCTTTATTACATGATTTAGGCAAGCCCAAAACCAAACAAGGCGAAGGTTATAACGCGACTTTTCACGGACACGAAATACTTAGCGCTAAAATGGCCGCTCGAGCGCTTGGTATATTATGCTTCCCCAAAGAAACGATAGAAAAAGTTAGCCATCTTGTCAGATATCATATGTTTTATTACAATGTGGGCGAAGTTTCAGAAGCTGGGGTGAGAAGGTTTTTGGCGCGGGTGGGGCCGGAAAATGTAGATGATCTATTAAAACTTCGCGAAGCGGATAGAATCGGCTCAGGCACGCCCAAGGCGGTGCCTTATAAAAATCGACACCTACTTTTTATGATTGAGAAGGTCAAACACGATCCGCTCTCGCCAAAAATGCTAAATGTCAACGGTAATGATGTGATGAGAATTTTAAGTATTCCAGCTGGGCCAAAAGTGGGGCAGATTTTGGCGATTTTACTAGACGAAGTAATTGAAGAGCCGGAAAAAAATAATATTGAAGGTTTAAAATTAAAGATTAAAGATTTAGGAATATTACCAGACGCCGAGCTTAAAAAATTAGCAAAAAAAGCGGGCGAAAGAAAAGACGAGTTTGAAAGCGGTGTTGAGGAGGAAATGAAGAAAAAATATTACGTTAAATAAATAATATTCGGACCGTAGTATACCGGTAGTACACATGATTCGGGTTCATGAAGATCGGGTTCGATTCCCGACGGTCCGACTGAAAAATAAAATACATGCGGTTGGTTTTTAAAAATATAAAAAATTCTTCATTGAACTTGATGCGCAGCGCCGGATATAGTTTTGTGCGAATGGATAATAAAACAGGCGAGGAAGAATTTAAACGCCGGCTTTCTGGCGCTGATTATCCAAAATTTCATGCGTTTGTGAAGGCCGACCGCGATTCTGTCTCTGTAAATTTGCATCTGGACCAGAAAAAACCGTCGTATGGCGGCTACACCGCTCATTCCGGCGAATACGAAGACAGCGAAATTTTGGGAAAAGAAGTGCAGAGGATAAAGAGAATTTTTGAAAATCAGCCGTATTAAGTTTTTGGGCCTATAGTAAAACGGCATTACACAGCATTCGCATTGCTGAGGTCGGGGTTCAATTCCCCGTAGGTCCACATTCTAGAAAAACTCAAGCGATTGGAAGTCGTCTCGCCTCGCTCGGCGACCAAATCGTAAGGAATTTTGGGCGAAAAAATCAGTTGGCGATTCTG
>ERZ1292629.1349-Hain-H43-01um-R1-1349-length-24289-cov-10_pt1 | contig 24289 bp, 23 predicted proteins | sample MGYA00564399_ERZ1292629 | MGnify/ENA primary metagenome ERZ1292629 (study PRJEB36523, sample SAMEA6512636) | groundwater metagenome | collected 2019-01-08 | study: AquaDiva: Metagenomics assemblies of 32 groundwater samples | reverse complement strand
GGAGCAGGATAAGAATAATATCCCTGAGAACCTGCGTATCCTCCAGTTGGATATCCACCACTTGCATAAGCAGCAGATTGTTGCGAGGCATAATCTGAACCAGTTATAGTATTTCCGCTTGAATCAGTTCCAACCCAAGTTGTCCCATCAGGACCAAGTGACCAGCTATACTGTCCAGCAGCACCACCCCCATAACTACCAGGAGCCACATAACCGCTAGGACTACCCCCTACATAATATCCTCCATTTGGATTGCTCTGATCAGGAACCCAATTACCTTGAGAAGAATATCCAGAATATCCTCCATAACCCATCGCAGCAGCAGCTGCACCAGCGTCAGAATATCCAGCAACGCGAGCCATGGCATCAGCATCAGCACTCCCTGTGGCATAATAATTCCCAGCATAAGTCCTAGCTACAGAGCCAAAACTATCATAGGTCCCAGCAGGACCATACATTCCCGACCCTGGAGCAGACGTCCACTTTCCACTATTATCAAAATAACCCTCGCCCAACTCGTTACTCCACCCTTGAGGACGATTTACTTTATATTGGCTATAATCAACTCCTTCTTGATTTGGCCCAATCCCTGTAGGTAAATTATATACCCCTCCTGTTGATTTATCATAATAATTAAAATTCTTATTCGCCTCTGCAACCGCAAAACTATCTCTAAAATCATACCTAACAGGCGCAGCATAAGAATAAACTGAACCAGGCTGCAACGCAGGCGCACCATTTAAAGTCGGAGCAGAGGTAGGATTACCGTTTTCATCAACCCACCCCTTACTAGAATCATAAGAATATTGTTTTCCATCATCTCCTGTAAAAGTTCTCTCCCCGCTATCTTTCCAAACCCCTTTAAAATCCATAAACCAGTTAACGCCAGTAAAATCAGAATAAGTATCTCCAGGCTTATAACCGCTATAATAATTATCATTAGGATTTACATAAGCGTACGTGCTTCTTGCAGGATCATAAACATAATTTCCACTATAACCAGCATAACTAACGCCAGTCCATTCTCCAGAAGACGCTTTATAACACCCCCAACAACCACTCCCATCTCTTGTCACATCCTCCATTCTTACAACTTTTCCATCTGATTTAGTTATCGTTCCTTCTTTCGGATTATATATACCATCAGAGGATTTCCAAGTACCTTCAGGATCATAAGACCATTCCGTCCCAGAATAACTATCTCTCACAACAAAACCATCACTTGAATAAAATTCTCCATTAGCATCCCAATAACCAACATTTCTAAGATCAGGACTATACCTATTATTTACTGACGGCGTAAAACCTCTTCCATCAGGCAAAGTCCAAGAATAGGTAGCAGGATTATAAATATATTTAGCACCAGCGATAGTTGTTATTCCTTCTTCTCCTTCGTTTTCAAGTCCAATAGGAGCAGGAGCCCGAACAACAGGAATTGCACCCAACTCAGAAGTCCAAGCCTCTTCTTCAGAGCCATATTTCCACTCCACGCCACCATAATTATAAACATAATTAGTCCCATCATAAACAATTTCTTCATGTGGAGCAACATCACTAACTAAAACCTTCCCGCTCACAGGATTATAATAAGTAACGACTTTGTCCTCTTCTCCTGCTTCGTCTTCAATTGTTGCAATAAGTTCAGGCGTAGCTTGCCACTTAGTCGCAGCTCCATCAACATTTGTAACTACAAGACCATCTGGCTCAAAATCAATAGTCCCTCCATACCCTCCATTTTCAGAAGAACCTAAAACAACAAATTTATCCCGTCCCACATAAGCATTCTCTTCAACCACCTTACCATCAGCGTCAGTTATTTCATAACCTGTAGCTGTATAAATTACAGTTCTTCCATCTTCAGTCGGATAACTGTATTTCTCATCACCTGTGTAAAATAAATTATTAGGCTCAAATGTATCTCCCCCTTCAGGAGCAGTATAAAGAACAATATAAGGAATAGTGCTAAGCTTAGTAGTATAACTATAACCAGATTTACCAGCACTCCACTCGACCCCACGATCACCCTTATAGTTAAATTCTTGCACAATTCCTCCCTCAACAACAACGTGTAAATCGGCTATCTCACTCACACCAACTATTTCTCTATTTATCAAACCATTTTCATCTATACGATTAACAATTTCCAATTCCGCCCTAATCTCTGGATTTGGTCCACCTTCCTTAGACTTCTCATCATTTTTTGTCTCCACACCATACAAACCAGGAGGAATAAAATCCTCACCCTCTATAATATTTTTCTCACTAACCCATATTTTATCAATTTCTTCATTAATTTCACCTTCTCCCAAACCATCCGCCTCAAATCCCTCTACTAATTTTTCTATAATACCTCCATCAACATTCTCACCAACATTCTTAATCTTCTCAGCTTCAATCTTTTCTCTATCAATAACTGCCAATAACCGAGGATCATTAGCATATCTGCCTTTCAAATCTTCATAATCATTTTCAAGAAATTCTTTTGCATCCTCCGCCTCTTCAATAATCTCTTCCTTTATTTCCACATATGGCCGAGGATATAAATCCTCTAAAGGAATAGCCAGTTCTGAAACATCCAATTCCTTATTAAACAATTTTTCAGCATCACTCACTAATTTTTCAGCAACACTTAAATGCCCAAAACCCACTATATCTAAATCCTTTTCATCAGCACCCAAACACTTTACACCATGGCTTCCTGCTAAACTCAAAAGATTTTCAACAACATTAATAGTTTCAGTATCGCCTGACTCCTCAGCTTGCTTTAGTTCTTCTTTTAACTTAGTTATCTCTACTTTTAATCCTAAAACCTCTTTAGTTCTAGATATCCTTTGAGACTGCCCGCCATAAACATCTTTATAAATATTATTCGCAGAATCTTGATATCTAATCTCTACTTCTATTTCACTTACACCAGAATTAGCCTTAACTTCATCAACCAAATCTAATCTTCGCTCTTCAACTCTAAATCCAAAGTCAGCAATGCCTTCAACAGATTCGTCAATAACATCTTTAACCTCTTCTCTAGTTATCTCCCCTTCTTCAGCTTTTTCATTCAAAACAGACTCAATCTCCTCTTTAATATAATCCTCATAAGTTAGCAGTTTTACTTGTGCATCTTGAAGCTCCAGTGCTCCTTCATTTGATTCGATAGTATCAATTGTAACTCCTTGTAAAGAAATTTCTTCGACAGCATCTTTCTCTTCAGCAATCGCACCATTAAAATTATCAATAGCTTTTTGATAAGCTTCCAAATTACCCTTGTCAGCCATTAATTTCGCCTCAGCCAGTGCCTCCCCAGGAGTATGAGTAAAATCAAAAAAATAAAAACGACTATCCGGTTTTAGCCATCCAGCATCGTATTCCTCGTTAAAAACAAAACCTATCCTTGTTGTCTCATCAGCACCCGCACCAATATCAACAGCATCTTGAGCACGCACACCGACGGAAAATAAACTAAAAAGCATTAAAAATATTAAAGAGAAAGCACTTGTCTTAGAAAAAATAAATTTATTTCCCATCACCAATTAATATTATAACAAATAACTAATATTTAAATCTATTTCCACCTAACATCAACCATATCTGTTCTCTCGCGAGGGGCAATATCTAATAAATTAAAATCTTTAGGCACAAAAATAATTCTTTTGTCTATCTGTTTAGCATTACCCACTACATTTCCATTTACTAAATTATTTTTAATTAATAATTTTTTATTAACTAAATTCCAAATAATCTCCCCTAAAAAGCAGATCATGGCCCCATTATCAGTAAGAAATTCGCGCGCAGGACAAAACATCTTAACGTTTCGAGATTCACACATCAATCTACACATCTCTTGTAAACGAGCATTACAAGCAACCCCTCCGCCTAAAACCAATTCATTCTTTCCAGTATGAGCCAAAGCTCTTTCAGAAGCCTCAACTAACATCGCAAAAGCAGTTTCTTGCATTGAAAAAGCCAAATCTTCAACGCTAACGCCTTTATCATAAAGTTGTTTCATCTTAGTCTGCATTCCTGAAAAAGAAACATCCATTCCTTTTATTGAATAAGGTAATTCAATATATTTTCCATTTTTAGCTTTACCCTCAAGAATAGGACCTGCAGGAAAAGGAATTCCAACATGACGCCCAAAAGTATCAATGAAGTTTCCAATACCGAGGTCAAGAGTCTCTCCAAAAACTCTATATTTTCCGCTAGAATATGCAATAACTTGAGTATTAGCTCCAGAAGCATAAAGTAAAACAGGATCAACAGCTCCGACACTCTGCCCTATCTCAAGATGAGCAATGCAATGATTTACAGGCACAAGCGGAACACCAAGCAGTTCAGCCTTCTCCTTAGCAAACTGAAGCCCCGCAAGCAAACAAGGAGCAAGCCCAGGAGCATTTGAAACAGCAATAGCCTCTATATCCGAATCAGAACAACCTGCCTTCGATAAAGCATCACCCCAAACAGCATCGGCAACAAGCCTATGATGTTCAGCACTCTTCACAGGAATTATTCCCCCAGAAGCCGGCTTATACATATCTTTCACATTTGCAAGAATCTTTCCATTACTAACTACCCCAACTCCAAAAGTATGTGCCGTAGTTTCTATACCAACAATCATGAAAATAAAGTTGCAGAATAAGATTAAAAAACTATCTAAAAATCGAAAAAAGAAAAAAAGAAAAAAAAAGAAAAAATTAAAGAAATAAAATTAATTACTTCTTCTTCTTTCTACCGCCACGAGACATTTTAGCCTCGCAAACATTACCCTTACCATCTACATAGTAAAGATATCCATGCTTACGGTCAACAACATTCTTTACAATAACTTTTCCCATTTTACCTCCTTTGTTCTCATATAACTCATAGAAACGTCGGTAATATTTAAATCTTTGTATTTTCCGACGGAAAATACAATATCTAGCAACTTAACGTCGGTAATGCTCTAAAAATAGTTTTTTGCCAATAAATTTCCCTATAACCGTCCTATTCGACAAATTAAATGGAATTTCAACTATCTTGTAAAACGGTTTATTCTGAGAAATAGAAAATACAAACGGCTTAACGATGTGAAAATCAATAACTCTATTATCTCTATCTAGCCACAACGTCAAAAAAGGAAAAAACACAAACCACGAAGTTAAAGTGCCTTGCCAAGTAACAGGACGAGAAAAATCAAAAAGTAAATTTTTAGTATTTCTAGTTCTGAAAGTCAGTCCAAGTCCACGAGATATAAATCCAGTTTTGCGAACATCAATAGATATCTTTCTCTTTTTAAAAAACACGGAAATCCTCATAAAAAACTATATGTCCTTCATCTCAGACTTTATCTTAGACATTTTTCCGAGCTTATCTGCAATTTTATCAGATTTGCTTTCAAGAGATTTCTTGTGTTCTGCCAAATTAGCTTCCTTTTCAGCCAAACTAGCAAGCAAACGTTGAAGAGCAAGTTCCTTTTGACGACTTTCAGAAATATTAGCAGAAGTTTTCTCAATAGATTTCTTTAAGGAAAGTTTCTCCTTATTTAAAAAACCAATTTCATTCTCAAGGTCCTTAATTACACCAGAAAGCGCAGATTTTTGACGAGTCACCATTTTTTATCTACCTAGTTAACGACAAATCCATTTATAAACGTTTCTTTAATTGAGCAGATAAACGGGATATTTCAACAAGAGCAGACTCAAAAGAGTTTTTAGAAATATAATGATTAGAATAAGCTTTTTCTAGAAGAGCCCTTTGAGCCTGTAACTTACGCAACCCCTTAGCAGCATCACTAAATTGAGTTTTCTCAATATAATTAAGCTGAGATTTCCAATCTTTCGCCTGTTTATTAGACCTATTATACCAAAGATAACTTACTAAAATTATAGAAGACAAAAGAAAAATAAAAATTCCTTTGTAAATACGAGAAGAATAATCTTTAGACTTAATAGCTGGACTCAATAAAATACCATTTGAAGGCAGACTTATTTGGGACAAATCCAAACCAACAGATTCTCCACTTTTAACTAACGCAACCATTAAAACCTCTGAAGGGTAATCTACTCCAAGATTGGAAAAATGTTCAAAAGCAGATTGCCTAGAAACCGATAAAACTTCTTCAGAAGAATCTAAAAGTTTACCATCTATCGAATATATAAAAAATCTGAGAACCACCCCATTTGAATCGCGAGCATTATAATTCAACTTATAAACATCTAACTTCGGAGAAACTACAATTTCTTGACTAGAAGAAACAATAGAAATATCTGAAGAAGGATTGAAATCTATAGACACATCATAATCTAATAAAGCCCTGCTAGACTCAATTCCGATTATTATTGGAATTTTTATAGTCCTTATATCACTCGAAATCAAAAGAGAATTAAAATAAACATCATTTTCAGAGTCCTCTTCTGCTATAATTAAGTTGAAACTTCCAAACTCTCCTTTTTCGACATAAATAGAAGAAGGTTCAACTCGAACTACTAAGGAATCTTTTTCTAAAACGGCATTAAACATAGAACTTTCATCATCATTCAAAAAATTAACTGGAACAACGGCTCTTCCAGAAGCTGTAATTACCTCTGGAGTATATGGCGTTTCATCAGAAGACTGTACACTAAAATTATATGCGGGGACTTTATCCAATTCAGATCTATTTAAAAAAAGCCATACTGGAATCAAAATTAGTAAAATTATTCCGATTAATAATAATATTTTTTTATTCATTCAATAACCCCTTGATTTTAATTTAAATGGTTTTTGCTTAGAATGCCTTCTGAAAAAGATTACCGCCATTAATGCGACAACTAAAGCGACAACTAAAGCTCCAACTGCAACCCACGTCTGCGGAGTAACTATAGAGTCAGTCACACGAAAGTGTGCAGTTGACGTAGCAAACCCTCCAATATAGATTAATTCAACACCTAAGATATAGTCTCCGGGGTCAAGACCATTAGTAGAAAATCTCTTACTATAACTCTTTGCTCCTAAAACATAGAAAGTTTCAGATTCAGTATAATGAACATTTCCATCAAAATCTTTAATTATATAATTCATAGTAACATCAACTCCAGTCTCATCTCCTATTTCAATAAGTTCTATTAAAGCAGGCAATCTCTGACCAGGGCGAAGAACCCTATACAAATCAGGAACGGTAACTGTAGTGTCAAACAAAACACCTTCACTAATAACATTCAACAAGATAAGAACTTCTCGAGTAATCCCTTGGTAAGTTAATATAATTTTACCTGCATATACCCCTGGTTCTGGCGCATCAATTGTAAATATGAGGGAAAAACTTTCCCCGGGAGAAATATGGATTGAATCGGTGTTAAAAGAAATATATTTTTCAATTCCGGTAACTGCTATTTTAATATCCATAACGCCCACACCAGTATTTTCTAGAATCACTTCGTTAGTCTCGCTCTCTCCAGAAACAATTTTAAGATTAAAGTTTTCATTGTTCAACTCAAAGTTAGGAGTTCCAGAAGCCACGCCTCCACCACCCCCGCCACCACCCGAACTTCCCCCAGATCCAGATGTAGAAGAACATGCTCCACAATCACTAGAGCAAGATGAACATGTTTCAACCCCATTACACAAACTATCTCCGCAAAAATAGCCTTGACCCTCGACAGATAGCCCTATATTACCCTCTGAAGATGAATGAGCTGAAATATTGGCACCAAAACCCATATTATAAACCCATATAGATAATGAAAGACTAATAACTGCAAAAATAGTTGCAAAAATAAATAGAGAAATTATCCAAAAATTAAGTTTAGCCATACCACTATTATAAAGAAGCACGTATTAAATAGTTTGTCAAAATGAGTTTAAGCATCAGGCACGAAGTAAACGAATTGAAATATTGCCGGTATAATTCCCTAAAGAGACATTAGGACCCGCGAAAACACTGAATTGAAAAGAAGAAGTTTGGTAAGGCTGAATAGTAAGAGGACCATAAACAATCATTTCAGCAATTGAACCATCAATAACAGACTCAACTCTAATAGGAAAGGAATAAGAATTATTTACTAAAATAGAACGAGTAGAGCTTCCCCCGAGAGCAATGCTTCCAAAAGTCAAGGCAGATGAATTCAAATCAAACCCTCCCAAATCCTCTGTAACTGTAGCACTAGCCTGAAAAGAAGACACAGAAACGGGAGTAATATAATAAACAAATAAAGAAATAGACATTAAAAATACAATAAAAGAAATAAAAAGAGCCAAAAACAATAAGTTTTTCATTTTTTCTTACTCCTCGAAAAGTGCTTTACAATAAAGTATATCAAAACCAAAAGCAGAACAGCAAATAAAGCAACAACATAATAAATAATTATATTAGATTTCTTGCTCACTAAAAGACTGCCATAAACTGCAGTAGATTTCCCACCATAACTAGCATTTAAAATAACTTTATAAATTCCTAAAAGATTCTCTGTATCGAAATAACTCTCAACTGTTTTCTTCTCCCAAGGATTAAGATCTACTGAAGGTGTTCTGAAAAAATAATGTTCTCCAATATTATTACTTATATTAACATCTACATATACTCCATAATTAGGAGAATTCCATAGATTCTCAAGAGAAACATAGAATTTCTGAATCCCTCCACTAACAATCGAATCAGTATAATTAGTTATATTAACAAATAATGAACCAATGCGAAAAGATTGATTAACCTCACGAACAACATCCCCATAAGAAACACGAGCAACACCTAAATAATTTCCTGCATCAAGCCCCTTTGCATCAAGATATTTCCTAAAATAACGATCTCCCGGTGAAGAAATGTCAACAGGAGTAAAATTCAAAGTTCTCGCAACATAACCTCCACTAGAAATAAAATCAATAGATATATACTTAAGATGCAGTATCTGGTCCCCTCTGTTAATAACACGCAATTCAACAGGAATCTGGTCGTTGACATTACCATCTGGAAGACTTAATTTTAATTCCCCATAAAGGCCTGGATAAGGGACAATAACTGTCAAAATACCTCCTATTTGAACAGCCGTTCCAATAAATTCACTTTCAGAAGGACGCTCACTAAGAGAAACACTAAGATAATGATTGCCAGGTTCAGCAGACATGGGAAACTTAAGGGTAATCAAAAAAGAAGTTGTTCCTTTAACTGTAGAAACGCTTGAAGTAGCATATTGCGCAAAATCTCCCCCCATAGAGACATCAAGAACTTTTTCAGGATCATCAGATAAAGCGGTATAAGTAATATTTACCTCAGCACCAGGATAAAAATCTATATTCTTTAATGCAGGAGAAATACCCAATGAAGAAACCACAAAAAGCAAGAGAAAAAAAGATAAAGAGAAAGAAAAAATCAATCTTAAACAAACCATAAAAACCTCTATTAAGTCGTCGCCAATGCAGTAGCAGTAATAGTATCCCCTAAAGCGCCAACAATCGAGTCTGAAGGAATTGTCAGATTAAAGTTTATCATAATGGAATCAGAAGCATCAGCATATCTGAAACGACCACAAAATAACGCAGTCGCAGTAGTATTTACATCATAATATATGCCAAGAGGAGTAGCATCGGTGCCTCCAGTAACATTAAGGCAACTACTTGCCTCTAAATTACTTACATTCCACTTATAAACCGGACCTGTTCCTCCAATCATAGCTGCAGCAGTTTTAGTTCCACTTAAATTCAAAGTAACATTAACATTTCCTAAGTTCACTAATCTCAAACCACCTGCAGTTATCAAAGACCAATTTCCACCACTTACATTATTCGTTCCTTCAACACTGCTCAATGAAGCACCATTCGCACCGGGAGTAACTCTACCAGAACCCCAACTTATAGAAATTGTAGTAAAATTAATCGTCGCCTGAGATTCAACAGTAAGATTTGCTTCACCAGTACTCGTAGCATAACCAGATATAGCACTAAAAAGACTACGAGCAGACAAATAAACTAAACCAATAGAAAAAATAGATGTAATTACAACAACAACCGCTAAAATTGAAAGAAACTTTGAACTAGCCACCAGACCCTCCTGAAGAAGAGCTAGACTCAACAACCAAACCGATGTTTCCACTGTTTGAAGAAGAGACCTGTTTCAAGACCTTAGAATTATCTGAACTCATCTTAAATATTATTAAATTGAAAACAACAGAAACAGCAGAAAGAACAATAGTAAGAACAAGCAAGACAACAACGAATTTTTGTAACTTAGCCATATCAATGCACCTTTAGAATATCAGTAATAAACAGTATTTAAACATTTTGTATTATTTTGAAAAAGATGAAAAAAGCAATTTATTAGAAAGATGAGAATTATTATTATTATTATTATTATTATTTCGACTTAACTTTCCGTCGAAGAACTAAAAACCAAGTTAAATTAAGTAAAACAAGAACAACTACAACTATAATTAAAATAGTTGTCAGCGAGTTTCCTCTTCCACCAGAAGCAGACTTAATCACATAACCAACACCTATCACAGTAATATCATTCTCGGAAACATCAAGAGTTAATTGTTTCTGAATAGAACTCTGTCCAAAGTTAATGAAAGCCTTCGCATCATAAGTTCCTGCGCGGACTCCTTCAGTATCCCAGAAAGCAACAAGCAACTTACTTGCAAATGGCTGAACATCGTATGTAGCAGATTTAAATTCAGCCATAACTGAACCTTCATCATTAAAAACTTGCATTAAAATGTATGCTCCATCAACTTGAAAATTTAAGCCATTATCCACAAGAAATTCAAATTTAGCTATTTCTCCAAGACTAAAATCATTTACCTCAACATTTTTTAGTTCAAGACTATCAGCTCCAACAGAAAATTCTTTTTCAATTGTTAAAGTAGATTCGTCATATAAAATAGTTGCAATTGCCCTGTAACGCCCAGATGAAACGCCTGAAGTATCCCATTTGGCAGCCAGCTCACGACGTTCTCCACTTAAAACAGGAATTTCTTGAGTCGTAAGCGAAGCAACTTTTTCATTTAAAGGAGTAAAAATATCTACAACTGCTTTTGCCCTAGCAATATCCAAATTGCCTTTGCTAACAATAGGAATCACAAAAGCAGTCATTCCATCATCACTCTTGCTAACACTCAAAGCAGATTCTAAATATTTTCCAGGATAAGGTACTTCTATTACTACTTTTGTAACAATCCCCACTATAGAACCTATATATGTAGTTCCAGAACTAGAAGTATCTGGAATTTCTATAACTAGTATATCTGCATCGTGTCTTCCAGGTGTAAGCCCTGAAGGAACTTTAACAGAATACTCAATCGTTGCGCTAGACATGTCTGGAGTAAAAGAAATAGAGTAATTAGAAAGAGCAATACTCTGATTTAACTCTCCTTGTGGAAGAATAACAAGATTAATCTTCTTATTTTCAGAATTAATTATTTCAAAAGAATATTTTTGTTCAGTTCCCGGTTGGTAATCTAAAACTTTTTTAGCTGGAGTAACTCCGAAACTAGAAACAAGTGGTAAAAGCATAATCAACAGTAAAATCAATAGTATTTTTTTCATTGTATTTTCTCCACATTTCCAAAGGAAAGGCTTTTATAATCCGAAGCAGTTGAACTTCGTATGGCAGAAATATCCATAAAGGTAGAAGTTCCTGAAGAATTAAGAGATAAATTTAAGTTAGTTCTAACTAAATTAGTCGAACAATTTATAAGAAGAGCCGAATTTGCAATGGCTGACGAACTGCTAAAAGAAAGCGGATTAACAGAAGAGCAAGTAAATAAACTAGCAGATGAATTAAAGAAAAGGGTTGCCAAAAGACATGGCTTGTAAGAAATGTATTCTTCAAAAATCCCAAGCAGATTAATTGTTGACGCTTCTATTTTATTTTCATTTTTCAAATCAGATTCTGTAAGAAGACAATTAATTGAAGAATTGTTAAATAAGGGATGCAAATTAATATCCCCCTCATTTGTTATTGAAGAGTTATCTAATAATAATGAAGGAATATTAAAGTACTCTAAAATAGACAGTCCAACCTTACTCTTTTTATTATGCATATTACAAAAAAGCATTGAAACATTCTCGGAAGACATATATGAATCATTTTTGAAACAAGCTAATAAACTATTCCCACATGGAGAAGACACTAAAGATGACCCATACTTTGCATTATCTTTAGCACTGAATAAGACTCCAATCTGGTCAGATGAAAAAGCATTCAAAAAACAACTAGAAATTGAAATATTTTCGACAGCAGATTTATTAAGTTTATTTGAAATAAAATAAACATTTATATAATCTAAAGAACTCCAAAAAACATAGTTTGTCAGGACATAGTGCATTACCTTTGATGCTTTTGAGGCTGTCTTATCGACAGCCTTATTTTCTTTTTTATTGTCCAAACTAACTAAACAGCACATCATATTCCCCATCATCCATTCCCCCCGGCAGAATAAACCAAAGAAGAATTAATCAAAGTTCCAACTTTGTAAGTTTCAACTTTCAAAGCAGAATTTCCAACATTAAAAGCTCCAACAAAACCATCGTCCAGTCTTTTAAGCTTCAAAACAATATCCACTTCAATTTTAATCTCTCTAATTTCGCTAGACTCTGTAGAATCTATTTTCATGTAATATCTTCCAGGCTCCAAATTAATACCTTTATCATTAATAAAGATAGTTGTAGGCGAATCAAATTTTAAATTATTGTCAAGAAGCAAATAATCTATTTTAGGCAAAACAAATATTAAACTATCCCCATCATTTAAAGGAGCAATAGCAAAAGGTTGGGTATATCCTACAATAAAGAATATGGAAATCAAACTCCCAAGTATTAAAATCAAATCTATTATCAAAAAAACCTTGCTTTTGGTTTTTTGGATGCAAGAAACTTCTTCCAAAAGAGAAGTTTCTGCACAGAAGTTTGTCTTTGTCAACAAACTTCTTGTGTTCAAAGTTTTCTTTTTGACAAACTTTGACATCGGCAAATATTTTTTATCCATCTCCACCCACATAAGTATCTCCAGTTCCTAATGTAATTGTAAATGTAATAGTAGATGTTCTTGCTCCAGGACCTTCGGTGGAAGGAACGGTAACATTAATATCAATTTCAGCACTATCTGTAGCATCTGTGTAATTCAAGTTGATAATCTGTTTAATACCTTCAACCAAAGAAATATTGAAATAATTTGTTTGAGAACTGCTCCATAAGAAAGAGCCGTTTTCTGAAATACCGTTAGTCGTAACATTAGCAATTTTAGCCTGATAATAACTAGATGGATTAGCTACACTCTGCCAAAGACTCGTGGCATAAATAGAAATATCATTCAAAACATTACCATTATTAACTATTATAAACGGCTTAGGAGAATTGTCAACAGTATCATTATTCCCTAAATATCCAAGACTTCCAAATTCTATAAGGCTTATATTCATAGAATTGCTCAAAAGTGCCTGCACACTGATATTAAATGGTGCAGAATAAGGTCCATAAGAAGTCCCATCAGAAGTGCTAACACTCCACTTATAGTAGTCGTTATTATCGCTTAAACAATTAAAACCTTGAGATTGTGTAATGCTATAAAAGGGTGATGCAGGAGGTATTGGTCCTAAATCAATAGATATGGGGTTAGCACCATTATGTTGACTATCTAAGCAAACGCTAGAGGCCATAAGAGTAAAGTTTAGTCTATGAAGTGTAAATACATCTCCATCATCGTCGCTAGATTCCCAAGTAAATGTCTGACTAGTGCGATTAAGAGTTATAGAACCATTTATAGGAGAAACTAAAGTAACATTTGGAGGAGCGTTCAAAATAGTAATATTACTAGAATTAACTGTAAAACTGCTTTGACCATCATTAATAGTCAACCCAGCAGTCCAATTTTGTCCTTTGGTTGTATTTCCATGACCGAGAGTAGCAATAAAAGTAGTTCCGTTAGCGTAACTAGAATTATATTCAACAACTAAATGTTGAATTGTTCTATTATACCAGCGGACAGTAACATTCATAGTATTATTATTTAAATCAAGCAAAGTTGTTCTAACATTTATGTTCTCAAGAGTTCTATTCAGTCCAAGAGTTGAATTCATAATCAAAGCGGTTCCATTGTAAGGCACACCGTTAACGGTAAATGTTCTTGTAACACTATTTCCTCTATTTCCTGCATCATCTAAACAAGATACATTCCAATAATGAGTTGTAGCAGAAAGCCCAACAACAGTTCCATTAATCATAGTGTTATTAGCAGAAGCTATATTAGTTTGATTAACATTACTTCCTATAGTAAGATTACAAAACATAGAAGCATCAATAGAATCTATAGCAGTCCAATTAAAGGAGATGTTAATTCCTGATGCGAAAGATGAAGCATTAGCAGGGTCATTAAGAGTAACATTGGGACCAGTCGCATCAATATAAAAAGTGTATATAGGAGAACTATTAGTAGAATTAGCCCCTCCAGCCGGGTCAGTCACATTAGCACGTAAATAATAAGTGCCTTCCTTTAAACGATAAACATCTAAAATTTCAGTAGAGTTCAAAGTACGATTATAAATAGCAACATCATCAACAAGTCCAGGAAAATAACTATTAGCATTTGCACCTCCAATAGTTAAACTAGCTGAAGTATCTATAAGAGTATTTTTAGCAGTAAGATTTTGCGATTTATCAACAACTCCGTTAATATAAAAAGTGGTGTTTCCAGAGTCCCTATTGTAAGTAAGGGCAACATGATACCAGCTGATATTTGGGTAAATTATAGTATTTGTAGTCATAAATACAGCAGCAGTGCTTCCAGTGCCGTTCCCAGTAGAGAAAGTCATTTTTTTAGAAGAGTTAGAAAAGTCAAACAAATAATCTCTATTAACCCCACTATTTTGTTTACTAACCAACGCAAACCATTGATTTGGATCAGCTGTAACATTTGTAGACATATTTATCCAAGCCATAATTGTAATTTCTCCAGTTACATTAGGTGAGTCAAGTAATGCATTGTCACTTAACGAGATTCTTTCATTAGAATCAACTTCAAAAGCTAATCCAAGGCCAGCTAAACTATTTTCACGGTCTCCATTTACATTTGTATAAGTACCATTAAAATTAGCTGTCGCAAAATCAGTAACTCTTGTTAGATTCTCGCCATAATGAGTATTATTATCAAAATGGTAAAGTAAAAACATACCAGTACTATATTCTAAAGGAGTAATACTATAATTGAAGTAAATACTACTTCCAAATGCAAATCTATCTTTTCTTAAAACAAGATGTTCATTTGTAAAAGGCAAAGCATTATCAATGTAAATTAAAGATAAATTAGCCACACCACCATTACTAGAATCAGTATCATTAACAAACAAAGTCACATTAACACTTCTTGCTGAAGTTGAAGAGCCATTAACAGGAGAAGTCAAATTAAATACACCAGGAGGAATATTTTCAAGATAAGTTACATTAAACATTAATAAATCGTTCCTAAGAATCTCATCTCCACCACCCTCAATATCGTTTAGAACTTCCGTTCTTACATATGCTCTTGTTCCACTGCCTCCAAAGAAATTTTCACATTTCCAACTCTCTAAAGTCGTAACATTAACACATGTTCTCCCAGGGTTCGCAACGTTTGATGGACACGTAGCACCGATACTACTTTCACTTGCCCCATCATTAGAATCGACATAAATAGGGCACGTTGTATATGGTCCAAAAGAGCGAGTCCACCACTCATAACAAAGAGTTACCCCAGTGATAGCACCACAGTTTGCTATTGTACTATTAAAACTAGTTATCTTTATCCCACTATACATATTCAGAAGAAAAGACTGATCCTCGAAAGAGCCATCATTACAACTAACCAAATCAGTTGGACATTGAGCAGGATAAGTTCCAGTACAAGAACCAACATAATTATTAGACGATTCGCTATCTGCCATAGCCACGCAAGTCTGTGCTCTCAGCTGTTTTGTACCATTAGGTTCCGCCTGAGGGTCAACAATATGGTCAAATTCAACACCACCATTCAAAATATGTAAATCAAATGTATCTTGCTCTCCTGTTAAATTAGTTAAATAAACTTTATTGTAAGTATTTTCCACAATATCATTAAACCGAGCAATAACCTCACTTCCATTATTTTCAAAAACATCAATAATAACATCAGAAATGTTTGTGCCATTAGTTGCTCTCGGATAAATTGTAATGTCGTTAAGAGAAGTTAAGTTAATCTCAAAGGTAACTCTTACATAATGTCCGGAGGGAATAGACTCACTCCAAACATCATCAAGAGCACGAGTTTCATTATAAATATTTGAAATAAATTCGCGAGTCTCATTCAAATGTAGAGCATTAATGATAACTATAATATTAAAAGTCTGATTACTTAAATGAGGAGCAACCCAAGAAACATAATCATAATACCCGTCTCCACTTAAATCGCTTATAGAATAAACGTCCAATATCCGCGAATCATTTTCAACCCATTCAATCTCAATTTGTGAAGGAGAAGTCAGTTTTAGACCATCAGAAATATTTGTGAAAACAAGAACATTTTCATAATGCACATCATCAGGGCTTGAAACAAACACGGTCTTAAAAGTATCACTATAAACGGATTCAACAGCAACAGGAGCACCAGTATAATATTCAACTTCAACACCAAAATCATCTTTAGTTAGATTAATAGAAATATCTTGTGTGTTGCTCAAATTTTCTATAACTGCATCAGTAACTCTCCCAGTAATCCCAAACAATCTCTTGAAAAAGCGAGACAATAAAGATTCTCTCTCCAAATTAATATCTGCACTAACTTGCCCAGATATAACCTGTCCAGTTAATCCTATAGTTATCTCCCCTTTAACAGATTCATTAGAAGAAGAATTTATTTCAGTTTCAGTAATTGTCTCTTGTGCAGATTCATTAGACTCATTAAAAACCTGTTCAATAGTAGTTTGATGCTTATTAATAGAAGAAATCAAAGAAGCAATTTCTTCTTCGGATAAAGATTCAATTTCAATATATTCAGTCAGGTTAATTTTATCTAAAGTAATATTTTCAGCGCTAGCGGGAATTTGAACAATTAAATTGATAGTATCATTCACATCAAAGGCTACTCTCTTAATCCAGTGAACGGGTTGCCCAATTACCGCTGTAAACTGAGTAATATTAACGGCAATAGCACTTTCATTAAGAACAACTCCAGTAACATTAGTCATATTCTCTGCAACAGTTTGATTAAATTCAGTCAAATTGCTAATAGTCTGATTAGTCAAAGTAATATTGCTTAATGTCTCATTTACATCAGTCAAGTTTCCAATAATTGTATCATTTACATCAACAACTGTTTCAGTTTCATTTTCTTCCCCAATAGTTTCATTCACATCAGAAACAGAATCATTTACATCGACAACCTCTTCTATTTCATTAACATTAGAATCAACTACGGAGATTATTTCAGAAACCTCCACAATCTTCTCACCATTATAATCTAAAACAACCAAAATTTCAGAATCGTTCAAAGCAACAAAATCAAAAACACTTAAGTCAATAGATATTTTTATCTTTCCATTGCCAATATAATCCTCTCCATAACCTTCCTTCTCAATAAAATAATCTGTAGAAACAGTTAATTCATTTTTCTTAATCTTTAAATCAATTTCTTTATCCTCTAAAGAGTTTCCTTCATGAGAAACGCTTCCTTCAACAAGAGAACCAGTCTGACCATCAGCAAGCTCATAAATGAAAGGCTCATCTTTAGAAGTCTTACCAGAAACAAAACCAGAATCAGAAATAGCAGAACCAGTTATTCCAGAAGACTCTGATTGAGATTCAGAACTTTCAGATTGACTTTCTTGACTAACTTCACTTGATTCAGAAACAGGCTCCGAAGTAGAAACAGACTCATCAAGCACAGAAGGTTCAGATTCAGCACCAATAGTTTCACCAGATGATTCAGAAGAACCAACAGAATCATCTTCATTTAATTCAATTTTAAAATCAATCAAAGGATGCTCTTTTATCTTACCAGCTAATCCAAAACCCAAACCCTCTCCAATTAAAGAAAGTCCTTCAGCATAAAACTCTCCACGAGTAGGAGAATCAGCAATAAGCGATGAAAGAAGAAATTCTTTAGACTCTCCAGCATAACTTACAATAACCTTTGAATCGGCAGGAACAAACTCACCTTCAACTAAATTAAGATTTAACTTTCCTTCAATTAGTTCTCCTACATTATATTTAGTCTTAATATCTAAAGAAACATGACCTGTAATGCTAAATGAAACAAAAACAACAGCAAGAGAAAAGAATAATAATGAAAATAAAATAAGCAACTTATATTTATGCAAAAAGTTATTGTAGGGTGCATGAGTTCCTAAATAAGTTGTAACAACTTCGCCATTAACGCGCTTAGTCTCATAGTAATACGGACCAAATCGCTTACCATCTTTATACGTATATTTTTTATGCACCACTTTTTAATAAAAAAGAGTTCTCTTACATCAAAAAAACCTTGCTAGTTAGGGTTTTTTAGATGCTCAGAGTGATTTCAAGCACTCTTACACCTCTTTTTATGATTAAAATTAGCAATTAATCTTTATAAACATTGCTTCAACAATAATATAGTAAACGCATTTAATTTTCGTATAGGTTTGTGCGTTTACTATTACGCAGACGCATACGATTATTTAGTGCGTCTGCTATAGTTTCTCTGACTCCTAGAACTATCTTTTCTAAAGACAATTTGTTCTTTTGACTCCAGTTCTCTTACAATTTTTAGAAGGATAATTTACCAAAAGAACGTAAATGTCTATGCAACTTTTCTATATTTTCATCACAAACAAAATCATGTTGGCGAAAGCCACCACCAAATGTCTTTGGAATGTGCAACAACTCATGAATAATTACTTTATCTTGATCTGAAAAAGAAAGTTTATCAAACTTTTCCAAAAATTCAATAGTATAAAACGCACCAGTTTTCATTCCTTTCTGCATTACTTTTCCAATTGTATGACAACGAGCAAGAGTCCTTTTAGTACTGCTTCCAAAGGAACGCAAACATTCAACCCTATTAACATCAACATGATTCATCTGTAACTTATTAACTATATCTGCAAGTCTTGTCTTCAAATCCGGAGCATAATCGTATTTCATGTCATCACCAAATAAAACAAAGAAAGAGGCATTTTTAAAAGCTATTACGCTACAGTATCTATCTCGACAATCTTCTTCCCACTTATAGGATTTTTAATGCGAATATTTTTAAAAGAAACTTCAAACTCTTTAGCAAGCATTTTAACAACAGCAATATTAGCCTTCCAATCCTCGACCCTTTCAGTAATATAAATCAAATAACTCCCGTCAATTAACTTTTCAATCTTATCCTCAGAAGCAGAAGGCTTAACTTTAACATGAATAATCATCTTAATTCCAATTTCTTACAGTTTTCTATCAATTCTTTAGAAATAATGTGGAGCTCATCTACTTCATCAAGCAACTCATTATGAACTGAAGAAGGATGATAAAATAAATGGACTATTGCTCCATAGTCTTTAGCTTTTTTTATTGCAGGAACAAAATCAGCATCTCCAGCAATCAAAATAACCTGAGCAATTTGTTTATCGAAACACATAGAAGTAATATCTAAAGACATTAACACATCAATCATTTTTTGCTTAAATTGTCCCCCGATAAGCTGTAATCTTCCTAATTTTACTTCAAATCTCGAAAGTCTTTTAAGATTAGAAATAAATTTCCACATATTAGAGTGTCTACGTTCATCTCTTTACTATTTGGTCTAACAACTGGAAGACTATGATAATAATAAGTCCTTAATCTACTAACCCCCACTTCCTTACATATTAATTCAGAAAATTTAAGGTAATCAATATCTGATTCCTTAAAATAATGCTTCAATATTTTATTAAGATATCCCCCATCAATAAAAACAGCAGATTTTTCCATTTAATTGAGTATTAAACCCGCTACTCAATCTTTTAAATTGACCAGCGGGGAAGATTATAATACATACAAATCAAACATCTATTTAAAACTATCTGGTCATAATCTCAAGACCATCTAAATTCTTAATAACATAATCTTTACCAACTGCCTGTTTAGTCTTTAAATTAATAGCCTTAACAAATTTATTTCCTATATCTGTATGAAGCTTGTATGCAAAATCCAAAGCAGTAGAGCCAGGAGGCATTAAAAAGCAATCAGGCAAAACATTTCCCTTACTGTCCTCCATCTTAGCCCCAGCAGGAAAAACAGCAATATACTTAAGCAAATCAAAAACAACGGAATTCAAAACAGTCTGAACTCCAGTACTTCCGAATTCTTTCATAACTTTACGAATAAGTTCAAGAGCATTCTTTTGTGAATCACTTAATTTTCCAACAACAGTAAAATCATTCTCGCCTGGAATATATTTAATCATTCCAGCCTTATCTGCCTGACGTAAACTTAACTCCCCATCAGCAAAACAAGCAATAGTAGGATAAGAAAAACCAGATTTAACACGATTAAAATTAATTTTACTATTAGGTCTATCAACTTTATTTGCAGCAATAATCATTGGTTTAGTATAAACCCTTAAAGCTCTAGCAAACTTAAATAAAACATCCTCGCTCCAAATAGCAGGCCTAGTAATATCTAATTTCTCATGTAATACGACGTGATTAACATCATCTTCAGTAACTTTCAGTCCAGAAAATTGTTTAGCAACAGTCTTAGCAAACTGAGTCTTCTGCATCTCCATACTTTTCATAAGAGTAACCCACACTTTCTTCATAATACCTAAATACCACAAATCAAGCTCTCTTTCAATTATACCAACATCTTTTACAGGATCATAATCGCTAGTCTGTTTTCCTTCAGAATCAGTTTCTCCAGACATATCAACTACATGAATAAAAGCATCAACTCCAGCCAAGTCGTCAAGAAATTGATTTCCCAAACCCCTTCCCAAAGAAGCACCTTCAACTAAACCAGCAACGTCAAATAAATCTATTGGAACAAATCTGTGACCCTCACGAACATAACCTTGTCTGGGATTAGAAACTTTCCCAAAGTCGGCAGCTAAATCATGAATCTTAACATAACCCATCCCGTGATTCGGCTTTATTGTAGTAAAAGGATAAGAAGCAATAGCTACATCTTGTAAAGTCGCTGCCTTAAAGAAAGTTGATTTTCCGCATGAAGGTTTTCCCACCAAACCTATAATCATTTAAACACCATATAACTAATTGAGCTTTGAATCATTAACAACCTTAATTTCGCCTTGCTTAAAAAGATTATGGATATGAAAGTTTTCCTTGAAAGAAGGAAAAGTTTAGATAAAAGTTTCCTTCTATAGATGGAAAGATTCATGAATAGTTTCCTTCTAAATGATTGAATCATAATGCAATAATCTGTAAACTATTTTGTATTATAATACAAATAATAGATATAAATGGTTTTATAATAAAACCATAGTAAAAATAATCATCTAATAAAGATACATATTTTGTAGCCCAAATATATTAGGAAAATGAGATCATGGTGAATTTACAGTTTCTTACCTGGAAGATGTTTATCTAAATTACTAATATCAGACATAAAATCAGAGGGTCTGTCTTTCCAATGCTTCTTAACCAAAGCAAATATTTTATCTTTGATGGGAAAAGCTATTTTACTATAATCTTCCAATTTGCATATATTTTCATATAACCAGAAAAACCATTTTTTATCTTTACTTTGATTTAACATTTCACCATATAAAATATCATAATTTATTCCTCTTCTCATTATTCTATCACAATCAATTATATCTCCTGGTCTAGAAGCCATGCTTTTGAAAAGAAAAATATCTTCTAAAGAAACAAGATAAATGCTCAATTTATCATAATTTCTAAAAAGTTCCGCTCTCTTTATCATATCTTCGCTTAACCAAAGCATTTTACCAACTTGTTTAAGGAATACATCTATACGAAAGTCATCACCCTTTGTATAAACTGCTAAAGCCGTTAAATAAAACTCATTTTCTAAATCAATTTTACGTTTAAATCCTGCACTGCTAATCGCATTGTCAAGAATAGTAAAGTCTTTTTTAGAATCAACAATAATATCTACATCCTTTGTTTTTTCTTTTAAATTCTTAAATGAAAGAGCACATCCTCCAATCATGTAAACCTTAACAGGTTCCTTTGCTTTGGAGCCTACCTTAGTAAGCCATTCATTAAGTTCTTCTTTAGTAAACATGTTTTACTCCATACATACCCGCTATTCTTATAAAATCTTTGTGATCAAATGTAGGTAATGTATCGAGATTAAGAATATCTTCTTTTGTGTCTAAAAGTCTAACAAAATTCTCAAACATAGTGTATTTGCTGTATTTCATTGCTATTGGAAGAGTTTTATTATAGTTTAATTTATTTTTTAGGTAAAATGTAAGTGCAAGATTTAGGGTTCGGGGATCATCTACCTCAAATAAAGAATGGATAAAAATCTCTTCCTTAGAAAGTTCTTTTTTGGGCAAATAACATAAAACTGAAATTACTCCGATATTTATCCCATATTTCTTGTAAGCATATAAACCTGTAATTGCTCCTTGTAATAACTTTTCATTATGTACTTCAAGAATTATTTCTTCGTTATATTTCCATTTAATCTCTCCAATATTAGAGTAGTTTTTATACATTAGAACAAATTCTTTCAAAAGCATCCATCCTTCTTGATTCAACCTATATAATCCATTTTTATAGATTATAACTCCCCTGTTTTTTAGTTTGGGTCTATACCTGTCTATAATGTATGATGAAACTCCACTCAATTCTTTTATTATAGAAATATTCATCCAATCTTCACATATTGCTGCTAAAAATAATATCCTGCTATCTGCGAGTATTTCCTCAAAATTTATACCAGTATAGGTAAAAAGTAGCTCTCTTAACTTGATTGCATGAGGTGTTTGAGCAATCTCAATTAAAACCCTACTTTTTAAAAGAGAATGACTTCTAATTTTAGTGATAAAAGCTTCTTTTTCTAAATTCTGAAGTACACGAGAAGTCCAATAAATAGACTTATTCAAAGCCTTTGCTAACTGCGTTATGGTGTTCTCTCCTTGAATGATATGGCTAAATGCTTTCAACATAGGCTTTGTTAATCTCATATTGTAATAATAAGCAATTAGTATTTAAATGTTTGCGTCATATTACAATATGAGTGTGTTTAACATACTGCTACTTTATAGCATTTTTTGAAATGATAATATTGTTGATAACAGGTAACTTATAATTGATAGCTTCTAAAATTTTTATTTTGCACTTTGAGAAGAAAAAGGCTCTTTTTCTCATGTCGAAGTGTTTGGAAACCTTTAGAGTGTGGAACACTTCGAGCATGTCAAGAATCACCTGATTCTTGAGCACTGTCAAAAATATCAATTTTTGAAGCAAGAAATTTGTTCACAATCAAAAAGTCCTTCTTATAATTTCGTGAGGACTTTTGGATGTTCAAAGTGCTCGTACGCACTTTGACATGACAAATTTCTGTGCAGAAACTTCTCTTCAGGAAGAAGTTTCTTGCTGAGAAATTCACCTGAATTTCGAGGTGCTCAAAAACAGAAGTTTTTGACACATCCAAATCTCGCAATGCACCGACATTGCGATGACCTTCAAAAACAGAAGTTTTTGAGGAATCGAGCACCAATCAAACCACGCACTTTAGATGGTGCATCGATTTTTTGATAATAAGATTATTTGTTTTCATAATAAAAAAATGATGAAAGTTTTCCTTCTATAGAGGGAAAGATTCATGAATAGTTTTATCTTACAAAATACTAGGATTAACCAGTTTTAGAAATCTTAGTCTTAATCTCTTTTAATTTCTGTTCCATATCTTCTTCATCACCAAAACTTAAAATATTAAATCCTTTTTCACTTAAAATTTTAGCAACCTCGGTTTTACCAGCACATCTAGGACCAATCAACCCAATTATCATAAAACAAACTTAAAACCAATCTTTAAATACATTATCTAAATGAGATATATAGAAGGAGCCCATAGCTCAGTCCGGTCAGAGCACTGCTCTTATAAGAGCATGTTTCAATAGAAACATGTGTTTAAGCTAAACAGCTAAGAACAGCAGGGGTCCCAGGTTCGAATCCTGGTGGGCTCATTAAATGAACTGAAAGTTCATTAATCATTCCATGATTTGCACCAGTGTTCAGGTTTAAATCACTTCAAAATATACTTGTTTTGAAGTTGCAGATGACATCAAAAAGTTCTTCTCGTAACGTCGTGAGAACTTTTGGATGCTCAAAGTGCTCGAATGCACTTTGACATCAGTCAGCTAGCACTGGTGGGCTCATAAAGGTTATAATACGGGAAACCC
>ERZ1292629.1347-Hain-H43-01um-R1-1347-length-24337-cov-13_pt1 | contig 24337 bp, 25 predicted proteins | sample MGYA00564399_ERZ1292629 | MGnify/ENA primary metagenome ERZ1292629 (study PRJEB36523, sample SAMEA6512636) | groundwater metagenome | collected 2019-01-08 | study: AquaDiva: Metagenomics assemblies of 32 groundwater samples | reverse complement strand
GTCATTACGGAAATTCCATACATGGTTAACAAGACGACTTTGATTGAAGAAATAGCAAAAATGATTCAGGACAAAAAAGTTTCAGATGTTTCGGATTTGCGTGATGAAAGTTCCAAGGGAAAAATAAGAATTGTTTTGGAATTAAAGAAAAATGCCAATGCAAAATTCTTGATAAATGCGCTTCACAAATATACGAGAATGCAAGATTCGTTCAGCGTCAATTTCTTGGCTCTTGTCGACGGACAGCCAAAGATATTGGGATTGAAGGACGCAATTTCAGAATATGTGAAATATAGAAAAACGATAATCACCGAGAGAACGAAGTTCGAATTGAAAAAAGCAAAAGAGAGGCAGGAAATAGTTGAAGGGCTTCTTGTGGCTCTTAAGAACATTGATGAAATAATTTCAATGATTAAAAAATCAAAATCAACGTCGGAAGCCTCGGAATCGTTGATGAACAAATATGATTTGACAAAAAGGCAAGCTCAAGCCATCCTTGAAACAAAGCTTCAGCAATTAACTTCCCTTGAACATGATAAATTGAAAAAAGAACATCAGGAATTAAAAGAAAAAATATCGGAATATGAAAAAATACTTGCAGACATAAAAGAAGTTTTAACGATAATAACAAAAGAGGTTTCCGAGCTTAAAAGAAAATATGGCGATGAAAGAAGAACGCAGGTTATTCAGAAAATTTCGGAGATTTCAGAAAAAGATTTGGTGCAGAAGAAAGAAGTTGTCGTGACAATAACCGACAAGGGTTACGCAAAAAGAATGGACACAAAAACCTACAAGGAGCAAAAAAGGGGCGGAAAGGGAGTAATAGGTTCAGGATTGGCGACGGGAGATTTCGTAAAGCAAATTCTGACTTGTTCAACTCATGATTATTTGATGTTCTTCACTTCAAGAGGAAGAGTTTTATGGTTGAAAACTTATGAAATTCCCGAAGCGGAAAGATATGGAAAAGGGAAGGCAATAATAAATCTCTTGAGTTTGAAAAATGAAAATATAACAAATGTAATTTCCGTCAAGAACTTCGATGATTTCCTGTTCATGGCGACGAAAAGGGGAATTGTAAAAAGAATTTCATTGAAGAATTTCTCAAGTCCCCGTGCTTCCGGAGTAAAGGCGATAAATCTTCCGGAAAATGAATCAGATTCTTTGATAGGCGTTAAAGTTGTTAAGAAAGGGCAAGAAGTTTTATTAGCCTCAAAGAAAGGACAAGCGGTAAGATTCAGCAGCGACGATGTCAGAGACATGGGAAGGGGAAGTTACGGCGTCGCAGGAATTCGTTTGGACTCAGACGATGAAGTCGTAAGTCTTGAAATATTGGACACTGAAGCTGTTTTAACAATAACAAAAAACGGATTTGGAAAAAGAACTTCGGTAAGCGATTATAGAAAAACGGCGCGTGGTGGAAAGGGCGTAATAAACGTCAAAGTCTCGGAAAAAACTGGCGATGTTGTTACAACAATTGCAGTTAATGACAAAGACAACATAATAATAACGACAGCGAAAGGAATTGTAATAAGAACGACATTGGATAATATTCGAGTCATGGGGCGCGCAGCGCAGGGCGTTAAAATTGTAAAACTTCAACAAGGCGATTCAGTAACAGATTTGATAAGAGTTATTGAAGAAATAGTCCAGTAATATTGTGACTTTTAAGTAGTAACAAAATAGAAGATTTTATATAGTTTTAGTCATTAGTAAAAATACCTGGAGATGAAAAAAATGGAAGCAGAAATGATACCCATATACATGCAAAACAAAATGGTTGGAAAACTTGAGGCGGGTGCGGAAGTTACCATGCCGGAATTGAAAATAAGTCTTGAAATTTTAGAAGAAAAAGAAAATGAATTAATTTGCAGAGATTATCAAGGAAACAGGTATATTTTTGAAGTAAAAGGAATAAAAGCTATGAGGAAAAATTGAAAATGAAAACTGCGCTTAAATATCTGGAAGAAATGCACGGGAAAATGGGCAATTCATATAGTGGAGATTTTGGAAATGTTGCAAGAGAAGTTGCAACAAGATTGATTCTGGATGGGGAAGAACCGGAAATCTTTTATTTTGTTGGAAAAACCGAGAGAGATGATCCGGTAAAAAGAGAGCTAATAACCCTTAAGCCATATAATGCAAAAACTGTCATCGCAGCTCACTTTGTTTGCGGAGCCAATGGGATGATTTATGATCCAATGTTCAAAAATCCTGTAAGAAGCGAAGATTATCCAAGGATGGCTTTCAATGAAGAAACCGACATGGAGATCTTGTTTGACAGAGACAAAACAAGAAAAATTTTCGGTAATCAATGACTAACGTCATATAATATCGGCTGGTCTTTTATAATATCATTATACAATAAAACTTGAAGATTTCTTTTTTCAAATTTCTCCCTCTCCCCATTGCATCCGCCCGAAGTTTCCCATCTCGGAGCAAGAATTATTCCCTTAAAATTAGTTTTATCTATAATCAAATTATCCAATCTCACCCATAATTTGTACTCTTCATTTTTAATAAACTGCGGCTCAATAATGTGGACTGGGTGGGTGTGGGCAATAGGTGAATAAACATTGAAACCTCTTTTTATAAGTTCGGAAGTTTTAGTGCAAGCCTGAATAAAATTGGCGTGTTCACCCTGATGATTTTCTCTTCCATCCTTATCTTTAACAGTATAAGGATGCGCAAAATACCAAAGCATGTCTTCAAGCTGTTCTGGCGTATAGAGAACCATGTGCATAAATATTTTTATCGTTTAAAAATATTTATGTAAAAATCAGTAGAAAAAAACGGCAAGATAATAAACGACGAAATTTGACATATTGTAAAGTTCAACACTGTTTTTTGGAGTTATTGAAGCAGATTTAGCCAAGATTTTTTCAAGCTTGTCTTTCATAAAATGTAAAACAAAAATCAGTTTATTAAATTAATTATTTAGAATTGATTAGGTTTTGTTTTTTTCGGAGATATTTAAATAAATCTTTCAAGGATTTTAACCAATCATATGTTCCAGCTCATTCAACTCACTCTGGCTCAATGGAAGATGATTACGTAAAGCCGCCTCCGCAACCTTAAATTCTTTTTCAGTCATCTTAACAATCAAATCGCCTTTCCTAGAATTCTCGCTGTTAATAGTTCTGCACATATAATCTCCAACTACATCATCTCGAACTGGCTGACCTTCTAAGTTATAATAAACACTTGGTAAAACGCCGCGAGGACCATTAACTTTCAATAATCTGTACATTAAATTTTCAAAGATTTGGGGTTTATATTAATTATTGCACTCAAAACTCACTCAATTTCATTTGCTTTGCCGGCGGCTTATTTCCCCAAACAGGACAAATATTTTTGAACTCGCACCAATGGCAAAGCGTGGATTTTGTCGGTTTAAATTCAGTCGTTGATTCAATTTCTTTTATCAAATCAATAGTGTCTTCCTTCAATTTATCAAGCTGCTCGTCGGTCCTCATGGAATGAAGTTTTTTGCTGAAAGAAAGATAATGCCAGATTAATCTGACTTTTTTGTCCTTTCCGTAAGTTTCCTTTATCGCGATGGAGTAAAGCGCAAGTTGTCTGTCTTTTTCAATATCTCCCTCTTTTGGCAAAGTCCCTGAAGTCTTGTAATCATGAACTTCATATTCTTCTGTTTTCAAATTATATGCAAGTCTGTCTATGAACCCGCGGATTTTATAATTTCCTTCCTCGTCAAGATTTATTTCAATCTCTCTTTCAACATCGATAGTATTGTCATCAAACGGCTTGTGTTCAGTGTAATAATTTATCAAAAATTGTATTCCCTTGTTGAAGTAATGTTCCGGTGATAATTTTTTTACAATCAAAATTTCCTCGTCATATTCTTCTTTCCAAATCTGCGAATAAATCAAAATCAATTCATCGGCAGTCGGAATTTTTCCGGATTTTACCTGATTGTAAAGCCACTCCAATGCGGAGTGAACGGAACTTCCAAGATGAGATTCGATGGATTTCTCAACTTCAACGATTATCTTGTCAAGATATCTGAATTTGTATTTTAGTTTGCACTGTTCAAACGAGCTTAATCTTGAATGTGAAAATATTGATACCATGTCACCTCAATTTGTTTATCCTCAGTTTTCCCTCGGATTTAATCTTTCGCCGATTATCTTTAATAATTTATTGATTTCATTTTCAGGCATCGCAACAACTTGTTTTTTCCTCTTATCTTCAAGCGGAGGATGTCCTGCCATTTTGTAAAGTAAATTTGCATGCGCAACATCAAAATCTCCCTTGTGTGTGGCGCAGTAACCTAAAAAATCTTCGACGCTTTCAAATCCTTTTGGAAGTTTATATCTGGAAATATCATCTCTTCCTTTTTTCCAATCATCAATATAAGTTATATTATTTCTCCCCATCCAATTAATCTCCAATGTCCCCCGATATTTCTTGCAATTCCGACGTTTTCATTTTTCAATGCAACAATCGGAATATTCAAGTTCAATTCTATTTCATTCCCTTGAATTTTTTCAATCGTTCCGACGGTGATTGTTGTATTGACGCTGAGCATCAAAAATTCTTTCATCTTCAATGGGTCAATTTTTTTATGTTCCTCGATTCCCAAAACTTCGTCAAAAACTTTCGCCTTGATTCTTATCCTTGAAGTTATCTCGGGTAAAATTCCTTCCTTGGAAACTATGCATCCCGTCAAAGAATCCGTCTTCGTCATAAAGGGATCAAGGGAAGTTTCAATTGAAATGCTTGCTCCCGGCTCAACTTCCGAAACCGTTTTTGTTCCTTTGTGCAAGGACAAAATTTTAGTCTTTATCGTCTTGTAGTTTTGCTGATTTCCTTTTTTTATCATAATCCCGGGTTTTATTTCCAAGTCATCTCCAACTTTCAGTCTTCCGCTTCTCAAAACTCCGCCGAGAACTCCGCCGTGAAGATTTTGAATTTCCGTTCCAGGTTTGTTTATGTCAAAACTTCTAGCCACAAGAAATATTGGATTGGAATCTACATCTCTTTTTGGAATTTCAATTTTTGCAAGTTCGTTTATTATTTTGTCGATGTTTATTTCCTGCAAAGTTGAAACGGGAATTATCGGCGCATTTTCTGCAATAGTTCCCTTGACAAAATTTTTTATCGTTTTGTAATTTTCAATCGCCTTTTCTCTCGAAACCAAATCAATTTTATTTTGGACAATTATTATATTTTTTATTTTCTTGGCTTGCAATGCCGTGAAATGTTCTTGCGTCTGTGGTTTTATTCCTTCATTGGCGGCAATTACCAAAATCGCGGCGTCAATTATCGCGGCTCCCGAAAGCATTGTCGCCATTAGCATTTCATGTCCCGGAGCGTCAACAAAACTGATGTATCTGTAAGGAGCGCATTTCTTCTCCGCAATTTCTTTTGTTGAATATTCGCTCCCGCATTTGTAAATCACAATTTCCGCATAACCGAGTTTTATCGTAATTCCCCTTTTCAATTCTTCGGAATGCGTGTCTGTAAATTTTCCAGTAAGCTTGCTAAGCAATGTCGTTTTCCCATGGTCAATGTGTCCAACGACGCCTACATTTAATTCAGGTATATTTTCATGAGCCATAAATTTAAATTGAAGTTGTAGTTTTTAAAACCTACACTGCATCGTTTTCCAAACTCTGGAGAAAGAGTTTTTAAGGTTTCTGAGCAATATTATATTAAAATGCAAAAAATTTCTGCCGGTTTGTTAATGTATAGAAAAAGAAAAAATAAGTTAGAGTTTTTTTTAATTCATCCGGGAGGTCCTTACTGGAAAAATCAAGACAAGGGAGCGTGGGGAATTCCAAAAGGAGAGGTGAACCGCGGAGAAAAATTAATCGACGCCGCCAAGAGAGAATTTGAAGAAGAAACCGGAGTAAAACCGCGTGGAAATTTCATTTCATTGGGGCAAGTGGAACAGCGTTCCGGAAAAATTGTCCACGCATGGGCATTCGAAAAAGACTGGTCTGGAATCTTAAAAAGCAATACAATAAAAATAATATGGAATAGAAGAAAAATTGAAATACCTGAAGTTGACAAAGGAAATTATTTTTCACTTGAAGAAGCAAAGAAAAAAATAAATCCTGCGCAATTTGAATTCATTGAACGGCTTGTAAAATCAGTAAGTTTCTAATCCGCCTTTTTTATCCTCGTTTTCTTCGCTGCCTCTTGCCTCGTCAATTAATTCTTCAACTGTTTTTTCAGTTCCCTTTCTCGCCTCTTCAATTCTTCTGGCGACATCAACAAGTTGCGCAACGCTTCTCTTCCTTTCTTTTCTTGCTCTTGAACTGAATAAACTGCCTATTCTTCCAAGGAAAGAAATCAAAGAATGTTTTGTCTCGGAATAATTGACAGGATTGATATTTTTTACCTTCACCATTTTTCCAGGCAAATTGCCTATGGCTCGGATATCTCTCTTAGTGTCGCGATTAAGCTCTTCTATTTCCTTGACAATCGGATTTCTAATTGTCCTTGATAAATCTCTGGCGCCGCTATCAATTGAACTTGTCAATTTTCCAAATTCAGAGGAAGTTTTTCTCCCCAATTTGTTAAAATCATCTCGAACAGAACCGGCAAACTTTCCAATTTCTTTTGAAGTGCCTTTAAGAATCGTAGAAGAAATGTTTTCAACATTCTTATTAGCTTCATGATTTACTGAAGAAAGATTTTTATTCAAATTTTGTCCGCCATGAGAAAAGAAATTTCCGATTCTTCTAAAGAACCCTTTTTCCACATCTCTAAATTCTTCCCCATATCTACTTAATCTTGATGAAGTTTTTCTTTCCATCGTCTTTAAATTTTGGTTTACGGCATCAGTTTGTCTTGTTGACTGATTGCTAATTTCTCGCGATAGATTTCCGATATTCTGCTTAATGGAATCAGCCACGGCATTCATTCCAGATGTTGTTTTCCTTTCAATTTCAGATGAAACGTTCTTGACATCTTCTTTAGCATTTTCATTTCTTTTTCCAAATCTGTATGAAGCTCTTCTTTCCAGCATTTTCAAATCATCTTTTAATGCTTCGGCGCCATGTTCAATTTTTCTTCCAATTCTTGAGGATAATTCACGCAAGGCGTTCCTGGAATTATTCAGAGTATTTGTTACATGATGTTCCGCAACATTTTCACCGCTCCTTACTTTTTCCCGCAAATCAAACATGTTTTTCAAATGAGTCCAGCCTTGTCTCGAAATTCTTCCGGCGGCGACAAGTTTCTCACCGATATTTCTTTCACCCCTCCTAATTTCATCTTTGGCAATTTCCTTTATTTTTCCGGTTGCCTCCAAATAATGATTTTCAATTTCTTGAACAAATTCTTTCCCAATTCTTCCGGTTCCTTTTGTTCCGGAATCTATCGATTCTCTCGTCGCTGTCAAAGAATCAAATTTAATTTTTATCAAGCCGAGAATTTTCCTTAATTTCAAATCAAAATCATAAATAATCTCTTTTATTTCTGAAACGAAGCTTCTTGCAAATTTGCCAAGATTGTTTATCTCAGGTTTGTACAATGGATGTGCATTCTCCACATTTTGATAATATTTCGTTTCCAATTGTTTTCTCACCCTAAATAATCTAAACCAATCTTTAGCAGAATCAAAGTGCTTCTTTTTGAATATGATGACAATCAATCCAATCATCAAAACAAATAATGCAAGTATTGTCATGAAAAGTGCATATTGGGCGAGGTTAAGTTTCACCCAAAGGAATGCGTCGGCAAAAGTATCAATAATAAAGTCCAACAACCCGGTTAAGTAAAGTATTATTGTGGTAATTACGAATATCAAAAAGACAAGTATTGAAATTTTGTATTTGTTGAACCACTTCATTTCAGGCCTGTAGAAGCTTCCCGCTATCTTTTTTCTCTCCAAATAAAATACTAGAAGAACAATAAACATCGCAATTAAGAATAAGGTATAAATTACAATCTGTCTTATTTGTCCGGGTTCTCTTTGACTTATCGTCGCCATTCCGCCCTTGACTGAAATTTCAATTATTCTCGATGATTCAGCTTTGTAGGAAGGATGGACAACTTGAACATGGAATTCATAAACACCGGAGTCCAAACCGTTTGGAAGGAATATCTTTGTCGTCTCGGTTTTTTCTTCAAAGCTTCCTATGTATAATGTATCCGAACCGGAAGTGACTCTTTGTCCGTCTTTTTCTATCCAGAAATTTATTTTGACATCGCTGTTTATTTTTGCCATTCCTTTCAAGAAATATGTGAAATCAAAGAAGTCTCCAAGTTTCGCAGGCGATTCAAATTCGGTTATCTTAATGTCAAACAGCTTCGCGCATTTGAAATCCCAGCATATTTCGTCGGCGCTGCATTGATTGTCTTCCATGCACTCGGCAACCGAAACAACGCTTCCGGTACTTGCAGAACTGCTGCTTCCTCCGCCTTGCTGTCCGCCAGTGTCTGCCGCCGTTGAAGGCGTCTCTTCAGAAGAATAAGTGCTGAAGCCCGTGACATCAAAAATAAATGTTCCTCCCGAATAACTTACTTCCGTGCAAATGCTTGATGGGCAAACGCTTCCGTCTCTTAAAATTCTGGGATCTGTGAAAGTCAATCCGTAAAGCGACAGCGTCGCCGATTTGTTAAAGTTTGGCAACTGGGCGGAATCAATGCTTATGCTATTTGAAGAAATGTTTACATTCAGAGATATGTTGACGAAATCGTCCGCTGCGTCAGCATCATTGGTGAGATTTATGTTTTGATTGAATAAAATCTTTCCGGAATTGGTATTCTCCAAAACGACTCCGCTCAAATTCTGTGCATCCTCGTAAGTTAAAATTGCGAAATCGGTTGAATTTCCCATCGTTGAACCATTGTAATAATTATAATCAATCACAATCTTGCTGGAATTTACAAAGAAGCTCACATTTGTCGTAGTAGTTCCAACGCTGTTATTCGAAAACAGTTTTATGGTATGCGTTCCTTGAGATATGTTGAACGTTAAATTTCCGGTTATCGTGGTATTTGCTCCATTGTCAAAATTATACCAAATTGAATCATTGTAATTAACTGTGAAATTGAGCGAAATTGTCGTATTGTACAAATAAGTTTCATTTTGTGGTTGCGAAATATTTAATGTCGGACTTGAAACATTTACATTCCTCGTTTCAGTTGAAGATTTGCTGTTGGTGGTATCAGTCGCCGTAGCATTAAAATAATAAACGCCTTCGCTCAAACTTGTATAATTAATGAAGAATGAATTGCTCGTTGAAACATTTATTCTTACAGCATCTTGAGTTGAATTGAAAAGCGTTATAGTTATATTTGCCAAATTGTCGTCCGTTGCGCTGGCATTGACTCTTGCGTAATTTCTTCCAAGAGTCGTTCCTGAAGTTTCAGTAGGTGAAACGAGTGAAATGCTTGGAGCATTCGTATCTATTGTAAATGTTACCGAAGTCTGATTAACATTATTGGCTGTGTCATTCGCATATATTCTTACAGCATGCGTTCCGTCGCTCCAATTAATATCAGTAATATTCTGTCCGCAGGTTATCGTCGTGTTTACTCCAAATGAATCGTTAGAGTACCAGCAAGAGGAGAATGCTAAATTCTCAGAAACAGTATAATTGACATCCAAGTTGGAATCTTGATGTGATGTTCCATTGGCGGGGAAAGCAAGGGTTATATTTGGAGTGTGGCTGTCTGCAGTCACAACCCTTGTTTCAGTTGAATTCTTGTTGTTCAAAGTGTCATTTGCAGTTGCGTTGAACAAATAAGTTCCATCAGTTAAACCGGTGAAATTCAAAGCAAATGATGAATATGTTCCGGAAGTCGCGCTGAATGATGAATTGTAAATGCTTCCATTTGAGTAAAAGATGGAAATATTTATTCCAGTTAAAAACGTCGTGGAATCATTTGCAGTTATGTTTAACCATATTGCATTAGGTGTCTGATTTCCCGATGAAGATGTTGGGGTTGTGAAACTTATTGCGGGTCCTAATGAATCAATTGTAAAAGTTACAGAACTCTGATTCACGTTGTTTGAAGTGTCGTTTGCGTAAATTCTCACGACATGGCTTCCCTCGCTCCATGTCAGATTTGTTATATTTGCAAAAACTCCTCCGCTTCCAAGGGATAAATTAATTCCGAAGCTGTCGTTTGAATACCATGCAGAATCTATTGCAGCATTATCTGAAGCGGTGTAAAGAACGTCCAGTACATTATTTGTTGTGTTTGTTTTATTGATTGGAGAGGTTATATTGAGTTGTGGGAAAGTCGTATCTGGGACAAACGTTACATTTACGGACAAATCTGCAAAATCAAAAGTCTGTAAATTACCAAAGCTGTCGTTGGCAAATACTCTTGTATAATTCCAGAATCCGGCTTTTGTCGCTTGTACATTTGCTCCATACAAATCATCACCTGCTAAACCGCCGCAATTTGAACCTGTATCAGTTAAGGTATAATTCACAAAAGAAGTAACATTCCAAACTTCACCATATACTGAACTGACGGCAGTAGTTGCATCCGTTGCCGTAACATTTATGCAAAAAAATTCATTTATGAAAATTGCAGTAGCATTTACTCCAGCATTAGCCAAACTTGGAGCGACGCTGTCAATGGTAAACAAGACGTGGGATGAATTTAAATTATTCAAAGAATCATTTACATAAACTCTAACGTTGTGCGTTCCTTCACCCCAAGTTATATTGGTTATATTTGCGCAAACTCCGCCGCTTCCCAAAGAATAATTCGCAACGGAAAATGTGTCATTTGAGTACCAGCAAGATTCAACATTGGTTGTCGCGTCCGAAAAAGTGTAAAGAACATCTAATAAATTATCCGTCGTATTAGTTCTATTATTTGGAGAAGTTATATTCAGGGAGGGTGCAATATTATCAACCGTGAAAGTTCTAGTTGAAATGTTTAAATTTCCGGCAGAATCATTAGTGTAAATTCTAACGCTGTGTGTTCCTTGGCTCCAAGTCAAGTTTGTGATGTTCGTCCAAACGCCTGCGCTTCCCAAACTCAAATTAACAGAGTAAGAACCATTTGAATACCAAACAGAATCAACATTTGTTGACGCATCGGAAATTGTGAAATTTACATCGACTCCAGCGTCTGTTGTATTTGTGGCATTTGCAACAGGACCAGTTATATTTAACGACGGAGAGATAGTATCAATTACAAATCTTCTAGTGGAAATATTAACATTATTTGCAGAATCGTTTGCATATATTCTTATATTATGGGCACCTTCGCTCCAAGTTATGTTTGTTACGTTTGCGCAAACTCCTCCGCTTCCAAGACTCAAATTAACAGAGTAAGAATCATTTGAGTACCAGCAGGAATCAAGAAGCAAATCTGAAGTAATATAATTAACATCCAAACCGACATTTGAAGAATTAGTATTATTCTGTGCAGGGAAAGTTATGTTCAATAGAGGAGCTCCAGTATCAATCGTCACAACTCTTGTTTCGGTTGAATTCTTGTTGTTCAATGTGTCATTTGCCGTCGCGTTGAACAAATAAGTTCCGTCGGTCAATCCTGTGAAGTTTACAACCAGCGGAGAAGTTGCTGAAAATGTTGAATTGTAAATGCTTCCGTTTGAGTAAAAGATGGAAACGTTGATTCCAGTCAAAATTGTTGTAGTGTCATTTGCCGTAATGTTCGCCCAAATTGCATTGTAAGTTTGGTTTCCAGAATTTGAAGTTGGGAATGTGAAATTAATGTAAGGAATGGTCGCATCCAGCAAATAACTTCTTGTTTCAGAGAAATTTCTGTTGTTCAAAGTATCATTGGCTGAAGCGTTCAAAAAGTAAATTCCGTCGGTTAAACCTGTGAAGTTCAACGCAAATGAGGAATATGTTCCGGATGTTGCAGAGAATGATGAATTTAGAATGCTTCCATTTCCATAGAACAATGAAATATTTATTCCGGTCAAAAGAGTGGAAGAATCGTTTGCAGTTATATTTGCAAAAATTGCGTTTCTTGAATAGCTTCCGTTAGTTAATGTCGGAGTTGTGAAGTTGATTGCTGGTCCGAATGAATCAACCACAAATAAAACATGGGATTGATTTACTTGTCCAAGAGTGTCGTTCACATAAACTCTAACGTTGTGCGTTCCTTGACTCCAGGTTATGTTTGTGATGTTTGCGCAAACTCCGCCGCTTCCAAGTGAATAATTAGCGATTGAAAAAGTATCATTTGAGTACCAGCAGGAATCTAAGCCCATTCCGGAATCGGAACGGGTGAATAAAACGTCAGTTCCGATGTCGGAAGTGTTTGTTTTATTTATTGGGGAGGTTATATTCAAACTTGGAGCTGTTGTATCAAGCAAATAACTTCTTGTTTCAGAGAAATTTCTGTTGTTGATAGTGTCATTTGCCGACGCGTTCAAAAAGTAAATTCCGTCGGCTAAACTTGTGAAATTCAAAGCAAATGACGAGTAAGTTCCCGCAGTTGCAGAGAATGATGAATTGATTACATCGCCTGCGGAGTTGGAAAGAGAAATATTAATTCCAGTCAATAAAGTTGTGGAATCGTTTGCAGTTACATTTACATGGATTGCGTTTCTTGAATAGCTTCCGTTTGTTAATGTTGGAGTTGTGAAGTTGATTGCGGGTCCGAATGTATCCAGCAAATAACTTCTTGTTTCAGAGAAATTTCTGTTGTTGACTGTGTCGTTTGCCGATGCGTTTACAAAATAAATTCCATCGGAAAGTCCTGTGAAGTTTAAAGTGAATGACGAGTATGTTCCTGATGTTGCGCTGAAACTAGAGTTAAGGATAGCCATGTTTGAATCAAACAGGGAAATATTTATTCCGGTCAGCAATGTTGAACTATCATTTGCAGTTATATTTACCAGAATTGCATTTCTAGAGTATGTCCCGTTTATCAGCGATGGTGCCGTGAAGTTGATTGCGGGTCCGAATGAATCAATTGTAAAAGTTCTAGTTGAATAATTTACATTATTCAAAGTATCATTTGTATAAATCCTAACGGTATGGATTCCTTGACTCCAAGTTATGTTTGTGATGTTTACCCATGTTCCGGCGGAGCCAAGCGAGTAATTAGCGACGGAGAAAGTGTCGTTGCTATACCATACCGAATCAATTGATGTAGTAGCATCAACAATCGTGAAATTTGCATCGACCCCAGTGTCTGTTGTATTTGTGGCATTTGCAACAGGACCAGTAATATTAAGTGCTGGAGCGACGGAATCAATAGTGAAAGTTATGGAAGATTCATTCAAATTTCCAGCCGTGTCATTGACATAAACGCGAACGCTGTGAACTCCTTGACTCCATGTTATATTTGTGATGTTTGTAAAAACTCCCCCCGAACCCAAAGACAGATTCACAGAATAAGAGTCGTTAGAATACCAAGCACTCGCAACTCCACCGGAAGCAGTATAGTTCACAGTTGTATTCCGGACTATGGTATCGTTAGCCGCAGGAGTTGTAATGTTCAAAGATGGAGCAGTTACATCCGCAGGAAGTTCGCAGCTTCCACTCCATTGACTTCCGTTGTACCAGTAAGAGCTGAAAACCGTGCTGTTTGTTGAATTTGTGTAAGCGACAACGAAAGTACCTGTGCAGATTTGCTGAGGAGTTGCTTCATCATCTCCAACGACGGCAATAAATTTGTTTATATAAGCAGCCGCCGCATTTGCGTCAACAGTAATCTGCGTCGTTGTGGCGTTTAAAGTATAATTCCAAACCTGCGCTACTATTGATGTGCTGCTTCGGTTAAACCAAACAACCACAAAATCGTCGTTATTCGTTTGCAAATTTTTGACTGTTGTTGCAACAGGTCTTGATGTAAGAGTGTCTTCAACGATTGTCTGTGTTCCCGTGCCGGCAACTGCAACACCAACTTCATCCCTCACAGCAGCCCTTATGCCTGAAGCATTCTGCCAAACCAATGCAAAAAGATTTTTTCCCGAGACATTATTCATGGAAGCTATTGCAACTTCCGGTTGCCTTGGAATCGCCGAAATATTCCACGCCCCGACATTTGCATCAATGTCAGTATCTGCCACAATTTCAACTCCTCCGGAAACTACATGGAACGTCGTGTCATTGTCCCCCCCGGAATCATATTCAAAAATAACTCCGGCGGTGGTGTTGATTGTCACAAAATCAATGACGTTGGAAAGATTGTAAGTTATATTTCCAAGAAGCGGATTAACAGAAGTGTTTACCGGAACAACCAGTCCCGTTGTTGCATTGTGTCTTTTCATTACAAGCCTGTCTCCGGAACGGTTAACATAGACGATTCCAACAGTATTGTTAACAGAGAAATAAGACGCTGCCACCGCGCTCATTCGGGGGACTTGGGTTGTAGCATTCAAAAGATTAACATTATTTTCCACATTGATTGGAATTATGGTCCTTGTTCCTGCTGTATTGAAACCTTGTAAAATTATGGAGGAATTTTTTCTGGATGCGCTGAAATTTGTATAAACAAAAATCAAGTCTGTTGTATTTATTGCAACAACATCAATCCTTGAATAAGTTGGAACGATTGCAGTGGCATTGACAATGAATGGTCCGCCGATTCTTGTTCCGGAAGTGTTCCATACTTCAAAAAAAGCTATTGAGTTGGAAGCGTTTATGTAAGCCACCGCAAATGTGGTATTTGTCAATGGAGCAAGTTTCAAATCCGCAGCTCCTTGCGGTTGAATAATTTCAGTTACCGTACCCGACAAACCAATCAATAAAATTACTGAAAAAAAAGAAAGCAACGACCAAAAAATAAAATTCTTTTTCTTCTTGAATTTTCCTTGATATTCAGTAATTACCTTACCGTCAACTTTACGAGAATGATAGACATATGGTCCAAAGACTTTTCCATTTCTGCGAATATATTTCTTATAAGACATTCAACCCTCTTTTTAATAATTGCAAAGCTAAATTATTTGAAAAAAACAGGTAGGGTAACTATTTAAACGTTACTTGGAGTGCGATTTTGCAAAGAAAAACAGTTACCTTACCCGCTCGCAGAATTCTTCTTGTTTTCTTTAGTGCTTAACGGATTTTTTCTGGAAATTTTTTCGTTCTTAACCGGAGATTTTTCATTTTTAGAACCAAAATTGATATCTTGCTGAAGCCAGTCATTGATTTTTCCCAAATGTGTTTCCCACCATTCTGGGCTAATTTTTTCAGTTTTTTGTTTTTTATTTATAGCGACGATCCGGCTTTCCCTAATGTTTTTTTCTTCGGGGGCAATGTTTTTATTTTTTTCGCGATGCGTATGCGTAATCGCTAGGGATGTCCCCTCGCGTTTTGAAATCCGTCTCCCGACAAATATGGAAACAAATAAAATTATTAAAAATAAATAGAAGGCATAAATGAATATTTTTGACATTTTTCCAATTGAATCCAGATAATAAACCAAAACTCCAAGTATGATAAAAAAACTCACCGTGAAAATGGATAATCTGTATTTTTTTATTAAAGTTTCTTCCTGAGCAAAAGCCAGGTTTATTTTTTCTTTCTCAAAATAATACATAAAAATTATGTTAAGAAGGGCAAGTAAAATCAAGGAAATAACAACAAGATTTGATGAATTTGATTTTGGGGGGGGGTTGTTTCCAGAATCTATTGTTGCAAATCCGTTTCTTACAACAATCTCAATAGTTCTGTAAGATGTTCCAACAAAATCCTTATGAGTCACTTGCAGATTCAATCGATAAATTCCGGATTCAATCGCCGATGGCAGAAAAATTTTCGAATTAGCGGTTCCGTTTGAAATATCGCTGAGATAGAAACTGTCGGAACCGGAAGATATTTTATTCCCGTCCCTTTCTATCCAAAAATCAACGATTACCATATTTTCCGTATCGGAAATGCCCCTCAAGTAATATTTAAAATTTAAAAAATCTCCGAGCCTGACTGGAGATTCAAAGTCGATTATTCTGACGCTGACTATGTTGCCATCGCTGGAATTTGAATCGTCGGCTTTCGCGAATCCGGAAAAACCGAACACAATTAATAGCAATGACAAAACCAGCAATGAATTTTTCATATATCACAATCCTCTTCAAATGAAAAAGGAACAAAGTTTTTTAAATATTGCCTCAGCGAAACTTGTTCAGTTTATCCGATTTTATCTTCAAAGAATTTTTGGTTTTGCTCGACTTTTGCTTCACTAAATTTTCGCCTTCCTTCAAAGCAGCACCATCAGTCCTTGAATTAAATTTAACATCTCCTTGAAGCCAGTCGTTTATTTTTTTCAAGCGTCCAGATTTTTTTTCAATCGCTTTGCCTGAGATTGCTTTGGAAGATTTGCTTTCAGAGAAAAATTTCTCGGAAATGGTTCTTGCAAGAATCAAAACAGCCAAGACTCCAAGAACGGCGTATCCGACATACGCAAAATTTTTTGGCAATATTTCTGCATAATCAAGATAATAAATCAAAACCCAGGAGATGACAAAAAAACTGGAAACAAGGAGGGTAAACCTGTGCTTAGCCAAAAAATCTTTTTCCGATGCAAAAGCTTCCCTGAAATTAAATATTCTGCCGATTTTATCTTTTTCAACGTGATAAATAAGTCCGATATTAAAAATTACAAGAAGAATCAATGAGACAATTATAATATTCATTGACTTGTTGTCCCCGTTGATTACTGCAAATCCGTCCTTAACTACGATTTCTATGGTTCTGTATGATGCCGAGCTGAATTCATCGTGGCTCGCCCTTATGTTAAAAGAATAAATGCCGGATTGCAGATTTGACGGAAGAAATATTTTTGATTGAATGCTTCTATTGGAAGTGTCAAGAAAAAAATTATCCGAGCCGTAAGCTATCTCCCTTCCGTCTTTTTCCATCCAAAAATCAACCACAACCGCATCATCAATTCCGGAAACGTCCCTAAGATAATATTGGAAGTTAAAAAAATCTCCAAGTTTTGTCGGAGATTCAAAATCAAGTATTCTTATGACAATTATGTCCTTTTTAGAATCGGAAAAAACGTCCTCGGATTCAACAAACCCTGAAGAAACTAAGACGGCAAGAGCCAAAAATACAATTAGTCGCGCATTTTTCATATATCAATAATCCTCTTTGAATAAAGCCTAAAAGAAATATAATTATTTAAATATTGCCCTCGTTGAATTTCCGAAGTGGAAAACCTGATAGAAAAAGTAAAGTTCATAGTTCTGGAAAAAACCGAAGAAACAATTTCCATTGAATCGCTAAGAAATTCAGAGTGCGTCTATCACTATCCGGACCCCGATATTAGTGGAAGAAAAAATGAATTTAAGGGAAAGCTGTCAAAAATAGAATTCGTCAAGGAAAACTCTCCGGAAGTTTTTTTGTACATAATATCAACCGAACGTCCGGACAAAGGAACAAAAACGATAACGGGAAAAATGGGAATTCTCGGAGGAAATCTGGTTGCTTATGTTACAGAAACAAAAATAAATTAATTTTATTGCTCGGCTTAATCTTAACCTACAATTTTCACAGAATTAAAAGAAGAAACGGGCAAATTTTTGCTTGCATCCAGAATCTCTATGCCGATTGTTTTTCCGTCTTCATCCAAATCAACATTTATTGAATCATTAAGGGAAATTGTCTTTGCAACTTCTCCTGGAGAAATATCCTTAAAATAAATATATGCCGCATCTGATTCCTTGTCCATTTCTATTTTCATTTCCACATAAGAGTTATAATCTTTATATAATTTTATTAAATTAATCGCTCCGCGCCAATTTTCAACGAGGCGCTCCGCTAAAATCAATTCTAACAAAAAAACAACTCGGTGATTTTCACATTAACACTCGGCTTCTGTGGGGCGGGTGGGTGGGAATGATTGAATATAGAAAAATTATAGAAATTAAGCAGCGACGGGAGCTTCAGCTTTGGGTTTATTCTGCTCTGGGAAAATTTCACTCAAACTTTTTTCTCCATGCTTCAAAACTTTCAAATTCAATTGCATTATTTCGGCGGAAATTATTTTTCCTCTGGCAGATTTTCTAAGCCTCAATCCATTCGGAGTAAAATGCGAACGTTTCTTTTTTCCTTCTCTTCTTGACCTTCTTTTCATCCCAACACCATAATTCATTAAGACGCCTTTCAATCCAATTCCTTCAACATCTTCCCTTACTGGAAATCCTGATTTGTCGCTTGCTCCGGCAATCTCAAATTCGTATCCTGCGAAATCTGGAGAAACTTCAACTCCGTTGATTTTCCCGTGAATTTCTTTTCCAAAAAGAGCCTCGGATTCCAACTCAGTGTGGAAAGTTTTCCCGTTCTTTTCAGAGATGTTTATCTTGAATGGCATTTTATTTTATTGAGAAATAGGTTTTTAAAGGTTTTTGGAAGAATTTAAACATGAGAAGCTTGGAAATGTATGCGGGCGATTTCAGTCTTGTGAATCAGGGCAAGGAAGCGTTGATTTATTCCATTGGAGAAGGACGCGTAGCTAGAGTTCTTCATGGAAATTTTAACAGTATTAGGGAGTGTTATCAAAAATTATTTCATGAATATGACGTTGCATTGGAATTTCACGAAAATGGAATTTCCGTCCCGCAACCCGTCGGAGTTTTTGAATTGAACGTCTTTGCAAATGGCAGGGGAACAAATTATCCTGCCTTTGTAATGGAACAAATTTATGGAAAAACATTCGGAGAATTAAAATCGGCAACGTCAAGGGAAGAATATGAAAAATGGAGAAAAAGGGTGGAAGCTGAAATTGGGAAAGCGGAAGCGCTTGGATTTTACGCCCATGACTCTCGTAATAAGGAAAATTCAATGCTTTCAGATTCTGGAAAAATTTACCTCATTGATTTCGGATGCTGGAAAAAAACGACTTCGCAAAATCTTCATAAAATTCACAATTCTCTTTCCATCTAATCCTCTTCAACTTCTTCGTTCTCATTGAAGTTCTTGGATTTTCTAATCTCGGCGATTTCCCTCAAAACTGAAAGTTCTCTTGAAGAAAGCAAATCTCTGTTCTTTTCAAAATTCTTGAAGTGGCTTTCAGTTATCATTGAATAAAGAAATTCTTTTCCCTTTAATCCTCGTTCGAAATTCGCGCCCGAAACGGAAATCGCAACCTCCATTCCTTCGGTTGCTTCATCAACTGAATGTTTATCCAATTGGACATTTTTCACCCTTCCCATTTTTTTCCCGGTGTTGTCAATCAAAACCAAATTCTTCAGCAATTTTCCGCCCTCAATCTTCACTCCGAAAATCGCGGGCTTTGTATTTCTAAAAAGATATTGCGGCAAAATTCTCAATTTGCAAATTGTCGCCATTCCCATCATCCGATTTTTCTCAATTTCTTTTCTCTTCCCGTTTCTGAAAGAAACGGTATTTTCAATAAGCTTGTAAACAACCTCATCTTGAATGATTTTCACATTTCCGATTATATCTTTTACGTCGCTGTCAATTCCGACATTAAATCCGATTATGATTGCATCAAGCTCATTTATTTTTTGATTTGCCTTTGCGTTGATTATGTCGTTCTTGTTTATTTCCCCGATTCCCGCTTTCATTACTGGAATATTGCTTTGCCTTAACAAAACCAAAAGCGCCTCCAAGCTTCCAAGAGAATCCGCCTTGGCAATTATTCCTTCCTTTTCAGTTTTAATGTTTTCGGAAATTTCTTTCTTGAACATTTGTTTCACTTTTTCTTTGTCTCCATTGTAAAGGACAAACGGCATTCCTGAAAGAACCTCGGCTTTTTCAACAAGCTGTATTCTCAAACCCGTCGCTGCGTGAACTTTTTCTTTCGGTTTGAATTTAAATGACAGGGGTTCTATTTCTTCCAGAATTCTTATCTTGCTTATTATCGGCTCCCCGTTAAAATTTGAAACCGCAATCTCGTCTTTCTTTCCAAGCTCGCCGTCGTACAAAATCGCTTCAATGTAGTTGTTTGTTTTTTCTTTCTTTACTTCCAGCATTACTCCCTTAGCCTCTTTTCCAAGTTTCAATCTTTCTCCCAAATATTTCTGGCTCAATCCGCAAAGCATCAAAATCAATTCTGGAATTCCTTCCTTTGTTTTAGCCGACATCGGAACAAGCGCAATTTTTTTTGTGAAATCAACGATGTTATAATATAAATCTGATTCAAATCCGTAGCTGCTCAAGGCTCCGATAAGAGTCATGTATTTTTCGTCAAAATTTTGTTTTGTCCTAATTGGCTGTGTTTCTATATTTTTTCTCAAATCCGCATTCGCATCTTTTGGACTTCTCCATCCGGAAATATTGTCAATCTTGTTCAATGCGATTACAAACGGCGTTTTGTTATGCTTCAAAATTTGTATTACTTCGGCAGTCTGTGGTTTTATTCCATCATTAATATCGATTACTAGAATCGCCAAATCCGCCAAACTTCCGCCCCTTTTTCTTAAATTCGTGAAAGCGGCGTGTCCCGGCGTATCAATAAATAAAAATCCGGGGATGTCAAGATTAATTCCGCTTTTTTTAATCAATGGACACATTTTTTCCAATTGTTCCGACGGAAAAAGCGTGAATGAAATTTTTTGGGTAATTCCTCCCGCCTCGCCGGATTGAACCGAGCTGCCTCTAAGCGCGTCGAGCAAACTCGTCTTTCCATGGTCTACATGTCCACAAACCGTCACGATTGGTTGTCTTATTTTTGAAGCTTCCATTGAGGAGAAACAATAGGAAATGATTAAAAGCTTTTGGTTATCAAAATCTTTATAATATTCTCCTTTCTATAATAACCATGCCGAAAAAAGAGGAAGGAGAAGAAGAGGAAGAGATGATGAGGGTGAGGATATCAAGAAAAATCTATTTTCCGATTTATTTAATGATAGTGGTTTTATTTTTGACTTTGGCATACATACAATTCTCCGGAAAAGAAATAAATTCTCTTGCATTTAGGGCTGTGTTAATTTTCACGATGGGGGCAGTCCTCCTTACTGAAGGACATAGATATCAAAATCTTTATGCGATAGACAACCAATCGATAATTCATGTAAGGGGAATTCTTTTCAAGAAAACGAAAAGAACGGATTTGACGAGCGTCAGCGACGTTGAATTAATACAAAATCCGTGGCAGCTGCTCCTGAATTACGGCAATGTTGAAGTGAGCGTTTTTTCGAAGGACAATAGCACAAACGTGAAAAATATAAATCATCCCGTGGAATTCATGACATTCTTGCAGGGTAAAATGGCTAAAAAACATTCATTCAGTCCGCCGGTTCGCGCAGGGGGCAAGAAATAATGTCGCATGGAAGCGGAACAATGGAAGTTCACACATCGCACGGCGGTCAAAAAAGGCTGATTGTTTTTTCAATTTTTATCGGCATCTTGGCGTTCCTGATAGTAACATCATTTTACGATGAAATTTCTCTGACTGGGAGTTTCATAAGCAATATAAATCCGAACAGCACGACGAAATTTTACGCTGAACTTACTTCTCCAAGTCTCGACATAAAAGGAAATTTTGAAAAAATTGAATTAAAGGGGAGTTCGGATTCATTCTTCTACGTCGGAGACCAAAAATTCCTGCTGAATTCTAAAAATAATTACATAGTCTTGAATAACTACAGCGGTGAAATGGCTTTTGACTCCGAAAGCATTTCGGTTTTGAGCGGAAAAGCCACCAGCGTGGTTGTCAATGGAATCGTCATTGAACCGAATGAAAAAGATTCCATAAAAGTTTCATTTGATAAAAATTTTGATTACAGTTTTTTAAACATTGAAAAAAACATTTTACTTGAAAAAATATTTTACACTTCCTCGGGAACAATAAAAATCAACGGCGGGAAAAATATTTTCAACATTGAAGAAGAAAGCATAAATGTTAAAAATTTTGTGGGAAATCTTAAAGTTGAAAACAACAAATTCAAACTCAATGGCTCGATAGAAAGTATGGAAATCCAAGGGCAAAATCAGATTTCGGTGAGTAAATGAATTTACTTAAAATAAAAAAAGAGATTGCCAGAGATATCATTTCCCTCGGCGGTCCGGTTTTTTTTATTTTGGCTTTGGTCAGGATTTCAATAACGGCAAATTATCCATATCTTTCCAAAATAGCATTGGCGGGAATATTATTTTTGGCGTTGATGTTTTGGTTCAAAGCAAACCTTCATTCAGGACTTGGAATTATCATTTTAATCTTCACTAGCATATATTATAATTACGTTTATTTTACAATTTTTGCAGGAGCAATTTATTGCACGGCAATCTACTCGCTTTTTTATCTCAAGAAAAACAAGAAAGAAATAATCAAGGGAATTTTGTTTGGATTAATTTCAATCGGAATAAGTTATTATGTCGTCAATCTGATATTTTAATAGTCCGGCAAATCTTCATCGCCTTGTTTCTTCGCAGAAGAATTGTCCGTTCCGGAGCTTTTCAAGTCGTGTTCAGATATTGAATTAATCATGTCTTTGAATTTTGAAAAACTTTCGGCGGGAATTCTCAATCCTTTTTTTGTTGGTCCGTTGTATTTTTCGCCCGAAACAAATTCTCTTATATCAACGCCGACTTTCCCGTTGTATTCTCTTATTCCAATAACGATTTCCGTCACACTTCCCTGAAACTCGCCCTTGTGTATTTTTCCAATGTCTTTTTCCATTTTCAAACCAGAAGAAAATCTTTTATAAATATTATCATAAAATTTAAATACAATATTAATGCTTGATTTTTATGAATTTAGTTGATATCTTTGAAGCGGCTACATTTGGTGCCGTCGGAGTTGTTGGGATTTTGCATTACCAGATGTATCAAAGAGGCAAAAGAGAAATAGTAAAAGAAAAACTTGACTCGTCAAACGGGCGTAAATATTATACTTTGTCTAATGAATGTAAATCATCAAGTTATAATTACCTAAAATAAAAACCATACTTCTTCAAATCCACTTTTCCATTTTTGACTTCAACGCCTTCCTTTTCAAGCATTTTGGTTTTCTCTTTAAGTCCATGCGCAAATCCAACCAAATCTCCGTTGCTTCCGACGACGCGATGACAAGGAACATTTCCTCCGCTTGCAAATCCGTAAGGATTTTTGTTCATCGCTCTTCCAACTTGGCGATATGCTTTTGATTTTAATTTCTCTGCAATCGCCTTGTAAGTCGTTACTTTTCCTTTCGGAACTTTTCTTAGAATTTCATAGCACGACTCATTGAAGTCTCTTTTCATCCCAAAAAAACATCCGCAACCTTTAAATAGATTTTTCAAAAATCTAAATTATGGAAACAAAAGAATTCAAGGAGCTTGAAGAATCTCTGATTCAAGTCGGATTGAAAATAGCAAAGCGTGGAGAAGGAGCTTTGTTTATAATTGGAAATGTTGAGTATAAAACCCTCGTAAATCAAGATGTTCCTTCATTCAAAGCGATTGAAAATCCGAAACTTTTGGAATCTCTTGCATTGATGGACGGAGCGGTTGTCATAGGACATGACGGAATGGTAAGAGCTTATGGGGCAATGATAAAATCCGACACGCCATTCATAAATTTTGGGACGAGACATTCTGCCGCATTGAGCGCGTCAAAAATAAAAGGAAGCACGGCGATAGCGATTTCTGAAGAAGACAGAAAAATAAGAATTTTCAGGCACGGAAAAATGATTTTGCAAATCGACGCATTGGAAAAAAATGTTGAAGCGTCGGTTTCAAGAGCGGTTAATTTTCTTGAATCAATCGGAGCTGGAACAATCGGAACTATCGGAACGGGAATACTTGCGCCATCATTGGGAATCGCATTTCTTCCCGGAGTAATTCTCTTCGGCTCGGCATATTATCTGGCAAAATTTCTTTCAAAAAAGAAATGATGAGTTTGTTACGCCTCAGCCAGGAATCGAACCTGGGAGCCCCGAAGGGCCAAGATTTCCAATCTTGTGCAATACCATTATGCGACTGAGGCACGAAAAAGAAATTCAAAAAGAGTTTATAAAATTATCAAAAATTACTGCAAATTTCCTTGATAATCAAAATCGCCCATTAGCTTTCCGACTTGCATCAATAATGGAACCATTTTCGTCCCGTGTTTTTTCGTAAATGCTTCTTCAAATTGCTCGGCAGTTCCGCAGTTTCTAAGAATGGCATTCACTCCACCGGGATGTTCAGTCAACCAGGAAGTTATGTCATAAACTTTTTCCTTGTAGGCAATCCAGCAATCAGTCTCGCTGTTGTGCGTTGCAAGTTCATCTCTTGTTATTGCCAAAGGCGAATCGCTTGAAGTTGTATCAGAAGTTCCAGCAGAATTTCCAGCATCGCTTGAAACCACATTAGCGGAAGAATTTCCAAAATTTCCGAAAAAATAAAATCCTGCGGCAATCAATGCGATTGCAACAACGGCGATAATTACAACTTGTCCTTTTTTATTTTCCACGAAGATTAATTTTAATTTGACTATAAAAATATTTTGATGAAATTTGTCATCTTTTCACATAATGCCTAAAACTT
>ERZ1292629.1346-Hain-H43-01um-R1-1346-length-24342-cov-8_pt1 | contig 24342 bp, 40 predicted proteins | sample MGYA00564399_ERZ1292629 | MGnify/ENA primary metagenome ERZ1292629 (study PRJEB36523, sample SAMEA6512636) | groundwater metagenome | collected 2019-01-08 | study: AquaDiva: Metagenomics assemblies of 32 groundwater samples | reverse complement strand
GCAATTCCTAATGTTGAGGCTTTTATCCTCATAATGAGACTGGGGTAGAGGAACTGCTGACTTTGTTCAAGCGTCACAACATTTCCACTTACCGTGCTTGTTGTTTTTACGCTTCCGCTTGTTGAGTAAAGGTTAGCATTTGAACTTATTGCCGAATCAGCGACGATATTAAACTGATTAGAACACCCTCTCATCCTGTCAATTCCCATGTTATCCCCATACAATGCAATTAATTGAGTTATGCAGTTGTTAAACCCGTTAGCGTCCATTTGAAGGTATTCATTATACTTGTTGTAATCTTTAGTAAGCCAAAGTCCTCCAACATTTAAACCATAAACTTTTTGACTATTCGCACTTGGACACAAAACGCCACCAGCGTTTAATAGGTTTCCACCGAATTCTGCGAAGATTTCATTATTAGTTCCAAGATAGAAGCTGTTCGTTCCGCTTTGACTTCCTGAACTATCTAGTCCGTAGCTTATGCTGTTAGAATAAGTCGTTCCACCTATTACTGCCGAAACTTTTGTGTTCCAGCTAATGTGATTGTAGTTAATGTTTCCTGAAGTGTATTCTTGACTTACCGTGTAGCAAGCCACGTGCTGGTTTATTCCATCAGGGTCGTAGACTGCGTAGTAATAGACTTTACCATAGTTTGAACATTTTGCAAGGTTTTCTTGTCTTACGCTTTCTTGATTTAACCAGTTGGAAAATGAAATGTCAGTTACTTGAAGCTTCTTAATAGTCTTACTGCTACTAGGCACGATTTGGTAATTACAAGTTTGTGGAGTGCTTTTAATCCCAATAGTTAAGTCCTTAGTTGCTGTTTTTCCATCATCAGTTATTTCTGTGTTGTCTATTGTTCCTTGAAGGCATTGACTATCTGGCAAGTCTCTAAACTCGACTAAGTATGCTTGTCCGCCAATCTTCGGGTCAGAATTTATGAAGTCTACACGATTCAAGCTACTTACTAGTCCAGTTCCTAAGCTGCAAGTGTAGTCGCTACTTGTGCTATCTGCTACTGCAAAACTAGGAAGTGCTGACTTGAATGCCTGTTTAAGAATGAAGCTTTGAACTGCGTTTCTGGTGTCGGGTATTACTGCAACTGCTAAAATCAGAATTACAAGTATTGTTATAATGTTGGTTGTTTTTTTCGTGACCATTTTCTCATCTTCCCTTTTCCACTTTTTAAACAATAAAATTAAAAGATTCCCAAAGCACCGCCTTGGGAAGGTTTGGTAAAACCATCTTTTCGAGTCAGTTTAGCTTTTTTACTGTCCTGAAGTTAAGTAAACAGACTGTGGGTCTTGTCCTTTGTTTGCAGTGAGTACGTTACTTGCCCTGTATGCGCTGAGGTCGTCAAGCCTGATGTTGGTTATGTCGCCACCGTTTTCCATGTTCGCTTCAGTTGCAGTGATTGTGTACCTGTATTCGCCATTAGCTCCGCTCTTGCGTGTTCCAAAACTTATGCAGCCTTCGCTAGTCCAGTAGTTGAGTATGTCGTCTGGTATTCCGTAGTTCGTTCCTGACCTGAGTGATGCTGAGATTGCTGTGTATTCGTTGCCTTCTGGGGGGTTTGTGCTGTCCCATTCGAAGCATTCGACTGCGTTTTGTATTTCACGGTTTCCGCCACTGTATGAGTGTGTTAGTTCAAAGTAGAAGTTTCCATCGCCATTGGTTTCGTTGTATACGATGTAGTTCACTCCGAGTCCGCCAGCTGAACCGTTGTTGAGTTCGGTTGTCGGGGTTGGGGTTACTCCGCCGTATGCGCTTGTGCTTGCATCGTCTATCGGGTCGTCAATGACTGCGATTCTTGCAATGTCGGTAAGGCTCATTCCGTAAGTTCCAGTGTTAGGGTTGAAGTCTTTGTTGTCGAAGCTCATTATGCCATAGTCTCTGTCATACCATCCGTTGTGTGCGCCGCCATCAAATGCCACCCTGTAAGGTGTTCCAGTGTACAGTCCAGAAACTGTTTTACTTGCAGTTCCAGAAGTGATGTTTATTCTTGCAATGGTGTTTGCGTTAGCGTCTGCGGGTGTCTGGTCTGCGGGGTATACGTTAAGGAATCCGTAAGTGTCGTTTCCTACTGCGTCTTGTGCGTTGCTGTACTTTTCTTGGGTGCTTATTGCGAAGGTTTCAATCTTAAGCTTGCTAGAACTTGTTGAAACTGGGGTCGTTGTCGTAGTTATAGTTATTGGAGTTGTCGTTGTGGTAACTGCGGGAGCTGCTCCTGCTGCGAGTGGCTGTCCAAGGTTAAGTCCTGTCGTACCTAAGCCAGAGCCAATCACACCGAATGCCAGTAAGAAGATTGCCGCTGCTACGCCGAGGTTTCTTTCACTAAATACGCCTTTCTTTTTAGAACTTGTAGTCGTCATGAACTTGTAGGCGATAAATGTGCCGAGTCCTGCGATTATTAGGCTTGCCCATCCGAGGTTTGTTGGAAATATATTCCATAGTGCCATTTTTGTGTTCCTCCATTTTTGTTCGGTCTTGGCGAGAAACCAGACTTACTCAAACAAGGAAATTCTTATGTCAGCATAAGCTTAAACTTTCAAGACAAAACCTTTGTTGAGCCTTGTCGTGGCTTAAGCTTAACCGTTTAGTGAACTTCTTCGTTTTTTCTTTCAAGTTTCTTGCAACGCTTACAACCCACCTGTCAGGTTGTAAACTTCGCCCAAAATGAAGGGTTTAGGAAACACTTGGCATTTTTCCAACAGTTTCCTCAATCCCTTGTTTGAACTATGAAACTATTTCTTGTTTTTCACATAAGCTGCGAATAAAACGACAGCCACGATTCCTACTAGCACGAAGATTAAAGTTTTTGAACCGCCACCATTTTGAGGAGGTGATGTAGTTGCTACTGTTCCGCCTCCTACGCTTGCAGGAACTAACCGTCCAGTAGCGGGGTCTGTTACGTAACCGCCTGCTCCTGCTACTTTGTAAGTGACTGCCGTGCTTGCTGAAACGTAATCATTATTGTCTTTAACGAAAGCATACGCTGTTTTTGTTCCAAAAGTTTCAGTTAATCCTACAGTGTAAACGCAAGGTGTTGAACCATCCGTTTCCTGTCCAGAAAGGTTACTAGTACACCTTTGAGTTCCACTACATCCTGAATTGTCAGTTGCGAAAGCATTGGTGCTACACACGTAAATGGTGGTTGCATCTGTTGCCGTTACTGCCGTTCCAGTAATTATGCTCGTGTTCGTATCCGTCCACGTTGTTGTGAACGTGACTGGGTTGTTTCTTGCAATGAACCCATCAGTTGATGTTACTGAACTTATTGATGGTTGCTGATTTATTCCGAAAAAACGGATTGAACTGATTGTAGCATTATTGTTACCCCCAACTGCTACTGTTCCATTAAAGCAAGAAAGCACATAATAAACTTCTGCGGGAGCAGTAATTGCGGACAAGGTTACGTATGTTGGTGTATTGTTGGTAACTTGTGTCGTGTTCGCTATTAAGAATTGGCTATGAGTGTTATTTACCGTGCTATTGGTGCTGTATATTGAAATGTTGAAAGTTTGAATTAAACCTCTTGAATCAGTGCAATTCACGTATAGTGCTGGGGTTGTCGTGTTAAATTCTGCACCAGTTACGGTTAACATGGTAGCGTTGCCGTAAGCTTGTGCTGACACTGCAAACAGAATGAGGGATATTGCTAAAGCTAACAATGTTAAAACGTTCTTTTTATGGTTCATTCTTGTTTCTCCAGCCAACCCTTTTTTTAAAGTTCTTTACGAACTTTGATGAGCTGACTACCGCCTTCCTTCCCTTGTTGAATGCTTTGGTGAAAGTCTTTCGAAAGCCGTCCCATTCTCAATCATCGTTTACCAATGAAATGGTTTGGAACAACCTTCAAACGCCTTCGTCCATTGCGGTTAAGGGCTTGAAAAGTGGCTTTAGAAAAGGGTAATGCGACATGGAGTATTTAAGCTTTTCAGGAACGAAATCTTTTATTATTGAAAAGGAAAGATTTATAAGTATGAAAGATTAATCAACCTTTATCTATGGTGGAATTCCTTGGTTGTAAGCAAATAGGAGACAAGTGGTCGATTGATGTTCCAGACCAGTTAAGAAAAGAAATCCAAAAAGGAGATTTTATTGTATTCTATAGAGATGATAAGAATAGGATTTATATTGAACTCATGGACAAACAATCAAATGCGAACCTATTTAAAGCACATCTAGAAAAAGAGGTAAAATCAAAATAAAATGCCACTAAACACACTTTTCAATAGTAGTCTGCAAGACCTTTCAACTCAAACGGCAGACTTCACAATAAGGTGGTTCTTCTTCCTTAGTGATTGGATAAGCCAGCAGATAATGAATTTGTCGCTCAAAATTGGAGTTCCGCTTAATGCTCAAGCAGTAGCTGTAATAGTGACTTTGGGACTCGTTTGGATTTTCATAAAGTCAATCAATAAAATAAATAATTCGGCAGTCAAGTATGGAATTTGGGCTGCAATAATTTGGTTAATTATAGGTTTCATACTTAAATAGGGAACACGGAGGATGGTATTTATGAAAAAAGCATTGTTTTTAATAATATTAGCTACTTTATTAATGGCAACATTAGTAAATGCGAAACAGTTAACAATAACGCCTTCAAACATTAACATTGAATACACTCTCGGACAAGCACAGCCAAGCACTCAAACACTCACATTCGTTAACAATGACAACGATACGTTTACTTTGTCCTTTTCAGAAAGCGGAACTGCCGCAAATTATTTTAACATCAGTCCTGCAACTTATTTTTACCCGAACATTTCAGGAACAAGCAAAGTTTTAAGCGTTAGTTTCAGCATTCCAAGCACTACAACCCCAAATCTTTATTCGGGAAGTATAGTTTATGGAAGCGGGGAAAGCATTCCCGTGTTTATAAACGTAAAACAAGCTGAAACTTCACTAACAATAAATGAGTGTAGAATAATCGTCCCATTTGCAGACTATTCCGTTCCAGTCCAGAGAGCAACACTACCTTTTTCAGAAACTTACACTTTTCAAATAAGCAACAAATGTTATAATGGACTAAACCTTGACACTTTCAGAACATCAGGAAGCATTTCTACCAGCAGAGGATACCAGCCAATCCAATTAACAGGCGGAATACCTTCAGGACTTTACGATGCTGGAAAAGCAGGAACTTACACAGTCCAGTTTGATGTCAGTGCATTACCAGAAGGCACGTACACGACTTACATTCAAATGAGTGGCATAAACAACGATACGCAAGTAACAAAAACTGTAAAGTATGAAGTGAGAGTAATAGGAGCGTTAAGCCCAATAACTAATGATACTTTCGGAACTTTACCATCCTGCACGGTAGGCACTAACAACTTAGTAGCAAATCAGACTTACGAGTTCAAATGCACAAACGTAAATCCTAACCTTCAAGTTAATGTGCTTCCAAACTCTTTCTTTAAAGGGGTTAAGGTTAATTCTGAAAGTGAAATTTATTCGTGGACATTCCAGCCAGTAAAGTTAGGAAAAACCAGCTTGGAAGTGTCTTTTACTTACAAAGGAAGCCCGATAGGAGAAGTTCAAAACGTTCCTTTAGAAATAACAACATCTCCCGTTAGTCAAGCCAGCACTGAAATGACGATAGAATTCCTCAAAGAAACCAGCAACCTCAAAGATGGTGAAAACCTTAGTTTCTTAGTTAAAGATGCAACTTCAAAGAACTTAATAACTGACGCTGAAGCATACCTCAATGGAATAATCCTTAATTCTAATCAGTTTATGGTAAGTAGTGGACAATCTTACCGATTAACAGTAGCAAAGGCAGGGTATAATACGAAAGAAGCAAACTTTTCAATAATCAAGCCACTAATATCTCTCAACTTACCAAACATTTTTGAAATTGGAGAAACAATCACGGCAAGCGTAAGCCCACAAGACGTAACATGGACGTTAAGCGGAACAAAAAACACTGGCGAAACAGTTCAAGGAACAACAATAAGCCTACCACTTGGAGGACTAGAACTAGGCACTTACACCTTAACTGCTAACAAGCAAGGATACGAAACAGCAAGCAAAAACTTCTCAATCCTTCCAGTAACTACCATAATTTCAGACATTCCAGAAAAGCTTAAAAGAGGCTCTGTAAACGCCTTACAGCTTAGTAGGGATGTTGAATGGGAAGTTCAACTTCAAAGCAAAAATGGAAGCATAAACACAATAGCAACTGGAGTTACTGCCACCATTAATTTTGTGCCTTCAAAAGGAGGAGTTTACACTTTATACGTCAGAAGCAACCCATTAAGACAATGGGAACTAAGCGAAGGATTTTCCGCTCCTTCTTGGATTAATTGGAAAAACGTTCTAATCATTGCAGCAGTCGGAATAGGAATTTACGTGATTTACAGAATAAGAAAAGGGGGAAGTAGCAGTGATGAGGAAACAGAAGAACAACCATTAGGGCTAGACTTCGGAGAAAGCGAGGATGGGCAATGACTGATTTTTTGAAGAAAGTTTGGAGGACAATAATTCCTGAAGCCAAGAAAGTTAAAGTAGTTCACAAAATCTTAGGCGAAGTAGTAGAAGCTGACATAAATAAGGAACTTGCAAAAGATAGGGGATTCGTAAGAGGAGAATTAGCTGTTGCAAAAGCGGAATTGAAAGAAAAAGAAAATGAGATACGAAAGATTAAAGTTAAAGAAAGAAAAGAAGGCGTTGACGCTGCCGAACAGGAATTTAAGGAATTGGTAAGACAAAACACGACATTAAGTAAGAAGTATTATATAGGAAGTTTTGAACTAAGCAGGTTATATAAGCCAGTTAAAAAAGGAAGCAGCACCTTACTAAGGGATAAGGTAAGAGTGTTAAGCTATGACCACCAAACTAAGTTCGGAACGTTCTATGAATTATTAGCATTAAAAAGTGGAAGGTTCGCATTGGTAGTTAAAGACAAAGCAGGGCGCAGGAAGCCAGTAATAATAGGAAGCACTTTATCAGACATTTTCACGAACAGCCAAGCTTTAAATAAAGAAATCGCACTAGGCATACTAACTGTGAATGTTACAAGTGAAGGACAACCACACACAGACCCTTTCGCAGAAGAAGTGCCAAGAACATTAATAACCGCAACGGGAGGCATAGTAAGAAGCAGTTATGATACTGAAAGAGCAATGAACTTGATAGATGAACTTACTGCTGAAAAGCTGGAAATGGCAGAACGACTGCGAAGATACGAAAGCGCATTAAACCAGCAAAGCCTTAAAGTTAAAACGACAATTCAAGCACAAAAACTAGCAAGTGAGTCCGCAGAAGAATCAAGCAAAGTATTAATAGCAGCAATGAACGCTTCAAAAGCAAAAGATAAAGTGTTTTATGAATTACACAAGCAAGCTGACCAAAGTGAATTCGCAAAAGAAATAGAAGAAAACAGAAATGCTAGACTGGAAGAAGTTAAAACTGAAGTGATGAATCAACTTGGAGATAAGCTAGGAAAGTCAAACATGGCAGTAGCAGAAGCCGAACTCAAAAACTACGTGGATTGGATAATCGGAGCAGGATTCAACGCAGCTTCAGAAAAAATTCCAGAATTAACAAGCAAAATTGAAGAACAAGACAAGAAAATAGCAATGCTCGAAAGAAGAAGCACAATACCAAAAGCTTAAATAAAGCAATATAACTTTACTTTCAAAATGCGAAGGCGAACATCATTAATTTTGGAGTTTGAAGGCAACAAAGTTTTATCACTGAATAAAATATGTTCAAATTTAGATATGATGTCGTATGTCGAAAAGATGAGAGTTTTAGCTGAAATTAATAAGTGTGTCAAATATGGTATCATAAAACGACTTCACAAAAAGTGCAATAAACCAAATCAAGAATATCGTTTAACTAATTCAGGATTAAAATATCTAGAAAATGCAAAAAGTAAACTGGAAGGAACTGAAAATTGAATGTCCAATAAACATAGAATCAATAACAAGTTTAGCTTCAGAAATAGATTCCTTATTGGATTATAGGAATGCTAAAAAGCCCGAAATTATTGATGAGGCACATTCAAGGTTTAATGTTTTGATTAGAAGAGTTCTTTCATTATTCCATGATAAGACAATACTAAAGGATAAAGATGATGTTAAGTATTTTGTCCTTTTTGAAGCGAATTGCGCAAGGCTTATTAGAACTATTGATGAATTTTCAAAAAAGTATATTTATGACAAAAACACCAAGTCTTTACCAGACAAAGATGCATATCGCATTTATATTGGACAAATGAGAGAAATCTTGTATGGGGACATTTACGACCCACTTAAAAAAGCAACTGCTATGATTAATGAAAAGTATAAAGAAGTTCAAACTGATGAGAATAAGGTTAGTAGAGAACAATTCTTTTTTTACAAAGTCTATGAAATATTAAGCATTAATGTTGGAGTTTTCGGAAGCCAAAGCAGAGAAAGCGATAAAGCAAAAGGCTTAGGCTGGGGTGTAGATTATCCTTCCCACGCTGAAGACATGGGAGGTGGTGAAGTTAGGGAAGAACGAGGCGTTACTGTTCAAGAAGTAGCTAGCAACATAACGGAAGATGAAAAAGTTTTAGCAAACATCGATTCAATACTTTCAAAGGAGGACTGATGGGCTTTTCTGATTGGGTTTTAAGAAGAAAAAAGAAGCTTTTACCAATTCCATACAGGTATTGTGAAGTGGTTTATTCTAATGCTGCTTTAAGGTCTGGAATTCTTGACGACTACCTAAAAAAGATAGTGGTAAAAGAAGGCGGGGTGGTGGTTGAATCTTATGCTTACACTCCTGACGTTTTTGAAGCTTTTAAGAAGTTCATGCCAGCTTACGATAGGACGGAGAATATTGAATTAGCCAAGCTGCCTATTCTGGTGAAGGACGACCCTTCGGAAGTTGCTTACGAGGAAGATTAGGTTCTGGTTCATTTTTGAAAAGTTCTTTATGAGTTTCCTTATAATTGTTCAGCTTATCCATAAGTTCTTGAGGCGATTCCAACCCGTTATCGAGGATTCTGCTTATTTTCCCAAAAGGCACAAGCTTTTCTCTATAACCTTCGTAGTGAATGATTAAGTATTTGGTTTTTATTTCCTGCCCGACAAGGTTTATGGCTAATTTCACATCATTATCGTGGACTTCAATTTCAGCTTCATCTTCACTTATTTTTTTCAGCTTCCTATTTTTAATGTTAAGCAGGGCTGAAGAGTTTGCGAATCTGAAAGCGTCGATTAGTTCTCTATACCACACTTCTGTTTCTTCGCTGGTTGAACACATTTCTCTGACTATTTTTCCCCAAGTGTTTATTAGCTTGTTTCTTTGGTCTGAAGTGTATGAACAACTAATTATTCTTGGCATGATTCTGTCTTTCGTGTCTTTCTTTTGAATTTCATAAATGGTCTGGTAATGCTTTTTAATGCTTTCAAACTCGCCATTCGTGTTTCCTATTTTGGCAATGTTTTCACCAATGTATCTGCCAACGTCTAATTGTTCTCCTATTCCATGAGTGAAAACTACGGGAGTCATTCTGCTAAGGATTCCTGACTGGATTTTACTGGTTAAGTCACTATAAACGCCCATTAACGTTACTGTTGCGTAAATGTCAAACTTTTTTTGTCCTCCAGTTACTGTTCCTTCGCTGACTTTTTGTTCTTCCATTATGCCTTCTAATAATTTCAGCATATCCCCGTCTGACATTATTCTTGAAACGTCATCAGTTATGAGGCTGACTTGCTGATTTTCATATTTGAACAGTTCATCCCTCAAATAGGCTGGAGTGTATTTTTTAAAGAAAATAGGGTGGGGTGAAATTTCTTGCAGTATCTGGCTTATGCTACTTTTTGCCATTCCACTCTTGCTAAGAATCAGAGTATGAATCGTATTCCTTTCTAGCCTGTTCTTGTAAGGCATGGGAGGCAATACTAGGCTGCATGGCTGAAGGGCTAAGTATCGGAAAACTTTCATTCCCGTGTTCGGGTATAATTCTTCAGCGTATTCCGTTATTGTCTGATAAGGATTGTCTAGAAGCTCATTCTCAGCCATTTTAGAACTTGGTTTAGTGAAGCTTATATTTAAAACTACCTAAAATTTTTTGGCTTCCCAGAAGGGCTACATTGGGCTTTTCAAAAGGGGAGAAAGAAGTCTTTGCTTCAAAAGGTAGCTTTGAAATCAGCAACACGGAGGATGTTCCTGTTTTTTCAAGCCTTTTTTGACTTCAATCCTTAACCCTTCTGGGAAACATGAAAGCCTTACCTAATGCTTACTAATGTATTTTTTCATGCAAGCACTTCTCTTCCTTTTAGGCTTACCTGCACAAACATGACTTGCTCTACCTAATACTGTTGACCTTGCCATTCATTCACCTTCCATTTATTTCATGCTTTTAGTCACATAGGCTGCTATGTGAACTGAAACGAAAATGCCAACTAGCGTCCATACTAGCTTCCAGTTCGGATTCGCCGTAATTGCAGGAATTATCAGCGTTGAAAGCCAGTATCCTGCTGCCGTCAATGCACCTTGCAACACTACTTTTTTATTGAATAATCCTTTCATTTTCACATCACCCTAAAAGGCAGTTTAAGAATGATGAATATTTAAAGTTGTTGTCAAACAAAACTTTTTTAAGAACAAAGCTTAAATACTAGAAGCATTTAAACAAAGGCATTATGAAGAAATTGAATCGCTTAGAGCAGCGAATTAAGAAAATTCTCGCCACTAAAAGTAGTTATGTTAATGGTTTAGATATTGCCCATAAAGTGAGGATTGACCCTTTCAAAGTTTTTAAAGTTTTAGATGGTTTGGAACGGCGGGGTTTGGTTAAATCCTCCCATCATCGTTACTGCTGCTAGTAGAAACTGCGTTAAGAAAGTATTAGATATGAAGCAAATGCGAAAAGACAAAGTAAAAATCGTAAGCATAAAAAAAGCGTGAAACAAAATGGTTGAGAGGTATACTATGAAAGATGCAGAAAGTTGTGCTAAACGTTTAGCTGAAACGCTTGGCAAAAAGTTTGGCAGTTGCTGGAAAAAAACTAAAGACGGCAATGTGGCAGAGGTTGGTTGTTGGGAATTAGACCATAATTCTATTTATGGCGGTTCAAACATTAATGAGATATATAATGAAGGCGGAGGTGTAACTCTTCCCTTTGGCGAAGGAAGAATGAAACCCGAACATTTCTGTAGAGCAGTCCAATTTGCTGAGAAAGCGGTTGAGATAGATAGGGAAAAAAGAAGAAAATAAGAAAATGGCAGTTTATAATAGGTTGGGTATGATGAATAAGATTATACCTCCCGACTTTAAAAGGAAGTGTAAATGATGGCTAAAAAATTAAAGTGTTGGAAGAAGATAAAGGGACACGCATTAGGTACTGGAAGAAGAATATCTGCTTGGGAAAATGAATCTAAAGGTAAAGTTGTAGAAGTTGGTAAAAAATATGGAGAATATCATACTACTGTTGGAACTAAGGAAAGAGGATATTTTGTAAAAGCTACGGCGATTAGCTTTGAAAACAGAGAGGGTTCTCTTGAAAATCCAGTGCCTATAAGTGGAACAAAACAAAAGGCAATGCAACTCGCAAATTCATATATGAGAAAACATAATAGGTGCTGAACTTTTTATTGGGAGAGGTGGTGACCAGTTTAGCATAATCGCAAGTAAAGACGAAACTTCGAAGACTATGATTTGTAGGACTGATAAAACCGAAAGGGGAATTGACTGCGTAAAAAGATAAAAAATGGTTAAACAAACAAATTGCAAGGTTTTGCGAAAGTTTGCGAGAGAAGAAGTCACTACTGCTAAGGATTATCACAAGCGTGGCTTTCACGTTCAGGCTCGTCAGGAAGCAAGTCACGCCAAGTTTTTCAAGAAAAAAACAAGGAAGTGCTGAAAAATGGTTAAAATAGCGATTTTTAGAAAAGAGAGAAATAATCCTTTAAACCGAAAATTAGTTCATGTAGGAAACGGAAAATCAACAAAAGCTGTTATTAAATCTACTCAACGTGCAGGAGTTTTAACTTCAGGAGATTATGTTGCTTTTAGAGTTTGTAAATCTTCAAATAACAAATGCTTTAAAATTTCAGGAATTTCCGTAACAAAAAAAGGAGTTCCTTTCAAACACTAAAATGCCGTTTCGTTGCAAAGCTGGGACTGTGAAAGGTTTTCGTTTTAGAACTACTGCTATAGGTAAGAAGCAGCGTTTAGGAGGGTGCATGAGAAAAGGAAGGTTTGTTAAGGTTAAGGAAGTTAAGACGTTCAAAAAGGGGGTGAAATGAGATGGTTAAGAAAAGTTATCATGTTTGTAAGGCTTTTGATAGTTTGAATGATTCTATTTTAGATAAAGTCAAGTCTGATGTTAATAAGAAGACTGGTAGCAATATTGTTTATTTTAAAGACCAAGTTTTCAAGAATAAGAGGGAAGTGTGTTTTAGTAATAAACCTTTTTCTAAATCTGAAGTAGACGCTTATACTACAGACCTTAGTATCATTGGTTTTAGGAAATTGGGGCTTAAGGTTATTGGAATAGGGAGGCTGAAATAAGATGTCTAATAAGTCTGTTTGTGTGGTAAAGTTTGACGCTTCTGGACGGATTGTTGCCGTTAGTGGAAGGTGTAAGAAGGGTGATTTGAGGAAGCATTTTGTTGAAGTTAGGAAGGCTTTGGAAAAAACGGGAAGGTAAATTACGTCTTCTGGAATGTTATTTTGTATCCTTGTGTGGTGATGCTGGTTTTTTGTTTGTTTGAAACGTGAACTATCGGAACTAGAAGCTTGTAGTAAGTTTTCTTGTTGAAAAATTCGATTTCTATCAAGCCGTAATTTCTTAATCTTTTAAGGCGGTTTCTGACGTTTATTTCTTTTTTTTGCTGTTCATAGCGAAGGTTGAAGTCTGAGAAGATTTTGGGGTGAATGCTTTTAGCTATGTGCCAAGGCGTTGTTTCTTCCTTGCTTTTCAGTTTCCAAAACTGGGCTATGATTGCAAGGTCAAGGTCATCTATGTTCAACCGCATTTTCACTCAAATTTCTTCAGTGTCGAAACCGCTAAAGTTCTTGCTAGCCTTTGCTCGAATGACTCCCTTGTTTTGAATGTAAGCGTCTAGTTCGTCAAGAGCAGCCGTGTCTCCTGTGAATTGTCCTTTAACGATTGTTCCGCCAGTTCCTCGCTTGTATTCAGCCATTGCCTCTACTTTGTCATCCTTTATTGCTTTGCACACCCAGCCTGCTCCGTCTTTGAATGGTTTGCAGTCAATTTTTCTTTTTTCGCCCATGTTGATTCCTCCAAATTTCATGTTAATTCACCTTTTGCTGATAATATTCCGAGTAGGAATCCTTCATTTTCTTCTTTAAGAAAAGCTCCACTGCGAAGTATTCCGTCAATGTAAAGGTAAGGGAATCCTGTGTCTTCTATTTGTTTTCCGAAACGTTCTAGAATGGGGTGGTCTGGTATGCCGAACTTGTAAAATAACGTTGCGTCTATTAGGTGTATCATTCGTGAAGGTTCTAGTTTTGTGTTGATTCGGCTTATGATTCCTGTCCACTTGGCGCAGTATGGGCAGCCTTGGCGGGTTATTAAGAATCTGCGTTGGCTTTCTGCAACGTAAACTTTTTTAACTGGCTTGGGCGGTTCTTTTGTGAAAATAGACTTGATTATATTTGAAAGGCTCATAAGTTTAATCCTCCGAATACTCGAATGAATCGTATTAACTTTTCGCCTTTATAAATGTTATCCGAAAAGCTTAAATACTGCAAACATTAATCTACTGAGAAGGTTCAGAGGCAGTAACGAAAGCTTCAGAACGAAATGTAAAAAAATGCACGGAGGCGATTAAGTGATGGAAACGATACGAGTAGGTGAACACACAGGTGAATTTGAAGTTCTAGACAAGATTGACGCAGCATTCGCAAATGGTGAAAGAAGTTGCACACTGCGAAGCATGGGAATGGGCGTAATGGACTTGATACGCTTAGGAATCTCCCTACAAAAAAGGGTTCAAGGAAGTCAACTCGGCTGGAATGCAAAACTGGAAACTATGCCTAGCAAGAAAGACCCCAGCAAGAACGTGAGCCTGCCAGTGCTTGAAGTAACACTCACCAAAGCATAGTGCCTAAAAGGTTGATTTTATGCTAAAGAACATTAAATCGAACATCCCAATCAAAGCGGGAGACGTTCTAGACTTAACCATTGAAGCAATGGGTGGAAAAGGGGATGGAATCGCCAAAATAGAAGGGTATGTAGTCTTCATACCTAGAACAGCAGTGGGGGAGAAGGTTCAGGCTAAAATCGTAAGAACGCTGCCAAAAATGGCATTCGCAGAAGCATTACAGACGCTGCAATAACAGGACATACAAGCAGTTGTGGCTACTGACTTCTCAATACACAAGGTGTAGGCATATTCTACAATAGCTATAACACAGTAACGAAAGGTTTATATATTAGTATGTATTACATAATGTAAGGTGATGTGAAATGAAGAAGAGCTTAAATGTTTATGAGGAGAAAAAAGCGAAGCTTACTTTAAAGCACAACAAGCTACAAGCCAAGCTTGACAAAGTAACAGAAAGAGCAGAGAAACTCGTTGCAAAGCAGAAAGAACTGAAAGAGAAAGCATGGAAACTTTCAGAAAGAATCGCAGGAATCAACGGACACTTGTCAATGAAAAAACTTGGAGCTACTCACTTTGAAGTCAGAGAAGGGTGCATATACTTTTTTGATGATGCGGGAAAAGAAATCAAAGAGGTTGAATGAAATTGGCAAGATACTTCAAAACTGGCGTTGGTGTAACCACTTGCGAAAGTTGCGGGAAGAAAACACGATTGCCAGAAAACAATAACCTCCCTTACTGTACTCCCTGCACCGCTTATATTGAGCATGAGAACGTGCATAACGATAACCCTGATGGAAACTGCCTTGATGGAAATGAGTGCCTGTTAATCACTGAAACGGCACTTGCTGAAAGAATGAAAAATCACCAAAACAAGGAGAGTGAACTGAAATGCCAAGCATAACAATTTACGTTCCAGACAGCTTTTACAACAAGCTAAAAAGCAACAAGAAAAAAAGTGCAAGCAAAATCATACAAGAAGCACTAACAGAACACTTAAAAAAGGAGGCGGTGTAAAATGGGGTTGTGGTGCGAGAGCGGTTGGCGAAGCCCCTGTTGCGTTAAGGTTGGTAACGCCATTTCTTGGCGGGGGTGGTCTGCGTGAATAGCTTTATAAACGCCGAAGCCATCCAAAACCGAAAAGCAAAGGCGGTGTATAAAATGAACAAAGTTAATTTGGATGCATTAATACCCAGAGAAGATTTTGAAGCTAAAGACGAGTTAATTCAAGATTCATCTGATAAATCAGATAAAATTAAACTTTCAGAATTGGAAGAAAAAGGCAATTTCCTTTATCCTGCCTTAAGAAAACCTGATTTTCAAAGAGAAACAAATGAATGGACTCCTGATAAAAACATCGGACTAATTGAAAGTTTTGTTAATCAAGATTTGATTCCAGCCATAATTATGTGGAATACTAAAGGAAGTTTTACCTTCGTAATAGATGGGGCGCATAGATTAAGTGCTTTGATTGCATGGGTTAATGATGATTATGGGGACGGAACGATATCAAGAAAATTCTTTGACAGAATACCCGAAGAACAAAAGAAGATAGCTGACAAAACAAGAAAGTTAGTAGAAGCTAAGATTGGTTCTTATGATGAATATAAAAAAGCTTTAAACAATCCGAAAGGATTTGATGAGCAATTTGTTTCAAGAGCAAGGGATTTATCAAGACATTCAATTCAGTTACAATGGGTAAACGGGGGAGCGCAAAAAGCAGAGGATTCTTTTTTTAGAATAAATCAAGAAGCTTCAAAAATCAATAAGACAGAATTAACCGTATTAAAATCAAGAGAATCGCCTAATGGAATCGCCGCAAGAGCAATAAAGAATAGTGGAACGGGACATAAATATTGGGGTAAATTTAGCGAAGAAAAACAGAGAGAAATAGAAAAAATAGCGAAAGAAATTAATGAACTTCTTTTCATTCCCCCATACAAAAAACCGATATGTTCTTTAGAATTACCTATTGCAGGAAGAGCAAATTCTGCACAAGCGTTGCCCTTGATATTGAATTTCATAAATATCGCCAATGGTGTAATTGACAAAAACACCAAACCGATTAAAGACGAAGATGGCAAACTCACGATAGAATATCTGAATAAGTGTAAGAAAATAGCACTAAAGATTAATAGCAAAGATACCTCGTCATTAGGTTTATACCCTGCAATATATCTCTATTCCAAAGAAGGGGATTACAGAACGCCTTATTTTTATTCCATCGTTGCTCTGATGCTGGAATTTGAAGAAAATAAGTCGCTTGAAAAAAAGTTTACTGAAGTCAGAGAAGCGTTTGAGAAATTCAATTCTGAATGTGACATAATAATTTATCAAATGTTCAGAAAATATAGGGAAGGGATTAAAGGGTATAACCATGTAAAGAATTTTTATATCAAAGTAATAGAAAAGCTTTCAGAAAACACTTCCGAAGATGCATTAAATAATTTGATTGAAGAAGAAAAGAAGAAAGCCCATGTTCAACCAAGAGATTTTTCTGTAAGCGTTAAATCTACAATATTTATGCGAGAAGCCCTTAAAAACGCTATTAAATGTAAAATTTGCGGCGGATTGATAGGTTCAAAATCAGTAACAATAGACCATAAACAAAGAAAACGTGAGCAGGGTTTAGGAACGGTTGAGAATGGACAGATAGCCCACCCTTATTGCAACAACGTCTACAAGCACTAAAACCGAAACATTTATATACTTGCGTATATACAGTGTATATTATGGGCGAAGAAAATTTTGAGGAAGCGTTTGAACGGACAACAACCACATTCGGGAATAGTTGCCACGTGATACTTCCTAAAGAATACGAGGATGAGAAGATTGTTGTGCTTGTTGGATGCCAACACGACTTCAAAGGATTTGCAAAAGGCAAGGCATATTCAAACACAAAAGGACACCACATTTATAATCTTTTCAAATGTAAGAAATGCGGAAAGATAATCAATAAACAAGAAAATAAGTGACCTTTCAAGTGCTTGTGACACCTGAAAGGTCGGAGGAACTAAAATGGCACGAAACCAATTCAGTCCCACAGTGGGCGAGGACTTTAAGTATAAAAACGCTTCGGAACAAATGCGAGCAGTAAGGGGATACGCAATCATAAGCAAAGGTGACGTTCCACAACGCATAAGCAACAAAGAATTTTCAATAGCTTCACAGAATGGCAACGGCACTTACAAAGTCACGATAGGGCAGAAGTGGACTTGCACCTGCCCCGACTACACAGGACGTTTAAAGGATTGCAAGCACGTTCACGCTGTCAAGTTTTACCTTGACTTCAACAGCAAAGTCAAAACCGAAAGCAAAGGCGTAGTAAGGCATAAGCAGGGTTGCCCTTACTGCCTTTCAGAGGACACCATCGGATACGGAAAAAGAAAAACGGAAAATGGACAGAAACAGCGATACAAATGCAATTCATGCAAGAGGGCATTTATTGAGGAAAAGGACTTCCAACGCTATAAAGGAAATGGAAAAATAACGACTATGATTCTTGACTTGTTTTTCAAAGGCATTTCGTTAAGGGGTATCCGAGACCATCTTTTGCAGTTTTACGATTTGAGTTTAGACCACAGCAATATTTTAAGGCGTATTCAGAAGTTCAGCACAGTCATAGAGGACTACGTTAAGACGCTTAAGCCTGAAGTTGCGCAGGTCTGGAATCACGATGAGATGAAGATACAGGCGGGCGGTAAGTGGCGTTGGCTTTGGAATATTATGGATGATGAAACAAAGTTTTTGATAACCACTCAGGTTAGCACCAAAGCAACTGTAAGGGTTACGAGGAAATTCTTTGCACAAGCCAGAGAACAAGCAGGGATACAGCCAGCTTTTCTCTTAACGGATGGTAGGCATCCTTTAACTTCAAGCATAGTTAAGGAAATGCCCGAAACAATGCACGTAAGACTTGCCACCTTAACCGACAAGAGGCAAAACAATCAGAACATAGAACGCCTAAACGGAACATTCAGAGATAGGATTAAGCCAATGCGTGGCTTTAATAGTGAAGCAAGCGCAGAAATTATGACTTCGGCGTTTAGAAACTACTACAACTTCATTAAGCCACATTCCAGCATAGGCGGAGTTACCCCTGCGGAAAAGGCAGGAATAGGCGTAAAAACGGAAGGCAACAAGTGGATGGCACTCTTAAAGGAGAGTTTTCAGAACCAACCGCAACGCACCAAAGAGGTGGTTATATGCTAAACCAACCTACCACGCACCAGAACCTAAAATGGCTATACGAAAAGAAGTTATAGATTATTATGCTGAAAAGATTTTAAGACAGCTCACGATAGCGGAAAGAAATGCGCTTATAAAAAGGATAGCAATTGAAGAAATACCAACCAAGATAATGGAAAGAGAACTACAATTAAGGAAATATGTTTACGGTTACGATAAAGCGAAATATGCTTTGACACGGAAGCAACACAAAAAAGCTAAGGAGTTGGTTTAAATGAATAAATACGGATTTTGCCAATACGACAACACGCCATTAAACGAGAGTGCGGAGTGCGAAACTTGCGATGCCCTACTATGCAGTTACGGATAGGAAAGAAGCGAAGGGAAGATAGGCACGGCAGTTAAGGAAATGCTAAACAGAGCCAATAAAAAGGAGGCGATTTGAAATGAGGGAGAAAAACAATCAGGTAGTAACCATTCAGATTTTGCAAAGTCAAGTTACGACTTCCGCAACAGAAGGTGGCTTACATAATCAATACAACATCAGGATTGCCAAAAAAGCAAAACTCAACGTAACAAACCTTATGAAGAAAAGATTCAAAGACAGCAACGGAGCAAATGCTACAGAAGTTGAAAGCTTATTCTCAGATGAGAAATTCCTAAGCTCACTCAAAAGCTTCTTAAGACACTTAGAAACATCAAAGGAGACGAACTGAAAATGTCCACTAAAGACGTTTTAAGGCTGGAGAAAGAGGAGCTTGAAACCAAAGCAGACATCTACAGAAAATACGATTATGACGGTGGAAACTGATGTCTTGCTTTTTTTGTCAGAATGACATACGCTGCTTAGAACACGACCACTATGGCAAAATAACGGAAATAGAAGAATGGCTCAAAAGAACAGAGGAATCACTATGACTTGTAGCAGTTGTGAAAGAAAGCGAAACTTAAGCCTCGCACAAACGCACTTAATGGATGATGAGGTAACAGAATGAACCATGAGGAGCGAAAGGAAACCTTCAGAGAAGGAATGACGATTCTTGACTTGAAACAGGGTGATACCATTTACATTAAAAAGTTGGAAGCAGGTTACGATTACCATTATGAATGCGAATTTGAAAAGGTTGAGCGAGGAATCATTCACGCAAAAATTTTGAATTGCGACAGGCGGGAGCTTAATGGCGGGTTCAGACGTTCTTTATACCCTTCGAAGATTACTGCAAGAAAAACTAGTTGCTACCTATGGGGTAAAGGAAAAACAAACGAGTGGGCTGGATGTCACTGGCTAAAAAAAGATGGGAGGTTCGACTAAAATGGACGCTTTTGTTCGGTTGATTGAAGACCTTACACCGTATCAGTTGATGCTGATTCAAGGGGTTTATGACAAGGAAGAAAGTAGCAGACGACTGCGAGAAACTGCTTTCTTTGCCGAAACTGGCTTGACTGAAAAACAAGTAGCAGAAGCAGTAGCGAACAGCGAAAAAACGCTTGAATCAATAAGAGAGAGGTTATGAAAATGTGTGAAGCAGAAACTAGATTGCGAGATTATTCAAAGCTAGTAAAGACTATACTGAAAAAGTTTCCAGACGCTCAAAAAGCACTTTTGGAAGCCGAACAAGAAATATTGGATGAAGAAAGAAAGAGGGTGTTCGGATGAATGCTCCTGTATTCACAGCAGGAGGGAAAGCGTTGCCTCCGCAACGTTTTGAAGGAACTCCCTTGTGAGTTGAAAGGGGTTTGGGAAAAAATGATTGGCTGGAAAAAACGTTTATGGAAGGACTACAAGAAAATGCTCAAATGCGATTTTGAGTTAGGCTTAATTGACTCAACCATGAATAGGCTGAGGGAGAAGTTGGGAAAATGGTGACTAAAAGAAGGAAAGCTTTTTTCAGCTACACCTGCTGCTGCGGATTTAGCTCTAAAAGGAAGAGTGCAGAAGCTCTTAATAAGACTATTGAGAATCACAGGAAAAATCATTCACGAAAGTGGTGATGACTTGTGATAGGTGCTACAAGTTATTGACGTTCCTGATAGTTCATAAGAATAAGGCTTATTGTGGCAGTTGCAAAATGTGGATTGCATTTATAAAATGGGTGTAACAAATGATGTTTGATTTCGTAAAGAAAATTTTTGAAAAGAAGTGTAAAGTTTGCCATGAAAGAAAAGTCCACTCCAAAGGAAAATGCCAAAAGTGCTATGGCAGAGAATACAATTTGAAAAGGAAAAAGTCTTGGACTTCACTACCGCCACAGAACATTTTAGAACAAGTAAACCACACCACCAATAGTGAAGATGAATCATTAAGTTTCTTAAAAAACAATTACGATAATATAAAGCCGTGCGAGACTTTCTTAAGGTATCAAAGAAAAAAGTTAGGAAGGTTATTATGAAAAAAGCGTGTTTTATTTGCAAAAAGGAAGCTAAAATTTATTCAAAAGACTTATGCAAGAAGTGTTACAATGATAACTGGAACTTTTGGAGAAACCAATTATGGACGAAAGCACCACCAGAACTTTTAATTGCAAGAGTGATGAGGCATGGATGAAAGACTTTGCGCTTGGTGTGAAAAGCCCTTACCGAAGCAAGAAAAGTATGCAGTTAAAGAAAATTTTACTATGCTTCATAAAGCTTGTGAAGAAAAAATAGCAGAAATAGGAAAAGGTAAAGAATGAGGTTTCTTAAAGTTTTTTTCATAATATTATGTTTTGAGTTGTCATTCTTATCTTACATGGTATTTTTTAATGAAGTTGTAGACTACACTAAATTCAATGCTATTGAGAATAACACGCCTTTAGAATCGTATGCCAAATACGCTAATGGCGTGAGCCTGTATGAAGCACCACTAGGTGTTAAAATTGACTTGCTACTTAAAAGTCCTAACCCGACAGAATTTAATAAGAATTACGCTGGCTACTACAGCAGAAAAGGTGGTTTCATAAAAATAGACGCTGGAAAGTATGTAGTAGTTCCGCATGAATTAGGACATCACTGGATTAATAAGAACATGACAGAAAATGATGTGATGAAGTTTTGTAGCAACACCAACTGGACTAGCTGGAGTTATGATAATCGTTGTCAGGAAGGGTTTGCCGACTTATTCGGCGCATCGATAACCATAGAAAAAGAGTTAGGACTTAACTGGAAGTTAGAAGAAGGAATGCTCTACATAGAAAACAAGCGAGTATTCTCAAAAAACCTCAAAAACGATAAGCAAACAGAAGCACTAATGGAGGAATACAGGGCATGACTAGCCTTTTAACTGCCAATGCAGCACTGCTTTACTTCTTAAAATACTTGAAAAGTGCAGGAGAAAACGTGAAAGAAGTCAGAAGCTTTAACAAAGACAGGCATTTCTTAATAACCTGCCACGCAGGATACGAAACGCAAAAGCTTTACTACCTCGTATATCACAAAGACTTTTTCATGACATTCAACCAACAATTCCCCGCTTTCGTTGCCGAATTTCCGCAGTATGCTGGCGTTGCAGAAAGCATAAACAAAGAATGGCTTGAACTTGCAGTTTCTTACACAAAACCCCTGCCAGACTGGGCGGTAGAGCCTGATGTTAAACTAGTATTCATTTACCCTGAAGGCAGAATGTATTGGACAGACCCTCGACTATTCAAAAAGTTTGCGGAAGCCCAAAAGCTAGTCAGAACGCAAGAGAAGGTTAATCTTGAAAATCGGGAAGATTATAGTGGAAGGCAGCAGCCTATTAACGAAACCACTTATTCCTTGCCTGTTAAGATGCTAAAACCTTTAGAATTCAAGAATTATAAGAAGCAGGAAGAAGCAATGATAACAGAAAAACAACGAACACTATAACACTCGGAATTAACAAAATTTAATTTGTGACATCCTCTCCTCCCTAAAATCATAGATTTTGAGGATGGGGCTTCCAACGACAGAGCTTGTTGAAGGTTTTGTCGTTATAGTTCCTGATTCATTGGCAATGCTTGCAACTGATTGCTCAGTTGTAGAGGTGTTGTCTCCACAGGCGTATAGGTTTTGGGCAGTCCGCCCATACCATTCAAAATATTAAGCGAGGCGTTCAAATCACGATGACAAACAAAACCGCATTTCGGGCAAGAGAACTTTCTCTTAGCCAAAGGCATCTTTATGATAGTTCCACATTTGGAACAGGTCTTGCTTGTATTTCTTGCGTTGACTTTCTCCAGCTTAGAACCGCTTGTTACAGCTTTGTATTCCAAGTTCTTGATGAAAGTGTTCCAAGAAGCATCTCCTATGCTTTTAGCCAACCAGTGACTTTTCAGCATAGATGTAATGTTCAGCTTCTCGACATTGATGATAGCAAATCTTTGAGTCAGGGTTCTACTGAGTTTATGCAGGAAGTCCGACCTTTGATTGGCTATTTTGAGATGTTGTTTTGCCAACTTGAACTTTGCCTTTCTTCGGTTAGCAGAACCTTTGACTTTCCTACTAAGCCTTTTCTGCAACAGTTTCAATCTATGTTCAGATTGAACGAGATGTCTTGGATTAGCTATGACTTCTCCATTGGAAAGAGTAGCAAAGTTTTCAAGACCAACATCAATCCCAATCTTTTCAGTAGAAGTATGAACAACTACCTTGTCTGGAACTTCGCAACTGAAGATGGCAAACCACTGCCCCACCTTATTTTGTTTGATAGTGAGTGTCTTAATCTTTCCTTTAGGAATACGATGAAGGATAATAGGGATGTTTCCTATCTTGCTAAGATGCAATCTCTTGTCGGACAGAATCTTGAATCCGCTCTGAGGAAATGTGATGCTGTTCACTCTACTCTTGAATCTTGGAAATCCTTTTTGCTTACAAGACTTATCTTTAACTCTACGAAAGAAGTTGGCAAATGCTTTATGCACTCTGTCAGAGACATTCTGTGCAACTTGACTATGGACAGGATACTTGCCCTTTATCAGTTTGTTATAGTCAAACTTCCTGAGAGTCTTCTTGGTCTCTTTGTAAGTATTGACAGAAGATTCAAGAAGCTCGTTATAGATTGCTTTGCAAGTTTTAAGAGAATTGATGAGTCGTTCCTTCTGTTTTCTAGAAGGATACAGACGATATTCATACATCAACAAGCTCATAGAGGGGTTGTGGTGCATGTTAGGTTGTTTTACCTTATTCTTGCCTTTTTGGTGCGTTACGGTTGGTGGTTTATTTGATGTTTAACAAAAAAGTATTTCTTTTGAAGAAGGCTTAAGAACAATATTTAGTTGCTGCATTAGTTTTGCACCTATGATTGCATCACACATTTTCATATCAAATAAACAAAATGTTGGTTCTGGTATTGGTGGGATGCCCTCCATTTTTAAAAGTTTTAATTTAATCATCCTTCCATCGGTATCAGTTCCATTAGCGAAAATTACCGATTGTTTTTCATTTAACTCAAGAATCCCCAAATCATAAATAGAACTACCATTACTAAATACTTCTGCAATATAATTATGCTCAGCCCCAGTATCAAATAATGCTTTAACCTTAATAAATTTATTTTTTGCACCTAACAATCCAATTTCTTTAAAGATTTTTCCCATTTTAATAACTCGGAATATTTTCTCTAAAGTATTCTATTTTTTTTTCTGCAATATTTACTAATAACATAGAAATCATAGCGGGATTATCTTTTGTAGAATAACGAACAACAACTTTCCAATTTCCATTATCTCTCCTCGCAAAAATTATTGTAAACTCCTCTATGCTTCTAAGTTGTTTCAAATAATCGCCGACAAGTCCCCTTATTTCTTCTATTTCATTTACCATATTTGATTCCTTTCAAATAGTAACAAATCCCCTTTTGGAAAGGGATAACTTGTTATTTATAAGCTTTATTATCTAATCTAAAATTAGGAAATTTGTCTTTAAAAACTTTTCTTTAGCAGTTCCATCCATCTGTTGCCTATCATTTCTACACCTATACCTGCTTTGAGAGCTGGCGTTATTCCTCCTATGCTTGAATGTGGCTTGATGAAGTTGTAATAGTTGCGGAATGCAGAAGTCATTAGCTCTGCGCTGGCTTCGCTGTCAAATCCTCGCATAGTTTTGATGCGGGCTCTTACCGTTCCGTTCAGGCGTTCTATGTTCTGATTGTTCGTTC